>QWCK01000073.1_pt1 | contig 163507 bp, 129 predicted proteins | sample 1972571 | NCBI WGS metagenome assembly QWCK01 (sample SAMN09866710, study PRJNA288562) | Human gut metagenome isolate term2_stool, whole genome shotgun sequencing... | isolation source: gut | host: Homo sapiens | place: USA: California
GCACATCCAAGCTGCCGTTCGCATTATTCAGGTCCAGCCAACCGGAATCGGCCAACAGCCGACTGAGCCGATTGCTCTGACCAGGCTCACCAATCCGTTTAGCACCCGCAAAGCCCGACCCGGATTTTTCACTGGTACTCCACAAATATTTCAACGGATTACCCGCGCGGCTGGCGTAGAAATCATGATCTCCGAACACGTAGGCTCCCGGCACCCCTGAATCGATAAACGGCTGCAGCGCCGGGGAGGCCAAAAATTCATCCCCGTAACTCGACGACAGCATATCCCCGGTCAAAACGACCAGGTCAAAGTCCGTTCCCGCCCGTTTCGCCAGTTCTCGCAACCAGCCGACTAAATCCTCGCGGCCGCGATAAAAATGCGTGTCCGACAGGTGCAACACCCGCAATCCAGGAAACTGTGGTGTACCCGCCACTCCGAAACGCGGCACTTGTGCATCGATCCGGGGCGCAGCAATGGAACGCAAAGCCCGTCCGGACACGGGAACCGTCAAGTGACGCAGCTGGTAGGCACGGGAGGCGCGCGCAGCACTCCACGCTACGGCTCCTGCCGTCAGCGCCCCAACTTTCATTGCAGTCCAGGTGCGGGTCCACAAGTAGGAGTCCATAGGGTCTGCCTTCACTTTCCTAGTGCGACATTTATTTCGCTAGTTATTGTGCCGGAGGGGCGGGTTGCGCAGGAGCTGGGGGTTGAGCCGGAGCTGGCGGCTGCGGAGCGGGAGGCGCCGGATTGTTAGCGTCAGGATTCGCTCCGGGGTTCGCCCCGCCCTCACCGGGGGTCGTCCCCGGACTACCTGCGCCGCTACCGGGTGCAGCCGGGTTGGCCGAATCCGAAGGTGTGGGAGTGGGACTCTCCTCAGTCTTGGGCTTGTAGCCTCCGCCCACAAACATGCCGGTAGAGCCCAGATTAACCTTTGGCAGGGGCTGGATCGGAACTCCCTGCAAAGCGGCGGTCATGAAAGTTCCCCAGGTCGGGGCCGCGATGGAAGAACCGTAGAGGGAACCGTAGTAGCGTCCCCCGATGGTTTGGTGGCCCACCGGGATATTCGCGTTAGCGTGCCCGACCCACACCGCGGCCGCCAGTTGGGGGACAAAGCCGACAAACCAGGTGTTTTCGTTGTGGTCCGTCGTGCCGGTCTTGCCCGCGGCCGGTCGGGGAATAGCAGCGGACCGCCCGCCCGCGTGCAGAACTCCCGCCAAGGTCACGGCCACTTTGTCGGCCACGTCGGGGGTCAGGACCTGGTGACAGTTCGCGTCGGGCACATCATAAGATTTCCCGGAGGAATCCGTAACGGAAGTGATGCCGATGGGATCGCAGAAGACTCCGTGGGCGGCATAGGTTGCGTAGGCGCTGGCCATCTGTAGCGGGGTGGCGGAGCCGGCGCCGATAACGAAAGAAGGGTTTGGTGTGAAGGGTGAACCGTCAGGTTCGGTCACGCCCATCTTGGCGGCGGTTTTCGCGATGTCGCACAAGTCCAGTTTGGTCGCCATGTTTGCGAACACACCGTTGATGGAGTTCGCGGTACCCGCGGCAATCGTCATCGCGCCTTTCTTGGCACCGCCGGTTTCGGAAAAGTTCCAGTTGTTGGCCAGTTCCGGGGCGCAGGAAATCTTCCACTCCTTGGCGGGAATGCTGTAGCGTCCCCCGGCTTGGTCATAACCGCCGTATCCGTCGATATACCACTGGGTCAGGGTAAACACCTTGAAGGTCGATCCGGTCATGAAGCCGGCGGAGCCGCCGTGAGCGTAGTCGCCATTGTAAGAGTTTTCAGTCACCGCGTTGTTGCCCGGATCGACTCCGTAGTTGGTGTTTTGGACCATGGCCTTGATTTTGCCGGTGCCCGGCTCGACGCTGGACAGGGCAATCTTGACGTCAGAAGGGTCGCCCACCGGGATACGTCCGGTGACTGTGCTGTAGGCGGCGTCTTGGGTTTTCGGGTCGAGGGTGGTCTTGATGTTGAGTCCGCCGCGCAGTAGCAGGCGTTGGCGTTCCGCGTAGGTGGCGCCAAACTCTGGGGAGGAAAGGATTTCCCCTACCACCCAGGAGCAAAAGTATGAGGCGTTGCCGGCCAGCCCACACCCCTGCTGCTGGGTGGAGACGTGCAGCAGTTCCGAAACTGGTATTGACTTGGCCTTTTTGGCCTGTTCAGAGGTGATGTATCCGTCACGGGCCATCGCGTCCAGCACAAGTCCCTGGCGTTTGGTGGCGGATTCGGGGTGCGCGATGGGGTCGTGTCCGTTGGGGGACTGAGGGATTCCCGCTAGCAGGGCGGATTCGGCGAGACTGAGGTCTTTGGCGGACTTAGAGAAATAGTGTTGGGCGGCCGCTTCTACCCCGTAGACCGAGGGCCCGAACTGGGCGATGTTCAGGTAGCCCTCCAGGATTTCGGATTTGTTCATCTTTTGTTCCAAGCTCATCGCCAGTTTGGCTTCCCGGGCTTTGCGTTCCAAGGTTGTTTCACTGGCGGCTTCAATCATGTCCGGGTTCCCGGCGACTCGGCCTTGTTCGATGAGCAGGTTTTTCACGTATTGCTGGGTCAGGGTCGAAGCGCCCTGCAGGTCGTTTCCGGCCAGGTTGGACAGGATGGCCCGGCTCATGCCTTCGATGTCAACGCCCTGATGTTCCAAGAAACGCCGGTCCTCAATCGCAATAACACCTTGTTGCAGGGTTTTGGCGACTTGCGCCAGGGGGACCACGATGCGGTTTTCCGCATAGAACTCGGCAATGGGGGTGCCGTCAGCAGCGGTGATGATGGATTTCATGGATGGTTGCGAAGTGGTGAAGTCGGCGGGTAGGTCGTCGAGGGTTTCGGCACCTTTAGCGCTGACGATAGCGGCGGCACCGACCACGGGCAGAGCCAAACCGGCGGTGAACACGCCCGCTACCGCGCTTGCCGCCACGAAAGCTACCAAAAGGGCAAGTACTCGCGACTTACGGGTCTTGGGCAATGCGGAAGTGGAACTGGCTGCGTCATTTTTCCCCATAGGTCAATCCTAAAGGTCGGGTGCGATTCTTTCTAAATTAAATCAGGCTATGGCACCGGATAACGTCCCTTCGGGGTGTTGTGTAAAGAATCTATTTCAATTTAGTTTGACAAATGGAAATGTTAAGTATGCTCTATGCAAAATTGTCTCGATTTATTCGCAATTTTTCGCCCTTGAAATTCCCTTGACCGGCGGCTAAGCTATTTAAGGCAAGCTGGCTTTCGAGAAAGAAAGATTCATATGTCAGTCAATGAAGACCAAACTTGGGCAGCCAAAGCATTGTGCGCAGATTGCCCGCCGGATCAACTTTTTGTCCAAGGTGCAGCCCAACGCGAAGTCCGTTCTATGTGTTACGGATGCCCTGTCCGCCTGGAATGCCTAGCCGATGCGCTGGATTCTCGTGCTTCTTTCGGAGTTTGGGGCGGTTTGACCGAGCGGGAACGCCGCGCGATGTTGCGCCGTTATCCCGAGGTGCGTTCTTGGGAAACTTGGTTGCGCGAAGCCGATGATGAGCTCGCTGCGGAGTTGCGGACGAAGCACGCTCCTCACGTGTTGGCTCACGTTCGTGCGTCCCGCCGCGCCGTAGCGCTCTCCAAGTAACGTTCCACCAGCGTTTATTGTCCAAGGGTGGGTTGTTGTTTTTTGGCTTGACCCGCCACGGTTTAGGCTGAGTTTATGACGAAGTGGGAATACTTGACGGCGCCGGTGATGGTGCATAATACGAAAGCGATTTTGGATCAGTTCGGTGCGGACGGCTGGGAACTGGTGGCGATAGTGCCCGGACCGGGCGGCGGGGATTCCCTGGTTGCTTACTTTAAACGCCCTTTGGCCTAGATCTTTTGCGGTATTCAGCGGGTCGTGTCCGCGTTTACGAAGCCCGATACCGCAGCCGTTCCTCATTCATGATTATGATTGACCTGCGCTTTTGAATGATCCAGCCGCGGGAGATGAAATCTGCTAACACCTTGTTGGCTGTCTCTCGGCTAGCTCCGGCCATCTGACCTAACTCCAACTGTGACAGCCCGTGCGGCAGTCGCACCCCGGCGGCGGGAAAATCGGCTCCTCGCGGGGTTTCGCTGCCTGTTTCCGTCGCCGCCCCCGGCATTTGTCCTGACAATTGCTCGTCTGAGTCGCTTTCCAGCGGTTGCCCAAACTTTTCCATCAGCTCCAGCAAAGCAGCTGCGATGCGTCCCGGCACATCTACATCCCGCAGCGCCATGGTGCGCTGGTAGAGTAACTCAGTTTGCCGGTTCAAGGCCCGCAGCAACTCTAGGTATAGAGCCTGATGCTTTGCCAGGTATTCCACTGCATCAGTGACTAAAACCCAGTCCAGTTGTACAGGTTCCAGGGTGGAAGCGGAGGCAAACCACGTCCGGGAGGCGGTTCGCGGGGCTGAACCGTTGGTGCTGTAGGAATCCCCGGTTTCCGGTTTGCCGGACCGATCCGGTGCAACGGGAGAACGCTGGAGGAAGTTGGCGCCGCCCAATCCGTCTATTGCGGGAGAATCGGTCAGGGCATTAAGGCCAATGGTGTCTGTCGGCCCCAGGACTTCTAGCAGGTGGTCGCGGCCCATCGAAGTGGCGCGGGTCAGCTTAACTTTTCCCGAATGCAAGTGGAAGATGCGGTCTTGCACGCTGTCCTCGGCAGCCAAGCGGAATCGCGCATCCAAAGCTGACTCATGCACTTTGTCGCCTAGCCCGGCCAGCACTTCCGCCCAGATAGCACCTAGGCTTGTTACACCGCTGTTCCTTGCCACCTAAGACTTTCCTTATCTAAATGTTTGGGTTGTTGCCGGGGCTAAGCGTTTTCGGCGCGAGCCAAAGCCTTGTCGGCGATTTGGTCAACCCGGCCTTTGCGGCGGGCGGTATGTCCCACCACGCCAATCATGATTAACAGCACGCCGATAACAAAGAATTGTCCCGATGCTCCGGCGGATTCAATGAGGTAGCCCAGCACCTTCAACGCCATCACCGGGCTGTCTTGCATTCCTTGCAAAGTACTGCCCATCGCGCCTTTCACCACTCCGGGGACCACCACGAAGGCGCCGCCCAGAACGCAGAGCGCAATTCCAGACACAAACATCCCCAGCGAGGATAACCGCACCACCATACCTATGATGACGACTGCTGCCAGACCCAGAACCAGGAAGATGAGCCCTTCCAAGGAGTATTTGCCCGTCTCCCAAGCGGAGTGGTTTGAACCGTAGAGCAGTCCTCCGGCGTGGCGTAAGAATGCCCACGCCAGGGGTACTCCGATGAGGCTAATCAGCAGGGACCAGGCATGCGCGCCGGCTCGGCTGATTTTTGCCGGTTTGATGGAGGCTCCGGCCAGCATCGTAGATTCATTGAGTTTTTCGTCTTCGTTACCGAGAAGTTGTGCTTGACGTGGTTGCCATTTCGGGTCGGGTTCTTCCGAGGTTGCGGTGTCGTCAGTAGCCGCGCCAGCCGGAGGGGTCGGACTCGGTTCCGCTCCCAAAAGGGACTTGCGGCGTACCACCGTGGTTTCCAGTTCCTCGGCGGGCGGCGCGGGAGTTATTTCCTCGTTCTTTGAGTCAACCACGTCAGTGGTAGAATCCTCAGTTTTCGAAGTGGTTTCTTCATTTAAGAACGATGACCAGGCTTGCGTAGAGGTGTCACTCACCGGGTCCGGTTCCGGCTCGGGTGCGGGTGTGGGTTCTGGCGCAGGGGTGTCGCTTTCTGTTTCCTCAACCTGCGGAGTAACCACGGTTTCCGTGCTATTGTCAGTAACTACAGTTGACTGTGCATCGGGTTCGTTGTCCTCGACCGGAGTGGCGACTGATTCTTCGGGGGTGAGCTCGGTTTGCGGGTCAGCGCCGGAGTCGGTGTCGGAGTCTGCGTTGCCTTTCGCAAAAGCCTGCGCCCATGCCTCTGCAGCATCGATTTCGCCGTCCAAAGACTTGTCGGCATCCTCGGACGCGTCACGCAGGTAGTCAGGCAATTCTGCCGGCTGATTTTCTTCGGTCACGGGAGTCTCCCTTCGTCAGTCACCTCGGGAAACACGTTAGCGCACGAACCAGGCCATTCTCACTAGGCGCGCTGGGAAAAACTGAAGAAAGCAACGAAAAACCCGGGCAAACCGCTTGTGAACACGTTAAAAAACCGGCTAAGCCTCCGCAAGATCCGCCTTTTGATCGCGTTGACCCGCTTGACGACACCACCACAGCGTTAGAGCGCAAGCAATGAGCACAAAACCGAAGGTCGTCAGCGGTCCGCCGGATACGTGCATAGAAGCGGTGAGGTGATCGGAAAGGAACCTGACCAGACGTTCGGCCCAACCGGAAGTCGAAGCCTCCCCGAAAGCTAGAATTATCCCCGGGATAATCCCGCAGGTCACGCCGGCAAACAGCAGGCCCGCGGCGGAGCGGGAACCCGAATAAACCGCTATGAACAGCAAGACGATGCCCAGAATCGGCAACCCGTATGTCGCGACCGCCGGCAGCTCTGACAAATGCCCGCTGGCGCCGGTGATGACCGCCAAACGATCATGGAGCGGAATCAGCGCCAACATGCCCGCAATCGTGCAGATGACAGCCACCACAATCGCCAAGAAGTGATACTTCAAGCGTGAAGGCGGGGCAATGGGTGCGCCGGGCTGGCGGTCGTTAGTTTCGCCGAGCTCGTGCTCCAGCAAGGCGAAGTCCCGCCCCTCCAGATAGGCGATTTGAGATGCCAAAGATGCCCCGACCATAACTATTGCCATGGTGGGGAACAATCCGGAAGCCGTCAACGTGGAAACTCCATCGAGGAATTCCCACCACAGCGAGTATTGCGAAGCTCCCGTCAAAGTGTCGTTGTGGGCGGCGACCAAGCCGCGAATCGGGCTGGCCAGGACGGTCAGCAGCACGGGCCAGAGCGCAGAAATCGCCCAGGATAACGACGAGTAGTAGCCGGTGACCACACCGGTTATCGACAGCAGTGCGGTTCCTGCCAAGATTTCAAAAATCCCCAAAACTATAGCGACAGCTCCGGCGCCGTAACTGGCATCCATCACGGTTTTCGTACCCCAGATCAGGAAAACCATCGCGATGGGCGCCACCAGCAACCCGGTAAGGATACCGATGAGGTTGGCCCGCAGGGTACTGGGCGGAGGTTTCGGTGTCCCGGTTTCCGCGAGTGTCCGGGACTGATCGCGCAGGTAGGCAAACCGTTTCCACGTGCCTGGCCGCTTGGCAAGTGCCTCGGAGGGGGCGGGTTCGGGACTCAAGTCATCGGGAACCTGTTCGACTTCGTTTTGAGCTGCGGCGGCGGCGAGCTCAGTCCTCCAAGCTGCGGTTTCGGCCTCATCGATTTCTTCTTCCGGCAAGGCGGTTGGGACACCAGCGGCGGTCGGGGTCAGTGGAATGGGTTGGGGCTGGCCGGGTTGAATGGGCTGGGTGGATTGAGTTGGCTGAGCGGGGGGGACGACCGGGGGTATCCCGACTGCGGGACTTGGCTGGCCGGGCTGAACATTCGGTCGCGGGGTCGGGGAGGGTTGCCCTGGAGGAGTCACCAATCCGCGCCGCACTGCGGAACGAGACGGCAACACGCGAGGCTGAACTGTTTTTTGTTGCGGGCGTGGGAAAGGAACCGCAGGATTGCCCGCTGTTTGAACGGGCGGCAGAGAACCAGCCGGGGCCTGCGGGCGGGCATGAGGAGGCAACGGCTGCTCCTGGCGGCGTTGCTGCGAGCCGCCTATCTGCCCAGGAACCGGATTCCTGGAAGGCTGCGGAAGGTTTTCGGACACCGAGCCATTGTATAACGCGGGACTGCAGCTATACTTAACTTCCCCAAAATTTGGTCAAGTTTTCGCGGTTTTCCCAGTCAGTCACCCATTTCATCACGTTATCCACAGGGCGGTGAATTCGGGGTTTTCCACAGGTAAAAATTTTTCCGTTTCTGGTCTGTTTCACGGCGGCAAAAACTTGGGGCATGGTCAATACCTCAAAAACGGTGACGCTGCTGTGCGAACCGCACGAGAAAGCGTGGCGGGAGCAGCTCGAAATGCTCGCCACGCTGGCGGGCGCCGCTTTGCGGGTCACGGGGCCGCGAGACTGGTCAGGGACGAGTCCCGGCCCGGTCTTTTGCTCTACCCAAGCGGCCGCCGCCTGTCCAAGTCGACTCGCGGGCGGAACCTACCTGGTGCGTCTGCAAGGCGAGACCAGCGGAGACGCGCAGGCGCGGCCTGCTTTGGTTTTGCCCGCCGATGAACGTGAAGTGCTGGGCCTCATGCTCCAGCAGTCCGGTAGCGCTTTCACCGTGGCGGTTCGCGGCCTGGTGCCCGGAGTCAATACGACAGTCATTGCTGGGTTGCTGGCGCATGCTCTCGCGGTGGCGGCGGAGGGCGAAACCGGTAGCGAACGCACTCGTGAACACCCGCGAGCAGGAGGGCGTACCCACAATAGAGGGCGCGGGGGCAGATACGCGACCTGTCGCGACTCCCTGCGCGATGGCGAAGGGAGCAGTGATGCTGCCCCGGTTTGCTGGGTGGACTGCAGCGGCTCCTACCTGCCTTTAGACGCTTGGGTGGCGCCGGTCAGCGGGGCGGATTTGGATTGGAACGCTTGGCAGGTTACGGGGCAAATTCCGGGGTTTCGCGCCGCGGCGGGACTGCCGACGTGGGAAAACGTGGCGTTGCTGGGCGGTTCGGGATCCCTAGTCCGTGCCGAAACTGTTGCCGGTGTGCTGCGCGATTTGGCGGGGATTTTCCCGTGCCTAGTACTGGATTTGGGTTCCGGCGCCGGCGCGCAGGTGCTATCCGGGGCGGGGATGCCGCGCGGAACAGTGGGGACGGATGCCGTGGTGTGGGTTGCGGATTATTCCCGTGCGGCGCTGCTGGCTTGGGAAACGCTACCCCCGGACCTGCCCTGCCCCGCACACCTCGTCGTGGTTCCGGGCGGAGGTTTGCCCCCGCGTCAAGCCCGCCGGGCGCTGCGCGAAATTCACCCGGAAATCGCAGTTTCGGACTGGTCCTACACCACGCGAATCTGGGACAGTTTCGGCCGTGACGGGCTCACCACCCCGCTACCCCGAAAAGTGGCGCACCTTACGGAAAACTTCGCGGCAGGCTTGCTGCATTTGGAACAGAGGACACGACGATGAACATTACCGAGATGAGACGCCTGGTAGCTGCTGGTTTAGACCCGGCGCAGGCCGTTTTACAAACAGCTCCGGCAGCCACCACGACCGGCGAGTTGGCGCAGGGCGCTCGCGGGCTGCGCCAATCCTTAGAGGGGGTCGATGAGCCGCTCGGATCCCTGCTGACCCGGCCCGGAGTCACGGATCTGCTGGTCAACAGCCCTGATGAGGCTTGGATAGATGCCGGTGCGGGTTTGGAAAAAGTGCCGGATTTCTCCATGGGGTCTGCGCTGTCTCTGCGCCGGGCAGCGGTGCGGATGGCGGCCGCGGCCGGACAGCGACTCGATGACGCGACCCCAATTGTCGATGCGACCCTGCCTTCAGGAGTGCGTCTGCACGCCGTGCTACCACCGCTGTCAGGGGATTCGACCGTGATTTCGTTGCGTGTACCCAGTCCGGTGGCTCTGCCTTTGGAGGCGGTGGTGGCTTCCGGCATGGTTTCCCCATGGCTAGCTGAAGCGCTGCGCCGATTGGTGCAGGTGCGGGCCTCCGGGTTGATAACCGGGGCTACCGGCACCGGGAAAACGACTTTGCTGGCGTGTTTGCTGGGTTTGGCGGCCCCAGATGAGCGTCTCATTTGCATCGAGGAGGTTTCGGAGCTGCGTCCGGCTCATCCGCACGTCGTCCATTTGCAGGCGCGAGGGGCTAATGTGCAGGGAGCTGGCGGCGTGTCTTTGTCCGATTTAGTGAAGGCCGCGATGCGGATGCGCCCGGATCGTTTGATTTTGGGTGAGGCCCGAGGTGCCGAAGTCCGGGAGATGCTCTCGGCGTTGAATACGGGTCACCGCGGCGGTTGGGCGACGGTTCACGCCAATTCGGCTCTGGAAGTGCCGGCGCGTTTGGAGGCTCTGGGAGCTTTGGCGGGCATGAGCCGCGAGGCTTTGTGTGCCCAATCCTTGCCGGCTTTCGATGTCATCGTGCACCTGCGCCGGTTTCGTAATCAGGACGGGCGGGTGCGTCGCGCGGTAGTGCAGTTGGCTCGTCTGGCCCGCGGTTCTGACGGGGCTTTGGCGGCAAAAGCGGTGTTGAATTTCGATCCTCAGACCGGGGCGGTGCAGCGGTTGGAGGGCTGGCGGGACTTTGCCGCGCGGTTTGAGCTGCCCGAGCCGCCGCGGGAACCGGTACCGACTGTTTCACCTGCGGCCAGTTCGCCCGCTACCGGAACGGACGCACCTAGGCTGGGCTCCGACCTTGTGAGCCCGAAACCGGAACACACAGACCCGGATCCCGACCTTGTGCTTTCAGACGCGACACTTGTGCACCCGGACCCGGAACTGCCAGAGACCAACCGGGTTGCCGCCCCGAATTCGCCGCCGAAATGGCAAGTTCCCCACCTGGAATGGAATCCCGTGGGCGTGCGCAATCAGACGTCAGCCCAGTTAGCAAACGATTTTGCGGACATCAAGGGGGTGCGCTGATGGATTCGACACAGCTGGTTACCGTGGTGGTGGCCGTGGTGCTGCTCGCGGGCGCGGGACTGTTAGCAGGAATCAGTTCGCGCAGCGGGCGTGACACGCAACCGCGCAACCTGCCCTCCCGCGCCGGGACAGAGGGTGTTCGCGGCGCGAAAGATTCGGGTGGGGCACCGCACTGGCGTGCAAGGTTCTCCCGGCGAAGCGGGCGCCCGGCACAGCAGGGTCTGAGGGATTTGGACGTGGGGTTGTTGTGTGCGGAAATCGCCACCCGCTTGGAGGCGGGCGCCAGTATCGAAAACGCCTGGTCCACCACCTTGCACCGTCTGGATGCGCGCCTGGATTTCGCCGCGATACAAGCCTTTGTGGCTCATCCGCGGCCGGGACTGCGAGAACGCTTCGATAACTTGCGAGCGGGGCAGACGGTGCAAGCAAACCAGCTGGCTCGGGTGCGCCACCCGGAAGCGGCCGCTCAAGCCTTGCGGGGTATGTTGATTGCTACCCAGGTAGCTACCCAGGTCGGAGCGCCTTTGGCGGAGATTTTGAACCGGGTTGCGGACGGGATTGCCGCCACACTTGAGACGGCTGCGAAACGTCACACCGCGCAGGTCGGTCCCAAAGCCACCGCTCGCCTGCTGGGGGTGTTGCCTTTGGCGGCGCTGGGAATGGCTCAGTTTATCGGGGTGGATGTCATCGATATGGCCTTTCGAGGCGGTATCAATACCTGGGTTTTCGTTGTCGGTCTGGCCTTGATGGTGGCGGGAAACCTGTGGTCAACAGCCATGATTCGCAAGGCGACGGGCATCACGACACCAGGCCTCGATCCGACTTTGGCGATGGACATTATTGCGGCTTGTCAGCAAAACGGGGTGTCTTTGACGTCCACTCTGCAGGCTGTGTCTGTGGCCAGTGAGGAACCGGATTTGGCGGTGGTGGCGCGAATGCTGCTGTTGGGGGCGGACTGGGATGAGGCGTGGGCTCAGGCAGATGCCAAGTGGGTTGATTTGGCCAGCGTGTTGCAGCCGGCTTGGGAAGAAGGCGCGTCCCCGGTGCCGCTACTGGTGCGCGGGGCTTCGCGAACTCGGGCCGCCGAGATTCACCGGGCTTTAGACGCAGCGGAACGTCTGGGGGTGCGGCTGATGATTCCGCTGGGTGTGTGCCTGTTGCCAGCGTTTTTTGCGCTGGGGATTGTGCCGGTGGTGGTGTCCACGATTGAGGACCTCATTTCATGAGGGCCGAAAACAGACTTCCCTTTGTCAACATACAAGGGGGTGCCAGTTCGTCACGGTGGCGGCTGGTGGTCGCGCGGAAGGTCCGCGAGACAAATTTCAATAAAGGAGAAAGAAAATGAACAAGATTAGCGCATTGCAAGCGAAAGCAGTGTCCTTTTGGGCTCGTCTGAAGGGCGAGGAGGACGGCATGGCGACCGCGGAATATGCCATCGGTACCCTGGCAGCGGCCGCTTTTGCGGGATTGCTGCTGATGATTATGAAAGGCGGCGAGTTGAAAGACGCGCTGCAGTCCATCATCGAACAGGCTCTGCAGGTCTGAACATGATGATGAATGTCGGGAAAGGTTGGCGTCAGCAGTTCAGCCGACGCCTGGTGCGCCGCTGGCTGGCTCACGGGCGACGCCTCAGTTCGGAAAACGGGATGGTTACGACCGAGCTTGCGCTGACCTTCCCCGCAGTCATCATGATTGTGGTGGCGTTGGCGTTGACCGGGGCAGCCGGAATGGCGGGCGTTCAGGTTAACGCGGCGGCGCGGGCGGCTTGCCGGTCGGTGGCGATTGGTGAGGACAGCGCGGCAGCGGTGGCAGCCGGCAATCGACTGCTGGGGGGAGCCGGAGGCTCGGCTGGTTCTGTGAGCGTGAGCACCACTGGCAAGGACGTGCAGTGCAGCGCTACCAAGAAAATGCCCGCGATGCTCGGAATGCTCGGTATGAGCGCTAAAGCCCAGGCGGTGATTCCTCGTGAAGATTCGTGGTGAAACAGCCGGTCAGGGGTTACTCCGAGGGAAGCTGCGTGAGGAGCGTGGCTCAGGAACGGTCATGGCGTTGGGTCTGATTCTGTTGGGGTTGGCTTTGACCTTGGGTTTGGCTCAAGTCGGGGTGGCTGCGGTGGGCGCCACCGCCGCTCACCAGGCTAGCGATTTGGCTGCCATCGCGGGGGCTACCGCGGTGTTGACCGGTGGGGACGGTTGCGTGACCGCCGGTGAATATGCCACCAAGAATGGTTCTCACCTGGAGACTTGTACGGTTTCCGGGTGGATGGTGACCGTTCGGGTGGCGAAGCCGTTGAAAATCGGGCTGGTAGCGGAGGCACAGTCGACGTCCCGGGCAGGTCCGGAATTCCTGGGCTAGAGGTCTGGGTTGAACGCGTGTTCCGGCAGGGTCGGCACTCCTGGCAAGGCCAACGAAACTTGCGGAACTTGCAGATTTCCGGTTCTGCCGGCCGTGCCAAAGGGCGTGATCCTGGCAGCTCGGGAAATCCTCGCCGGGAACGCGCTCAGCTCAGGCTTTGGCGCACTCGGGCGGCGGTGCCGCGCGCCCAGCCGGTCGTGGCCACCACCGCGATGACGGCAACCGACGCTCCTAGGGCGATGGTGATGTACCATGCCGGGTGGGCGGCCTCGTGAATGGGCAGGCCGCGCGCCACCCCCAGGTTCATGAACGCGCCGAAGCCCGCAATGCCCAAGGACATGCCGATTTGGCGGGCGGTGGAAGTCGTGGCGGAGGCAACCCCGGCTTGGCTTTCCGGCATGGCCGCCAGCACCCGATTCGTCACCGGCATATTCGTAAATGCCAGCACCACCCCGGCCAGGGTTGTGGCCACGAACAGCAACACGACCGGGCCGGTGCTGTTCAGGGGCAGCAGGCAAACACCCAACAGCAGGGTGCCGATGCCAGCTACCAGGAACGCCGCGCGGTAGTTTCCAGCGGCGACAATGCGTCCCGCCGCGACGGCCGCAACCGTGTTGGCAAGTGCTAGGGGCAACATCATCAACCCGGCCTGCAACGGGGTGAAACCCAGATCAAGCTGCAGGTAGAGGGCAAACACGAACATGAAGCCACCGTGGGTAATAAAGACGAACTCCATGATGGACAGTGACCCGACGAAAGGAACGGAACTGAAGTAACGAAAATCCAACATCGGCCAGGGCGTGTGGGTTTCTCGCCACACGAAACCGAGGGAGGCCAGCACGAATATCCCCGCCAGAATCCACTCGCGGAGACCAAAAATGTCTTCCCCGAAGCTGATGATGTCATAAGTCAGGGCACCCATGAGTACCGCGGTCAAAATTTGGCCGGGAATATCCAGGCGGCGCCCGGTTTCATCACGCGATTCGGGGACTTCCCGAATGATGCCCACCAAGGTCAACGCCAGCAGCGGGAGCGGCGCCCAGAACACGGCGCGCCAATCGACCCAGGTCACCAAGGCTCCAGCCAACACCGGCCCGGCGGCTAAACCGACTCCGAGCAGCGCATTCCAAAACCCGATAGCTTTCGCGCGTTCCACCGGGTCGCGAAACACCTCGTTGATGACCGCGAGGCTGATAACCGGCAGCATACAGGCTCCCAACCCTTGCAAGCCGCGGCCGACTATCAGCACCAGCGGCACCCACGCGGCGGCAGCCAGCACGGTACCGGCCGTGAAAGTCGCCATGCCCACAATCATGGTGCGGCGGCGTCCGAAACGGTCGCCCAAGGCTCCGGTCACCATCAGCATGGCCGCCAAAGCCAGGGCATAAATGTTCAACGACCACTGCAGCTCCCCGGTGCTGGCGTGCAAATCCGCCCGAATCGCCGGTAGAGTCACGTTCATTGCGTTCAGATACAGCTGGGTACACACGACGGTCATCGAGCACACCAACAGCACTCGTTTGCGCCGCGCCGGCGTCAAAGCGTCAGCATCATCCCCAGAAGCCACTTCTACCGTCCCTTCGCTGGCCTCCCTTAGTCTAGCGTCTTTATGCCCAGCGCCAATCCGCCCAAGGGATTGAGTGCCGCCCGGGTTTGTGCCGCGATGCCCCACGTCTAAAAAACCGGCGAAGTTACAGGTGAACGCGGTTTAGGCGCAGGGAGTTCAGCACCACCAGCACCGAGCTGGTCGCCATGAAAGCCCCCGCCAGTCCCGGATTCAACATCCCCGCGGCTGCCAGGGGGATGGCCACAATGTTGTAACCAAAAGCCCAGGCGAGGTTCTGTTTGATGTTCCGCAGGGTGGCTCGAGACACGTTGATGGCCTGGGTGATGGCCCCCAGACTGGGGTTCACCAGGGTGATGTCCGCGGCACCGATAGCCGCATCGGTACCGGTGGCCAGGGCAATTCCCAGGTCGGCGGCGGCCAGAGCGGCTGCATCATTGACACCGTCTCCGACCATTGCCACGATTTTCCCGGCGTCTTGCAGTTCCCGGATTGCACCGACTTTGCCCTCCGGGCTGACCCCCGCCACGACTGTTTCGATTCCGGCCTGGTCGGCTGCTAGGCGTGCCGGTTCGCTCTGATCCCCGGTCAGCAGGACGGTTTCGATACCGGCCGCTTTCAGGCTGGCTACTGTCTGTGCGGCTTCGGGTTTGACCGGGTCGCTGAACGTAAACACGGCGAGGGCTCGGGCCTGCACCAGGTCTCCCGCCACCGCCGCGGTATTGTTTTCGCTGGGCCGGCTCGGTTTGGCCGCGGTTCCCGCACTATCCAGCAGACTGGCCCCGTACCCGGCCTTTTCGACCTGCGCAATCAGGGTTTCAGTCGGGACATCCGCGGTGAGGGTCACGGTGGCGATTTCTAAGGGGAGGTTCACCGAAGCCGAAACCCCGTCAAGTTTATTGAGCCGCTTTTCCACTCGGGCCACGCAAGACGCACAGGTCATCCCCGTGATTTTCAGGGTCATTTCCGTGCTGGCCCGCTCCGCCGACAGCTGCCCGTTACCGGCGGGCTCACCTGGCAACACCGGGGAGGCATCGGCGGAAACTTGTGAAGACCAGTCCGCACCCGTAGCCAACACCGCCACGGTCCGCCCTTGTGACTGGGCGGCCCCAATCGCCGCCTCCAAGTCGGGGGGAATGTCCGCGCCCATCGCCGTGAGCCACTCCGGTTTCCCAATCGCATAGGCCACGCCGTCCACGAAACCTCCGGCGCCGCGCCCAATAAACGTGGCGAACCCGGTCAAAGCGCCGGACCCACTCCCGCAGTCTCTCGTCTCCGCGGCCGCGACCAGGGCTTTTCCAATCGGGTGGGGAGATCCTGTCTCTAGTGCAGCCGCCAACGCGAGAGCCTGGGTATCCCCCAGCGACACCAACTCCGCCGGCCTCGGAGCCGACACCGTCACGTCCTCCAGGCGCATTTCCCCGCTGGTCAGCGTGCCGGTTTTGTCCATGACCAGGGTGTTGATGCGCCGGGTTTCCTCCAAAATCTGGGGGCCTTTCAGCAGGATGCCCGCCCGGGATGCTCGGGTGGACCCGACCAGCAAAGCCATCGGGGTTGCCAACCCCAACGCGCACGGACAGGCGATGACCAGCACTGATACCCCAGCAGTGAAAGCGGCAGGGAACGGTTGTCCATGTCCCAGCCACAGCACGCAAGTCAGGACAGCCAGGACGATTACCACCGGGACGAACACTGCCGACACCCGGTCTGCCAGGCGAGAAACCGGGGCTTTCTCGGCTTGAGCGCGGGTCACCAGTCGGGTGATTTGGGCCAGTTTCGTTTCCGCACCGACCTTGGTGGCCTGGGCGACCAGCATGCCTTGGACGTTGATGGTGGCGCCGGTCACACTATCGCCCACGGACTTTTCCACCGGGATAGGCTCGCCGGTCAGCATGGATTCGTCAACGGTGGAGTGTCCTTCGAACACGATGCCGTCGGTGGCGATTTTTTCCCCGGCTGGTACTAAAAAGTAGTCCCCCGGCTGCAGCGCGGCGACGTCGATAGTTTCAGTGTCCCAAGGCGTGGTCGGGTCACGAGGGTCACCGGGGCGGGTGACGCGCACGGCCTGTTTTGCCCCCAGGGACAGCAAGGCGCGTAGCGCCGAGGTCGCCGAGGACTTGGCTCGAGCCTCCAAATATCGTCCGGTCAGCAAAAATACGGTAATCATCACGGCGGTTTCGAAAAAGATTTCACCACCGGAGCCTGTTTCGTGCGCTGCCGCGAGCGGGTTCAGGCTCATGTTCATGGTCATGCCAATGCGGCCGGCGGGAGTAAAAATCAGCGCCCCCCAGGAGTACAGCGTCGCCACGCTCACCCCCAACGCGACCAGGGTGTCCATCGTGGTGGACCCCCCTCGTGCCGCCCGCAGAGCCCCGCGGTGAAATGGTGCGGCGGCCCACCCTACCACCGGCAGACTGCAAACACCGACAACCCACTGCCAAGCCGGAAATTGCAGGACCTCCAGCATAGAGATCGCCATTACCGGTAGACCAAAAATCACGGCCACCACCAGGCGGCGCCCCAGGTCTTGCCGGCGCAACCCGGCCGGGTCTAGCGCTGGATCCACCGCCGGGTCAGCGGAGGGACTAGCTGTCGTTTCGTTGTGTGTCATCAAACCACCGGGCCGACCTCGCGCCGTCCTCACACCACCAATGGAGACAGCGAAGGAAACAAAATCTAGCGGTTGATGGACACAACTCGATAGTTGCCGGCGTCCTGCACAGTTTCGGTGAGGACCTGGTCGGAGGGCAGGCCTTCGCCAGTCACGGTAGCGACCCCGCGGCCCTCGTCACGCACCACTTCGACCCGCTCTACGCCCGATAAGTCGCTGAGGTCAGCGGTGATGTGCTTGACGCACATGTCACAAGTCAGTCCGTCGAGGTTCATGGTGAGAGTTGCCATTAGGGGTTCCTTTCGTTGCTGTTTTGCGATATTGGCCGCTCGTAGGGCCACTGTCCATTTCAACCACCGGTTGCGCCGGATTATTCCCACCCAGCGTAACAAAAAATCAGCCCTGTTTAGTGGGCTGAACCCAGCTTATTCGAGGTAGTCGACCAGCTGGGCGGCTATCCCGGTGTAGGTCGCGGGGGTCAGGGCCTGCAAACGTGCGGTTTGCTCTGGGGGAAGCCCCAGGTCGGCAATGAACTGACGCATCCGAGCCCCGTCCACCTTGTGCCCGCGAGTCAGCTCTTTTAAGCGCTCATAAGGATTATCCATGCCGGGAACTCCGGCAATCCCCGCCACACGCATGGTCTGTTGAACTGCTTCGCCAAGCACCTCCCAGTTGTCGTCCAAATCTGCTGTCATCACGTCCGCGTCAACTTTCAACCCGGCCAGTCCGCGCTGCAGATTATCGATTGCCAGCAGGGAGTGGCCAAACGCGGTGCCGATATTGCGCTGGGTGGTGGAATCGGTGAGGTCGCGCTGCATCCGGGTCGTGACCAGGGTCTGTTCCAGCACCTCGAACAGTCCGGAGGAAATCTCGAGGTTCGCTTCGGCGTTTTCGAACCGAATCGGGTTGATTTTATGCGGCATGGTCGAGGACCCGGTCGAACCTTGCGCCGCCAAATCTTGGGCAAAATACCGCAGGGAAATATAGGTCCAAATATCGGTGGCGAGGTTGTGGGCGATGCGGTTGAAGTGCGTGACCGTCGCATAAAGTTCCGCTTGATAATCGTGGGACTCAATCTGGGTGGTCAAAGGATTCCAGGTCAGTCCGAGCCGGTCCTCAACGAATCCGCGGGACAGCGCCGCCCAATCCGCTTTGGGCACCGCCACCGTGTGCGCCGCAAAATCGCCGGTCGCGCCGTTGATTTTGCCCAAGTATTCCTGGGTTTCGACACGTTTCAGCTGACGGTTCATACGCCAGGCAAACACGGCCAGTTCGTGTCCCAAGGTGGTGGGGGTGGCGGGCTGTCCGTGGGTGTGGGCGAGCATCGGCACCTGAGCGTTTTCCCGGGCCAGGTCGGTGATTTGGGTTTGCAGGGCGCGGGCGGCGGGCAGCCACACGCGTCCCACCCCGTGCTTTATCAAAATCGCGTAGGTCAGGTTGTTGATGTCCTCGGAGGTGCAGAAAATGTGCACCATTTCTTTCAGATTCGGCAGTGCCTGGCCATCCGTACCACCTAACGCCTCCGGGGCGGCCTCAAGGGCGGACTTCAACAGGTATTCCACCGCTTTCACGTCATGCTTGGTTTTCGCTTCGGTTTGGCTCAGCGTAGCGATTTCGTCCGCCCCGAAAGTCCTGACCAGGCTGCGCAGATACGTTTTTTCTGCCGCGCTCAACACCGGCGCGCCGTCCAGCACTTCCTGGTCCGTGAGCCAAATGAGCCACTCTATCTCAACGAACAGGCGCGCCCTATTGACCGCCGCTTCGGAAAACCAGTCGACCAGCGGGGACACGACCCCGCGGTATCGTCCGTCCAGTGAACCGAGGGCAATCGCCGGGCTCAGCGCCCCCAAATCAACGTGTTCGGTGGGAAATTCAGTAACCATTTGTTCTGCTTTCACTAGTTGTGAGGGGTAGTTGGCGCCTGCGTTCAAGCCTGGGGCGCCTGTGCGGTGGCGGCAGCCTTCGCCGCGGCCGGAATCGCGTCCAGAATCTGGTTAATGGCCGCATCATCGCCAAAGTGGGCTGCAGACACAAACCAGGCTTCGAACACGGAAGGTGGCAACATGACGCCTTGCCGGTAAAACTCCCAGAACATCGGGGCGAATCGCCAGGTTTCCTGGGCTTTCGCGCCGGCATAATCGATGACGGGAGTCTCGGAAAAGAACACGGAGAACAGCGAACCAGCTCGCCCGATGAAGTGAGGGACGTCCTCCCGGTTCAACGCCGCGTCCAGAGCGCCCGCAATCGTGTCGGCCACCGCATCGACCTTGCCATACACATTGTTGTCGGCACATTGTAAAGTGGCCAACCCGGCCGCGCAGGACAGGGGATTGCCGCTCAAGGTTCCGGCCTGATAGACCGGACCGAGGGGGGCGAGCTGATTCATCAGTTCGGCGCGGCCCCCGATAGCTGCCAGGGGCATGCCTCCCCCGATGACCTTGCCGAAGGTCAACAAGTCCGGGGTCCAAAACTCGCCGAAAGTCACACCCTCGTTTTGGGCGGCGACCCCTACCGGGAACAGTCCCGCCGGACCGGACGTGGTGCCCTCCGGACTTTCCAGATATTCCCGCCCGGTGGACAACCCCCACCAGCCCGAGGGCGACACCCGAAACCCGGTCAGCACCTCGTCTTGAATCATCAACGCCCCATACTCGCGGCACAGCCGAGAAATTTCGGGCAGGAATCCGGCCCGGGGTGCCACGACCCCCATATTCGCGGCGGCACCTTCCACGATGACCGCGGCAATCTCGGAACCGCGCCGGGCAAATGCTTCCTGTACAGCTTTCACATTGTTGTAGGGCAACACCAGGGTCAGAGCCGAAATCCCCGCCGGTACTCCCGCGGAGGCTGGCAAACCGCCGGTGGCTACCCCGGAACCGGCTTCGCTAAGCAAACCGTCAGAGTGTCCGTGATAGTTGCCGGCGAACTTGATAATCAAATCCCGCCCGGTCGCCCCGCGCGCCAAGCGAATAGCGGTCATGGTCGCTTCGGTTCCGGTCGAGACGAAACGGACCTTTTCCGCCAGCGGCACCCGTTGGCGGATCGTCTCGGCCAGCAGGGTTTCCGACTCGGTGGGCGCCCCGAAACTGAGACCTGCCTCGGCCGCGTGCGTCACGGCCTCGACCACCCGTTCATCAGCGTGACCCAGCAGCATCGGCCCCCAGGAACAAACCAGGTCAACGAACTCGTGACCTTCCGCGTCCCACACGCGCGGACCTTTGGCGCGAGTCACGAAAGCCGGCACGCCCCCGACCGAACCGTAGGCGCGGACGGGGGAATCGACCCCGCCGGGGATGACGGCTTGAGCCGCCGCAAACAAATCAGCATTCGTTGTCATTTCGCCCTCCTTTGGGTGATGAAAGTACTGTGTCACAAGGTCTTTCGGGTCACGTTTCCGGCTCGCTGGCCGTGACGCGGGCTCGGTTAGGCCAAGCCTTGCGCCGCCTCAATCGCATAGTAGGTCAACACGATGTCCGCTCCGGCCCGAACAATCGAGGTCAGGGACTCGTCGATGACCCGGGAACGGTCAATCCAGCCGTTAGCGGCTGCCGCCTCAATCATCGCATATTCGCCGGACACCTGGTAGGCAGCCACCGGCACCGGTGAAGCCGCGGCCACGTCAGCCAGCACGTCCAGGTACAGCGAGGCAGGCTTAACCATAACCATGTCGGCGCCTTCTTCAATGTCCAGCAGGGTTTCGCGCAGTCCCTCACGGCGGTTGGCGGGGTCCTGCTGATAGGTGCGCCGGTCGCCTTTCAGGGCGCAACCGACCGCGTCCCGAAATGGCCCGAACAGGCCGGAAGCATACTTGGCGGAATAGGCCATAATCGCCACGTCACTGTACCCGGCTTCGTCCAAAGCCTCACGGATCGCGGCGACCTGGCCGTCCATCATGCCGCTGGGGCCGACCGCTACCGCCCCGGCCCGCGCTTGTGACACCGCCGTAGCCGCGTAACAGGACACCGCCCAATCGTTGTCTACCATGCCGTCAGGGCGCAACGGTCCGCAATGCCCGTGCGAGGTCGTCTCGTCCAGGCAGGTGTCGGCCATAACCACCAGCTGATCCCCGACCGCGTCGGCGAGGGCGGCGATGCCCCGGTTTTGAATCCCGTTGGGATCCCAAGCTGCCGAGCCGGTTTCGTCTTTGTCAGCGTCGGTAGGCACCCCGAACACAATCATGCCCCCGATACCGGCATCCGCCGCTTCCCGACCCAACTGCGCCAAAGACTCGGGCGTGTGCTGGTATTGGCCGGGCATGGACGGAATCTCTACCGGTTCGCTAATCCCGTCACGCAAGAATACGGGCAGGATCAGCTGTTCAGGGCTCCAGCGGGTTTCCGCCACCAGGCGACGCATCGGCACAGACGTGCGCAACCGGCGGGGACGGACAAAAGGGGTCAGACCGTGGGGCAGTTTCCGCGCAGGCACGACCTTTTCTTTCGTTCCGGCTGTGGCTTCGGCTTCAGAAGTCCCGGTGTGCCGTCCCCCGGTAGCGCTCGGGGTGGTCGGTCCTACCCCCAAATTTGCGGCGTGCGGTAATCCTGTCATAGTTATCCCCTAATCTCGTGCGGCTTTCTGTTCTAGTTCTCGAACAACGTTTTCATATGCCCGAACGACCCCTTCGGTGTTCGTGGTTTCACAAACCTCGGCGGCAGACCAGCCCAGTTCTCGCAGCACGGTGGCGGAAGATTTCCCGAAAGCGATGGGTTCGGGCCATTGTTTCACGCCGGCTTTCGTCAGCAGTTCGTGGGCGGCGCGTGCTACCGAACCGGCCGTAACCAGCACGTAGGTCAGCGTTCCGGGAGCCAGGACGGTCTCCCATTCCAGCGGTAAATCGGGTAGGCACACGGATTCATAGAGCCGCAGCTTTTCCACGTTGTATCCCTTGCGGTTCAACCCTTGTCCCAGGGTCGGGGCCGCCCCAACCGCACCGGGCAGCAGCACCGTTCCAGTCCCCGGCGGAAACGCCTTGACCAGCGACTCGGCGCAGGCTGGATCGGGTCCTACCAGGTCAACATGACCGTCAAGCTGACGGATGGCTTCGGCGGTGGCGGCACCTACGGCTGCGACCTGCACTTGGGCAAACAAATCTTCCAGGTCATAGTGAGCGTCCAGGAACGTGGCTGTTGCCACGCTGGAGAGTACAACCCAGTCGTATTCCCCGTCCTGCAGTCGCTGCATCGGCTCATACCAGTCCTCACTGGCAGTGGGTACTTTCTCGGTCACAGGAGCGCACACCACCGGCAGACCCGCCTTTTCCAGTCCCCGTGCCAACACGTCTCCCGGGACCCTGGGCACCAACAGTTTAGGTTTCATCAAATGTTATTCCCCCCATAATTCCTTTTCATTACCTACCGTCTGATTCGCACCACTCTGGGTTGGCTCAGATTTGGTGGCTTTGAGGTCGGCGATTGTTGCCGCTCCGGCCGCCAATAATTCCCCAGCCAAATCCACCCCCAACTGTTGGGCAGCGGCCAGCGCGAAATCACGCTGCGCAGCTTCGGCCCCCAGTAGTACGGTGGTTTCTCCGTTGACTTCCAGGACTTCGCCCTGATTTCCGATCACTCGGGCGGTCAGTTCTAGGCGTCCCGAGGGCGCTTCGACTCGTTTGTCCCAGGTCACCACTCCGCGCACGCCCAAGGGCGCGGCGCAGCCCGCTTCCAGGTAGCGCAGCAGGGCGCGTTCCGCACTGACCTCTAAATGGGTGGGTTCGTCGTCCACAAACTTGAGGATTTGGGCGAAGTTTCGACCCTCTTCACTGTCCAGCAGTTCGGGACGTGTTTCCAGGGCTAGCGCGCCCTGTCCACCGGCCGGTATTACCGTGCCTTCCAGGCTATCCGTGATGGCCTCGTCCATTCCCAAGCGGCGCAACCCGGCTCGTGCCAGCACCACCCCGTCCAAATCTTCGGCGGCTTTGCCCGGCTGCAGGCCGGCCCGCTCAGCCACGGCAGCTAAACCTTTCACCCGTCCGACTCGCGTGGGGACATTGCCGCGAATATCTACCAACGTAATATCCGGGCGCGCGAGGGCAATCTGGCGGGCTCGTCGCGGCGAGCCGGTTCCAATACGCGAGCCAGCGGGCAAATCCGCTAAACCCAGACTGTCGCGTGCGACCAGCACGTCACGGGGATCTTCACGAGTTGGGGTGGCCGCCACCACCAGACCGTCCACCGGCACGGTGGGCAGGTCTTTCAGCGAATGCACCACCAGGTCGCAGTGACCCTCCAGCAGCGCCACCCGCAGAGCCGCCGCGAACACGCCGACACCACCGAGGCTGGCCAGGGAAGCCCGGTTGACGTCGCCCTCCGTGGTGAAAGTCTGGACGTTCACGTGCAGTCCGCGCTGTTGTAGGTCGGATGCCACCGTGCGGGTTTGGGTCAAAGCCAGGGCAGAGGCCCGGGTGCCAATCACGAGCGGACGCTCAGCGCTGCCAATCGTTTGCATAAGTTCTAGCTTAGGCCATCCGGGCGGTACAACCTAGTCAAGTTCATGATAGATTTGGCTGTGTAGCGCAGGACGCGCAAATAGCATTATCCATAATTAGCGTGGTTCTGAGCAACAGCAATGAAAGCTACGGCTGTGGTTCAGGTTGAGTAGCCGGGTATTCAGAATAATACATTAGTCCGGGATATTTGTTATGAATGACTCCTGTAAAATCTGTTACTTGGGTCGTAACATCGGCTAATCTAAATGGTTTGGAGGGGTTAGTAATTAGGCATCCGCAATGATATTCCTTGGCATCTTCACGAAGCTGAAAGTTAATCATATCTTTCTCGACATCATATAGGAATTTATGATTAGTTTCGTTTAAATCCCAGTTGTTTGAAATATCGTTCTGGAAACCGCGGTATGCTTTACATAATTGTTCGGTGCTATTCTTAACGTAGCGAATATCAATCTTATCGTTCTTTCCTTTTAGCAAACCTGCTAGTTCCGCGATACCGGGTTCATTATGTAAGTCGAGCTGAGAAATGATTTGATCCCAAGACATAACAGTATCGCGACCGTCACCGACTAAGGAAAGCCCGGTTTCATTGGTTAACAAATCAAATCTGACCATGAAACCTACTTTATCTGGGTGATAGGCCTGGATCAGGAGGGCTAACATACTGGAGACTTCGCCGACAGCATCAGGATCCCCAGCTTTCACCAGCCGCTTGATGTTGTTGTACCAACTCTTCATCTTCACACTGGGGGTGGAGGGATCCCAGAGGTAAATGCCTGGTTTTTGATGGTAGGGAAAACTAACCTCTGTAGAATCTGTGGAATGTATCAAATCAAGTGAATTAATACAAGTATTGATTTCGAGGGCAGAGAGTTCTCCGGTATATCCTGAACCAGTTTCATAAATATACTTAAACGCTGGCTCGACCTGTCTGGTCGACTCGGTTGCAGCAGTACTTCCATTGTTGTTATCAGAGTTCGCGCAACTGCCCAACAGTACAGTCAGCGAAAGAACCAGTGGAATTATAAATATTTTTTTCATGAAGTAGCAACCCTACTGTGAGTGGCATGAAGCAATGCTTCAATATCTGTATAAAGAATCTTGTTATAATTATAATAGTACCCAGTAACAGTTCCTAATGCGTACACCTGACCTGGATTACTAGTATATGCAAATACAGGCGAACCCGAGTCGCTAGTTTGCAACGTTGCATTATTTGCGAGAACTACAGCTCGTAAATTACAGTACGTGGCTCCTAAGTTTGCACATCCTGTTGGTGTGAATTGATTTCCTTTGTATGTGCCGGTGAACTCTTTGTTACTTTTTCCTGCAGAAACACCGATGGATGCTCCAACTGTCCCCCCGCCAGGAAGCGAACCTATTACTCTTGCAGTGCTACCGCCCGAGCCTCTAAATATAGTTGGTGAATAGTTAGCGCCTGTCAACAGTGCTATATCAAGTTTTGTTGGCGGTTGTACCATATATTGAGTAATAGCATACCCGATATATTTCTTACCGTAATACCATTTATCCCCAAGATTGTTACAGTGAGCTGCCATAGTCATAAAATTTTTACCACTATCTATGTTCTGTATTTTATAACCGAGAGAACATCTATAACCACTTGTTCCCTTTTGCGGTAACCCACCACCCCGATACGGTGATGTATCATCTAATCTTCCACCCAATAAAGTCAGCGGTTCTGTATATGCTATAGAAACCAGTCGATCTGTCTCCAGTTCGCGTACAACCTCATTAGGCACACCATTTTCTACTTCGACATCAAGCCTTTGAGTTTCTGGGTTGATTATGTAAAACATGTACTTATCAACCTTATTGGCTATTTTGTGCACTTTGATAAAGCTCTGGCATAGCTGGCTAACCGAGACAAACTCACTTTTATCTTGAGCCTTCATTTCTATGGGAGTATTTTCTTCGCCATTTACTTTTTGTATGCTGCTTGAAATGGTTTGCAGTTCTTTTGCAGCCACCGGAACGACTGGTATCCCGTCCGTCTGAGCAAAGCCAACTTCCTTTGGATACTCACGGTACAAATCAGCTAATTCACTCATGGTTGACCTTTGTTTTTCTTCAAGCGAGTCGGTGAGTCCACCACTTCGTACTTCAGTTTTACCCTTATCTCGGAAGAACGATGAAGCATCCAGACAAAACTCTAAATCGTCCGCAGTGATGCTGTCCTTACCCTCTCGTGGAGAAGGTTCCAGCGCAAAGCCTGCGATGGGAGCGCTCATAAGAGCTAGTACTCCGGCTACCGCGACAAATTTCCCCATGCGTAACGCCATTTTTACTCCTTAAAGCCCTCCTCAAGACGTCCTTGTCATCAGGCGAACCGTTAGAATTCACACACTTTCCATAGTGTCACGCGGATATCTCCAGTGGACCCCCCGTATATCTATTTTAATTGACCCACGGCACAAATCTACTGTTTTCAACCACTATTTTCGGTTGTTCACTTATCGATTAACCGCGAGTGTTTCCATACCCAACTGAGAAACTCCGTGCATGCCTAAGTTGTAACCGAAGCGGCAAACCAACCTCCCGCTTTTCTAGCATTCATGGTAGAATTTTTCTATGCCGATGCTGACTATCAAAGATCCCCAAGTGTATGAAAACGTTCGCGAACTCGCGAAACGTAAAGGCATGACCATGACCGCCGTGGTGCGCGAACTGGCCCAACGGGAACTCGAGACTACGCGCCGACCGACTTATGAGGAAAAACTGCAGGCCATCAGGGAAATTCAAGCCCAAGTGGAGGAGGAAGGGATAACTTTCTTGACTGATGACGACCTCTACGATGAGGACGGATTACCGAAGTGATTGTAGATACCTCAGTTTTAATCGCCATTATGGCTAAGGAACCCGGCTACCGGGAATATCTCGAAAAAATCCTCCGTAGCGACGACACGAAAATCAGTGCGGGAACCGCAGTTGAGTTTGAACTCGTGGCGCGCAAGTACGGTGATCCACCACAGGTCCTGCACGCCTTGGGCATTGAAATCACTCCCGTGGATCAAAACCACCTCTATTGGGCTCGCCACGCCATCCAAAATTTCGCCCGCGGCTCGGGCTCGCCGGCCAAGCTAAACTTCGGGGACTGTTTTTCCTACGCTGCCTCCCGCGCCCTGAACGAACCGCTACTGTTCAAAGGCACGGACTTCAGCGCTACCGACGTCATCGCGGCGTGAGCGCCCGGCAACGGTCCGCCCCGCCCTTGTGAACCTGCCTATTGAAACTGCAATCCACGAGCAACCACGGCAGTAATCCCGGTCCCGGCAAACAGCGCGCCTTCCAGGTCCAGGCCCTCCACGCGCTGAGCCGCGGCGGCGATCTGGTTGAGCACGGCGCGTTCCTCGGCGTTGGGGTGGGTCATGGCATCGCCCCAAAAGATGCGGCGCGAATCCAGGACCTGATCCATCGTCAGTTCCACTCCCAGCATCCGCGACGCGTCAGCCAAAGCCCGCTCCACCGTAATCTGGTAGACAAAACCGTCCGGGTCGCCCTCCCGACCGTAGGAAATCCGCAGGATATGCGTGTGAGGAGCGGCTCCCGCCATCGTGCCGGGCCATTTCGCGGAATAGTTCGTGATGGCTTTGGCCTGCAACACGTTCGGGTCCTCATCAGGTCCGCAGGGCGGAGGCCCGACCAACATGCCCGACCCGCGCGGCGGGTTGTCCAGCTGGGGCGCATTGACCGCCAGGGTCACGTTCATGACGTGGGTGCCTTTATGCAGCTGGAATCCGGTGGTCAAATCACCGATTTCTTCCAGTGCCGCCGCGTCAAACCGCAGGGTAGCGTCCCGGTGGTCGCGTTCGGCGTGGAACTTTTGACGCAGCATCGAGGCCGCGGCCGAGTTCAGCACTTTTAACGCACTGTTGCCCGGCAGCGCCACCACAATCCGGTCAGTCGCCAGCCCGAAAGCATTACCGGTTTCTTCCGGAGGTCCACCCTGGTACTTGGTGTTGGAAATCGTGTGTTTGCACCACACGACCCAACGCGGGTTTTCCGCTCCGATGCCGGCTTCGACGTGCATGACTCGCACGTGGTTGTCGATGCGTCCCCCCGCGTCGGTAATGCGTTTCACCAGCTCGTCCACCAGCTTGAACATGCCGCCCTCGGGCATCATCACTACTATCGAGTTGGGTTTGCGGGTGGCGGCCACCGCCTTGGTCAGTGACCCGGTGCGTGCCAGGGCAGTGCGCAATCCCGGCGCCACCCGGTCGGGATCCAGCCCGTTGGGGTGCGTGGAGTGAATGCCTCCCGCGAACGGGGTCACGAAGGCATCTAACACGGCTTTCCCGAGCCGGGCTTCGACCAGTTCCCCAAAACTTTTCGCGTCCGCGCCGACTTCCGCGGGCAGTGTCAAATCCTGTCGGGCGCGCTCCAGGGCTTGTGGCCCGGCGATGTGGGTCAGTCCCTCCACGAACACCGGGTCGTCAAGGTCGGCGGGAATCCCCAGGGTTCCAAAGGGAATGCGTACGGCATCGTTGCGGCCGTGATCCCATACCCAGGAGTCGCTGTGGGGGGCGACCGGGTTCAAGCCCAGTTCCCGGCACAGCTCGGTGACGTCAGGAGTGCGGGTGGCGTAGGATTCGGCCCCGATGTCCACGGTGGCTCCCCCGAATACTCCTGAACAGACCAGGCCGCCGGGGCGTCCGCGCTCCTCCAAGATGAGGGGGCGCAGTCCGCGTTTTGTCGCCGCGTATCCGGCGGCCAGCGCGCCGAGCCCGCCGCCGAGGATAATCATGTCAAAGCCGTCGTCAGCCATGGTGTTTTCCCTTCAGAAGCGTTACTTGGTGGGTTTGGTGGGTTTTTGAGAGTTTTCGGTGGGGGACGTGGCCGGGGCTCGCCAAGTGTGGATTCGAGCGGTCAGTTCGGTCAGCACCCCCGGGTCGGTGTCGGGTCGCACCCCGTGTCCCAGGTTGAAAATGTGGGCGGGAGCGGTCAACCCAGCCTGCAGAACCTGTTCGGCTTCGCGCCAGATTTGCTCCATGTGGTCAGTTGGTTTTGCATCGGTCGGGTTGGAGTCAGTTTGTGCCGGTTGCTCCGCAGGGACCAGCAGGTCCGGGTCGAGGTTGCCCTGCAGGACTTTCCCGGGCAGGCGCCGAGCGGCATCCTCCAAACTCAGGTCGGAACTGACGGAAACTACCTCGGAGATTTCGCCCATCGCTTCGATGAGGTGAGCGGTGCCGACCCCGAAGTGAACGTGCGTGGCTCCCGGCGCGCCTTGGAAGGCAAGCGTCGAGTAGGGCAGGGCGAAGTGGCGGTATTCCTCTGCTGTCAGGGCTCCTGCCCAGGAATCGAACAGTTGCACCGCTTCGGCGCCGCCGTTAATTTGGGCTTTCATGAACTGACCGGACAGTTTCGCGCACCAGGTCGCCAGCTTGGTCCAAGCGGCGGGTTGCGCCTCAATAAAAGCACGGGTTTCCAGGCATTCTCGCCGCCTTGGCCCACCGGCTTCCAACAGGTAGGAGGCCAGCGTGAAGGGCGCTCCGGCGAATCCCAGCAGGACTTTTTCATAGGGCAGTTCGCGGCGGACATGGGCGGCGGCTTGCTCGATGGCCGACCAGTCCGAAACTTCCAATTCGGTCAGTTTTTCTACCTCGGCGGCGCTGGTCAGAGGCTGTTTCAGCACCGGTCCGCGGCCGGGCACAATATCGATGTCTGCGCCGGCCAGGTACAGCGGCACCACGATATCGGAAAAGAACACTGCCGCGTCGACGTGGTGGCGGCGTACCGGCTGGAGGGTGATCTCGGCGGCAACCTCGGGGGTGGTGCAGGCCGCGAGCATGGATTTTCCCTCACGCAAGGCACGGTATTCCGGCAGGGAACGCCCGGCTTGGCGCATAAACCACACGGGTGTGGTGGCCGGTCTGATTCCGCTCAGCGCGGCACGCATCCGCGAACCGGAGAATAGTGGGTCAAGACCCAGAGGGGCTCTAGTCAAAACATATTCCTAACTTAGGGTTGCCTTACTAACTGTTTTGCGGGGGTTAATATATTTAAGGTATAAAAAGGTTGATGCCTTTTCAACTTTACACCGTCAATCACCTGACCCACAGCTTGGCTGAAGTGGCACAGGCGGCGGCTCAAGCTACAGAAAAGGAATCGGAATGGCTCGAGACGCCGGGAGTGCATTCCCTGGTGCTGGTCTCGACCTGTAACCGTGTGGAAATTTATGCTTCGGCCGATCCGGGAGTGCGCTTAGTTCCCGCCCATGAACTGCCCTCCGAAACTCAACAGCTCGAAGCTCCCCACCCGCCTCATGCCGAGAACGACACACTGGCCTGGAATTTTATTGAGGGTCGCGCGGTCGCTGAACACCTATATCGGGTTGCCGCGGGATTGGATTCCATGGTGGTGGGCGAGGCCGAGGTCGCGGGTCAGGTGCGCCGTTCCTTTACGCGAGCACAAGACTTGGGGGAAGTTCACGGGTTGATGGTGCGGATGTTTGAGGGGGCGCTGTCCACCGCGCGAAAGGTCGCCAGTAAGACTGAGCTGACCGGACTAGGGCGTTCCGTGGTTTCCGTGGCGTTGGACGTGGCGGAGGCGAGCGGGCGGCTGCCCGAATGGCGCCAGGCACAAGTTCTTTTGGTCGGCACCGGCGCTTATGCCGGAAGTACGGTCGCCCAACTGCGCGCCCGCGGGGTTCGCGACATAGCCAATATTTCGACTTCTGAGCGGGTCACGGCCTTTGCCAAGAATCACGGAACCCGCGTCGTTTCCGCCGCTGATTTAGTTTCGGCGCTGCAGCAGGCGGATTTGGTCGTCACCGCGCGGGGAATCGGCGCCCCGGTACTGCGCCGCGAACAGGTGCACGCCAGCCTGGCCGACCCCGACAGTTCCTTGACCATTTTGGACCTGGCACTGCATCGTGACGTGGAGGAAAGCGTGCGGGACCTGCCGGGGGTCGCGTTGTGGGATTTGGAGGATATTCGCCACCGGGTTCCGGCTTTGGCAGTGTCCCAAGTGCGTCAGGCGCACGAAATTATTGAACAAGGTTTGGGCGAGTACGACGCGGCGGTGGCCGCACGACACATGGATCCGGCTATTGTCCAGCTACGCGCCATTTTCCAGCAGGCGGCCGCGGCCGAGATTGACAGACTTCCCGCTGGCGACATGATTTCTCGCGAGGCCGCCGAGGCCGCGATTCACCACGTCATTGCTAAACTGGCGCATACTCCTACTGTTTCCGCCCACATGGCGGCCGAGGCAGGCTTGGGCAGCGAGTGGGTTGACGCCCTAGCGACCGTGTGGGGACTGACCCCCGAGGTACTCGAAGCCGCGCTGAATGCTGAAGTCAGGTAATTTGCATGAATAGTTTTGCTCCTTATGATGCGTTGCTGCTGGTCAGCTACGGTGGTCCGAACGGTCCCGAGGACGTGTTGCCGTTTTTGCGCAATGCTACCGGCGGGGCAGGGATTCCCGATTCTCGCCTGGAACAAGTCGGCGGGCACTATCGACTTTTTGACGGCATTTCCCCCATTAATGCCCGCAACGCCGAACTGCTGGCCGGCCTGCACCAGCGCCTCGGCGATGACCTCCTCTATGCGGTAGGCAACCGTAACTGGCACCCGTATTTCAGCGAAAGCCTCATTGACTTGGTTGACCGGGGAGCGCGGCGGATTTTGACGCTGTTTACTACCGCTTACACGTGTTATTCGGGATGCCGACAATACCGGGAAAACCTGGCCGAGGCGCTGGCTGACCTGCGCGCTGCCCGCCCCGAGGTGGCCGGTGAAGTCACGCTGGACCGGGTGCGGCCTTTTGCGAACACCCCCGGTTTTGTTAGCTCTAATGCCCGTGCCATCGCGGCGGCCGCCCGGGACCTAAACGTGACTCCCACTTCTGACCAATCCCCCGCGGCGTCACCCTCACCGGTTCACCTGGTTTACGTAACACATTCAATTCCCCTGGAGATGGCGCGGCATTCCGGGCCGTGCCGCTCTGCCCACAGCACAGCCGCGGCTTCCCCGACGGTGCAGAAACCGGCGCTTTTCGATGACCGTTTTGACACTCCGATCAGCCGCCCCAGCGTCCCCTTGCGCCAGCGCCTGAGCGACTTTTCTCCCCAAGCTCTCAACGCTTTACCCGCGGTGACCCGTGAGCAAGACGCCCTGGGACAGGGCTGGACCTACCTGGCTCAACACCTCGCGATAGCGCAAGCCGTCAACCGCAGACTTGCTGCACAAGGGTTGGAAATGCCATGGTCACTGGCGTTTTGTTCCCGCTCCGGTTCCCCCCACCAGGCATGGTTGGAACCAGACATTAATGACCATTTGCGCGATTTGGCGGCCGCCGGGGTGCGCCGGGTCATTGTGGCTCCCTTTGGTTTTATTTCGGATCACATGGAAGTTGTCTATGACCTCGACACCGAGGCCGCCGCTACCGCCCAGGAACTTGGCCTGGATTACCGTCGGGCTGCCACTGCGGAATCTGACCCTGAGTTCCTGGATGAACTGGCTGACCTGGTTTACGAACGGGCCGCCTTTGCACGCGGGGAACACCCCGAACAGTCTGTGGAGCCCGACACCTACCCGCCGCTGGCGGAAACCTGCGGACCGAACTGCTGCCAGTATCCGCGCCCTCACCATTCTCGTCCTCATCACACTGTTAACCCAACCCCAATCAAAGGAGAAACCATGGGACATCCCCAATCCGTTCAAACAGCTCCGGAAATCACCGGCGACCCGCGCGATTACGCGGTCGATTATCACGAAGTCAACGCCAGAGAGAACTATTCTCTGCACATGGTGTTTCGTCGGACTCGGCCCCTGCCCACCGACCCGCAGCGCTTGGAACGCATTACCCACCGTTTGGAAGAAGCGGTGCAGGGCGTGGTGGTGCGCGGCTGGTATGACGTGTCGGGATTCCGCCCCGACGCTGACCTGATGATTTGGGCGCTGGCTGATAATACCGAGGCTTTGCAAGAGGCATATCGCAAGGTGGGCGCCATCGGGACGTGCCACGGCCGGCCCGCTTTGTTTGAGCCGGTATGGTCGGCGATGAGCCGCCACCTGCCCGCTGAGTTCAACGAATCGCACCTGCCGGCCTGCTGGGGCGGTTTCGCCCCGCGCAAGTACGCCACGGTCTATCCCTTCGTGCGCTCTTGGGATTGGTACTACCTGCCCAAGGCGCGGCGCAACGCCATCCTGAAGGAACACGGTATGAACGGCCACGATTTCAATGACGTGGCGGTTTCGACTCTGGCGGCGTTTGCTCTGGGGGATTGGGAATGGACCATCACCCTGGAGGCCGACCGTTTGGATCGGGTCATGGGTGTGCTGCGCAAACAGCGCGAGGTTGAAGCTCGCCTGTTCGTACGGGTCGACACCCCGTTCTTTACCGGGGTGCGCGTAGAGCCTCGCGAGTGGGTGGATTTGCAGCCGAAACGCGACGACGCGAGCAGCCAGTGCGGCCAGTCTGACGAGTCTTCCTGTGGCTGCGGCCAGTCCGAGGAACCGTCCTGCGGTTGCGGACAATAACCCGATTTTCTTTCCTTAGATTCGACCCCTGCGGTGCTGCCTGGCACAGTCCGCAGGGGTTTAGTCTTGTCGCGCGCCAGGGTTCCTCGGCTCGTCTCGGTGTGCAAATGACCACACAATTGAGACGTAGCGGACAAAAGTAAAACGTAACCTATTTTTTCATTGAGTAATATGTGAGAGTTTGCTGGGAATCGGGCCGACGGCACTGGACTTTCTCGGTCATGTTGTGAACGTGAACAAATCCATAATGAAATTAGTATTCATTAGGTGTAATATTTGAACACAAAACCTAACAAAATTGGCTCTTTATTAGGGGTTTGTAAAACTACCGCTCCGACCTGGGCTTTTATTCCTTTTTTTGAATTAGAAAATCCCACCCTGAATGATTCTTTGTTTTTTAAGGATTTATTCACTAAATTATCAGTTAGCGGTTTTTGTTCTTGATAGAAACCGGGAGTCATGCCAACAACCTTGGCTCCGAGAACCTATAGCTCTAGGAAACACATGATGAAATTATCAAAGATAAAAGTGGGACTTGTCTCCCTACTAACCATTACGGGATTGTCTTTCAGTGCCTCAGTGCCCTCCGTGGCAGCAACTGATTCAAACACTGCACTGAATCCCAGTCTCAACGCGGACCTGACTGTAAACGAAGCTCCGCTGAACCCCAGCTTTTCCCATGACCGGAGCCGCACCCGCAGCTACTCCAGATTCCCTAAGGCTTCCGGCAGCCGTGAAAATGGTCAGCGTCAAGACCCCGTTAAAATCAACACCAACTACAACTTGTTGGGCGGGGCGCGCGCACCGATGCGTGCTAGTGCCCCGGCAGAGCTGCCGTCCCGTTATGACCTGCGCGAACTGAACCGCTCTACCCCCGTGCGCGACCAGGGACCTAACGGCTCTTGCTGGTCTTTCGCCGCGAATGGCTCCGAAGAATCAATTGCACTGTCTAAAGGGCTCGACTCGAACCCGGACTACTCGGAAGCCAATATGCGCAACACCCACGGCTTTGACTGGGGCCCCAACGACGGCGGCACCGAACAGGTCGCGGCGGCTTACTTGGCGCGCTGGAGCGGGCCTGTTGCCGAGCGGGAAGATCCCTACAATCCTTACTACTTCCGTTCTCCGGACAACCTGAGCCGGCTATTCGACATCGACGAGGTGCTTTACCTGCCGACGATGCGTTCGGGAGCAGACACCGAAACCATGAAGCGCGCCATTATGGACTATGGAGCGCTGTACACCACGGTCTACGGCGGCACGAACTATCTGAACTTCCGCACCATGGGTCATTACGACCGCGGCTACGGTACACCCAACCACGCTGTAACCATCATGGGCTGGGACGATAACTATTCCGCCTCAAACTTCTATTACCGTCCGCCGGGGAACGGCGCCTGGATTGTTAAGAACTCTTGGGGAGCGAACTGGGGCAACGACCACGGTTACTTCTACGTTTCCTACTACGACGGTGTGATGGGCAAAACCAATAACGCTGCCTTCGTCCTGAAGCCCAAGACCGATAACGGCACCATCTGGTACTACGATCCGCTGGGCATGACCGGCACCATCGGGCAGGGCTCGACCGGTTGGTTCGCCAACGTCTTTGGTTCCACCAAGGAAAACGTGGACGTCAAGGAAGCCGGTTTCTTCGTGCCTTCCAACGGCGCCAGCTACGAAGTCTACGTGGACCCGAACTTTACGCCGTCGAAAGGTTTTGATACCACTCACCAGGTAGCTTCGGGTAACTTTACCTTTGCGGGCTACCACACGGTCGACCTCGACCCGCAAACCGTTGCGAAGGGCAGCAACTTCGCCATTATCGTGAAGCTGACCACTCCTGGATACAACTACCCCATCCCGATTGAGCAGCCGCAGTGGGGCTATTCCTCACGCGCCACGGCTCGCTCCGGCCAGTCCTACATTTCCTACGACGGTAGCTCCTGGGGCGATTTGACCCGGTTCCGCGCCAATTCGAACGTGAGCTTGAAAGCTATCACCGTTCCGGCCGGTACCGCACCAAAGCCGGGAGATGAAACCCGTGTCGACGGCATTATGCTCAACCCCTCTCAGCTGTCACTGCAGGTCGGGTCCAGCGATACGGTACAAGCCACCGTCACTCCTGAAAACGCCACCAACAAGACGTTGAAGTGGTCCTCCAGCAATAGTTCGGTTGCTACGGTTGACGATTCCGGTCAGGTTAGCGCCGTGGCTGAGGGCAGTGCCACCATCACCGCGCAAGCGACTGATGGTTCAGGGATTTCCGCTTCGATGAAGGTCACCGTCACAGAACCGGCGCCTACGGTTCGTACCCTGAAACTGGTCGCCACGTTGAGCGCTACCCAAGTCGCTAAGAACAACGGTTTGAACGTGAACCTGGCGGTTAAGGATCAAGCGAACATTCCGGTGGAAAACACCAACGTGAACGCGACGGTAACCAATCCACAGGGCACTTCGCGGAGCTTGAGCGGCACCACCGATCGCAGCGGGAAGGCCACCCTCAAGGTGCCCGCCTCGCTCAACACAGTGGCCGGTAAATACACCCTCACCGTGGCTGTCGCGAAAGACGGCTACGAGTCGGCTCGCCAGTCATTTACCTACACCGTTTATGAAAACAAGCCGAAACCTGACGATGGTGATGTTGATCCCACCGCCCCCAGCTTGAAAGCGAAAGTTTCCGCAGACCGTTCTGTGGTAGCTCGTGGAGGGACCATCAACTTCTATGTCAGCACCTGGCAGCCGCGCCGTTACGCGGCGGGCGCTGAGGTAAAGGTGGACATCGTTGATGCCTCAGGTCAGGTCATTCACTCTGACCAGGGTAAGACGAACTACCAGGGGGCGACGACCTACAGCTACACCACGGCTCGTAACGCCGCACCGGGTACCTACCTGGCTCGTTTCACCACGAAACAACCCGGTTTCAACCGGGGCGTGGCGACGATGTCTTTCGATATCGTCAACCAGATCAACCCCTATACCCCGATGGTGTACTTCCAGTCGTCTTCGACCCAGTACGACTTCGGTCAGCGGGCTCAGGTTTCGATTACGGCCCGCAACGCCTGGGGCTACGCTCTGCCTTACGCGACGGCCTACATCAATGTCACCGGTCCTAATGATTTCAAGGCTAACCTGGTGAAGAGCACGAACTATTACGGTCAGACCTGGGTTTCTATCCAGCCGAATTCGGATATGAGTGAAGGACGTTACAACGTCGAAGTCACCATCGCCGCAAACGGATACTACCGGGGCGTGGGTCACTATTCAGTTGTCTTTGGTTCCGAATATCCTCAGCCGGATCCGGTCGATCCCAACGATGGAAAACAAAAGATCTACAAGATGATTGAGACCGATGAAGCCGCGACTATGATTGGAGAGCGTCTGGGCAAGGATGACTTCGCGTTGCTGGATATGCGCACCAAGGCTGAATACCTCGAAGCGCACATCGACGGTGCCGTGAACCGCGACTACTACGCCGATGGCCTGTCGGAATGGTTGGATACCCTCGATAAGGACAAGACCTACCTGCTGCTGTGCCGTACTCAGGTTCGCAGCGGGGCCACCGCCAAACTCATGCAGGAAAAGGGCTTTAAGTACATTTACTGGGTAAATGGCGGTATGACTAAGTGGCTCAACGAGGGTCGCGATGCCGTGTTCCCCGAATACGTGAAGTCTCTCGATATTGTGACCTCCACCGATGCTCCGGCTTACCGGGCTGGGGACACCGCCAAGGTCAATGTCTTGGTCAACGACTTGGACGGCAACTACATCCGCAAGGCTAATGCCAAAGTCATTGTCACAGATCCTGCGGGTCAGGCTATTGCCTCCCAGGATTTGACGGTGAGTAACCGCGGTGAAGCTACCATGGACGTGAAGCTGCCGTTCAATGCCTCTAAGGGACTGTATAGAGTGACGGTAAAGGCCACGAAAGCCAACTTTGTTGACGGCAATGGTCTGGCCATGTTCCGGGTCACCAAAGACGGTAAGGTTCAGCCCAATTCCGGGTTGGCTTGGCTGACCTTCGACCAGCGTGAAAAGCGTGGAGATTTCAAGGGTCTGAAGCACACCGATGTGGCTTACGAATCCTTGACCCATCACTATGGCAAGAACTTCTTGCAGTACCAGGTCAAGGACGCTTCCGGCCAGGTGAAGTCCCTGGAGTCCCTGGTGGACCCGAACAAGACCACCGTGCTGATGTTCGGCTACCCGGGCTGCGGGGCTTGTGTAAACACCTGGAAGGAAATGGTCAAGCTTGACCATGCCAAGTACAACTTCATCGAAGTTGTGACTTCCGTGGCGGAAAATATGCAAGAGACTGTGAACATGGTTGACAAGGTCATCACTGAAAACAATCTCGAAGCCATGCGTCCGCATATCTACTATGACGCGGTGGACACCATCTGGGCCGCCCGGGCGGACTTCCTGACCACGCCGAACACACTGCTGTTGGACGCTAACGGCCGCTTGGTCAACATTGGCGGTTCCCAAACCGCGGCGTCCCTGCCGGCGTTCGTGGAGCGCACGTTTAGTGACAAGGTAGACCCGGTTGACCCCGACGACACCAAGCCGACTCCGGATCCGACTGTGGATCCTGATGACCCGGGCGATAACGGCGGCGACACCGGTGAGCTCACCACGCTTAGCTATGCTCAGCGCGATGCTAACGGCGAGTTCTCGCACCTGTCGGGCAGCGACTTGGCTTACAAGATGCGCCGCGCCTACGCCAAGAATCTGAACGATTACACGATTCAGTCTCTGGACGGCAAATCGCTCAAGGTTAGCGACCTGGCTGACGGCAAGCGTCCGACCGTGGTGGCTTTGGGACGTCCCGATTGCTCGGCCTGCCAAGCCAGTTGGCGCCAGCTGCACGACATCAATAAGTCAGGGTTCAACTTTGCCGAAGTGATGTTGTCCGGGAATTCTTCCACGGTGCGCTACACGCTGAGCCGCTTGGGTCTGTCCGACATGGAGAGCGATTTCCACCTCAACGGCTACCCGCTGTTCAACGTGGTGGGACCCAACTACGTGCCGGTGTTGTTCTTCCTCGACAAGGACGGCAACCTGTCTAACGTGGCCTACTTTGACTCCAACTCTCAGGTGTTAAAGATTGTCAAGAGTGTGAAAGGGACTTTGTCCAAGTAACCTCTGAGATTCTCAAATAGCGAAAGCCCCCGGCGCTAACCCGTCGGGGGCTTTGCTTTCCGTACCGGGCCCGGTAATGGGGTTGCTTATGATTTTGGGCCGCGGTGTGACCCGGGATTTTGTTTCGGGTGTCGTCACAAGTGTGGTCACGGGTGCCGTCACGTTTTTCAAGCAGTACGTTTGCGCCGGTTCAAAGCGCGATGCAGCTGGCGTTCCTGGGGCAGCTTGGCAGACAGCAAAGCATGAAATTCGGGCCCGTGGTTGGGGTGAAAATAGTGCGTGAACTCGTGCGCCACCACGTAGTCGAGGTATTTCGGGTCTTTCGCGCTCAGTTCCAGGTTAAACGTCAGTGCCCGCGTGCGTGGATTGCATGAGCCCCACCGCGACTTCATGCGCCGAATCCGCACCGCTCCGGGTTCGGTCTCGAAAGCTGCCGCCCACTTGGCCAAGACCGGAGCCAGCCGGATTTCCAGGGACATTTTGCGCAATTTGTCCAAGGCACGCTGGCGTTTTTCCAGCGGGGCTCCCACCGGCACGTTCAACACAATCGCCCCGGCGCCCACTTCCGCGACGGCACGAGCGCGGGGGTGGGGGTTTTCCACGACTTTTAGGGTAATGTCTTGGCCCCACCACGCTACCGTCTCGCCATCCACCAGCTGAGGCTGCGTCGCTTGTCGCCGCGAAAACCGCTCCTGCTGCCGGGCAATCCAGGCGGACTGCTCGTGCAGAAAGTCCCGCGCCAGCGACATCGGCGCCCGCCACGGAATAGAGAGATGGAACTCACCGCGCTCATCAATGCGCAGCCGCAGGTTCCGCACGTTTTTCCGCGTCAGGTACACCGGAGTGTCACCCAGCCAGTACACGCCCTCATCGCGTCCCCGACGGACTTTCTGGTTGCTTCCGGCCTTAACAGACATCGCCCTATGCTACCTGACCGACACCAAATCCACGTTCTAAATCGACCTTTATGGCCATATCAACCACCAACCCCGAGATACAGGTGGACTTCATCAATAATCTCGACTACCCAATGGCGGGGCAGAGCGAGCCGGCCTGTTCCTAGCCACCGCAAGCCCCACCCAAGGGCCAGCCGCAAATAAGTTTCGGTGCCAGGCCAAGCCTGACACCGAAACCTAGGGAGATGAAAGGGAGTTTTCCCTAAAAGACTCAGTACTGTCCGAAGTTCTGAACCGTGTACACCCACTGGCGGCCGGTGGCCGTACCAATGCCGGTGCGGTTGAAGCGCCGATCCATCAGGTTACGGTAGTGACCGGGAGAGGCCACCCAAGCCTTCGTGGAGCCCGCAGCGTAAGCGGCTGGGTCAACATTGTAGTAGCCCACCATGTTCTCGCCAGCGAACTTCCAGCCCGCCGGGAACAAATCCGCGTACTTCAAAGCGCCGTTGGAGTGTACAAACACATCCGTGCGGGCGACTTGCTGAGCCCAGGCGCGAGCCGCGTCATCCATCACCGGGTCACGCGTCAAGGACGGAACGCCCGCACTGTTGCGTGCCGCGTTGATGGCGTTGAACACCGCCTCTTCACGAGCCTGGTCAGCCGGGGAGGGCTGCATCGAGTACTTGGTGTAAACCTGGGACACACCGGCAACTGGAGCGGAAGAGGGAGCCTTAGCCTGAGTGGGCTGGGATAAACCAGCAGCTACGTTCAACACGCTATCCGGTACCGTGCTGGCGTCCCCGATGGCGGTCACCGCCGGGTTACCGAAAGCTGTCACGAGGCTACGAGTGTTGCCCTGAGGGTTGGCGGGAACCAGCAGCACCGGGCCATCGCTCAACGAGCCGGAAATCAGCGGGTAAACCAGGTCAGAGCCGGAAGCCAAGTAAACATGGCTGGCGTTGGGGAACACCGTAAGGTTGATAGCCTGAGCGGTCTGGTAGCGATCCGCTCCGGCAATACGACCGGTCGCAGCCCCACCTGCCACCTGGCTGAGCCGAGAACTGGGAACCACGCCTTCGCCACCCAAAGCTACGACCTGAGAAGCACCCAGTGCCTTCACCGTGCTGGCAGCGGTGGCAATATCGGCACCATTACCGCTGACGGTGATAATCGGGCCGTCACGCAACACACCCGCCGCAGCCGCGTCTGGGGAGCCTAAACCATTAGAACCAATCGCGTCGGCGACGTAAACCTTGGCGTTGCCGTTGGGGTAAGCATACTTGGCGATGGCGGCCGCGGTAGCCACGCGGTTAGCACCAGCCAGACGGGTCACATTGGCGACTCCGGTGTAGGTGCTGAGCTGACCGGCCACATCGGCACTAATTGCACCTTCTCCGCCAAGAACTACAACCTTGGAGGGGTGCAAACGCTTAATTTCATTAAAGACATCGGCCGGGACATTACCTGCGGACGGAACCAGCAAAATCGGGCCGTTGGGTAGGACGGAGGCCGCCAGCGCGTCAACCGGATTATCGTTACGCGCCACATAAACTTCTGAGGCACCGCCGGGGAAAGCCGTGCGGGCAATCGCAATCGCGGTCGCGGTGGGACCGCCACCACCAATACGATTCGGCTGAGCGGAGGCACCAGGAGCCAGAGGCTCGGCTACAGAGGAGTTTCCGGCTTCGGCGTTCGTGGTCTGTTGAGGCTGACCCAAGACGGGGGAACGACTCAAATCGGGGCTACCAGCCAACATGGCGACAGCAACCATCGCCACGAGCGCAGTTCCGCCGACCAGAAAGCGCCCAAAACGCACGCGGCCATGCACCATCGGACGCATCGCTGCGCCGATTTGCGAATCCTCGTTCGCCTTTACATCCATGTTTGGGGTCTTCGGTTTCATAATCCTTATTCACCTGTCCCTGTACGTTATTTGGTATCTCCAAGACACCACTTCTTCCCTCTAATAATAACGTTTTAACCCCCTCGTACGGAAGAGTGTTTGCCCTGGATATCAATGAGAAATGCCTGAAAGACCGCAATTTGTTTGCTGTAGAATTAACTTTCCAAACGAGTTAACCTGCAATTCTTCTAAGATTTAATTACGGGTCATTTCGAACCGCTGAGAGTCGGCAAACACGATTTTGTGATTAAGATTCATGTCATTGTTACGACAATTCAGGAAATAATCACCTTGCGAATAGTGTGCGTTCAGGAAATCGTCCGCCATTTGGGCATATACCGAATCTCGATTGTGCGCCTGGGGAATGTTGAACAGACTGCCCCGGTTGCCCCACACCGTGACGTGGTTCGGCGAACCCGGGTTCAGCTCCGCCTCCAGCTTAGGCACCAGGTCGTTGCTGTTTTCAAACGAAATCATGTGGATGTTTTCGGGCACCCGCCCCATCGCCCCCGCCACCGGTGAACCGGCCGTAATCACCGAACGCACGTTATAGCGGCTGGTGAAGGACGGATCGGCCGCTAGATTTGCCGCCACAATCCCCGCTTGAGAGTGCCCCACCAGTTCCACCGGGGTCGCGGCGTCTACCTGCATGCTTTCCAACGCCGCCACGACCGCCCGCGCCGGACCGGTTTTCAGCCCCGCCACTGCTTCCGTATTCGTCAACATATCTTGGGGCATCCCCGAACCGGCATCCCAACTCTCGGTACCGCGCAGGATGACCCGCACGCCTTCCTGACCCGCGGCGTTGCGCCACCGTTGAATCTCAAAAGCGCCGTTGTCCCCGTAAGGATCAATCGTGTTGGAGTAGCGGAACACGTCGCCAGGTTTTTTCGGAAAAGTTCGAGTAGCCCCAGCCGTACTTCCCTCCAGCGTCCACCCCTGGCCCGCACCTCCGCCTTGTACGCGGGGGTTGTAATCTTGAGTAGCCAACAGTTTGCGTTCCAAACGTTGGGCTCGATCCGTCCCGATGAGCTTGCCAGTTGGGGTTTTGGAAAAGTTCGCTCGGCGGATGTCACGAGTCTCTTGCTGGCTGGCGGCAAACTTGGCATACGCTCTCTGGTCGTAGGTTCGCAGCCACAGTGCGGGAATCTGTTCGCCGAAAGGCACAGTTTTTCGCGTCACGACACCGGTTTTTTCCAATATGCCCCGGTAGGTAAAGAACTGTATCGGTCCAAAGAGCAATACCCCGGCCACGGTGAGGGGGTTGTCCCACTCGTAGGCATGAATCAGTTCTTGGGGGCTGACTTTGTCGAACCAGCCGTCAAAAGCGGCGTTCAGTTCCGGAGAATCCTCAAAGCCGGGGGTGTGCAGGATGGTGTTGCTGCCGTTGCCGCTGACCTGCAGCGAGTTCGATGCCCCGTAGTACTGGGTTCCGAGCTTTGCCTGCATCCACGATAGGAACACCGCGGCAAGCTCTGTATCGCTCATCTGTTTCGTGCGATACACCCGGCCATCGACCGTAAAACTGGCGGGGAAGTACTCCCGTAAAGCCAGATTGTGAGCTACCAGGTGCATCATAATCGTTTCAAAATCAAAGGCACCGAACAGGTTTCTCAGGTCGTCCTCGGTCAGCTTATACATTCCCGTGGCTCGTTCGAGCTGCTGGAACAGCGACTCGATTTTCTGGCTCAGAGCCACGGTACCGCAGCTGCCCTGACACGCCAGCGCCGCCGCGTTCTCAAACCGAACCCACGCCGATTCCAGGGCCTCCAGTTGCGGGCCGTATTCGGCGGCGCCTTCCGGGGTTTCACACAACCTCACCAACCGGGCGTGTACCGCATAATATCGGTGCGCCAGGCGGGATTGCTCGGCCGGTATCCAGTGGCTCAACACATCCAGGGCTTGCGCACTGTGCTGCAGGCTCGCCCCCATGCGTTCCATCTCATCGGTGTCCACGCACAGACCGGGCCCCCCGCCTACCAAAAAATCTTGGGGGTGTCCCACCATCGGACTGCGGTCATCCCCGATGGACACATCGTCGAGCCAGCTCACAGCAGTGCCTCCAGACTGGCTTTCGCGTCCTCCAACTCGTTTATATAGTCGCCTAAAATTTCTAAGTCTCGCAGCCGCTCTCGCCACCGCTCGTTATAGCTTTCTGCCGCCAAACCCAGCCACGTTCGGTTTTCGGCTCTGGAAAAATAAGCTACCGCCTGAGCATGTTGCCGACTGAACAGTCCCCAGTAACACATCTGCGCCATCATCTTCCCCCTTTTTAACCGTCACCAGTGAGGCTCCGCACACCCAAGGTAACTGGAGAAACTGCCCTACCGTACTTGTGACAGATTTAAAAGTGGATAACCCCATCTCGCCGCGCCTGTGGAAAACCCGCAACACCCGGACTTTTGCGTGAAAAACCACTAAAAACCCGCCGGCTCGGCCAAGTTTTTACAAAACCTTGACCGAGCCGGCACCCGCAAAACGGGTCTAAATATTTTCGGGAACCATCGAAATCGCCCCGCACGGGCATTCTTCGGCGCAGATGCCGCAGCCCTTGCAGTAGTCGTATTTGAATACGTAATCGGTGGGTCGAATCTTGGTGATGGCGTTGTCCGGGCAGACCCCGAAACAGTTGTCGCACCCGAAACAGTTTCCGCAGCTCATGCAGCGGCGAGCCTCGAATACGGCCGATTCTTCGTCCAGGCCCTGCACGACTTCGTCGAAAGTCGAGGCGCGGCGCGGCCCCTCAATCTTGTCGCGAATCCGACGGGGAGCATCCGCATAGTACCAGGTGTTCATATTTTTGATGGAGGCGTCGGGGGCTTTGTCCCCCGCCCGGTATTCCTCGCCGTGGAGATAGGCGTCGATACAGCGGGCGGCCTTCTTGCCGTGGCCAATGGCGATGGTGACGGTACGCTCGGAGGGCACCATGTCGCCCCCGGCGAACACGCCTTTCATCCCGGTCATCATGCGGGAATCGACCTTTACCACGCCTTTTTCAATCTCGATACCGGGAGCGTTCTCGACGATACCCAAATCGGTTTCCTGGCCCAGCGCCATAATGACGGAATCGGCGCCCAACTCCTCATACTCGCCGGTGCCGACCGGGAAACCGTCCTCGTTCAACACCATTTTTTCAATCTTGATAGCCCCGCCGTCCACGTGCTTAATCGTGGACAGCCACTTCATCATGACGCCTTCTTCCTCGGCCTCCATGATTTCCGAATCGTGGGCGGGGGCGCGGTCGCGAGTCCGGCGATACACAATGATGGCTTCCTCGGCGCCCAGGCGTTTCGCGGTACGAGCCGCATCCACGGCCGTGTTTCCGCCGCCGTAAATGACGACCCGGCGTCCCAGCATCGGTTTCTCGTCGTTTTCCATGTCCGCCAACATATCCACCGCGTCCATGACCTTCGCGGAATCCCCGGCGGGAATGTCGGCGTGACGCCCCATCTGGGCACCGATAGCCAGGAACACGGCATCAAAATCGCCGGCGACTTCGGCCACGTTCTCCACCTTCGAGTTGAACTCGAAAGTGACCCCCATGTCCGCGATGCGCTTCACTTCCTGGTCCAGGATGCCGCGCGGCAGCCGGTAGGAGGGAATCCCGAACCGCATCATGCCTCCCGCCATCGGACCGGCGTCTCGCACCGTGACGGTGTGACCCATCCGTCGCAGATGGTAGGCGGCGGACAGCCCGGAGGGACCCGCCCCCACGACCAGCACTTTCTTGCCGCTTTCCGGGGCGAGCAGGCCGACCGTCCACCCTTCCAGCAGGGCTTTGTCCCCCACGAAGCGTTCAATCGCGTTGATACCCACCGCTTCGTCCACCATGCCGCGGTTGCAGGCGGTCTGACAAGGGTGGTAGCACACGCGTCCCATCACCGCCGGCAGCGGGTTATCGGCCATCATCTGTTCCCAGGCTTGGCGATACTTGCCTTCTTCGGCGTAAAACAGCCACCGTTGGCAGTTTTCGCCGGCCGGGCAAGCCTTGTTGCACGGCGGCAGGTTGCTCACATAGACGGGCCGTTCGGTGCGCCACGAACCGGTTTCGTTCTCAAGGGAAGAACCGACCTCGAGGGTAATCGCAAAAGGAATGGTCTCGTCTTTCTTCAGTTCAGCTTTGGCTTGTGTCATCTTCGTTTTCCTCTAACTTCTTCAATAGGTTCCGGGCGCCCGTTAGTCGTTTTCGGGTTCGTTGCTCACGTCCATTGCCTGCCGTCCGGGCAGCGCCGCGGCAAAACGACCGGCCGGATCGTCGGGGACGCTCAAGATACGTTCCCGCACGTCCTCGTCCAGCGAATCCATCTCAATCAAGCCGTACCGTTTAATATTGCGGTCCGCAATGGCTTGAATCCGCGCCAACACTTCGCGCGAATCCGGCCCTTTGAACACGTGGGCAAAACGGCGCTGGGGCTTCAGATACGCCTCAACCGGGGCGGGACGGCGAATCTTGGTGACGGAAGTAATCTCTCCGTTCTCCGCTTCATACACCGGGAACAGCCCGGTCTGAATCGCCAGACGAGCCAAAGTGACCGTCAGGTTCGAGTTGGAGCCCCACCCCAGCGGACAGGGCACCAAAACATGCAGGTAGCGTGCCCCGCGGTAGGTCATGGCCTTTTGCACCTTGTACTCCAGGTCACGCAAATCCGCGACGGTGGCGGTGGCGACGTAAGGAATCTCGTGGGCCATCGCAATCCGCGGCATGTCTTTTCCCTGGGTAAATACGTTACCGGGATGTTCACCGACCGGCTGGGTCGTCGCGGTACGTGCCGCCGGGGGGGTCGCGCCGGAACGCTGTACCCCGGTGTTCATATAGGCTTCGTTGTCGTAACAGACAAACAGGACATCGTCGTTACGCTCAAACATCCCGGACAGGCAAGCCATGCCAATATCAACAGTACCGCCGTCCCCGCCTTGGGCGACGACGCGAATATCGTCCTTGCCCATCGCTTTCAAACCCGCGGCCGCTCCGGCCGCCACCGCCGCAGCGTTGCCGAACAGGGAGTGCAGCCAGGGAATCGTCCACGCGGTTTCCGGATACGGGGTGGAAAACACTTCCAAGCACCCGGTCGCGTTGATAGCCACCATCTTGCCTTTGGCCGCGGTCGAAGCGGTATCGATAGCGTAGCGGGCACCCAGCGCTTCGCCGCAGCCCTGGCAGGCGCGGTGTCCGGAGGTCAGGGAGTTTTTCCGGTTCGGGTCGGATTGCAGGGAACGCCACTGCAGGTCCGCCAAACGGTTACCCACCGCGAACGAGCCGACTTGATAGAACTTGACCTGTTCGCGAGCCGGAATTTCGGTCTGTGCAGATTGAGTGATTTCAGTCATTTTTTCTCCTCTGTTCCGGATTATTCAGCCTGATCGGGATCTACCGACACGGCGTCTTGCTTGATGGACGGGGAAGCCACGCGCGGGTTGCCGACCTTGTCCGCCTTGGGTTTCGGCCCGGACTCTGCAATTTTGGCGTTGGTGCGCAGCACTCGTTCGCGTTGCACGTTGGTGGCAAAAGCACCGGAGCGCCGGGTCGCGGCCTCCCGCTCCAGTTCCCCTCGCACCAGTTCCATATCCAGGTCCATAAAGGTCAGGGGCTCAAGGGTATCCGCTCCGGCCTGATCCAGCATGGCGTGCAGTGAATTCTTGGTGATGTTGCGGCCACCCAGCCCGGCGATGACTTCATAACAGGTAAACGGCAGGCCGCGCATCGCCGCGCGCAGCTCGGAGGAAACAATCCCGCCAATCCCCAGCTGGAAAGCCTTTTCGACACACACCACGCGCTTCGCGTTCTGCAACACCTCACGGATAGCTGCAAACGGGAAAGGCCGGAAAGACACGAGGGACATAATGCCAATCTTTTCACCGTTCTCGCGCCGCTGGTCCACCACGTCCTTTAGCGTGCCGACCACGGAACCCAGCGCCACGATGATGGTTTCGGCATCCTCGCAACGGTAAGTGTGCAGCAGACCGCCGGAATCTCGGCCGAAAATACTCTTAAATTCGGACTGCACCTGGGGGATGAGGTCAATAGCCTGGAGCATCTTGTGGTGGGCGATGTAGCGAACCTCGGTGAAGGCTTCGGGGCCGACCATCGCCCCGATAGACAGCGGGTCGTCGGGATCCAGTACCTGACGCGGTTCGTAGGGCGGCAGGAACTGTTTGACCTGTTCAGGTTCCGGCAGGTCGACCTGTTCGACCGCGTGGGTCAAAATAAAGCCATCCATGCACACCATCACCGGAACGCTGAGTTCCTCCGCGATGCGGAACGCCTGTACGTGCAGGTCCGCGGCCTCCTGATTGTTTTCGGCGAACAGTTGTATCCACCCGGAATCGCGCTGGCTCATCGAGTCGCTGTGGTCATTCCAAATGTTGATGGGCGCGCCGATGGCCCGGTTCGCGACGGTCATGACGATGGGAAAGCCCAGACCGGCAGCGTTATACACGGCCTCGACCATATAGAGCAACCCTTGTGAAGCGGTGGCGGTGTAGGAACGCGCCCCCACCGCCGAAGAGCCGATACAGGCACTCATGGCCGCAAACTCGCTCTCGACGTTGACATATTCGCAATGTTCCAGCTGCCCGGACTTCACCAGGGCGGATAGAGCCTCGACGATGTGGGTTTGGGGACTGATGGGGTAGGCGGCAACCACGTTGGGCTGGCAAGCCGCGACGGCTCGGGCAATCGCCTGGGAGCCTTCGATTTGTTTCAGCATTTTTCTTCTTCCTTTTACTCTCAAGTCCGGGGCGCACCACACCGTCCCGGTAGCGTTGGCGTCTCTCAGGCCATGTGTGCTTTCACGTATTCGTAGGCCGCGGCGGCGGCCTCCACGTTGGAGTCGCCAACTTTGCCTTTGAACTTGCCGCGGATGGCATCCTCGACCGATTCCAATTTGATAATCCCGGTCAGAGCCGCCAACCCTCCCAGCAAAACTGCGTTCGGCAGGGGACGTCCCAGCTTTTCCAGGGCGATTTCAGAGGCGGGCATCGCCATAAAGTGACCCCGCGGCAGCCTCGCCTCCAGCTCAGGCACGCCCAGTTCAGCGGCAGTCTTTTGGGAGTTAACCAGCGCGTATCCGTCGTCTTTCAGCCCCGAAAACGGATCCATAATGGCCAGCAAGGTCGGGTCTTGGACGATGACGATATCGGGATCCAAGATGGGTTCCCGGGAGCGAATTTCTCTATCTTCAATCCGGCAATAGCTCACGACGGGAGCGCCGGTCCGTTCCGACCCGAAAGACGGGAAGGCTTGGGCGTGGTGGCCGTCAGCAAAAGCCGCGTAAGCCATTAAATCGGAAGCGGTAACCACACCCTGACCACCGCGACCGTGTACTCGAATTTCAACCATGTTTCGAGCCTATGTTGTCCGCCCGGTTTTGTCCTGTTCGCATGAAAAACCGGGCTTTTTCAGGAAACAACTTTGGGCGGCTAGCGAACTTGAATTGCATTTAAAAGCAGTCCTGACTTTTCAAAAACGTTACCACGCCTCGATTTCCCCAATTTTTAGTCAATTAACGCTAAAATTTTGACACGCACGAGCCAATGGGGGCAGCGATGACACAGCAAGAAGACACGCGTATTCGCGTCGGAGTGGTCGGATTCGGCAACTATGGCAAGGCGGCCGCCAAAGCGGTCAGCAAGTGCCGTGACCTGGAGCTAGTGGCGATTTTTTCCAAACGCGACCCGCAAAAACTCCAAAACGCCTACGCCAAAGTTTACCCCACCGATACCGTAGCCCAGTTCGCCGATCGTATCGACGTCGTCATTATCTGCGACACCGTAGCGACGAACCTTCAGCAAGAAACCCCCCAGCTGGCCCAGTATTTCCACACGGTCGACGCCCACCCCTTGCGCGGCAAACCACCCACCGCCGAAGAAGTCGAAGCGAAACGTCAGTTCCGCCTGGAGGAGCTCGAACGGATGGCGAAAGACATCGCCGAACGCCAGGCGGCTCGTGACGCTGCGGCGGGCGTGGAACAAGAGGCTGGCACGCCTGAGGCAACTCCAGACGCACCACCGGACACAAACGCGGCCCCCGGCACGACTGATGAGGAAAACCCTGATGAAGCCATCCACGAAGTCTCGGGCATGATGCTGCCGGCGTTCATCAAAGAACCTGTTTTCCAGCCCGTCTACCAGCCCTTCTCCGACTATTTCGCGGCGGTAGACCAGGCGGGACAATCCGCCAAACACGTGTCTTTGTGCGCGGTGGGTTGGGAACCCGGCCTGATGTCAATGTTCCGGGTTATCTCTGACTCTCTGTTCCCGAAAACGAAAACCTACACGTTTTGGGGGCGCGGCATTTCCATGCAGTGGTCCAACGCAATTCGCGCCTTCGAGGGCGTGTTGGATGCGGTGGCTTACCAGGTTCCCAAAGAAGATCCCCTCACGGCGGTACTAAACGGGGAACCGATCTATGATGATTCCCGCAAAGCCCTGCACTACATGGAGTGCTATGTAGTGGCTGACCCGGCCTATGACAAGGAACAGCTACGTGAGGAAATCATCGCCATGCCGGGCTGGTTCGCTGACTACGACACCCAGGTCACGTTCTTAAGCCCCGACGAAATGCGCGAGTATCACTCGCGGCTGACCCACGCGGGGCTGGTTCTGTCGCGCGCCTCGACCTCCCAAGGCATTAACGAACAGATTAAGTTGGAAATCGACATGGACGACAACCCCGAGTTCACCGCCTACGTCATGGTGGCAGCAGCCCGGGCGGCTTACCGTGCCGGGCAAGCTGGCTGGTCAGGGGCACACACGATGATGGAGATTCCCCCCATCTGGCTGCACCCCGACCCGCCGGAAAAGCTCCGTTTCCAGATTTCCGGGTCATAGATATTCCTAGGTGTCTTGGTGACACCACCCGGCAATACAACGCCGGCGTTCACAGACTAATAGTTCAAGCAGTTTCTGATGCCTCTATAATTGCTGTTGAACACCAATTTGAACTGGAATCGAAGCCTAGAGAGATGAGTATAAGGGTGCGACCTAATGCTTGTCTTTGCTGGCTAGAAGGTCATAGAGCTTACTGAGCATTTCCTGGGTTTCGATGAACTCGCTGCTTCCAGGTTTACCGTTTTCTTTAAACCAGTTTTTCAGCATATTAAAATCTTTCAAGCCCAGCTCGCCGCTGATGATGCCTTTTTCCTTTGACAATGCAACAGTTGTTGCTAACATCCCGATTTGACCGATGCCCATATCTGACCCCTGCGCGGCCTCAATGGTTTGAACTTCGTAACGCGTCAACTGCGCCAAACGCTGCACCGTCCTTCGGTCATCTGCCAAAGTTAAAACACCGTTAGGCAGCAAAACACCTTCCTGCATTTTGTATGCTGCATTGGCCGCCAAACCAGGCCCCTTCAAATCAGAGACCGCCTTATAAATTTGGCTGCGATCAGTAACTTTCTGTGTCAAATAGGCTCGCTCATCCGCACTGATAAACCCGTGCTTTTCAAGCTTGTCAAACATATAGCTCAAATCGACCTTAGTTCCCCAGGCTTCCACCCCACCTGGGGAAACAGTCACTGATGAGGTCGTTTCCATCGATTTCTGAAAGCCCTGCGCGGTCGAAACGTGAGGACTGACATTAGGCATCGACGTCCCTTGGAACGAACCAACATTAATCATTGCAAAGCCCCTCTTTTCACACGAATTTATGGCCGGTTTGACCGTCACCTCCCACACTAGGGCAAAACTGCAGTCATGAAAATATCCCAAAATTGGGGTATTCCACCTCAGAGACGATTCCGATAGAGTGCGTTTAAACGTCTTTACGAGGAAGCTTTGATGCGTATTATTGCTGTTCAAATTGTTTTTCTAGGCACCGTGGGTCTGACTCTCGGAGCCTGTCTGCCGCACAGCGACTTGATCGCCGAGGAACACTCTGAAATCACAATCTGCGACATCATTCCCCAGCTATGCTGAGTCTAGGCATCATGGGGAGGGAAGTTTGCACCTTACAAAACCTTGTTTACCCTGGATTTCCAGGAATAAGATTCTTTTAGCTGTGCTGTTCCTTGGTGTTGTTCTTGACTTCAGCATTACCCGAATTCGTGACAACCCCTGGAGTGTTTTAGGTGAACTAATCGGATTCGTAGTTTTCCTTGGCTACATACTTTTCCCTCGCGTAGGTGGATGGGTTTTTATTGCTGCTGTCGTTGCTATGAATGTTGTACCCACGGTTGAATTTGGTCTGGTGGTGTACTTGACGATTCCGGTGATTTTTGACTGGTCTTGGCGCGGCTGGTGGAAGCAGAGCTTGATTGCAACGCTCGTCAGTTCACTCGCGATATTGATTGGTTTTGCTGGTAAATACAATACGATTGCCAGCGTTTTTTACGCCTTGCTCCTGCTTTTTGCTTTCGGGGCAGGTTTTGTGTTGCGCCAGTACATTGAAGAAAATTTGCGACTGAACATACATTCGGTGATGGAACAACACCGTTACGAATTAGCTCAATTACAGACCAAGCAGGAATTGTCAGCAGAGTTGCACAACTATACGGCAGGAACGCTCTCCCGATTGACAACTCTGTCGGCCAAACTATTGGAAGATGCTAAGGGTTCCCCCGAAACAAGTGAGGAAACCAGACTACGCTTGGAGTTGCTGCATGGAGAGTCTGTGCGAGCCCTCAGCGAACTGCGAAGAACAATAAGTGTGCTGGGACAAAACCCTACACTGAAAGCAACCCCCACACCCCTCGCCACCACGCTAGATACGGCTAGAGACGTCGCGACGGGATTTGGCTTCAACGTAGAAATCGACACCGACCCTGAGAACCTGGGCACACTGAGTACCGCCGTCACCAGCTTGTTGCGTGAATGTGTCCGTGAAGCCCTGACGAATTTGATAAAGTACGGCAACCCTGAAAAGCCGTGTCGTGTGTCTATTGAGGTTGACTATACGGAGGGGATAGTAGATTTCACGATGATGAATTCAATTAGTTCTTTCTCTGCCAATCCGGTGTTGAGCAGCGGCAGGGGTTTGAAACTTTTGGGGGAGCAACTTCATATTTCAGGTGGTGTCCTTGAGGCGGGACAGACCGGGGAGCATTGGGTGTTACACATCACCATCCCTCTCGAGATGGAAGTGACAAAGTGAGCGGACAGGAAGTTATTAGGGTCATTTTTGCAGATGATGATGACCTTTATATGCACGAGATGAGCATCCTCCTGAACAGTTTGGATTACATAACAATCGTCGGCAAGGCCGGGAACGGTCTCGAGGTGATGAATCTCATTGAGAACACAAATCACGATGTGGTGCTATTAGATGTGGCCATGCCGGGGATGAGTGGTATTGAAACGGTTACATCCGCGCTGACACACAATCCGGACGAACGGATTATTATGCTGACCGCTTTTGAACGTCCCGATATGCTACGTGCGGCATTAACAGCAGGAGCGAAAGGATTTCTGACCAAAGAGACTGAGTTCCGCGAGATTGGTGAGGCCATTAAACGGGTGTACAGAGGCGGGAACGCCCTGGATAACAAGCCGTTATCGATGGTTATGGACTATTTCGTGTCCACCAATCCTCAACCTGCTAACCTGCAGCTGCAATCCCAAATCGATGCTCTACCCCAGCATTTACGTCAAGTCGTTCAACTCATAGGCAAGGCTTACTCCAACAAAGAAATCGCAGCCGAAACCGGACTTTCCATAAATACTGTGAGTACGTACGTGAAATGTGCCCTCGCAAAACTTGGTATGCGCCGCGGAGAATTGACCATGCAGATAATCCGTCTGGGTCTGGATCAGACACCACCGGTTTAACCAAACGTGTTACAAATTCCCACCATGCTTTGACAAAATTGTTTTGAATGAAACGTGATTTCCGGCAATATCAGTTCCGCACCGTCCGGTCAGCTAAACTGCCTCTGTGACGGATTTTGCGCAGCGGCTGCTGGGTCGGCCGGCTCTGACCGGTCGGGTCGTCGGCTTAGATATGGCTCGCGGCCTGGCTATTTTAGGCATGTTCACGGCGCATATGTGGGTTTCGGTGCAAGGTCCCGTCTCTGGTGTGATGGCCTTGTCTCACGGACGTTCCGCCCCGCTCTTTGCGCTGCTCGCGGGGGTTTCTATGGGCATCATGCAGGACCGCCTGGCACGGCGCTTCGCCGACTCCCCCGCGCTGTCTCGTCGCTATTACGGTGAAAAAATCTTGGTGCGCGCCGCTGTCTTAATCCTCATCGCTGCCCTGCTCAGTTTCTTTAACACCCGTATCCTGCTGATTCTCGATAACTACGGGATATGGATGATCTGCGCCCTGTTCCTTTCAGGCCTCTCCGTTCCGGGCCTGCTGGGGGTTATCGGACTGTTGCTGGTGGCGGGCATTCCGCTGTGGCACTACCTCAATTTGCTGTTTGTTCCGCCCGAAATCGGCGTGGTCCTGGGGCTCAATGACTATCAGATGCCCACTTTCCTCATCTATGTGCTCACCGGGCTGATTCTGTGGCGTTTGGGTTGGGCGGGGGTGAGCCCGCGGTCGCGCCGACTGCAGAAGTTCGGGGCGGGCCTCGGGCTCGGTGTGGCTTTCGTGATTTTCGGGGTCGGCACCGCCGTTGACTCCCTGCGTCTGGGACGAGTTTCCGGGGTCATTCTCAATCAAGACACCCTGTCCATCGCCAACCCCACCTCGGCCCAGTTTTGGTATCAAACCCTGGTCTATATCGCTCCGCATACGGATTCCGTAGCGGAAACCGTGGCCAATACGGCTTGGTGCGTCGGACTGACTTCCCTGTTGCTGCTGGCAGGGCCTACCTTCAACCGGTTTATGTCCCCGGTGGCGGCGTTGGGTTCGATGGCGCTGAGCACCTATACCCTCCACGTCATCTGGCACGCGATTACGTTTCGCGTGTTCGGGTATCCCGGACTCATCCCCTCCCTCGTCATCATGGTGGTGGTTTTCCTACTGGCCACGAGCCTGTGGCGGTTACGGTTCGGCAAAGGTCCGCTGGAGGCTTTCCTGGCTCGCCTCAGCGATCCTCCCGCTGTTAACCACACTGCTGAGAATTCTGACGGGCCTGCTCCGACCAATCTGGCTTAGTCCCGAGTCTGTTCAAGACATAGCGATGACTCAAAAATCCCTAAACATTTTTCAATCAAATTTGAAACATAGCGCTATTTCAGCGCTAAGGTGGATTTTGTTGGTTCATTTACAAAGAAAGGGAGCTGAGGATGAAATCCAAAAAAATCTCACTGGTTTCTAATCTAAGACTTTCTCAAAAAATTTGGAGTTTAGTCATCATTTCGACCGTCATTATGGCATTCTTGGCAGTCATCAGCTTGATTATGGGGGTACGCATTGAATCTGACACTACCAGGGAAGCGAAACTGTCCGAGTTTCAGGTTCCACTAACTCAACTCAACACCGAGATCATGCGCAACCGTATGAATATTTCTGATATCTGTTCGGTTCCCAATGAGGTGGCCCCAGAAATTATTCAAGTCATGCATGATACGGACGCGAAAGTGCTTGACCTTTACACTCAGATTCTCAATAAGGGAGGCAAAGAGGCACTACCCCCAATCGAAGGTTTTGACCAGAAATACCAAGACTGGATTTCGTTCCGTGACAAGGAAATCATACCCTTGGTCCAAAACAAAGAGTTGGCGCAATACTTTACCTTGGCCACCGCTAAGGGGCCCGGTTCCAACCAGGAACAGATCGGCAACTATACTGCGATGGTAGACAATTCGCAGCAAATGATGCTTAAGAAAATGGCCCAGGCCCGTAGCGATGTCATTCAATCGCGCACTATTTTGCGAACCTCTATCCTGGGTGCCGGAATTCTGGGCATCATCATTATGTCGCTGTTGGGATGGTCGACCGTACAGTCGATTACACGTCCCCTACGCGAAATCCAGAACTCTCTAAACGCTATGAGCCAGGGTGATTTGACTCAAAATCCGCAGGTGACCTCTCATGATGAAATCGGCCAGATGGCGCAGTCCCTTACTGCCGCACTGGCTTCGTTGCGAGGTCTGATTTCTCATACCGTCGAAACGGTGCATCAAGTGGAGGGCACTGTCAAGGTCGTGAAAGAGACCAGTGACCAGGCGGTAGCGGCTGCGGCCAGTTCGCAGGATGATTCTCAACGCGTTGCCGCCCAAGCTGACGAAGTATCCAGCAGTATTCAAACCGTGGCGGCCGGTTCGGAAGAAATGAACGCGTCTATCCGCGAAATTTCTTCCAACGCGAACGAAGCTGCCCGTTTTGCGGCCGATGCTGCTCAAGCCGCCCAGGAAACCAATGAGGTAGTGTCGCGGCTGGGCGATTCCTCACAAGAAATTGGGGAAGTCATTAAGTCTATTACCTCCATCGCCGAGCAAACTAACCTGTTAGCTTTGAACGCAACCATTGAGGCCGCGCGAGCCGGGGATGCCGGAAAAGGATTCGCGGTAGTTGCAGGGGAAGTGAAGGACCTGGCTTCTGAGACTGCAAAAGCTACCGAGGACATCGGAACCAAGATTGAAAAAATCAAGTCTGACACTGATGATGCGGTCCAAGCCATCGGCAAGATTGGTGAAATTATTTCTTCCATCAACGACTTCCAGACGACCATCGCGGCGGCGGTAGAGGAACAAACCGCCACTACGAACGAGATGTCTCGTTCGGTGTCGGAGGCTGCGGAAGGCTCGTCTACAATCGCGGCTTCCATCTCTTCGATAGCGCAAGCAGCATCCGGGGCGGCGCAAACCTTGGGCGCTATCAATCAAAGCACCCAAGAGTTGAGCGAGCACTCGGAATACTTAAAGACCCAGATTGGAAACTTTAAGTTCTGAGACTGACTCCCGTAAAAATGATTTTGGGCTAGCCGCAAGGCTAGCCCAAAATCATATCTAGGTATGACTGCTTATGGCAGAGCCAAACCGAAGATGGGGATAGCCAGGGCAAACACGGTGATGGTAATCAACACCAAGCCCACCAGGGCGATGATGAAACCGCCCTTGATCATATCCGCAATCTTGAGGTACCCAGAACCGTAAGCGATAGCGTTCGGCGGGGTCGCGACTGGCAGCATGAACGCACAGGTCGCAGCCAGAGCAGCCGGAATCGTCAGGATCATCACGTTCGGGCCTTGCAGACCGATACCCATAGCCACGCCACCGATAATCGGCAGGAACGCGGCCGCGGTAGCGGTGTTCGAGGTCAACTCGGTCAGCGCCAGCACCAGGGCGGCCACGGCTAGGACGATAATCACAATGGGCGCACCCGCCAGTCCCTTCACCATCTCACCGATGTAGTTGGACAAGCCGGTGTGCTGGAACTGCTTGGACAGCGACAGACCGCCGCCGAACAGCAGCAAGATGTCCCACGGAATCGTCTTGGCTTCGTTCCAGGTCACCAGACGTTCTCCGTTGGTCTTGCCGGGGATGATGAACAGCAGCACCGCTACGCTCATCGCCACGATAGCGTCGAGCTTCTTCGGGCCTTCGATACCGGTAGCCTTCAAAATCAGCGGCACGAAAATCCAGCAGAACACCGCCAGAATGAACAGCAACATAACCAGCAGTTCGCCGCCGCGCAGTTTCCCGAGTTTGGAGTATTCCTCGTTGATGAGTTCCTTACCGCCGGGGATTTCATCGATTTCCGGCTTGAACATGACGAAAGTCAAAATCCACCAGGCGAACAGGGTAAAGACAACCACCATCGGGAAGCCCATCAGGAACCACTTGCCGAAGTTGATGTCGTACTTCAACGTATCGCTCATGTACGCCTTCAAAAGGGTGTTCGGCGGGGTCCCGATGGGGGTCGCCAGCGAGCCGATAGAGGCTGAGTAGGCGATGGCCAGCATCAAACCGATAGAAAAGTTGGACCGCTTGATGCCGTGCTTTTCCGCCGTGGTCGAGGCCACGTCGTCGCCTTCGTTCAACAGACCGGACATGACACCACCGTGGATAGCTCCGCCGTAGGCGGCTTCCACGTCCAGACCTTTACCGACGGCGGCGTTCTTGTCCTGGGCGGATTCAAACAGCTGAACTACGGATAGGCCGATGGGCAGCATCATCACAGCGGTTGCGGTGTTGGACACCCACATCGAAATAAACCCGGTAGCAATCATGAAGCCCAGAATCAGGCGGCGGGGTTTGACCCCCACGATGCGGACGATACCCAATGCCACGCGCCGGTCAAAGTGCCAGCGTTGCATGGCGATAGCCAGGATGAACCCGCCCATGAACAGGTAAATCGTGTCCGATGCGTAGGATCCGGCGGTGCCCGCGTAGTCGTTGACTCCCAGCAGGGGGAATAACACCAGCGGAACCATTGCCGTAGCCGCCAGTGAGATAGCTTCGGTCATCCACCAGATAGCCATCATGACCGCGATACCGGCGACCAGATACACCGCGCCCACATTCATTTCTTCTTCTTTGATTACGTCGGCGCCAACGGACTTCGTAATCACGTCCACAGCGTCACGGGGAATCAAAAAGTAAACGATGGCACCTAGGATGATGCCACCGAAAAGCCCGATTAGCCGGACCTTTGAGATTTTCTTTTCGCCCTCAGATTGCTCCACATCGTGTTTGTCGATCGGAGGGACTTCCTTCACACTCATACTTTCGCGTGCCTTTCGTGTTTAATCGGCTCAGCTTTGAGCTGACTTTGCACATTCTACATGAGAATTAGAAGGGCAAATACCAGGTCGAGGGCTTTTCTTGGGGTTTTCTTGGTAAACGTCCAGGTTATCCCTGTGTCACAGATTGGGATTTTATTTTTTCAAACCTTGGTTATTCACGAGTTCGGTGCCACGGTTTTTCGGGTTTTCCGGCGATATTCCGGGGGTGTGGATAACCTGTGGATAAAATTGCGGTTTTTTGAGGCATTTTTTCCCCTCGTTTCTTGCCTAAACCCCACCAAGTGTGCTAGAGAGGCGATTTGCTTTGCCAAAAACCCAGTTCAGACCCTTTTTGGGCGGCGAAACCTTATTTCCTTAGTGAAAGGTTTGGAAAATTTTCCGCGACGATTTTTAATTCACAATGACTGTGGATAACCTGTGGGTTCCCAACCCGCAACATCACACCTAACTTTGACCTAGGGGCTGAGGTAATAAAAACACTTAAAAAACGAATTCACTACCTTACCCACCGGTTATCCACAGACTTGTTCGGGGTTATCCACCTATTTTCCACCAAAATGGTTTGCTAAGTCAGAACCGAAAGCGTAGGTTTGAGCCCGGATATCTATCTTTCAACCCTTTCCTAGCGGGGGTGAAGTGTCGGTGAAAGGAGGCCGCGTGGAGGAACAAAATAATCTGGCTGTCGACCGGATTCCCCCCCACAACATCTTGGCTGAGCAATGTGTGCTCGGCGCCATGATTCTGTCCAAGAATGCCATCGCCGACACCTATAAGCTGCTGCTGCCCAGCGACTTCTATGACTCCCGTCACGAGATTATTTTCAACACTATCCTGGACCTCTACGCGGCGGGAGCGGCTTCCGATCCGGTAACGGTGCCGGCTGAACTGGAAAAACGAGGTCAGCTCTCCCGCGTCGGTGGCTTGGATTACATACACACCGTGATTCACTCGGTGCCTACGGCCGCTAACGCCGCCTACTATGCTCAGATTGTGCGCGATCAGGCGACCTTGCGCGGCTTGGTCGAAGCAGGCACCCGCATCACCCAACTCGGTTACGCCATCGACACCACTGACGCGGATGAACTTATCAATACCGCCCACGCCGAACTGGACCGAGTCAGCGAGAAACGCACTTCTGAAGACTATCGGCCGCTATCCGAACTGCTGACCCCAGTCTTGGACGAAATCCAACAGACCGACGACGACCCGCACACGGTTCACACGGGGTTCCTCGATTTTGATAGTGTGACCAACGGTCTGCGCGCCGGTCAGCTCATCATTGTGGCAGCGCGTCCGGCGATGGGTAAATCGACTTTTGCCCTGGATATTTTGCGTCACGTGACTTTGAAAGAGAAACGTGCCGCAGCGATTTTTTCTCTCGAGATGTCGGCTGCGGACATCATCAAGAGGATGCTGTCAGCGGAGGCCAGCGTGCCGCTGTCCCTCCTGTTTGCGGGGATGCCCAACGACGGCCCCCAGAACCAGGCTAACTGGGACAATATCGCTTCGGCATATAACCGGATGAAGTCCGCGCCTTTCTATATTGACGATTCGCCAAACCTGACCATGCCCGATATTCGAGCCAAGTGCCGGCGCCTCAAGCATTCCACAGATTTGTCCCTCGTTGTCGTGGACTACATTCAGTTGATGAGTTCACACAAACGCATCGAGTCGCGTCAACAGGAAGTTTCCGAGATTTCACGGTCTTTGAAACTGTTGGCCAAAGAGCTGGAAGTGCCGGTGATTGGGGTCGCCCAGCTGAACCGTGGGCCGGAGTCTCGTACCGATAAGAAACCGATGATGAGCGACCTGCGAGAATCGGGTTCGTTGGAGCAGGACGCTGACTTGGTGCTGCTGCTGCACCGCCCCGAGTATTACAACTCGGACGACCGTCCCGGCGAAGCTGACCTCAATATCGCCAAGCACCGCAATGGACGCACCGAAATTATCAACCTGCAGTTCCAAGGCAAGTTTTCGCGTTTCGTCTCGGGGATTCACCGCAATCAAGAGGAGCCCCCGCCCCCGGATTACTAAAAACGCCCGGTGCCGGAAACCCGCAGGTTCCCGGCACCGTTCTCTATTTAGGTTCTACTTTTCCGCCCGCACCGTGACTTCCAGTGGTGAGGTGAGTTCTTCGAACAGGCGCACCGTCAGCTGGTAGGTACCGACTGACTTGATGGGCTTCTCGATAACAATCTTGCGCTTGTCGATTTCAGCGCCCTTTTGCTCCTTCACCGCCGCGGCAATCTGAGCGGTGGTGATAGCCCCGAACAGACGCCCGTTCGCGCCGGCCTTGGCATCAATCAGCACCGGGTCGCCTTCGGCAAGTTTGGCTTGCACCGCCTGAGCTATTTCCATCGAGGCAATCTGTTTCTTTGCCAGGGCGGCCTTCATCCGGTCGATTTCCACCTGGGATCCCTTGGTCCACGGCATCGCCAAGCGGCGCGGCAACAGGTAGTTGCGCGCGTAACCGGGACGGACTTCAACGACGTCGCCAGCGTTACCGAGCTTGTCGACTTCGTGGGTCAAAACAACTTTCGTATTCTGAGTCATTGTTTACTTCCTCCCTCAAATTTAGCGGCCGGAACCGGAGTAGGGCAGCAAAGCCATCTCGCGGGCGTTCTTAACGGCTTTCGCAATCTGACGCTGTTCCTGAACGGTTATACCGGTGACGCGCCGAGCGCGAATCTTGCCGCGGTCCGAAATAAACTTGCGCAGCAAAGCGGTGTCTTTGTAGTCAATGTCGCCAACCTTTTGAGCCTTCAGGGGGTTGGTCTTTTTCTTAATGGGTTTGGTGTTATTGCGCATCTGCTTACCCATATTGATCTCCTTATATATTGTGTTGAAAAACTTATCTGTGCTGTGTCGGAATGCCGCGGGAAAAAGCGGCAACCGGTTTAGAACGGCGGATTTTCGCCAAAGCTGGAATCAGCCGGAGCCCCCGGGGCGCCAAAGCCAGGCGCGGGCGAACCCCACGCGTCCCCATCGGATCCTCCGGCGGGAGCCCCATAAGTGGGCTGCGGCCGAGCTGCGCTAGGAGCGTTGTTGTAGCCGCCGCCATTCGCGTTGGCACCAAAGCCTCCCTCGCCGCGCTGAGTCCGGTTCACCGAGGCGGTAGCAAACCGCAAAGACGGACCAATCTCATCTACGGTCATCTCTACTGAGGTGCGCCGAGAGCCGTCTTGGGCTTCCCAAGAACGCTGCTGCAAGCGGCCTTGCGCGATGACGCGCGACCCCTTGTGCAGGGATTCCGCAACGTTTTCTGCCAGTTCCCGCCAAGCGGTACACCGCAAGAACAGGGCTTCGCCGTCTTTCCAGCTGTTGGAGGCCCGGTCAAACGAACGCGGAGTTGACGCAATCGTGAAAGAAGCCAAAGCTGTACCGGACTGACCCCAGCGAAGTTCCGGGTCCGCCGTCAAGTTGCCTATTACCGTGATAATCGTGTCGCCTGCCATTGTTTCTCCTTCGTCTTAATCAATTCGGGGCTTGGTGCCAAAATCCGTTCGCTGTGCGCCACCGTCACCGGCTTTACTCAACATATCAGGGACCCTGGAGACCAAAATTTGCCTCCGTTTGATTGGAAAAATTAGGCATCCTTGCGCATCAGTTTGGTGCGCAAAATCGACTCGTTTAGGCCCAGCTGACGGTCCAATTCCTTGGCGATTTCCGGGGTGGTTTCCATGTCGACAACCACGTAAATCCCGTCCGTCTTTTTCAGGATGGGGTAGGCGAGCTTGCGCTTGCCCCACACATCAAGTTTCTCAACTTTGCCCCCCAGGTCTTCTACCTGGCCAAACAGGGCGCTCATCGAGGGTTCGACAGTGCGTTCATCGACCTCGGGGTCGACAATCACCATCATTTCGTATTTCCGCATGTAACTCTCCTTTGGTCTTAACGGCCCCGGTCCCTCCGGAGCAGGAGTCGCCGTCCTGGCGCGGCGCCAAAACAGCCTTACGATTCTAACGTTTTCCGCTGACTTTAGCCAATTCACCGGTTGGTGATGCTGTAGCCCGGGAACTTACGCCCGGGGAATCGAGAAATACGTCCCCACACGCCCCGCTATATGCTACTGTAACACCTACTCTAACTTTTTAGAGTTACCCTTTCGCCGCCCTTTAAACCGCACGCTACCAGCACATATACCAATCCCCAACCCGCCTGCGCGCCAGCTACTGTAACGTACTGTAACAATGTTAGAGTAGCTACCCCGCCGGGGACCCGCCAGGTGTCCGCATCAGCTGACCGGCCCCACCGGACTTGTGAAATCAATACCGGTTAGGTAACGGGCGCGCCCGATTCGGTCGTGCCGCCTTCCCCACCCGGTACCGGATAAGGGGCAACGGGTGAGTTACCGGGGTTCGGAACGTATCCGGAAGTACCCGGAATGGTGGGACTGGGTTCGGTTCCGTCCGGACTATTTTCACTGCCTCCCGGTGGATAACCCGGCTCATTCGAGGGTAGGTTCCCCGGACTGCGCGGCATCGCGGGAGCAGGAGACGGGGACTGACTGGGGGACAAGGACTCATCGGGACTGGGACGCAGGGAAGGTTCAGTCTCGGTGGGGCTCGGTTCCTCCGACCGCGTAACTTCCACTTTCTTAAGTTTCTGAGCCTTCGCGAACTGCTCGACTTCCAGGCCCTTCACGGCCCCCGACATATATTGCCTCCACAGCCACGCCGGCCATGTGGAACCGGTAACTTCCCGGATACCCCCAAACGGTGAGATAGATTCTTCCTCCCCATTGGGTCCCGACTGGTACAGACCGACGATGGTCACGACCTGGGGTATAAATCCGGCGAAAACCGCGGATTTGTTGTCGGTAGACGAACCGGTCTTGCCGGCGGATGGCCTGCCGATTTGGGCTTTAGTCGCGGTGCCTCCCGCCTGGAAAGATCCCGTCAAGGCTTGGGTGGCGGTCAGCGCGATATTGCGATCAATGACCTGATCCGCTGAGAAAGACGGCATATAGACAATGTCCCCGGAAGTGTCCATGACCTGGCGAATCATGTGGACAGTCTCGCGTTTGCCCTGGTTGGCAATAGTTCCGTAAGCCTCGGCGATATTTGCCGCTGTCGGAGAAGCCGAACCCAGCACGTTCGTAAGGGAATTATCCAAGCCCGGTGTGTCCTCGGGATAGCCCAAACGAATCGCCACTTCCTTGGTCAAGGACGGTCCGACTTTCGCGTTCAAAGCGACATAAGCCGTGTTGATAGATTTCGCCGTAGCTTGCGCCAGACTGACGGTTCCGTATGAGCCTCCACCGAAGTTCCTGATGGGCACGCCTTGAATGGTCTGCGGGGAGTTCCCCGGGTAAGTGTCACTCAAGGACCCGCCCTGTTCTAGGGAAGCAATCATGCCGAAAGGCTTAAACGTAGACCCGGCCTGGAAGTGTTCCTGGGTGGCGGCGTTAATCTGGACTTTCAGATAGTCCTGCCCCGGATATTCCGCGATAATTTCCCCGGTTGTTGGATCGGTGGAAATCATCGCGACGTGCAGGTTCGGAGCATGACCCGCTGGCAGCTTCGCCACCGTATCCATCATCAGACGTACTTTGTCTTTGTCCAGAGTCGTGATAATCTTCAGACCCATCGTGTCGATTTGTTCCTCGGTCAAGCCAGCCAAATCTTTCAGCTCTTGACGCGCCTGGAACATGAAATAACCGTTTACTCCCCCGAAATCCTGCACGCTTTGGGTGGGGGGAATCGTGGCCGGGAACTGCGCCGCTGCCTGCTGTTCCGGGGTGATATAGCCATCGGCAGCCATATTCTTAATGACGCGTTTCCACCGTTTTTCCGCAATTTCCTGGTTCACGGCCGGATCGTAAGCGGAGGGCGCCGGGATAATGCCGGACAGTAGAGCCGCCTCGGAATAATCGATGTCCTGAGCGTTCTTGCCGAAATAAGCCTTCGCGGCAGCCTGAATCCCATAGGAACCGCGGCCGAAATAAATCGTGTTCAAATAGTTGCCCAGGATTTCGTCTTTTTCCTGCTGGCGGTTGATTTTCAGCGCCATAATGGCTTCTTTGGCCTTCGCCCAGTACCGTTGCACCATGTTTCCCTGGTTCGTGTTTTCCGCCATGTAGTAGCGTTCCACGTACTGTTGACTCAAGGTGGAGGCGCCCTGTGTCGCCCCGCCGCGCGCGTTGTTGAGGAAAGCCCGGGCGATGCCGCGCAAATCGACCCCGGAGTTGGTCCAGAAGGTGCGGTCCTCCGAAGCCACGACCGCGTTGCCAATCTGTTTGGGCAGGTCTTTCGTTTCGATAATTTCTCGGTTTACCTCAGCAAATTTGCCGATTTCGGTGGCTCCATCGGAATAGTACACGGAGGTGACTTGGGCGCGAGCAAACTCGGCCGGTTTAGGTATTTCGGTGGTGGCGTAAACGACTAGGAAAGTTGCCAATGCCGCTACCACCATCAGGATAATGAGAAACAGCAGGGTCAGGAAAAAGTTGCGTACATAGTGGTGTTTGCGCCGTTTGGGACGCACCTGTCGCACCGTTTGCCCAGTTACTGTGCGTGGTCGCGCTGCCTTTGCCATGATACCTGTCCTCGCCACAGTTTTCCCGACTCACCTCTAGCGGTGAAGCGGTGTTACCGCGCTTTGTCCTGTTCGTTCGTACCATTGTGCCATTTTTCCCACCAGTCACGCAGAACGGTAGTGGCGTTATCGTGCCCGACCGGCCCGTGTTCCATCCGATAGGCCAGCATATACCGATAGGCTTTGCCGACTTCCGGGCCGGCAGGAATCCCCAGGATTTCCATGATTTCGTCCCCGTTGAGTTCGGGGCGCACCGCGTCCAGTTCTTCTTGTGCTTTCAGCTCCCGAATCCGGTTTTCTAGGTCGTCGTAGGCGGCCGCTAGGCGGTGGGCTTTTTTCACGTTGCGGGTCGTGCAGTCGGCACGAGTCAGGCGGTGCAGGCGTTCCAGCAGGGGACCGGCATCGGTGACGTAGCGGCGCACGGCGGAATCGGTCCACACTTGTTCCCCGTAGCCGTGAAACCGCTGGTGCAGAGCGACCAGGCGGGACACGTCACGAATCGTCGCCTTGTCATATTTCAGGGCTTTCAGGCGGGTGCGGGTGATCCGGGCGCCGACCACATCGTGCTGGTGAAAAGTCACGACCCCGCCGGCCTCGAAACGCCGGGTCGCGGGCTTGCCAATATCGTGCAAAATCGCCGCCAAGCGCAGCACTAAGTCCGGGGCAGGAACCGGTCCGTCCGGCCCGGTCTCCTGGGCAATCGCCTGGTCGAGCACCGTCAAGGAATGCTCCCACACGTCCTTGTGACGTTTATGTTCATCCTGCATGTCGAGCAAATCCATCAGTTCAGGCAGGACCTGGTCGGCCAGCTGAGTATAAACCATCAGCTCCAGCCCGCGGCGCGGCGCTTTGGCGGTCATCAGGCGGGACAGTTCGGCCTGGACGCGTTCGGGGGAAACAATGCTCAGCCGTTCGCGCATGGTTTCCATCGCCTGCATCGTTTCGTAATCCACGTCAAACTCGAGCTGGGCGGCGAACCGGGCCGCGCGCATAATCCGCAGGGGGTCGTCAGAAAATGATTCTTCCGGGTCGATGGGGGTGCGCAAAACTCCGGCGGCCAAATCGTTGAGTCCCCCGGTAGGGTCCACCAGCTCCAAGGTAGGCAGGCGCAGCGCGATGGAATTAACCGTGAAATCGCGGCGGAACAGGTCTCCCTCCAGGGTGTCGCCGAACTTGACGGTGGGTTTGCGCGAATCACGCTGGTAGTCGTCGCTACGATAGGTCGTGATTTCGAATACATCGTCGCCTTTGCGGGCTCCCAAGGTGCCGTAGTTGCGTCCCACGTCCCACACCGCGTCCGCCCACGAGCGCAGTACCGCCTCGGTTTCGTCGGGACGCGCTGAAGTGGTCAGGTCTAGGTCGTGGGGGGTAATCCCCAGCAGGGCATCGCGGACCGGCCCTCCGACCAGCGCAATCTCAAAACCGGCGGCGGTAAAAACCTCCCCGAGGGGTACCACTTTCGCTTTCAGCGCCTGGCGCACCGCGTCCTGCCGGCTCGCTTTCGTGCCGGACTGTTCGCCTGCCGCGGCCGTTGCCGAGGGAGTTTGTGCCGGGGACGTGATGTTCGCGGTCGTCTCAGTCATGGCCCTCCTCTCTGGGTACGTTTCCTTCACAATGTTCCGCTCATTACCGGGACTTTTTACCGTATTTTCAACCGGTTAGAAAAACCTCTGCACTATTTTATATAAAATCGACGTATGTCAGCCGCACCGGAATCGAACCAGCCCGTCCCCGAGGGCTTTTACCGGTCCCGTTCAGGACGGCTACTACCGATTGTGGAGGAGGTCAGCGCGGGGGGGCTGGCGGTGAAACTTGTCGAGGGAAAGGTGTGCGCCGCGTTGATTTTGCGTCAGGGCCGCGCCGGCCGTATGGAATGGCTGCTGCCCAAGGGGCACGTGGAACCGGACGAGACGATTCCCCAAGCCGCCGCTCGTGAAGTCCAGGAAGAGACGGGTATCGAATGCCGTCCGGTGCGTTACCTTTCTTCGATGGATTACTGGTTTTCCGGTACTGACCGGCGGGTTCACAAGGTCGTGCACCACTTTTTGCTGGAGGCCACCGGCGGGCAGCTTACGGTGGAGAATGATCCTGACCGCGAGGCTTGCACCGCGCAGTGGGTGCCGCTGTCCCTGCTGGACAAACGCCTGGCTTTTCCGGCCGAACGGCGTATCGGGGCCTTGGCTCGAAAAATGTTGGAGGTGCGCAGTTAAAGATGCACCCGTCGGTTTCGTTCATTTCCCGCATCTTTATCGGTTTAGCGGCGTTGTCCGTCATGTCGCTAGCTGGAGCCACGCCCGACCTTGCGCAAGCCCAAACGGAAAAACCGTCCCCCACCCCTTCTGCCAGCCCCTGTACATCTACGACCAGCTCACACTCCGCTCCCGCCTTTTGCGGATCGGGCTTTAACCACCAGGGCGTTCACCTGGAAATCACCGCGATGACCCCCATCGTGACCCCAGACACCACGGAATTGACAGTAAACGCCCTGCTTGAGGTCAACTCTGACTATGACCGAGCCTCCTCGGGCACGCTCAGTCTCGAAATTTCGACCCAAACCCCCGTCACGCGCGAAGAACTAAACCAGTGGATGGACGCCCGAGACAATGACGCGCGTTTACAGAGAAACCTCCAAACCGTCTCGACCCAGCAAATTACCCACCTCACTGCGGGTAAACCCCAGCAGGTGACGCTGCACGTGCCGGTGACGGATCTGCCGCTGGCGGGCACGGATCGGTGGGGACCTCGGCCCCTGACCTTGACTTTTGTTCCGGATCCGGCCACGTCCGGGACGAACAAAGCGTCTGGCGCTGATTTGTCCCACATCTCCCAGGACCGGTCTTTCCTGCTGTGGGATTCCGGGGCGGCCTTTAAGCCCAGCGAGCTGCTGGCTTTCGTACCCCTCACCACCACCAAAGCTGACATTTTGGCCTCGACCTGGCCGCTGCCGAACCTGGCTGAGGTGAGCAGTACCCGGATGCAAACCGTGTGCGAACTGGCCACCGCCACCGGACTGACCCCCGTTTTTGACCCGCTCCTCCTGGAACCGGAATTGAACGGCATCAACGAAGCGGCGAACCTATTGAACCTTGAAAACGGGCCGACCCAACCAGCTGCCGAAACCCCGCACCCAACCCCGACCCAGCCCAGTGTGGCCAACAGTCTGGCGGGCGGATTGTGTGGAAAACAACCCATTGCTTATCTTCCTCCGGGTGACTTTGCGGCCGCAAACACGTCTTGGTTGGATGATTCCTCCCGTTTACGCCTTGACGAAGCCGCCGCAGACTTGGCCGAAAAAGTCAGCGAAAAACTTCCCGATTACCAGGCAAACCTTTTGTTGTGGCCCGATTTCAGTCAAAAATACTTGCCGTCGGGGGACGTGGCGGGTGAAAACCTGCTGTGGGGTGCGGACCGCCCGATGATTTTGTCCCCCGATTCGGGATTCAGTGATGACCTGCGTCCTCTGTCCCATGACCCGGATGCCCGCCGTCTTATCAACTTCGTCGGCCGACATGAGGAAATGGCGATTCAAAGCCTTGGATGGACTTTGGATGCTCAGCTTTCGCGCCTGTTAAACGGGCTTCCTGCCTCTGATCCGGCCAACCAAACCGGCACTGCCAGCACGAACAAAATCGCTGCCAATACTTCGGGCATAACGCCAGCCGGTGGTGCGGATTCGCCTACCGAGCTTTCCCCGGTGGCTGCCCGTCAGTGGGCTTTGGCGCAAACCGCTGTTTTGACCCGGCAGCGTCCATTCGCCCCGCGCCTGTTTGCGGCGGGTGCTAAGCGCGATTACAGTGCTGACGCCACTCAAAAGGCCGTCATGGAGGGGCTTTCGCAGGCCCGCTGGTTGACGTTCCCCGCCTGGAACACAGTTCGCCCCGACAGCCCCGAAGTCGCGGGTAAAACCCCAGCTAATCCGGTAACTGTGACTGTGCCTGACCCTTACCCGGCACCGACAGACCCAAGCATTTTTACTTCCGGCTCAACCAATCCCGACCCGAAACGTAACCTTCCCAGCGTGATTTGGTATTCCAACCCGTCCATAGCTGCGGCCAATAATCTGCAAGCAGCCGAGGCCCTCAGTGCTACCATGGCCGATCCGCAACGTTTCCAGCTCATGTTTGACGCACTTCAAGTCGCTAGCAACTGTGCGTCTTGTGCGGGTTCCGCCCCTGACGGACTGATTTGGGCGACAGGCACCGCGGCAGAAAAACAGACCGCAATTGACCACGCCCGCCATCCGCAAAACCCGGCTGATCTTGACATTGCCCCGAACACGCTTGATCCTGATGTGTCCACTGCTCTACTTGGCCTGGTTCAAGCCCAACCGGCTTCGGTCATCAACCTCATAGATAAGAGCGCCCAACTGCCGATTTCCGTATCGAACGGCTGGGACCAAGCCGTGAGCGTACGCCTGAAACTGACCCCAACGGATACCCGTCTGCAGTTCGATCCGGTCGAGACCCTCACTATTGCGCCTCATTCCATCGGCCAGTTCCGCATTCCCGTGAAAGCGGTCGGTTCCGGGGACGTACAGGTCACCGTGCAGCTAACCAACCCGGAGGGACAAAGCATCGGCACCCCGGAAACTATCCGGGTCCGGGTCAGAGCCGAATGGGAGTCCACCGGAACCTATATTGTGGCTGGCTTGCTGGCTGCCGTGTTGGTTTTCGGGATAGTCCGGCGTATTGTGAAAGGCCCAAAGAACCGTAAGCTCAAAACGGGAGACCAGGCGTGAGTGAAAACCCGATGAATGAACCGGTGTCGGATTCCAACCCGAACCCGAAAGACCCCCCGCAGCTGCGCAAAGTAGCTGACGGGGTGGCGAACACGAAAACGGGGAAATCCAGCGCCATTATGGCGGCGGGAACCTTGGTGTCCCGGGTGCTGGGCTTTGTGCGGCAATGGCTGCTGGTGGTGGCTATTGGCGGGTTTGGTATCGCCGACTCTTTCAACACCGCGAATATCCTGCCCAACACCCTGTATAACCTGCTGGCGGGCGGGATATTGAACGCGATTCTGGTGCCGACCATCGTGCGCGCGCTGGCGAATAACGACGGTAAAGAGGGGGTTGATCGGGTAAATGCCCTGCTCACCCTGGCTTCTATCGCTCTGTTGGGTTTGACTGTGCTGTCGGTTGCCCTGGCCTGGCCGCTGGTGATGCTGTTCGCGGGGGGAATGCAGCCGAAGCTGTTCAACCTGACCGTCATTTTTGCCCTGTGGTGTCTGCCGCAAATCTTCTTTTACGGAACCTACGCGCTACTGGGACAAGTATTGAACTCCCTGTCCAGCTTCGGTCCTTACATGTGGTCTCCGGTGGTCAATAACCTGGTGGGGATTGCCGGATTGGGAGTATTCATCAACTTTTACGGCACCGCCCCGTCTCACGACTTTGATGTCTCCAGGTGGGATGCGCCCCGGATTGCCCTCTTGGCCGGTTCCATGACATTGGGTATCGCCCTGCAAGCAATTATTCTGGTGTTCCCCCTGATGCATCTCGGTTTTCGACTGCGCGCCAACTTTCACTGGCACGGTTTGGGTTTTCGTCACACCGGACGGGTCGCGGCCTGGGCTTTCGCGGGATTATTAGCCAATACGTGCATGAACCTCATTGTGGCGCGTATCGCCTCGGCGGCTAACGGCGCCGGTCAGCTGGACGGTAATTTCTATCCCGGTTTCGCTATCTACCAGTACGCCAACACACTGTATATGCTGCCCCAATCCCTGGTGACGATTTCCGTAACCACCGCGGTATTTACTTCCATGGCCCTGCACGCCACCAGGGATGACATCCCGGCTTTGGCCGGGGACTATTTGCATGCCGCCCGGTTATCGAGCCTGTTTAACTTCCTCTTGGCAGGCATGTTGATTGTGGGAGCCCTGCCCCTGGCCAATGTCACCGCCACCGCCCTGCCGCCCCAGCAAGCCCAGGCTTTGGCGGTCATTCTCACCATTTTGAGCTTGGGCATTCCGGCACAAGTCATTTTCTCTACCACCTCGCGGGCGCTGTATTCCCTGGAGGACACCCGCGCCCAGTTTTTCCTGATGTTGTTCTTTCCGTTCGTGACCGCCATCCTTGGGTTGATTGCGTATTTCCTGCTCAGCCCATTTTTCTGGGTTCCGGCCACGACCGCGGCCGAGCCGGTGTCTCTCACCGCTTCGGCCGTGTTGGGTCTGGTTTTGCTGCATCGCCGCGGTTTTTCTCAATCCGTTTTTCAAGAGATTTTTGGGCACTATCTGCGATTGCTGGTGGCTACGGTAGTGGCGGGGATTCCGGCCTGGGTGCTGCTGACTTTTGTGATCCCGACTCCCGGTGCGGACTGGACTTACGGTGCCACTTTTGTCTCCGGGGCATGGCGTTGCCTGGTGGTGGCGCTGGTCATGGCTCCCCTGTACTTCGGGATGCTGTGGATTTTCCGGGTACGCGAAGTGCGAGGCTTCCTCGCGAAGTTGCGCCGCTAGCTACGCGAAGTCCCCGATGTTTTGCCGCGAATTTCAAACACGGGCTAAAATACATAAATCAGCTGAGATTAAGGGGGCGGCGTGGATAACACCAAGTCAAACGGCACACCGGTGTTTCGTTCTGTCTCTACCGGTGTTCCTCCTCAGCCCACTCCACTATTCAACGATCCGTCCCAATCGGCTGATTCCGAGGAAAATGTCATTGACGTGCCTGATGAAGACACCTTAACCGGTGAGGATGTCATTGACGAAACCACCGGCAAGGCTTGGGGCGCTGACCGCAAGCGCCTGCGCAAAGATTGGGTCAGCTGGAAAGCCGAAACCACCGAAGTTTTGAACACCAGCATCAGCGATGCCCGCCAGGCTGCCACCGACTACACTCCCAAACATGAGGAAGTTCCCGCCGCTGAATCGGCTCTGACGCTAAAGATTACAGTGCTGGCGGTTGCGGTGGTCACGATTTTGGCGCTGCTGGTCTGGTTCTGGCCGCATTCCGCGTCAGTACCGACCGATAATTCCCTGGACTTATCTCCCGTTCCTGATTTGCAGGTGCTTCCTGAAGCCGAGCCGACCCCGCTACCCATCGCCGGTGTCGCTTCCGTTTCGGGTTTGCCCGATGGCTATGACCATCCGGAACTGGCTGGCTTAGCTGTTGACGGTAAGCCCGAGACGTCTTGGCGCAGTGCCGCGCTGCGTTCGACCGTGTTGGCTGGGGGACGCGGTTACGGACTGGTGATAAACCTCGGAGAGTCTCCGGTGCGGGTTAAGAAAGTCGTGGTGAGCTCTGCCTCTACAGGAGGCAATCTGGAGCTGCGTCAGGGCAATGCCGAGAATTTCCGCGAGGCTACCGTCTTGGGGTCTCAACCCTTGTCCTCCACAGTCACCTATCATCTGGCTCAGCCGGTGGAAACGAACAGCCTGGTTTTGTGGTGTACCGAGATGCCTACCGCTGCCGGCGGCGAGTTTCGTTTGAATATTTCCGAGATACAGGTCCTCGGTTAGAGTCAGACATTTGGCTTTGCCCAAGTCAGCCGCTTTTCGGCACATTTTTCGCTAGGCTCTCAGCGAATTCTATCTCCTTGGTAAGGATTCACAGCTACAATAAATTTAAAATACAGTTTTCTACCAAAGGGAGTCTTTTTGTACGACGTCATTATTATCGGTTCGGGTCCGGCCGGCTACACCGCCGGTATTTACGCCGGACGTTCAGCCTTGAAAACGCTGCTGGTGGCAGGGTCGATGAATATCGGCGGGATGCTGATGAACACGACCCTGGTGGAAAACTATCCCGGGTTTAAAGACGGGATTCAAGGCCCGGACTTGATGCAGGAAATGCTGGATCAAACCGAACGTTTTGGGGTTGAAGTCATCTATGAGGATGCCCTGAAGCTGGACTTGCGCGGCGACATTAAGACTGTCGTGACGGATGAGGGTACTCACCAGGGCCGCACGGTCATTATCGCGACCGGGTCGGGTTACCGCACTTTGGATGTTCCGGGTGAGGAAAAGCACGCCGGTCATGGGGTGTCTTACTGCGCCACCTGTGACGGGTTCTTTTTCCGTGACCAACCCATTATGGTCGTTGGCGGCGGGGACTCCGCGATGGAGGAGGCCGTGTTCCTGACCCACTACGGCTCCTCGGTCACGGTGGTGCACCGTCGGGATGAGTTGCGGGCCAGCGCAGCTATGCAGGCCAAGGCGTTTAAGGAAGATAAGATTTCCTTCGAGTTCAACACGGTTGTTGAGTCCATTAACGGCACGGACAAGGTCGAATCTGTCACTCTCAAAAATGTGCAAACCGGGGAAACTAAGACTGTACCGGTAGGCGGCATCTTTATTGCTGTTGGTCACCTGCCGCGCACCGAGTTGGTGAGCGATCAGTTACAGTTGGATGCCCAAGGCAATATTTGGGTCGATTCTCCCTCCACACGAACTTCCATGCCGGGCGTGTTTGCCGCCGGTGACGTCACGGACGCGATTTATCGCCAAGCGGTGACTTCTGCGGCTTCCGGTTGCCGCGCCGCCATTGACGCGGACCGCTACATTAACGACCAAGACGCTCAGATTAACCTTTGAGCCCAACACAGATTTTCCGGCCGGTTGCTCTACCGGGTGGGAAATGAAACACAACAGAAAGGAAATGACTATGTCCGAAGCAATTGAAGTCAACGAAAGCAACTTTACTGCCGAGGTTTTGGAATCTGACGTGCCGGTGCTGGTGGATTTCTGGGCCGTCTGGTGCGGTCCGTGCCGTCAGATGGCGCCGATTGTGGACCAGATTGCCGCTGAGTTTGGCGATCGTCTGAAAGTCGCCAAGTGTGACGTTGATAACAACCCGTCTATCCAGGCTCAGTACGGCGTTTCCGCCATTCCGACCTTCAACATTTTCAAGGGCGGCAAGGTCGTTCATCAGATTATCGGGGGCCGGCCCCGCTCTCAGTTCAAATCAGAGATTGAAGCCGCCCTCGCCTGAGGTTTTTCAGACGAACCGTCTGATAAGCCTCTGTTGTGACGTTTTTGCGTCACTGAAACTAATTTCGCCTCCGCGTTTGCGTTTCAGCCATTACAATAGAGGGACACACACTACTCCGCGGTCCTTCGCTGGGATCTCCGGCTTTACTCCTTTCTCCCGGGCCCAGCGTGGGACCGCTTTCGTGTCCCGGTGTGTCGTCCCGAAATTTTGGCTCAGTTTCACCCAAGCGTAAACTTGCAGGAAATATCTCAAAGGAACGTGTTTATGACTTCTGCTTCTGTAATGAGCCAAACCGACTGGTCGGATCGATTTTCGGTGCGCGCCAGCAACCTGAAAATCAGCGAGACCCGAGCCCTGTTTGCCGTTGCCTCCCGCCCGGAGGTGGTTTCTCTGGCCGGGGGTATGCCAAACCTGAAAGACTTGCCCCTGCACCAGATTGCGCGTTCTTTCCAGCAGCTGTTCGAAAATGACGGGGCCACTGCTATGCAGTACGGTGGCGGTCAAGGTTTGGAAGTGTTGCGCGAGCAAATCACTGACATTATGAGCTTGGAAGGCATCCACGCCTCTGCCGCCAACGTCACTATCACCGCGGGTTCTCAACACGCATTAGACCTGGTCACCCAGCTTTTTGTGGATCCCGGTGACCCGATTTTGGTGGAAGCCCCCTCCTATGTCGGCGCCCTGTCAGTGTTCCACTCCTATCAGTGTGATGTACATCACGTTTTAATGGATCAGGATGGGCTCATTCCCGAGGCTTTGGAAGAAGCCGCGACTGAGCTGGAAAAGGCCGGTCGCCCGGCTAAGTTCCTCTATACCGTACCGAATTTCCACAACCCCGGCGGCATGACCCTGACTGAACAGCGCCGTCCGCAAATCGTGGAAATTTGCCAACGCCACCACCTGCTGATTTTGGAGGACAACCCTTACGGCTTGCTTGGTTTTGATGGACACCTCTATCCGGCTCTGCAGCCTTTGAATCCCGACGGCATCATCTACCTAGGTTCTTTCTCCAAGATGTTCGCTCCCGGGTTCCGTATCGGCTGGGCGCTGGCTCCCGACCAGATTACGCAAAAGCTCGTCGTAGCTAACGAAACCGCTATCTTGACCCCTTCGATGGCGGCCGAAATGTCTATCTCGAAATACCTTCACGACTTTGATTGGTACGGTCAAGTCGACAAGTTCCGCGTCATGTACCGCGGTCGGGCGCGCGCCACCCTGGAAGCCCTTAAGAAATACCTCCCTGACTGCACGTGGACGCATCCGGTCGGCGGTTTCTACACCTGGGTGCATTTCCCCGCGGGCCTCAACACGAACGCGATGCTGCCCCGCGCCGTGCAAAACCTGGTCGCTTACGTCTCTGGCACAGCCTTTTACGCGGACGGACGTGGCTCCGATTACCTGCGCATCGCCTACTGCTATCCTCCCGAGGAACAAATCCGCGAAGGCATCCGGCGCCTGGCCCTGACCGTGGAACAGGAAAAAGCTCTCATAGCTAACGGCGAGGCGGCCTCCGCGGTTTCCAGCGCCAAGTCCGCCTAGCTGTACTTCACGAGTTCTCTAGGGGCGCCGTCATTTTCGCGCCTCGATTAGCTTTCACAAGCCCGGTCGCCTGGTTACTCGATTAGTTTCCCCTACTTTGTTTCACCAGGACAATCGGGGACTGCCTTCGTTTCCGCGGCCAGGATTAGGGTAATGTTTCACGTGAAACAATTGCGTCCTTGCCGCCGTGGCTGGCGTCAACCCTGCGGCTGGCGCACAGCCTGCCTGAACTCTGTGCCGCTCGGTGTGGCATCCACTGCCTTAGCGGCTGCCAATAATTTTGGCAATCCGCGCCAGATCATCGCCATCGGCAAACTCAATGGTGACCTTGCCTTTGGTTTTCCCGATTTGCAGGTTTACCCGCGTTTGCAAGATGTCTTCCAAATGAGCTTTCATTTCCATCATGCCTGGGCTGAGCGGGGTAGCCTGGCGCTTTTTCGGCTCGGTGGTCTTGGCCGAGTCATTATCGCCCACCGCTACGATTTCCTCGGTGGCGCGTACCGACAAGCCCTCGGCCACAATGCGCTGTGCCAGTTGCGTCATCGCGGCGGCATCATCCAGAGCCAGCAAGGCGCGGGCGTGACCTGCGGAAAGCACCCCGGCTGCCACCTGCACCTGTATTTCCGCGGGCAGCTTCAGCAGTCGCAGCGTATTGGCAATCTGGGGACGGGACCTCGACAGTCGTTTCGCCAGGGTTTCTTGGGTCACCCCGAGTTCCTCAATCATCTGTTGGTAAGCGGCGGCTTCTTCCAAAGGGTTGAGGTTCACGCGTTGGATATTTTCCAGCAGGGCGTTGACCCGCATCTCATCATCAGCAGTCTCCCGAATGATGGCCGGAATCGTGGTACGCCCCGCGAGCTTGGCCGCACGCAGACGCCGCTCCCCCATGACCAGCTCGTATTGAGGTTTCTTGCCGGTGCCAATCTGCCGCACGGTGACGGGCTGCAAGATACCGACGCTGCGAATCGAATTCGCCAGTTCCTCCAAAGCGTCCTCATCGAACACCTCGCGGGGCTGGGCTCGGTTGGCGCTAATTGCCGCGATAGGAAGTTCCTGCACGGTCATGCCGGGAACCGGCACCAGGGAAGTGTCCGGCGCGTTTGCCGATTTGCGCTGCATCGCATCGGGACTCAACAACTCGTGAACCTTGTCGTTGCTCTTGGTCGGGTTCGTCCCCGGCTTGGGCGGAACCAGCACGTCCACACCCCACGGCTGCGACTGCGCACCGGGAATCAAAGCGCCCAGACCACTACCTAAAGCCCGTTTTTTCGCCATGTGTCAGTTTTCCTTCGCCGCTATTTTTCCCAACAGTTCTAACGCCGCCATCTGATAAGCCAGCGAACCTGGCGAATTCTTTTCGTAAGTGATGACGGTCTGACCCCAGGAGGGAGCTTCGGAGATAGCAACTTGACGCGGAATGTTGGTAGGTAAAGTCTGTTCGGGATAGTGGGAGCGTACATCGGCTTCGACTTGGGCAGCCAGATTCGTGCGCTTATCAAACATGGTGATGAGGAAGGCCAACACTTCCAAGTGAGGATTCAAGGCATCGCGAATCTTGCCCACGGTATCAGTCAGCAGGGAAATTCCCTCCAGGGCGTAGTACTCTGCCTGCACCGGAATTAAGACCCAATGCGCGGCGCAAAATGCGTTGACGGTCAACAGCCCCAGCGAAGGGGGACAGTCAATGAAAACCAAACAACCGGACTTATCCGCCAAGTAAGACTTGACAGCTTCGCGCAGATAAAAACTGCGGTCCGCCTGATCAGCCAGTTCCATTTCCACCCCGGCCAAATCCACGGTGGCGGGTACGACCAAGAGGGATTCCTGTTGCGGGCAGGGCTGAGCGACTTCCGCCAGGGTAGAGTGCCCGGTGTAAACATCATAGAGTGAGGGGTTGCCAACATGGTGGTCAATGCCCAGGGCAGTCGAAGCGTTGCCTTGGGGGTCAGTGTCAATGACCAGCACCTGCACGCCACGCTGCGCCAAACTCATAGCCATATTGACCAGGGTGGTCGTCTTGCCGACTCCACCCTTTTGGTTAGCAACCGCCACGATGTGATTGTGGCGCAACTGGGGAGTATCCTCGGAGGCGATTGCCTGGCGCATCTCCATTGATTTGCGCAGTTCACGAGCGATGGGGGTCTCGTTCTCGGAGGTCGGCACCCGCGGACGCAACGTCCGGTGAATGGAATCCGGACGCTCGATTTGATGGGGGACTACGACCTTAGGCCGTTGGTTTTCTGCCACCATAAAACTCCCTTCTTTCCTTCCAGTCTACTTCATGGGTGACCACGAAAAAATTCAAGTTTGCCGAAAACTTATCCACATCTTGTCCACAAGGTATTCCGCGTGGTTGCGCCGGTTGACAATTGTTTTCACAGGACAACCAACGGTACAGCCGGCTGTGTTCGGAGCAAATTGAACAAACCGATGACACGAAAATGCCTCACATTCGTCCTCTCATTGGCCCCAAAACAGAGCAGGCTAACGTCGGAGCAAAATGTTTCACGTGAAACAATTGCTTATTTCTTGGTCAGCCGCACCACGCGGGTTGGTTCTCCGGTCAAGGGTGTGGAAACAGTGAGCACCTCGGGCAGGGATACCTTTTGTTTGGCAAACACGTAATTGGCTTTCGCTTTGTCTATCTCCGCTTCGACCGAGGCGCCTTTTAAGAACAGCATCGTGCCGTGCTTTTTCACCAGCGGCGCCGTCCAGCCCAGCAGGGTCGAAAGGTTGCCGACCGCCCGCGCCGTCAGATAGGAAAACGTCTGTTTCCCCCGAAGGTCCTCAGCACGAGCGTTACGAATCCGCACGTTGTCCAGACCGAGTTCCTCCACGCAAAACTGTAGCCACTCACAGCGGCGAGCCATGGACTCAATCAAAATCATACTCAAATCCGGCCTACCGATAGCCAACACCAAACCGGGCAGCCCAGCTCCCGAACCGACATCGGCGACCTGCACACCCTCGGGCAAAAACTCGCTGAGTACCCAGCAGTTCAAGAGGTGGCGACTCCAGATGCGACCGGCCTCGCGTGGTCCCAGCAAACCCTGCTCCAAGCCTTCGTGGCTGAGAAGGTCCGCAAAGTAGCGCATCTGGTCGGCGCTGGTATCAAAGACATCGGCCAGGCCCTCCGGCTCCGGTTCAAGCTGAATCTCACCCGGGGTGTCCTCGGCCAGCTCATCCTCAGCTGAATCTGTCACGGTCAGTCTCTCTGCGAGCCTCTAACGGTTAGGCTTCGTCAGCCGAGACGTCCGAGTCGTCATCAAGAGCGTCATCGTCCGGGGTCTGCGCGTCATCGGCCAAATCGTCGCCAGCGTCGTCCGCGTTGTCATCAAATTCGTCAAAAGGCTCTTCCTCGTAGTCCTCATCATCGCCTTCGTCAAGCGACAGGACGACATAGCGGTTGGGGGCCATGCCCTCGGATTCGGAATACAAACCCATTTCCGCTGCCTTGTCGTGGCACACCTTGCGTTCAAACGGATTCATGGGATTGAGCTGGACCGGCTCACCGGTTTCCTGCACTTGCGCGCCCAAACGTTCCACCAATTCCTGCAGCTCAAGACGCCGGTTGGAACGGTAGCCGGCAATATCGAGCATCAACCGGGAACGTTCCCCGGTTTGAGACTGTACTGCCAAGCGAGTCAGTTCCTGCAAGGCTTCTAACACTTCGCCACGCCGGCCAATGAGCCGCTTCAAACGACGATCCGGTTCGGCGTCCCCGGTAACGATTTCTACCAAGGCTCGTCCGTTTTCGACATCAATCTCAATGTCGCCGTCCAAATCGACAATGTCCAGCAGTTCCTCTAAATAATCAGCTGCCAAATCACCTTCGTTTTCCAGCCGCTCCATTTTGGAAGCGCGATTGGCAACGACTTCGGTGCCTTCCTCAATAATGTCCAACTCGTCCATTGATTCACTCATGTTTATGCTCCTCGATTCCCAGGCGACGCCGTGCGTCGTGCTGCCCTGAAAATATCGTGTCTATCTGTTCCCTTGCTTCTTTTTTGACTTCTTTTGCTTCGCTTTACGTTCGGCTGCACGTCTTTCAGCTTGTTTGGTGGCTCGTTGGCTGGCAGTCAGGCCATCTTTGCCGACTTCGTCCGGATCAGGTTCCGCCTCGGCTTCGGCCTCTGCCTTGTCTTGATCAAACTGGGCCCGGTATTCCTCCCAACCCTTCTGACCCGGCTGCATCCGCTGCTGCCGGCCACCTTTACCTTGAGCATCAACCGAACCGAAGTTCATTTCGTCCAACCCCAGTTCCATCCGACGCTTCTCTAACTTACGAATATGGGCCAACCGGGCTTCCCGCATCGCAACCTGAACGCCCTTCTGATTGAGTCCCACCTCGTTCAACTCAATCTTTTTCAATTCGGCATCGAGTTGCTTTTCCTGCTCGGCACGGTATTTGTCGAATTTCTGTTCATGAGCGTCTGCACGCCACCGAGCGGCTGCCGAACCGCGAGTTGGGTAGGCCCGAATCATGAAGTACTGCTGCACCAAGCTCCACGTGTTGGAGGTCACCCAGTAAATGAGCAATCCCACCTGCACGACCGGGCCAGTGAACAGGTACACCAGAGGCATGAAGTACATCATGGACTTCGTGGACTTCACCATCGGGTTATCCGAGTGGAGCTGTTCGTCACTCATATTCTTCATCGACAGGAACGCCGTCTGCACAAACATGGTCACGACCAGGTAAGCCACCATAATGCCGATAACAATCTTGGTCTGCACGGTAGATGTCGGACCGAACATGGTCTGACCCAACGATTCGCCAAAGAACGTGGAATCCCACAGCGCTTTGGCTTGCTCCTGACCCATCCCCCCGATGGAATCGTGTTCAGGCATGGTCCCTTGCGCAACCGCCGACATGTAGTAAAGCAAGCGATACAGTGCGAACAGTACCGGCATCTGGACCAAAAGGGGCAGGCACGAGGCCGACATGGATGCGCCGTACTTCTTTTGCACGGCTTTCATTTCCTCCTGCTGGCGCATCATGGACTGCTGGTCGCGTTTGCCCTTATATTTCTTGGTGATGGCGGTCAGTTCGGGCTGCGCCAGGCTCATGGCGCGCGAGGCTTTAATCTGTTTGATGAACAGTGGCACGATAATGAGGCGCACCACGATAGTCATCCCGATGATGGCCAGTACCCAGCCAATGCCGGCACCGGGCTTGACCCCTAACAATTCCAGCAACTCGTGGACACCGCGCAAAATCCAGCCCACCACCCACATAAAGGGGTACAAAATCTGATCATAGAGGGACAATTTGGCTTCCCCAGCAGCCGGGACCAGGCTCAGCAGCATGACACCATTCCTTCTTTCATTTCCATAGTTTCCCCTCTCACCCCGGCGCTCCACAGTGAGTTTTGACCGGGCAGTAGGTCATAAGTTTGGGCGCTGACGCTGCCAGGTTCAGTCCACGGATTCGTCCAGGAACCTTTGACCGGAGGGTAGTCCACGCCACCGTCAGAGTAGGGGTTGCACCGTAGCAACCGCCACAGGGTCAACGCTGAACCTTTCCACAGTCCGTGTACTTGCAGTGCCAGATCCGCATAGTGCGAACAGCTGGGATAGTACTTACACACCGGTCCGAACGCTTTTGACAAAGTGTGTTGATAGATGTGAATCAGCAAGCGTGCCAAGTTTGCCGGCAGATTCCAACCCCACCGCAACAATGTCTTGCCTGTTAACACCGCATCTATCCTAACTTTTACCGGCCATTACCGCGCGGGAAACTTGACGAACCGGGCTGCGGCGAAACGTGCGAAACCTGGTGGCGTTTGCGGGCCATCTTTTGCAACACCGTCCCGACTTGCTTGTCCAGCTGCGAATAATCCGCCTCAGCGATGCCGGCTTTGGCATAAAACACATTTAGAGATCCCGCCGGAAACTCCACCAGGCGATCGCGCACCAGGTGACGCAAACGGCGCTTAATGAGATTACGTCCGGTAGCGTGCTTTACAAACCGCTTGGCCACAACGAAACCGATGCGAGCCGGTTCATCTCCCGTTCCGACATATTGATGGAACACCAGGTTAGGGCCGTGAGCGTGGCACCCCTCGCGCATCGCTAGGCGAAAGTCTTGGGCGCGAGTCAGCCGGTTTGCTTTGGCCAGCATCAGCTTGGGCTTAGACCGCCAGACGCTTCCGGCCGCGACGACGACGAGCGCTAATAACCGCCCGTCCCCCACGGGTAGCCATACGATTACGGAAGCCGTGCTTGTGGGCGCGGCGACGATTATGGGGCTGATAAGTCCGCTTAGTCACTTTTTTCTCCTGAAAAATAATCCCGGGTAATCCCGAGCCGCAGTTAAGTCATAAGACGAAGTTCCAATTTAGCCCAGGTAACAGGTTCGTTGCAAATTAGCGCAAAAGTCCGACTGAGCGGATTGGCCCGGAAAAAATTGGAAATCATAGATGTAACTGCACTTCATTAGGGAGTTACACTGTTGTAACTTTGTCCACAGGTTGTGGATAACTTTGTGGATTCCACCAAAGAGTGGCAAGATTTATTCAGTTTTATCTGGATAAAAGCAACTGCCGAGGAGATACTTACCGTGGACAATGCGGCCTGGGAAAGCGGAGTTAACGCTGACCTTGGACCAACCGATTTTTGGGCCCAAGCACTACAAAATCTCAGTGCTTCAGGCAAAATCGGGGACTTTGATTTAGCGCTCATTCGCCAATCCAAAGGTTTAGGAGAATCCGGGGATGCGGCAGTTTTAGCGGTATCTAGCAACGACGTCAAGACCATGATTGAGTCGAAGTACTACGAGCTGTTTAAAACAACTTTTGGTGAGGTCTTGAATCGCCCTATTAACAACCTGATTGTGACGGTGGACGAAAACCTGGGCAACGTGGCGCCCGCACCCCAAACTTATGAACCCGTCCAACCCCTGCCCATCCAGCCGAGCGCCCCCGCCGCTCCCGTATGGGAACCTGGGGAAAATCACCAAGTCCTGCACATCGACTCGAATACGGGACTAAACCCAACCTACACTTTTGACTCTTTCGTCATCGGCTCTTCGAACTCGTTTACCGCCGCGGCCGCGGAATCGGTCGTGGCTTCACCTGCAAAAGCCTACAATCCCCTGTTTATCTATGGCGGTCCCGGATTGGGCAAAACCCACCTGTTGCACGCCATCGGTAACTACGCCCTGGAGCTGTACCCCGAATCGAAGGTGAAATACATTTCCTCCGAGGAGTTCACCAACGAGTTCATCAACGCCATCGCCTCCCAGACTTTCGCCGATTTCCAGGCTCGCTACCGGGAAGTCGACTTCCTGCTCATCGACGACATTCAGTTCCTAGCCGGTAAAGAACAAACCCTCGAGGAGTTCTTCCACACTTTTAATACGCTGCACACCGCACAAAAACAGGTCGTCATCACGTCTGACGTGGCTCCCAAGGAGCTGAAAGGGTTTGAAGAACGAGTCCGTTCCCGCTTGGAGTGGGGTTTGATGGCGGATATTCAGCCCCCCAGCCTAGAGACGCGCATCGCGATTTTGCGTCGAAAAGCCCAGGCCGGAAACCTGCAGATGCCCGACGATGTGGCGGAGTTCATCGCCTCTAACGTCGATTCCGACATTCGCGCTTTGGAAGGTGCGTTGATTCGGGTTACGGCGTATTGGTCGCTAAACCACGTGCCTGCCACCATAGAAACCGCGAAACTGGCGATTCGCGACTTGATGACCGGCAAGGGCGCCAAAGAAATCACTCCCGAGATGATTATTGACTGCACCGCCCAATATTTTGCGTTGAAGTCCGAGGACTTGCTTTCCGCGAATCGGTCGCGCACCGTGGTGGGGCCGCGCCAAATCGCTATGTACCTGTGCCGTGAACTGACCGACCTATCACTTCCCCAGGTCGGAGCCGCTTTCGGGGGTCGCGATCACACGACCGTCATGCACGCCAACAAAAAGGTCGCGACGTCCATGAAAGAAGACACCCAAACGTTCAAGTCGGTTTCCGATATTTCCGACGCGGTACGCCGCGCCACCCGCGAATCCTAGTTTCGCGGCCTTTCCAACATTTTCCCGAATTCCCTCTGCCTCTGTTGTCCTGTGCACAAGGGCGGTGCGGACAGTATCTCTCGAGTTCACAAGGTGCTTGGGGTGGGTTGCGTTGCACCGCTAAAAGGTCGCCAGGGGGTATGGAGTGGAGTTGCGGTGTACCTGTTTAAGGTCGCGAGGGGAGGAACCCGTACGACGCTGGGGAGGGGGCCCTATCGCGGCGAGAGCGGAGCGGAGACGCGATGGGGGAGGGTGCTCCCTCGATGTCGCTAGGGTCCTCCCCCGCGACCCCGACCCAAAAACCGCAGAACCCCACTTGCGACTTCTCCCGCGACCCCGAACGGAACGGCACAAAACCCCACCTCATACCTCTTCCGCACTTGAAATCCAGTCCAAACAACCGGGTGTGGACGGAGCTGGGGATGAGAACGGGTTTTTTCGGGGATTGCCTGTGGAAGAAATTGTGGACAGCATTTCATCCACAGGCCCCCCAAGTTTGTCCCGAAAGTTATCAACTGAACTACAGATTTGTGATTCCGAACTCCCACCTAGCAAAATCGGGTTTTACACAGAATTCACACCGGTTATGAAGATAATTATTTTTAAATTATTTTGCGCCTCTCTGCCTTCATCAACGAATCGTCGGGGCTCGTGAACCTCGCGCCCGTGGTTGCAAATTCGGCAAACTACGGGAGTACTCAACTATGCGGTTTTGGGTTAGAGTTTGTATAACAACATTTAGCATTTGGGAGGAATTTCATGGAACTCGTGTTGAGACGCGATACTTTGGCAGAAGCTGTGGCATGGAGTTCCCGGTCCATTTCACCTCGTCCGGCGGTGGCGGTGCTCTCCGGAGTACGCATCGAAGCACGAGAGGACGGGGTCGAGTTTTCCTCCTATGATTACGAAGTTTCTTCCCGCGTGACGGTCGCAGCCGAAGATGTCACTGAGCCCGGTGTGGCGGTAGTGGACGGCAAACTGCTCAGCGAAACGGCACGAGCCTTGCCGACTCGAACTGACCTGGTGACCTTCGCTACAGAGGACAACTACCTGCACATCACCTGCGGTTCTTTCAAACAAAACCTCATCATGATGCATTCTGAGGAATACCCGCCGTTGCCGCAGTTGCCCGAAAGTGTCGGGAAGGTCGATGCTGCCGCTTTTGCTCATTCCATTTCACAAGTCGCGGTGGCCGCCTCTCGTGATGAAACGTTGCCGCTGTTGACGGGCATTTCCTTGGAGGTGCGCCCGGACAAGCTCTATCTCTTGGCGACAGACCGTTACCGGATGGCGTTAAAGGAAATGCCGTGGTCCGGTGGTCAGGGCGGTAATCAAGACCTGGTGGTGAAAGCCAAGAACTTGAGCGATGCGGCAAAGAACATTGCTACCGCCGGCGATGTCGAAATCGCGGTGGGTTCTGCCAACAGTCCTGCTTCCCTGATTGGTTTGGCCGCGAACGGTCGGGTGTTTACATCCCAGATTAACGACGGAAACTATCCTGACGTGCGTCGTCTGTTCCCTGAACCGATTAATGTTACGGCCGTGGTCCAGGTCGATCAGTTCATCGAAACGGCCAAGCGCGTGGCGATTGTGTCCTCAAACCTTTCTAATCAACAGATTTCCTTACGCTTTACCTCCGGTCAGCTAGAGTTCCTGGCGGGCAACGGCGGAGAGAACAGCGCTAGCGACACGATTCCCGCCCTGCTGAACGGCCCGGACATCGCGGTGTCTTTCAACTCGCGAATGCTGCTGGAAGGCCTGGGCGCCATCGATGAGCCCTATGCGCGCTTGTCGTTCAAGGATGAGGCAAAACCCGTGGTCATTACCGGTCAAAAGGAAGAAACGGGTCAGGATAACCTGACGTTCCGCTACCTGATTATGCCCATCCGCACCAGCATTTAGAAGTTTTCGATACGGTCAAGTGAGGTTTCAGGGGGGCGCGTGTTTGTTTCCGACCTGGCTCTGGACTGGTTTCGTTCCTACCGTCAGGTAATTGTGCACTTTCCGGCGGGAACCAACGTGTTTGTCGGTGCCAACGGGCAGGGTAAAACGAACCTGCTAGAGGCCATAAACTACCTGGCCGTGTTGGCTTCGCACCGGATTGGCACGGATGCGGGTTTGATTTTTCGCGAAACCGGGGACACGGCCAGTTCTCCCGCGTTGCCGCGTGCGGGAGTAATTCGGGCTCGGATTCATCCTGGTAGCGATATTGCGGATCCGGAGGCTAACGGGGAACTGTTAGAGATGGAACTGTTGGCTGGACGGGCCAATCGCGCCATGATAAACCGGCACAATGTGCGCCCACGCGCCTTGCTGGGACACCTGTCTACCGTGCTGTTTGCCCCCGAAGATTTGCAACTGGTCCAAGGCGATCCAGCTACGCGCCGCACATTCTTGGACCGCATCGCTATCCAGTTGCGTCCGACCTTGGCCGGGACGTTGAGCGAATACACGAAAGTCGCCCGTCAACGCGGAGCTTACTTAAAAGACTTGGCGAAACGTCGGGCGCCGATAGATGAAATCCAGCTGTCTATCTGGGATGATGCCCTGGTGCCGGCGGCGGTGGAAATCATGAGTGAACGGGCGCGGGTGGTAAGCCTGTTGGGCGAGTATCTGCCCCAGGTGTATGCCCGGATTGCCGGACATAGCGCCCCGGTGGGCCTAACATATGCGGATAGTGTTACGAAAACTCTTAATCTGACCCCAGATGAACAGCAAAACCTGTGGTCAGACCCGGATTCATTGACGGCCGCGTTTCGCCAAGCCCTGGTTCAGCGCCGCGCCGATGAGGCCCGGCGTGGAGTCAACTTGGTCGGTCCGCATCGTGACGAACTGGAGTTACACTTGCACGGCTTGCCGGTCAAAGGGTTTGCCTCGCACGGCGAGTCCTGGTCCTATGCTTTGAGTCTGCGTCTGGCGGAGTTTTCCTTGCTGCGCGAGAATTTTGCCGATGCCCCGGTGTTGCTGTTAGATGATGTGTTTGCCGAACTCGATGAACAGCGCCGCGCCGCCCTGCTGTGGGCTATTGACCAGGCCGACCAGGTGTTTATTACTTCCGCCACCGGAACCGAAATCCCCGACGCCCTGCACGCCGCGTTCTACCGCGTCACCCTGGATCCGGAAACTCGCGAGAGCAGCGTAGAGCCCCTCGGTCAGGGAGCGGCACCGGATTTTTTGCAATAATGTCAGAATAATGGCAGGGCAGTCACCGTCATTAGGGAGGGGGTCAGTCGTGGCTAAAGGCATCGACTATTCCGGGCTGTACCCCACCATGCATTCCCCCCTGCCGCGCCGAGCCTTGAAACGTTACCGGGAACTCATGTTTAGCCAGGGCTTTTATCCTCTCACCGGGAAAGTGCGCGGGTTTTCCACCACCGAGCCCGACTCGGACAGTTTGAGCGAACGGGAATGGCTGGACCGCGAAATCGCGAAAAAATATTACTCTGACCTGGCCAAAAGCCTCGGTTCTACCCCGGAGCGCATCGAGCAGCTGTCCGCCCCGGGACCGGCCACCGCCAGTTTTACCGACCTGTCACGTCCCTCCCGTAACGACCCGCAGCAGGCCGGGTTCCTCCTGGGGCATTTGGCTAGGCGTCTGGGGTGGCAGACTCCGCTGGAAATCGCGGACGTAAAAAAACATTGGGAAGAATACGTCGGCGCCCAGGTCGCGGCTCATTCCACAGTAGAGAGTTTCGAGGGTGGCAAACTCATCGTACGTACCGACTCTACCGCTTGGGCTACCCAGCTGAAGTTTTTGCTTCCCGAACTGCTCAAACAACTGACTCGGCGACTCGGGGCCGGAGTGGTGAACCAAATCATTATCCGCGGACCCCAAGTGCCGTCCTGGAATCACGGACCGCGCAGCGTTCCGGGGCGCGGACCACGCGACACTTACGGTTAAAACCGGGCCAACCGGCCTGATGACAAAACTTGCCAGAACTCTAAAGCCGGGATTTACGGCCCGCAGACCCCCCAAACCCGGTTTGCCATAATTTTACATAAAACCTGTTAAATCCCTCTTTACGCGTCTCTAAAGGGCAATTGCCAAAAAATTCGATAGGATTATATTGGCGAAAAAGCCGAAAAAAGGAGACACAAACGTGAGCGATTTTGAAACGCCCGAGGAGCACTACGACGCTTCTGACATTAAGGTCCTCGAAGGCCTGGAAGCAGTGCGAGTCCGGCCCGGTATGTACATCGGATCCACCGGGGAGCGGGGCTTACACCACTTGGTTTATGAGGTGGTAGACAACTCGGTCGATGAGTCTTTGGCTGGGTACTGTGACCATATTGAGGTGACTTTACAAGCTGACGGCGGGGTGAGGGTGGCTGATAACGGCCGCGGTATTCCGGTGGCGGAACACCCCAGTGAACACCGCCCCACGGTGGAAGTCGTCATGACGATTCTGCACGCGGGAGGCAAGTTCGGTGGCTCGTCCTACGCGGTGTCCGGCGGCTTGCACGGGGTCGGCATTTCGGTGGTAAACGCCCTATCCACGAGGATTTTGACCACCGTGAAACGAGACGGTTACGAATGGCATATCGAGTTTGGTGACGGGGGCAAAGTCATCCAGCCGTTGCGCCGCGGCGAACCCACCGATGAAACCGGGACCGTTCAGGTGTTTTACCCGGACCCGGACATTTTTGAAACTGTCGAGTTTGACTATGAGACCCTGCGGACCCGTTTCCAACAGATGGCTTTCCTGAATAAGGGACTGCGCATCACCCTCACTGATGAACGCCCCAACGTGACTGCGGAAGGCGATTTCGTGACCGGGGATCAGGACGGGGAGGCGGATAGCCCTAAGGTCGGGCACCGCTCGGTGTCGTACTGTTACGAAAATGGGTTGCACGACTATGTGCATTTCATCAACACCACCAAGAAATCCGAGGTCATTCACGAGGAAATCATCGACTTTGAGGCCAGCGTGGAGGACACCGATAACGCGATGGCGCTGGAAATCGCCCTGCAGTGGACCAGCGCTTACTCCGAATCCATCTATACCTACGCCAACACCATCAACACCACCGAAGGCGGCACTCACGAGGAGGGGTTCCGCGCCGCTTTGACTTCGCTGATGAACAAGGTGGGACGGGAAAAAGGCTTCATTAAGGACAAAGACGAGAATCTCTCCGGCGACGATTGCCGCGAGGGCTTAACTGCCGTGATTTCCGTGAAAATCCGTAACCCTCAGTTTGAGGGTCAGACGAAAACGAAACTCGGCAACACCGAGGCGCGCACTTTCGTCCAACAAACCGTATATTCCCAGCTGGGGGACTGGTTCGATGCGCATCCCTCAGAATGCAAGGCGATTATTTCCAAAGCCCAGTCCGCCCAACAGGCTCGTAACGCGGCGCGCAAAGCCCGGGACGCGACCCGGCGCAAGACCGCCCTGGACACCTTTTCGATGCCGGGTAAGCTGCGGGACTGTTCCAGCCGGGACGCATCCGAATGCGAAATTTTCCTGGTCGAGGGTGACTCGGCAGGCGGTTCGGCAGTGGCGGGGCGCGACCCGGCACACCAGGCTATCTTGCCGTTACGCGGCAAAATCCTCAACGTGGAAAAGGCTCGTCTGGATCGCGCTTTAGACAACAAAGAAATCCAGTCCCTCATCACCGCTTTTGGCACCGGCATTGGCGAAGATTTCGACCTGTCGAAACTGCGCTACTACAAGATTGTGCTGATGGCAGACGCGGACGTGGACGGCCAACACATCACCACCCTGCTGCTGACCCTGCTGTTCCGCTATATGCGTCCGCTCATCGAAAACGGTCACGTGTTCCTGGCGACCCCGCCGCTCTACCGTCTGAAGTGGTCCAATAAACCTCACCAGTTCGTCTATTCCGACAAGGAAAAGGACAAGCTGGTCAGCTTGGGTCTGGACTCCGGGGCGCGAATGCCCAAGGAAGGCGGGATTCAACGTTACAAAGGCTTGGGCGAGATGAGCGCCCAGGAACTGTGGGAAACCACGATGGATCCCAGCGTGCGACTGTTGAAACAGGTCACGATGGACGAGGCCGCCTCCGCTGACGAAGTATTTTCGCTGCTCATGGGCGAGGACGTGAGTTCGCGCCGCGCCTTTATCCAACGCAACGCCCAAGACGTGCGGTTCTTGGATATCTAAGCGAACACTAACCACAAGCCACGGTGAAACTTTCACCAAGCTATTGAAAGACAAGGGAAATGGCTGATAACCAAGACAACAACGATTCCGAAGTGGACGACATCATTCACCCCGATGCGCCTGTGATTACTGAGGCGGAATCCCCCCGCGTCATGCAGGTGGATTTGGAAAAAGAGATGAAAAAGTCCTACATGGACTACGCCATGAGCGTCATCGTGGGTCGCGCCCTGCCCGATGTGCGCGATGGGCTGAAACCGGTACACCGCCGCGTCATCTACACCATGTATGACGGTGGATACCGCCCGAACGGCGGGTATTCCAAGTGTATGCGCGTGGTGGGCGACGTTTTGGGTCACTTCCACCCGCACGGGGATTCTTCGGTCTATGACGCACTAGCCCGGTTGGTGCAGCCCTGGTCACTGCGTTACCCTTTGGTGGCTGGTCAAGGTAACTTTGGTTCCCCCGGTAACCTCGGTCCGGCCGCGCCTCGGTACACGGAATGCAAGATGGCGGCCCTCGCCATGGAAATGGTGCGTGACATCGACGAGGACACCGTCGATTTCATGGACAACTATGACGGTCGCTCCCAAGAGCCGACCGTGCTGCCCAGCCGCATCCCGAACCTGCTGATTAACGGGTCGGAGGGTATCGCGGTGGGCATGGCGACCCGGATTCCGCCCCACAACTTGCGGGAAGTCGCTGACGCCGCCCAATGGTATCTGCAAAACCCTGAAGCCACCCGCGAAGAACTGCTACAGGCCTGTCTGCAGCGTATTAAAGGCCCGGATTTCCCCACCGGCGCCACTATTCTGGGTCGGCGCGGGATTGAGGAAACCTACCGGACCGGCCGCGGTTCCATCACCCAACGCGCGGTGGTCAACGTGGAGGAACTCAACGGACGCACCTGCCTGGTGGCGACCGAGCTGCCCTACCAGGTCAACCCCGATAACCTGCAGGTCAAGATTGCTCAGCTGGTCAAAGACGGTCAATTGCAGGGCATTGCGGATATTCGTGACGAAACGTCGGACCGCGCCGGAACCCGGATTGTGGTGGTGCTGAAACGCGACGCCGTTCCGAAAGTCGTGCTGAATAACCTGTATAAACGCACCCAGTTGCAAGATTCCTTCCCCGCCAATATGTTGGCGCTGGTTGACGGGGTGCCCCGGACCCTGTCTATTGACGGTTTTGTCCACTATTGGACCGCCCACCAGGTCGATGTCATCAAACGCCGCACCGCTTTCCGGTTGGCAAAAGCCCAGGAACGGCTGCATATCTTGCAAGGATACCTGGCGGCTTTGGACGCGCTCGATGAAGTTATCGCGTTGATTCGCCGCTCTCCGACCGCAGAAGACGCCCGGGTCGGGTTGATGGATTTCCTCAAGGTGGACGAGGTTCAAGCTGACGCGATTCTGGCTTTGCAGCTGCGCCGGTTGGCCGCCTTGGAACGTCAAAAGATTTTGGACGAACATGCCGAATTAGAGGCGAAAGTCGCCGACTATGAAGACATTTTGGCTCGCCCCGAACGCCAGCGCGCCATTGTGTCCGAGGAACTCGGCGAAATCACCGAAAAGTGGGGCGACGAACGCAAAACCACCATCGTGCCTTTTGACGGGGAAATGTCGATGGAGGACCTCATCCCCGAAGAAGACGTGGTGGTCACCATCACTCGTGGTGGGTATGCGAAACGGACGCGGGTCGACGCTTACCGATCCCAACATCGCGGCGGCAAAGGCATTAAAGGCGCGACGCTGCGCGAAGAGGACCAGGTCGAGCATTTCTTTACGACCTCCTCGCACGACTGGCTGCTGTTCTTTACGAACTTCGGGCGGGTGTATCGCGCGAAAGCCTACGAGATTCCCGAGGGTGGGCGCGACTCGAAAGGTCAGCACGTGGCGAACCTGCTGGCTTTCCAACCCGAGGAACGTATCGCCCAGGTCCTGCAGGTTTCCTCGTTTGATGACAAAGCATACCTGGTGTTGGCGACTCGGCTCGGGTTCGTGAAAAAGACTCGACTGACCGATTACGACACGAACCGTACCGGCGGGTTGATTGCGATTAAACTGCGCGAGGACGATGCCGGGGAGGCGGATCAGTTGGTTTCGGCGTGCCTGGCGGACGCGACAGATGACCTGATTTTAGTGTCTCGTCACGGTCAATCTTTGCGGTTTACCGCCAGCGATGAGCAGCTGCGCCCGATGGGTCGGGCCACGTCCGGCGTGACGGGGATGCGGTTTAGGACCAAGGATGAGCTGTTGACCATGGACGTGGTGCGCCCGGATGCAGACCTGTTCGTGGTGACCGAGGGTGGATTTGCGAAACGTACGGCACTGTCGGAATACCGGGTGCAGGGCCGTGGCGGCCTGGGGATTAAGGTCGCGAACCTGGTTGAGGCTCGTGGCGACCTGGTCGGCGCGCTGGTCACCGAGGAGGACTCGGAAGTGCTGGTCATCATGGCGGGAGGCAAAATTGTGCGTTCCCGGGTCGATGAAGTCAGCCGGACCGGGCGCAACACCCAGGGCGTGATTTTCTCCCGGGCTGATGAGGGCGACGGGGTCATCGCTATCACTCTCAACGTGGACAATGATTCACAGCTGGAGGAATAGCGAGAATGAGCGATGCGGGATTTCCCACTTTGTGCGATATATTGCAAAAGTCCTCTAAATCGTCACAGTGAGAACCGAGAATCATGAATTGAGCCGCCGGTGGCTAGGCTCTAAAATCGAGAAAACATCTGAAGGGGATGGAACATGCGGATAAACGGAACATCTGACGGGAATAATCCCGCCCCCAATCCCGATACGGCTGCGGATAGCGAAGATCCCAGCGTCTCCTGGGCCAAGCTGGGTCACGCCGACCCCTATTCAGGTGCTTTGCAGGCCGATAGTCAGGCTACAAAACCGGTTCCCCCGCCTCCGCCGGCAGACACGGCCGGCTTGACAGGTCAAACCCCTCAGGAATTACCAGCGGATGCACCCTCGACTGACAGTCAACCCGATGAGGCTGGGGAGCCTGAAGCCCCAGCCACCTCAGCGAAAACTTATGCCGACAATCGCGCGGCCGCCAAGGCTGCCAAGAAAGCCGAGCGGGAAGCGGCTCGGGCGGCCCGGCGCATGGAGGCAGCGAAGCGAATGCAGGAACGCGAAGAAGCCGCCGATTTGCCCGATGTGCGCCGCGTGAAGCTGGCTTTGTCCCGCATCAATCCGCTCTCGGCCATGAAGATTGGGTTCCTGGTGGCGGTCGCGCTGTCCATAGTTATGCTGGTCGCGTCCATAGTGTTGTGGCTGGTGTTGGATATGTTGCACGTGTTTTCCTCGATGCAAGGGTTTTTACAGGCTCTATCTGCCACAGCATTGATTAACCTGGTTGACGCGTTGACGTTTAGTCGGACAATTGCTCTGGTCGCGATTTTTGGCGTACTCCAGATTATTATTTTGACTGTACTGAGCTGGCTGGCTGCCGTGATTTACAACTTGATTGCCCGCATGGTGGGCGGGCTGCACATAGTGATGACCGACGAATGAGCCCACCCCGGCTGACGGGGTAAAACTACAGAAATAACAACGAAATCTAGTGAGAGAACCTGATGGCAGAAACGAATCACACCGCGCAAACCGCAAACCCTTCTCAGAACCCGGCGGATCGCGAGATAACCCTGACTTTTGTCATTCCGTGCTACAACTCCGAGGACTACATGGACGCCTGTATTTCCTCGATGATTGGGGCGGGTGAGGACACCGAAATCATCATTGTTAATGACGGTTCTCGGGACCACACCGGAGAGAAAGCCGACAAGTGGGCACAGGCTATGCCTGACAAAATCAGGGTCATTCACCAGGAAAATGCCGGTCACGGCGGCGCGGTGATGGCGGGTTTGCAGGCGGCTCGCGGCCACTACTTTAAGGTAGTTGACTCGGATGACTGGCTGGACCGGGTCGGGTTGAACTTGCTGATGTCCAAGTTGAGAACGTTCCTAGCGCACAATGAGCGGGTTGACCTGGTTGTCTGTAATTATGTGTACGAGCACGTGTTGACAGGTTCGCGCAAAGTCATCCGCTACAACCGCGCCCTGCCGCTGAACCGGGTTATCACCTGGAATCAGGTCGGAAACTTCGGGGTGGGGCAAAACATCCTGATGCACTCCACGGTTTACCGCACCCAGGTGCTGCGGGAATCCGGGATGGTCATGCCCAAACACACGTTCTATGTAGACAACATTTTTGTCTATGTTCCCCTCCCTTATGTTAAGAAACTGTACTATTTACCGGTTGACCTGTATCACTACTTTATCGGGCGTGATGACCAGTCCGTCAACGAGACCGTCATGCTGGGCCGCCTCGATCAACAGATGCGCGTCACCCGGGCGATGGTCGATGCCTACACCCTGCCCGACGACGTTTCCAACCCGCGCTTGGCAAAGTATATGGAAGGTTTCCTGGCTCTGATTGTCACGGCATCTTCGGCGTTATCGCTGGTGCGTGGCGATCACGAGGCGTTGCGAATGCGCGATGAGATGTGGAAACACATTTATGCCAAGAGCCCGCGCATGGCCCGCAATCTCAAGCGCCACCCGCTGGTTCTGGGTTCGAGCGTGAAAAAACCGCCGCTGAAGTGGGTCGCGGTTAAGACCTACCGCCTGGCACAGCACCTCTATCGGTTCAACTAACTTGCGGGGGGCGTGTCCGGCGCCGGCGTGCCGGGCTCGTCCGAACGGTTCGGCGGGTCGGCCTGTTCCTCGTGAGCTGAGGGCGAATCTATGGCAATTCCGGCGGTGTGCTCCAAAACGATGGGCTGATGGGCTTTCAAGTGGGTCAGCCCGACAATCCCAGCGATGGCGACCAACCCACAGGCGATAATCCCCAACGCGACCCCCGTGGTGAAGTTCTTGCCCTCACCCAGCACGGCGATGCCGAAACACACCGCGATGATGGGAGAAGTGATGGTCATCGAGGCGACGACCAGTTCGGCTTGTCCGGTGGCGTAACCCTGTTGCACCATCCACCCGGCGGTTAGCGAACCAATGACCAAAACCACCAGCACTATCCAAAACATCGGGTTGTCTGCCCAGTTATGCTGGCGCACAAAAATGATGAGAGTACGCACCAGCGAGGCTTCCAGACCGTAAAACATAGCCCCACCGCTGCCCCAAAAAAACGAGCGCCACACCCGCGGCCCTTTTGCGCCCAACGCCCCAAAAGACCCTGCCAAAAGATAAATCGTAATAGCGCCGATAAAGACTTTGATGGCCGTGAGGGGCTGATCGGGCGCGGAATAGTAGGACACCAGGAAAGTGAAAACGCCGGTGGCCAGCACCGTCATCGCTACCAAAGCCCCCTCGCGCTTGCGAATCCGCTGGCGAGCGACCCGCGCCTGCAAAATCATGGACCAGGGGAAAGCCAGCAGTCCCACGGGCTGCACCACCGTGACCGGGGCAAAGAACAGGGCGGTAATCTGACACCCCAAAGATATTCCCATCAGCAATAATCCTTGCCACCATCGGTGGTTTTTCAGGCTTGCCAGGAGCTGGTCGGACTTCAAGCGCCGCCGGCTTTGGTTGTGTTTGACTTCGTGGCGTATTGCGCTGTTTTGATACCGGGCAGCGAGGGCGAAACAAAACGACCCGACCACCTGCAGGGCGATGGCTAATGGTATGTTGTGTTCCAAAGCTGTCCTCTCGGTATAGGCTGACCTGCACGGTTGGCGGGTTTGCCGGGGTTGCTGCGCCGATGTCATGGCGGACTCCCGACCCGGTTGGCGGGTGCCAGTACCGGTGGCTCAAGTTTGCCTGTGTTAATGGTAGCGAAATATCCGGTTTTTCACGGGTAAAGCGAATCTTCCGGTTAATCGTCCTGTCCGGCCACAAAGGAAATGGAGGGGCGTTCCCCGCGTAAATGCGGCAACACTACCGCTTCGGCGCGTGCCAGGGCAGACCCGATAGCCATGTGCATATCCAAGTATTTGTACGTACCTAAACGCCCGCCGAACAGCACGTTTGGTTCGGCGGCGGCAAGTTCGCGATACTTCTCCAGGCGTTGGCGGTCGGTGTCCTTATTGATGGGGTAGTACGGTTCATCGCCGCGCTGGGCAAAGCGGGAATATTCCCGTGCGATGACGGTCTGGTCCGCGGGGTAGCGAGAGGCGCGTTCGGGGTGGAAGTGGCGGAACTCGTGGATGCGCGTGTAGGGCACGGAGGGGTCGCCGTAGTTCATGACCGGGCAGCCTTGGAAGTCCCCAGTCGGTTTCACTTCCAGTTCCAGGTCGATGGTGCGCCACCCCAGCTCGCCTGCGCTGTATGCAAAGTATTCGTCAATCGGCCCGGTGTAGACGACGGGGACGCGCCCGACTGTAGCGGTTTTCGACCAAGGGTTGCTGGGGCTTTCGTCGAAAAAGTCCACGTCCAGGTGGACGGTGATGTTTTCGTGGGTGGCCATGTTCGTCAGCCAAGCGCCGTATCCGTCAACCGGTAAACCCTCGTAAGTATCGTTGAAATAGCGGTTGTCGTAGTTGTAGCGAACCGGGAGGCGGGAGACGATAGAGGCCGGCAGCTCGGTGGGGTCGGTTTGCCACTGTTTCGCGGTGTAGCCCTCGAAAAAGGCTTCAAACAGCGGTTTTCCGACCAGGGAGATGCCTTTCGTGCGGAAGTTTTCGTTGGCGTCCTCGCCTTGGATTTCCTCGGCTTGGCGGGCGATGAGTGCGCGGGCCTGGTCGGGAGTGTAGGCGGCGTGGAAGAATTGGTTGATGGTGCCGAGGTTCACGGGCATGGGGAAAACCTCGCCGTGAACCGTCGTGTAAACCTTATGAATGTAAGGCGTGAACTTGGTAAAGCGGTTGACGTAGTCCCACACGCGCTGGTTGGAGGTGTGGAACAGGTGAGCACCGTACTTGTGAACTTCGATGCCGGTCTGGGCTTCGGGCTCGGACCAGGCGTTGCCGCCCAAGTGTGCCCGACGGTCAATCATGACGACCTTGTAGCCGGCTTCGGCGGCTTCGCGGGCGATGGTGAGGCCAAATAAGCCGGTACCAACCACCAACAGGTCCGGCGTTCCAGGGGTTTTATTCATGTCTCGAACCTATCAAAAAACCACGCCGCCAGGAACTCCCGCGCTGTGGCGGGGATGTACTTTTAGGATAACGTCCGCCGACCAGTGACAAATTATTCACCGAAAGATGTCGTCGTGGCTGCCTGTGCGTTGAAACACGGCGATGCCGTTGCCCGTGCGCCACACCAAGAGCCAATCACCAACATTTGCCACATGGCATTCGTTGCTTCCTGCCCAACTACCTTTTAACGTATGTGCGTTGTGTCGTCGACGCAGCTCATCATGAGATGCCGGGGTATTTTCGAGAATGAGCCTGATTACTTCATGCAACACAGTCGTGTCTAGATGCTTACGTTTTAGAGATTTAATATCGCGTTGAAAGCTGGAGGTGTAATCAGGAATCAGCAGTGACATATATTAAATCCCCAGGTCATCAAACATTTCTTGGGCATTTTTGAAACGCCCCGTGCCGCCTTGGGCGATGATTTCCTCGGCTTCATGAATCGATTTTTCCGATTCCTCGTTGGGCTCTGGGTAGGACAGGGTCAAGGGAATGCGCCGTTCCCGCACCATCTGACGGTAAAAAGCGCGGGTAACAGAAGATAAATCAAAGCCGAAATCCTCTGCGATGGAGGCAGCAGCCTCTTTCGTTGCAGCATCAACGCGGATTGTAACTGAACTCATTTGAGACCTTCCAGCGATCAACGTCTTACATTATAATGATAATGTCTTACAGACTTCTGGTCAATATCTGTTTTGCCAAGGCCTGAATAAGTATTTTCAACCCGTTCATGTTCCGATTCCGCTGCAGGTGCCGACTGTCCGACTAATCCGTCTGGGCGAAGATGTGGCTGAATCTAGCGGATTTTTGCGCCACATTGTATTATGTGTAATACAATGTTTACAGACGACGTTTACAGACGACGGGGGCGAGGGTTTTATGGCTACTAAGGTTTCTACGGTACCGACAGCGGTGCGGTTACCTGCTGAGTTGATTGAGCGTTACAACAATCTGGCAAAGGCTACGGGGCGTTCCCGGACGTATTACGTCACCCAGGCTTTGCAAGAATCCATCGCAGAACTGGAATACGAGTATGGACTCTTGAAAAAAGTTGAGGACTATCGCGGGGGACGGCTGGAAACTGTGACGATTGACGAGCTAGAGGATCATCTTGGCTTGGCTGATTAGGTTCGATAAGGGTGTAGAGCGTTCTCTGGCCAAACTGGACCAGCAAATTGCGAAAAGGATTACTTCCAAACTTCGTGAAATCGCCAACCTTGATGATCCTCGCAGTGTAGGCAAACCGTTAGTGGGTAATCTGGCTGGATTGTGGCGCTATCGCGTAGGGGATTACCGGATAATCTGCTACATAGACGACGGTGAGTTAGTGATTTTGGTTGTTCACGTGGATCACCGAAGTGAGGTGTACCGCTGACTCTCATATCCATAGCGGGATTCTGCCCCAAGTTCGGCGCGGGGTTCGTCCCACCAAAGCAGGAAAATGACCTGCGGGTTTATCTTTCCGGTGGAGCTAGGGGGACTCGAACCCCCGACCCTCTGCTTGCAAAGCAGATGCGCTACCAGCTGCGCTATAGCCCCGTTTGTTATGAAAAAACCCCGACGATTCGGGGTTGGTGGGCCTAGCTGGGCTCGAACCAGCGACCTCAGTCTTATCAGGACTGCGCTCTAACCAACTGAGCTATAGGCCCTTTGGGCACCAGAAGATACTACCCGAACCCGCTATCTTGCGCAAATTCGCGGGGTATGCGGGCGGGGGTACGCATCGGCATGTGCTGACGATGTCACAAGCGAGGCGGGCCCGGCATTAGTTGGGGCTTTCACAAGCGAGGTGGTTATAGCGTGGGTGCCTGCGGTTGGGCTGGTGACGTAACAACGGGCTGGGCGCCCGCGTTGACGGCCCGACTCGGCTAATAAAGTCCGCCAACTAGCGTGAACCTGCGTCACCCGGTGTGGACGGCCCGGCCAACCGCTCCGACTCGGCCAATAAAGTCCGCCAGCCGACCCAACCGGCGCGGAACCAGCGTGCGGAATTACACCTCCACCAGATGATATTCAATCCCTAGCTCGTCATAGAGTCGCAGGAAATCCTGGGTCCCCAGGAACAGGGTGGCGCGGTTGTCGCCCGGATGGAAGGTGAAAATTTCCTCCTGCATCATGGCTTTGTCCAGGTAGAGCGCGACCGAACGGTGGCCGGGATCAATCATTCCGAGGGGCGAGACGACTCCCGGTTCCAGGCCGAGGGTCTGAGCCAGCAGCTCTCCGGACCCGAACGACAGGCGGCTTTCACCGACCGTATCCGCGAAACCCTTCAGGTCAATCTGTTTAAACTCGTCCGTAATTAAAAGGTACGTGCGAGTTTTCTTGCGGTTGGTCAGGAACAGGCTCTTGGTGCGCACGCCCTCGTGGCCCTCGATATATTCATCCGCCAGCTCGATGGTCGTGGCCGGCGGGTGTTCCACCAGCTTGTATTCGACACCGTGTTCCTGCAGGGTTTCCAGTATTTTACTGCGTTCCATACGTTCCTCCTTCTGGGTATGCGGTTAGGGTTCGCGCAGGGTTAGGCCTGCACAAGGCCGGGGCTCGCACAAGGCCGGGGCACGCGCCGAATCTGGGTCGGCCCGAGCTTGGTGTTCGCCGGGCCAATGTGCTCATTAGGCCGGGGCTCGCACCGAAGTGTGTAAGGCTATCGTAGCCCGAAGTGGGTTCGGGGCGGCGCGGTCAGCAGGAGAGGAAACCGGGAGGAAGCGAAATTGACGGCGCAAAATCAGCAGTGCACAAAAACGGCAATCCAAAAATCTGCGGTTCAAAACCTCAGCATCCCAAAAACCGCTACGTATAACAAAATAGACCCACCGTTTTACGGCGGGTCATGAGGCTGTGGCTGACTGCGTTAGTCGGCGCTGACCTCCACCAGAACCTGTTCGTAGCTGCCGTAGGAGATTTCTACGGGCTGTACTTGAGTGTTTCCGGTCAGTTTGGATTCGTGGTCGGCAGCCTGAGCAGGCAGTAGGGTACTCAAAGCTACCACTAGGGCTAACGCCACTGCGGCAAATACGCCCTTCTTTTGTGTCTGCATGGTTCCTCCATATTTCTCTCCCCGCGGACAGTTGATTACGGACAAGTCCAGCATCAACGCCGCTATACAGTCAACTATACCCGATTTTCAGGAAATTACAAGTTGTTTTTCCAAATTCTTTCACCGGGATTTTTCGCGGATTTTTGGGGGTTTCTGTCCATATCCGAGGGTTTCCCCGTTTCATTATCTGAAACCGGGGCCTCGTGTAGTCTGAAGGAATCCTGGAAATGTCTGGTCGATTTTCCGGCGTCGCCTAGGCGGGGATTTGTGTTCGAGAACGAAGGCGTTTTCACCAGGTCGGTTCCGCAGCGGTGGTGTTGCAGGTCGAATTAGACGGCAAAAGCGCCGGTGGGAGGCTTCATTCTCAGGTTCGAATTCAATTTTTAAGGTTATTTTAAGGTTTGCGGAAAATACTGGGGAATTTTGCAGAAAAACGCACTTTTTACTGTTTATTTGCCGTTTTGGAACCCCGGTTCGAGGTGACAAACTCAGCTTCGCATTCTTGGAGGGCGCTGAAAACTGCCGCTATTTTTGGCGAATTTTGCCCGGTTAAGCTGAGTTTTCCTAAAGCAATACTGGGGTTTACCGAACGACTCTGGAGTGATAGTCAGATTGTCAGCACAATCCTGGAAGTACTCTTGGAGATAGCTGGGAAACCTGGTATTCTTATCACTGTATATAAGCAGGTGAAGTGTCCCCACCAGGGCCCAGACCGAAGAAATGGCTAACAATATGGAGGTATTCAGCATGAGTGCTATAGCCAAGAAACCGCGGCAAAATCAGCCCGGAAAGCCCACTTTGGTGAGCTATAAGCAAAAAGGTAAAAAGAGCCGGAACTGGACCGCGGGGGTGATAGCTTCGGCTATCGCCGTGGCGTGGGCCGTTGGCGGTTTGGTTATGCCCTCCTTGGCGGCCACTCCGGCAGCCCAGGCTTCGGTTCATCCCACGGTGACCGTTTCGCCTGATGCAAACTTTAATGTCGGTTCCAACGGCAATGTGCGCTACAGGTTGGCATATACCGGACAGTTGTTCTCGACTAAAGACCCGCAGGAAGCTGCGGCGCACTACGGCGAGACAGCCCAGGTCGGGGATTTCACAGCGCACTACCTACCCAAGGAATGTATTACCAAGGCCAGCGGTGTCGGCCGAGCAGGCGACCCCTACTGGGATGGTTACGATGCCCTAGACCAGGTTGCCCCCGACCGTGGCCCTGTTGCTAAGAAAAAACTTGCTGCTAACACCGAGAGGGGTTTTGGGGCGTGGGTAATCTTCCCTGGTAGTTCCTCCACTACGCTACCTTTTAACCCCTCAGGATCTTCCAGCCAGGCGGCTTCCTCCAACCGTTCTGCTGTTTATTCTGCTGAGCCTGAGGAAGATGAGGATACCCTCACCCTGAGCTTAGAACCCATCGAAGGCGAAGCGATGGCAGCGGCTGGCGCTCCTGCAGATACGGGCGCGACTCAGGCGCGGATTTTTGGCAAGACTGCCGACCCCTCCGGCGACTCGGGTACCTCCACCGAGTCCACCGGTTCCGCCAATGCTCCGCAGTTGCCTGCAAATACTACTGAAGAACCGGTCGAGCCTGCTGCCACCTCCGCAGAACCCTCGACAGAGCCTTCTGAACCGACGGCTGTGGGTGAGGACCGGGGTGCGAACCCGACGCCGACCCAGACGGTCGTTTCCGGCGCGGTTCCTTTCGCTTACAAATTTGAGCCCACGATGAAAGAAATCAAGCTCAAGTTTGATCCCAGCGTTGATAAAGACACCGCTATTGCAGACTTCAAAAAACAGGTCGATGACGCTAAAGCGGATGTGATGGATCAACTGGACCAGTTCGTGAAGGACCATAACATCGACGCTGCCACCAAGGAAAAAATGGTGGATAACCTAAACGCCCAGTTCGATAATCTGCTCAAGCAGGGCATGGACTGGTTCGAAGAGCAATACAGCAAAGCTCCCAGCGCCTCTAAGTTCCCCGGCATTAAGGCTTGTGAAGAAAACGGACCTATCGTTCCCGCGGGTTCATTTATCTTGGTTAAGAACTGGACAGCCGATAAAAAAGGCCAGTCAAATGTCTGGCAATGGGGGAAAAAGCATCGAAATGAAGGTACGGCAAATCATCCCGCAATTGATTTCCTGGCTCTGTATCCCAGCGATAATACGAACTCTTTCAAAGTAGACGGACAGGCGAGTTTCTGCGTGGAGCCTTTCTATGGTTTCCAAACTGGCGGACACAAGATTTACACTGACCCTTCCAAATCCACAATCTACTGGGCTAAAGATAACCCTGAGAAGGCAGAAACCGTTAAGGCCCTGGCTTGGCATTTCGCCAAGAATAGTAATGGTGCCAACTGGGGTCATTACCAGAACGCAATCTGGATGGTCATTTTTGGCATTACCGATAATGGGCGTGCCTGGAACCTTGACAAGATGTCATGGGGTGATGCGGGTGTTACCGATGTCAAATCCCTCATTGAGCAAGCTCGTACTGCATACCAGAATCGCCCGGATGGCAATGTCATTAAAGCTCTGGAAACCATGCACCTCGATCAGGTGTCTCTGGAACCGGCTAATGACGGCACGTCCCTGTTGACCGTGAAGTTGAACGATTACGACCCGGGCTCTAAAGAAGGCCAGGTAATTGGTGACCAGGTTTACCTTGCGGTGCAAGGTGCCACTGATAAGGACGGTAACCCCATCAACAAGATTAGCCTGAAGGATGCGGTCAATGGGGTGACCCTGAAGATTGCTAATCAAAACACGTTTGAGATTTCCTTCGCGGGTTCGGTTAAGAACGTTGAGAATCCTTACTTCATTGATAAGCCGGACGGGCCCACTCAAGCTCAGGTCGTGGTGTTAAAGAAGGACCTCACTGTCTCTGGCGCACTGGTAGTATCTTGGACCCACGTTCCCGAACCGAAGCCTTCCATTTCCACCACCGCGAAGGTGAATGGCGCTGACTCGGTGCCCGGAGGCGCAGAAACCGCCACGTTCTCCCGCACGGATGAAGTTATCACCCTTACCGATGATGTGACGTATAAAAACATTCCTGCCAATGTCGGAAAGAATAACAAGTACTTGGTCGCCACGCTTAAGAAGGTCAGCGGCAACACCACCACTACGGTGTTTACTCGGACTGAGGACTTCACGGCTACCGGCAGCAGCACCTTGCCGGGACTGTTCCCGTATCAGTTGAAGGCTTCCGAGGTTAAGGACGGGGATCGGTTCTATTACGAAGAAGTCCTGGCGACTTCCGACCCGAAGTACGCCGGCGGCGGACAAGTTGATTCTGCCTACGGCAAGCTCAACATTATCGCCCAGCACACCGGCGAGCACGCGGATCAGACCGTTAACATCGTTAAGAACAAGGCTCAGCTGACCCTGGAGAAGGCTGCAACTGGTGCTACCGATAAGGCTAGCGGCAACGTGACTTTCCACGTCACTTGTGATGATGGAACGGATCAGACCCTCTACGCTCCCGCAAAGGGCGGCGCGGCCAATACGGATAGCACCCAGGCGGGAACTCCCAGCACCGTGGATGTGACCCCCGGCGCCAAGTGCACTATAGAGGAAACCTACCGGTCCGCTCCGGTCAACATGTCCGCTCCCAATTGGTCTGCCACCAACGCCACTGCGGATGGTGCGACGGTAGGTTCCTCGGTCAAGTTCGTGATGGGTCAGGCTGGTGACATCAAAGTCATCGCGACCAACACTTACCAGGAACAGACTGGCGGCTTCAAGGTTATGAAGTTAGTCCAGGGTGACAGCAACATCGACGCGAATGCCGCGGCTGCTGCCAACGGAGGCAAATTCAACTTCACCTACACCTGTGATAAGGGTGTGGGCGGAAGTTTCTCGCTTCCCGAGGATGCCTCTACCGACACGGATAACGACCTGTGGACCTATGAAGTCAAGGGTCTGCCGGTTGACACCAAGTGCACCGTTACCGAAACCAAGCCGACGGCTCCGGAAGGCTACAACGTAGTCATCTCGAACACGAACGCTTCAGGTAAAACCACCGAGTCGAACACGATTGCGGTGAAACCGATTCAGAATGGCTTCGTCGATGCCGTTGCGTTCGTCAACTACTACCAGCCCGCCGATGCGGCCTTCAGCCTGCAAAAGGAGGCCAGGTTCGACAATGGAGATAAGGAATCCATCAACCAGGACTTCTTGCTGCGCTATCGGTGCCAGGGCGCGAATGCAGACACAGGTTGGAAGTACCAGACTGTCCATGCTAATGGCACTCCGGTGGCCGTCACGTCTGGCATTAAGGCCGGCATGACCTGTACCATCACCGAGAATCCGAGCAGCACCGCGGTGCCTGGGGCTAACTTTAAGTCCTTGAACTTCGGGCAAACCGGAATTCCGGCAACCAACGTGTTGGAAAACTCCGCTGATGGATTCAAGTTCAAGGTTCCTGCCAACGGCGCAACTGTCGTGGTAAAGGCGACCAACCTCTACGAACACAAGATGGGTTCGTTCAAGCTGACCAAGGAAGTCAAGGCTGACGGTGCGAACCCGCTGAAGAAGGATACGCAATTCAAGTTCCGCGTCACCTGTGGGGATGATGACCCAATGACCGTCAACCTGAAGGCTGGCCAGTCTTGGACCTCGAAGTCCTACCTGGCAGGTACTGATTGCATGATTCACGAGGACGACCTGTCCACCGCGGCTGCTACCAGCAAGGTTTCCTACACCAATGCCCAGTCGCTGGGTGGAAACGACGCAGTGGTAACCATCAAGGAAGGCACCGAGCCGAAAGTGGAGGTTGTGGCCACCAACACGGTGAAGGCCAACTACGGCAAGTTCTCTGTCACCAAGAACGTTGACGGCGACGCCAAGGCTGAACCCGCCACCTTCGCTTTTGAATACAAGTGTGACGATGACGCGAAGACCAACGGCACCCTGGACGTCAAGGCTGGGGAAACCAAGACCGTTGACAACATCTTGGTCGGCACCACCTGCTACATCAAGGAAAAGCCGGTAGAGATTGACGGCGTCACCGTCACCCCGTCCTGGGTGACGAACCTCGCCAACGGCAGCGGCGCTAACTCCAGCTACAAGCAGTTCACCATTCCCGAACAAAAGGATGGCAAGTCTCAGGTGTTGCAGCTGGAAGCGAAGAACACCTTGGAATACGACAAGGCGAGCTTCACCATTAAGAAGGTTGTCCAGGGCGGAGCCGTCTTTGCCCCCGACGCCACCTTTAAGTTCACCTACAACTGTAAAGCCCCGAACGGCAAGGCCTACACTCAGGCCACTCCGTTTGGTACTCAGGCCAAGGCTGACTTCATCGAAGTAAAGGCCGGTCAGGAATCGGCAGAGATTGTGGTGCCGAAGGGTTCGGTGTGTTCCGTGGCTGAGCCGAAGGCTCAACTGGATGCCACCAACAAACAGCTGGTGAACAACCCGAACGCGAACCCGTTGAAGTACGTGTCGACCTCCTTCGTTCCGGCAGGTCAGGGCCTCGCATCCGGTGAACAGACCGTGACTGAAGGCAAGGTCTTCCAGTTCGCCGCTACCAACGTTTACACCGAAAAGATGACCGGCTTTAAGTTCTACAAGGCCGCCCTCACCGGTAACAACGCTGGTAACCACAAGGAACAGTTCTACTTCAACTACTCCTGCCAGACCCCGGCCGGAGAGGTTAAGAACGGTGTCGGTTACAACCTGAGCGCCGGTGGCGACCCGGTCACGGTTGAGAAGCTCCCCGTAGGCACCAAGTGTGTCGTGTGGGAGAAACCGGCAGTCGCTCAGGCTAACGAGAAGCCCACGACCAAGTGGACTGTCGGCTCCGCTGACCCGGTTGACGGCAAGGAAGTCAAGCCTTTCGATACCAACGCGAGTGCTCAGGCCAACGGCGTGGCATTCACCGTGGATAAGGAAGACGAAGCGCTGATGATTGGCGCCACCAACGACTTCACGGTGCCCGACACCAAGCTGGTGGTCAGCAAGACCGTCGTGGCTGGTAAGAACACCAACGTTGGCTCTAAGGAGGTCAAGCTCTCGGCGACTTGTAAGTACCCGACTGATAACACCGAACACGTCATCATGGACGGCAAGACCTTTAAGAACACTGACAAGGCCGAGTTCAGCGCTGATGTGAACGGTGTGAAGATCCCGGTCGGTGCGACCTGTACCATCACCGAATCTGACGCCAGCGCAAAGGTGGCTGGACACACCTGGACCGTTCAGATGAAGGAAGGCGAGAACGTCCTTTCCGACAAGGCGACCGCTACGGTCACTTTGAATACCGAAAAGGGCCGGACCGTCGAGGTAGTCAACACTTACGAGCGCGAGCTGGGCAAGTTTAAGATTATTAAGTCGGTTACTGCCGCCAAGAACATCACGGTGAAGGAGTCTTACGACTTCACCTACACCTGTGCTGATCCGAAGGATGCCACCCAAAAGGTGGAAGGCAAGGTAACGAAAGTCACCGATAAGGGCTACCAGTTCGCAGAGAACATCCCTGTCGGCTACAAGTGCCACATCACCGAGGATCAGGCCGGTTCTCAAACTGAGCAAGGCTCGACCCTGTCGGCTACCCTGTCGGAGAACGATTTCGTAGTCGAAAAGGACAAGGTGGTTGAGGTCAAGGTAGATAACGTCTACTCTGACGCGAACGGCAAGTTCAGCGTCACGAAGGCGATTGCCTCTGACTCTACCGCGGCGATTGTTGACGGAAAGTACAACTTCGAGTACTGGTGTGTGACCCCGGACGGGTCCAAGATTGGTACCCAGGATGCTCCTAACAAGTTCAATATCGAGGCTGGTAAGACCTGGACTTCTGGAAACCTTCCTTCCGGTTCCAAGTGCTCCATCCGCGAGGTAACCCCGAGCGGTAACACCGCCGGCGTGTCTGCCGAAGTGTCCTGGTCGCTGGATGAATCTACGACCATGAAGGGCGTAGAGCCGACTCCTTACACTGCTGTTGGCGCTGAAGGTAACTTCGTGTTCGGTGCCGAAGGTGCTACCGCCGGCAAATTCATCATCGGCAAGGACGGTACTACTACCGGCTTGACCGCTACGAACAAGCTGACGTACAAGGAAGTCAAGCTGTCGCTACAGAAGGTGGCGGAAGCCACTTCGGCACACGGCAGACTCGACTACTCCGTGGGTAACTTCAACATGAGGCAGCAGTACAACGAGTACTACCGCTACATGAACCGCAACTACGTGAATATGCACGTCACTTGCAAGAGCGGCAATGACACGGTTGTTGATAAGACAGTCAAGGTTGATGTCAACGGCAATGTCCTCGACTTTGGCACGGTGCCGTACAACTCGAAGTGTACGGTAGCGGAGCTGGACGATCAGAGTTTTAACGACCGGAATGCCCTCCTGTATGGCAACTGGCGTCACAAGGCTGAAATTTCGGCCACTGATGCCAACGGCAAGGCTCTGGCCTCCCCGGTTAAGTACGCCTTTGACATGTTGGGGCCTGATGAAGAAAAGGCCGCTATCACGTTCGATGTCACTTCCGAAGCCAACGTCTCCGTGAAGATGGTCAACAAGTGGGATTGCTACGCCAGTATTGAAACTGTCTTGGATGCTCCTGGACAAGAGGCTTCTGCTAACGGCCAGCGCGTATTCAAGGATGGCATCAAGGTAATCGATATTAAACCTAATCAAAATCGGGTCAAACTGACCGATAAAGTTACCTTGAAGAACGTCACTGCGGGCCAGACTTACACGGTGGTGGAGCGTTTGTACTCCACCAAGATGGCCGGAAAGACGGGCATCTTCGATGCGGGATACCTGAATTGGAAGAGCGAAGGCGGCGCCAATTGGGATTATTACGCTGAGGAAGTGACCGTTCCTTATGGAGCGACTGATTTCACTACGGAGATTTCCTTCACGATTCCGGTTAGCTTACTGAAGGAACATCCCGAAGGTATTGCCGCGGGCATCATGGTGTTCAACGGCGGAAACCCGATGCAGCTGAACCAGGCTTGCGCCAAGTGCAGGGCCTACGGTTCTGAGTTGACGCTACCGAAGGGTCAATCCATCGTTCCGCAGTTTGAACCGGAGATGTGGACTATTGCCTACGACCGGACGACGAACTCGCGAGTCATGTCTACGAACGAAAAGGATGTGCCCACACAGAAACTCACTGATAACCTCAAGTACACCAGGGTTTCTGCAGGTGACTACTACCTGTACGGACGTTTGGTGCAGACGGATGATACCAGTAAGTCCGCAGTGGACAATTACAAGAAGATTGCTGTTCCGGCTGGACAGAATTTCTTCGGCAACAATGAGGCAGTCAACGAGTTCACTCTGAAGACTGCCAACCTGACCCCAGGTGCCACATATGTAATGTTCGAATACATGCTGCCGGCTGATGTGGATGTCAACAGTCTCGCGAGCAAGACTCCGGCTGAACTGCAGGCAATGTCCAAGGCGGCAAACCTGCCCTTCCACGCGGATGTAAAGGACATCTGCCAGAAGCTGTACACGCCGAAGTTAAAGACGACCGCTTCGATTGACAAGCCTGTGACCCCGGCCGTTTCGGACGACGCGACGGTTACGGTCAAGGATGTGGTCAAGTGGAACAACCTCGCCGGAGGTCGCACCTACACTGTGACCGGTACCTTGCATGTCAAGGATGCTGACGGAAACGATGCTGGTGCGCTCAACGATCCGGGCGCAACCGCAACCAAGACCTTCACGGTCGACGGTGCGCGCGATGCCCTTGTCAAAGAGGGTGAGGTCGAACTGACCTTTACCGTCAAGGCTAAGTCCCTAAAGACCCAAACAGTTGTGGCCTTTGAGGAAGTCAAGGATGGCGATGTAGTCGTAGCGACTCACTCCGATATCACCGATGAGGATCAGACGGTTTACAGCCCGTCAATCGGTACGACCGCGAGTGTGAAGGATGGTGCTCCTACCACCCAGAACATTAACGGTAAGGATGTCACACGCAACGCAACCGTTGACATGAGTAACGCCAAGCCGGTAAAGGATTCCAAGACCAAGGAACTCTCCGATGTGGTTGTGACCGATGAGGTCGCCTACAACTCCATCGCTCCGGGCGACTACGTCATGTACGGCGAGCTCACGAAGATCAACAACAAGAGCACGACTACGGTTCAGACCGCGCACCAGACGCTGACTGTCGCCAAGGGCGCTGCCAGCGGCAAGATGGAACTCACCTTCCCAGGTGTGAAGGTCGTGAGCGGTGAGAAGTACGTAGTGTTCGAGAAACTCTACAAGGCGGACGACTTCGACCAGACGGCCGGAAAGCCGAAGAGCGGAGCTACCGCGGTTGCTGAACACGCCGATCCGAAGGATGAAGCTCAGACCGTTTACGTCCCCGGTGTCACTACTGACGCATACAACGGCGCTGGTAAACCCGGCGACAAGTACGTGGATGTTACCAAGGACTTCACCATCAACGATAAGGTGACGGCCTCTGGCTTGATTCCGGGCAAGACCTATGAGGTGTCCGGCGAGCTGAAGATCAAGGATGGCTCTGCGGAAGGTCAATCCACGGGTATTACCCAGACCGGTACTATCACCGCCGACGCCAAGGGCAACGGTGAGACCGTCCTGACCTTTACGGTTACCGCGCAGCAGGCTGCCGATTTGGGTCTGATTGGTAAACCGATTGTGGCCTTCGAGGACCTCAAGCACGAGGGCAAGACCATCGCGGTACACCATGACATCAACGATGGCGACCAGACGGTCTACAACGGTTCCATGGGTACCAGCGCAGTCGATAAGTCTGATGAGAACCAGACTATGACTCCTGGTCAGAAGGACGCGACCATCGTCGATACGGTGACGTTCACCGGTAAGTTCGAGCCGAAGCACAACTACACCCTGGTTGGTGAGTTGCACTACGTCAATACTGACGGTAATGGTGCCAAGACCTTGGGTGAAAAGGTGCCCGGTGTTACTGTGGCTCCGAAGAGCGTAACTGCTGGTGCGGACGGTACTATCGCTGACCAAAAGATGGAATTCAAGGTTCCTGCCGATTCCATTAAGGCTGGAAAGTCTATGGTGGTTGTCGAGAAGCTGTTCGACGGCAAGGATACGACCGGTACTCCGGTGATTACGCACGAAGATCCGAACGATGCGGCTCAGACCATCACGGTCAACCCGGTTGAAATCGACACGACCGCTTATGACGGCACTTCCAAGGATCCGAAGGATAAGAACCTGGAAGCCGCCAAGGATGGCAGCGTCACGATTTACGACCTGGTGGACTACAAGGGTCTGGAAATCGGCAAGGAATACACGATTACCGGTACTCTGCACTACCAGGCTGACGCCACTTTGGCTGACGGCACTGAGGTAAAGGCTGGACAGGCGATTGACGCCAAGTACGTCACGACCGAGCCGGTCACCTTCAAGGCTAATAAGGCCAACAGCACCGATGCGGACGCGTTCCAGGTCATCGTGAAGTTCACGGTACAGCGCGCCGGTTTGGCTACCGCTCCGGTTGTGGTCTTTGAGGACCTGAAGCAGGGCGAGACCCCGCTGGCAACCCACACCGATATCAACGATGACAACCAGATTGTCTACCCGCCGTCCATCACCACAGTCGCGCAGACTGCGGATGGCGCCAAGATGATTCAGGTCAACCCTGACGCGAAGAAGCAGGGCAACGTCACCATCACCGATACCGTTGACTGGAAGGTGGCCGCTCCGGGCACCTACACCCTCAAGGGTCAGTTGATGGAGGTCAAGGATGGCAAGCTCGTCTCCGAGACCCCGGTTGCGACTGGTAACGAAGTGACCATTACGGTTGAAAAGGGTGAGTTCTCCGGGACCAACAGTGAGATGAAGTTCACCTTGAAGGCGGAACAGGTTATTGCCGCCAACAAGGCCGGTCACTCCTTCGTGGTTTACGAGCAACTGGTTGGTAAGGATGGCAAGCCTATTGCCACCCACGAAGACCCCGCTTCACCTGAACAGACCGTGACGCTCGGCTCTCTGGACACCACCGCCACTGATGCGGCTGACGGTGACCAGGTAGTGGACAACACCGGTGATGTGGTCATCACCGACCGGGTGGATTACACCGGTCTGAATCCGGCCCAGAACTACACCCTGAAGGGTGAGCTGAAGGACAAGGCGACCGGCGACACTGTGAAGTTGGCTGATGGCTCGTTGGTGGAATCCACCATCGAGGTCGGTCCGGGTACCGGCAACGACATCGATCCGAGCGGTGCTGGATTCTTTGAGATTCAGTTCAAGGTTCCGACTGGAGTTATCCTCGGCAAGCAGGTCGTGGCCTTCGAGACCGTTCTGAAGGATGGTAAAGAATTCCTGATTCACCACGACATCAACGATGACTCTCAGACCATCTGGGCTCCGAAGCTCGCCACTAAGGCCAGGGCTGAGGGCGACCGTGGTTTGGTCATTGCTGACGCTAAGTCGACGGTCAAGGACACCGTGACCTTCACCAATATGAAGGTTGGGGAAACCTACGTGGTCGTTGGCGAACTGTGGAACAAGACTCAAAACAAGTCCACCGGTATCAAGGTCACCTCTAAGTCGTTCAAGGCTGAAAAGGCGACCTGGACCGAGAACGACTTCATGACCTTCGAGATTCCGGCCGGTACTGTGGCCGAGAACGACGAGTTGGTCGTGTTTGAGACCCTGTACCTCGGCGAGAAGGCAGACGGTCCGGCTGAGTCTACTCACCGGGATCCGGACGACCCGGCCCAGACTGTTGGCTCCAGCGTGAAGCCCGGCATGAAGACGGTACTGAGCGTGGATGGCAACCGCGCGGCTGGTACTGCGGTTCCGACCGTTCCGGTCGACTCCAAGCAGCTGGTTGATACGGTCAGCTACGTTGGTTTGACTCCGAGTGTTTCCTACACCTTGAATGCGACCCTGATGGAAATCGGTCTGGACGGTAAGGTCAGCGATACCGGTATCACCGGCACCGCCACCTTCACCCCGGACAAGGCCAGTGGCACCCAGCAGGTTAGCTACAATGCCATCCCGGCGGGTACGCTGAAGCCCGGCTACAAGTACGTGGCTTACGAACAGCTGATTCGCACCGACAAGCCGAACGAACCTCCGCTGAAGCACGAGGATCCGAAGGATTCCGACCAGACGGTAAAGACCGCCTACAACCCGAGCATTGAAACCGACCTGACTCAGGACGGCACCCAGATCATCGCGACCGATGCGGCGCTGGATCTGCAGGATAAGGTCCAGATGAAGGGTCTCATCAAGGGTGAGAAGTACGTGCTGGTTTCCCGCCTGGTATACAACGCCGGTCAGCCTAACGAAACAGTTTTGGCAGATGGCCTAGAGAGGTTCACCGCTGACAGTGTGGACATGACCAAGGACATCAAGTTCAACGTGACGGCTGACCAGCTGAAGGCTCCGATGGCAGCGGCCAAGGCTGCTGGCAGCGAGTTGAAGCTGGTGGCGTACGAATACCTGACTCGCGAATCCCTCGCGACTGGTGATGACACCACCATCAAGGCTAACGTTGCCACCATCAAGTGGGATAAGACGCACGCAGAACCGAATGACGGTCGCCAGACCGTGACGGTTGTGGACGTGCCTCGGATTGGCACCAAGCTGGAATACGAAGGCCAGAAGGTTGTTTGGGAAGGCGACAACGTCAAGCTGATTGACCACGTTGAGTTCTTCAACCTGCTGCCCGAAACCGAGTACACCCTCAGCGGTAAGCTCATGGGTATCGCGGCTGACGGTACGGTCAGTGACACCGGTGTGGTTGGCACAGGCAAGTTCACCACCCCGAAAGCAACTAACGGCGCCACCCGCGTGAACGGAACCATCAAGGATGGGACAGCTGCCACTGTCGAGTTCACGGTACCGTTGAGCGTCTTGAAAGCTAACGATAAGTTGGTTGCTTTCGAATCGCTGCAGCTGAAGGGCCAGCCCGTGGCGGATCACAAGGATCCGAAGGATGAGAACCAGACTGTGAAGGTCCAGCATCCTGGCGTGGGCACCTCTGCCAGTGTTGACAGCAGTACAAACCTGACGGTTTGGAAGGGCGTCAACCAGGAAGGCAAGAAGGCTCCCGAAACCTACACGGTTCACGACGTAATCCGCATGGTGAACGTCGAGGAAGGCAAGACCTACGCTCTGGGCGGTCAAGTCTACAGCCAGATTGCTTACAGTCACGGTGATGAGATTGCCTTGGCTACGAACGCGAAGACCGTAAAGGTCACCGCGAGCATGGCTGTGGACCCGAACGCTGACGAAATCGCCAAGTACGGTAAGGATGTCAAGGTTTACGAAACGACCATGGACATCACCGTCAAGGCTACGGACATTGCAACCGATGGCGACAAGCTGGTCGTGTTCGAGCAGCTCTGGGCGGAAGGCACGTATGAAAGTGCTGACGGCGGCAAGGTAACCCCGAAGGGTGACAACAAGCCGGTGGCTACGCACAACGACATTACTGCCGACTCTCAGTCCATCAACGTGAACCGTCCCGAGTTCGGGTCTCTGACCTTGAAGAAGGCCGTGACCGGATGGGATGAGAACACCGCGAATGTCGAACGCACCAACGCGAAGTACGTGTTCACCGTCAAGTGCGTCCAAAAGGGCTCGACTGACACGATTACCCTGCACGAAGGTGAATCCGCGACCATTGACGGTATTCCCGTGGGTGACAAGTGCACCATCAGCGAGAATGTCCAGAATGCTGAAGAGCAAGCCGGACTGAAGGACACCGTGAAGTTCACCGAGGCCAACGGCGTCACCGTTGAGTCCACGAAGAACGGCGAGGGCACAGTGATCGTCGGTGGCACGCCGAACGGTACTACCCGCGTTGCGAACGTGACAGTGACCGCTGAAAACGTGTTCACTAACGAAGTCACCATCGGTACGCACACCACCGGTCAGTTCGACAAGAAGGCCAGCAATGGCGACACGATCACCGACCTGGTGAAGTACCAGAACCTGCAGGGTGGCGAGTACCTGTTGCACACCTACTTCGTCGAGTACGACAAGGCGGGCCAGGCTCAAAAGATTGACTACGTCCCCTCTGAGGTGCGCAAAGTCACTGTTGAGGGCGGCTACGCAGTGGGTGGTCACAGCGGTACTTGGACCATCGATGTGAAGGTTCCGACCGAGCTGATTCAGGAACATAAGACGGTCGTCTTGTGGGAAGACCTGTATCGGATGCCGAAGGATAGGGATGCTTTCGAGACGCAGTTGTCCAAGTTGCCGACCGGCAAGACTGCTGCAGGCTTGATTGCCTTCCACCATGAAGAGAATCTCGCTTCGGGTGCTGGTACTCAGTGGCTGGAAGTTTCCACCCACTTCGGTGGATTCCAGGTCACCAAGGTAATCAAGACGGCTGCGGATATGCCCGGGGACGTGGTTGGTAAGATTCCGGCAACCTGGAACTTTACCTACAAGGCTAAATTGCCGGATGGTAAGACCGCCAAGGAAGGGACCGCTCTGGAGGGTAGCTTCAACCTGACGGTTGACCCGAACGATCCGACCAAGGCTGTCAGCCAGAAGTTCGACGGCTTCCCGATGGGTACTGACATAACCATTACGGAAACCGACGCCAAGGCGCAGATTCCGACCCAGGCAAAGTGGAAGGTTACATGGAAGTCTGAAGGCTGGACTGATGGTGCCGAGGGTGCCACCAAGACCTTCAAGATTACCCCGGCCTCTACTGTGAGCGTCACCGCTCTCAACGAGTTCAGCTTGGTCAAGCCGACCTTGGCGACCGTGGCGCGGACCGCTGATGATGGCAAGATGCTCAAGCCGAGTGAGGACACGGCTGTGGTCGATACCGTCACCTACACCAACCTGGTGGAAGGACGCGACTACTGGCTCAAGACCGAACTGGTTTACGTCGATGGCACGGATGACCCGAATGACAACCAGCCAGTGCTGGGTGCCGATGGCAACCCGCTGGTGAAGTGGACGAAGGTCACGGCTGAAACCGACAACAGCGAGTGGGTCGTTGACAAGGCTAACCCGATGGTGGTTCCCGCCGACGCTAACCCGGATGCTGACGTGGTATTCTTCGAATCTCTCTACGAGATGACGAAGGACGGCGGACAGCCCAAGGCCGACGACAAGCCGATTGTGGAACACCGCGACAACAGCGATGAAAAGCAGATCATCACTCGTCGTCCGGCTCTGGACCTCCAGACCACTGCGGAATTGTCCGGTGCTAAGGCGATTACCGCTGGTGAAGGCGCGACCGTGAACGATAAGGTGACTTACAGCGGCTTGAAGGCCGGTGCCGAGTACACCTTGGTCGGAACCTTGGTCAAGAAGTCCGATGGCTCCATCGTTGGTTCGCCGGTGACCGTGGCTGGCTTGAAGGCTGAAGCTGACGGCTCCGGTAGCTGGAAGATGTCGATTCCGCTGACCGCGAAGGATACGGCAGGCTTGACTGACGGCGAGAAGCTGGTCGTCTTTGAGAAGGCCTACGTTGGTAACCTGCCTGAGGCTGGTACGGCTACGGCTGGCACCTACACCCCGATTCTGGCTCACGAAGATCTCGAGGATGCTTCGCAGACTGTGAACGTGGTGAAGCCGACGACTCCGCCGTACACGCCTGGCACGCCTGGTACGCCGTACACGCCTGGCACTCCTCCGGTAGAGTCTAAGACCACGACTCCGCCTACGCCTCCGGTAGAGTCCAAGACCACGACTCCGCCGCCGAGCAACCCGCCGACCATCCCGGTCGCCCCGGCAACCACCCTGCCTCCGATGCACCCGAAGGTTCCGCCAACATTGGCTCGGACCGGTGCGCAAGCAGCAATCTTTGGTGGCTTGTCCATCCTGATGATTGCGGCAGGTGCAGGGATTGGCTTGCTGGCAGCACGGCGCAAGCGCCAGTCTGACGCGCAGTAGGCGACATAAGCCCTAGGCTGTAATACTGAAACGGCGAGGTCTCACGACCTCGCCGTTTCAGCTTGTGCGCGGCTCTAATCAGCGCCATACCTGCTTGAGTGTTCCTAAAGGGGGAGAATAGCCGGGTAGCTGCCATTATTGGCAGCTACCCGGCTATTCTCCCCTTATAAGTCCGCTTCTGGGGAATTACTTAAAGAAACTGTAGATAGTCTCGTAGTTGAAATGGTAGAAAGCCCAGTTGCTCACTAACAGCACGGCGAAAACTCCGCCGTAAACCGCGAGGTCACGCAGCCGTGTGGTCGTATTGGTGACTCGGCGCACCACGGGAGAGGCTGGAGCGGTTGGGGAATCCGTCCCGTCAGGACCCTTCGATCCGTCTGGCGCCGTTGCGTCGGAAGTTTCCGGCGCGTCCAAGGCGGTGGTGTCTGGATTCTCCCGTGGCTCGGGCGCATTGGCCGCAAAGTGGGTGTCGTCCACACCCTCGCCTGGAACCACTTCGTAGGTCGAATGACGCAGCACCCAGCCGGTGTACGCACCTAGCACCAGACCCACTACTAAGCCCCCCAGATGGGCCACCCAGGCGACGTTAGGAACCATGAACCCTATCACAAAGTTCAGCCCGATTAAGGTCGCCATTTCGGTCCAAGGCAAGCGCAGTACCTTTTGAATCGCCAGGACCATACCAAAGAATCCAAACACTGCCCCGGACGCGCCCACCGTGGGGGTGATCCATGCGTTGGGGTCGACAAAAACCGTCAGGCACTGTGCCATGAGCGCCCCGAAAGCGCTGATACCAAACGCAAGGGCCAGTTTCACGTGGCCCACGACCGGCTCCAGCGCCCTGCCGACCACCAGCAAAGCCCAGGTGTTAAACGCCAGGTGAAATGGTGAGGGCACCGAGTGCAGGAAGGCCGCGGTGATGAAACGCCAGGGCTCAAACAGGCCTAGCACCGGCAAAAAAGCAAAGTGCTGGATAACTCCGGGGATAAACAGTTCAGCAACCCAGACGATGATTAGAGCAATACAAAGCCCCCAAGTCACGTAGGGCTTAGGGGCTTTTGCGGTGTTTTTCATGACTTAACAGTACATTCAAAACCGCCGGAGTACCGGGTCAAACGGGCTTTACTCCGTGATGTCGATGGACTCAATCATGACGTCCTCTAGGGGACGATCCGAGCGGTCCGTTTGGGTTGCGGCGATTTTGTCCACGACAGCGCGGGACGCATCGTCCAGGACGCGGCCAAAAATCGTGTGCTTGCCGTTGAGCCAAGTGGTCGGGGCGACCGTGATAAAGAACTGGGAACCGTTGGTGCCCTGGCCGCCGCGCGTCCCGGCGTTAGCCATCGCCAACAGGTAAGGTTCGGTGAAGCCCAAGGCCGGGTCGATTTCGTCGTCAAAGACGTAGCCCGGGCCACCGGTGCCGGTGCCGATGGGATCCCCGCCTTGAATCATGAAACCGGAGATGACCCGGTGAAATACCGTGCCGCTGTAGAGAGGCTCAGTTGAAGTTTCCCCGGTAATTGGGTGAGTCCATTGACGCGCACCGGTCGCCAGGTCGGTGAAGTTCTTTACCGTGATTGGCGCGGATTGCGGAAAAAGTTCCAGGCTGATGTCGCCTTCAGATGTGTGAATTGTTGCTTGCATAGTTCCATCTTTTCATGTGCGCGGCCCGGGCGCAAAGCATTTTTTCGGCAGTCTGTCCGCCGTCGGCGAGGCTCGTTTTGGGGTGGTCGAGAAAAAAAGAACAGGCCTATTTCCTGCAAAAATTCCAAATAAGAGGCAAAATAGTACCAACCGTGTCCGTTCGGCTCGGTGTGAGAGAAAGAAGGATCCAATGTTGGATAACTTGTCGAAATGCATCGATATGGACTGCATGAAACGAGCCGGAGAAGACATGGCACTGAATGCTGCTGAGGTTGCTGGGAAGGCTCGCGGAGCCGTCGGGGACTTTGGCACTAAGGTGAAATCAGACCTCCTGCCGCGGGCGCAAGCCGTAAACGAGGCAGTGTCAAAGGCGGTTACCGGCGACGGTACCATCGCCGAAAAAGTTTCCAAAGCGAGTGAAGGAGTCAAGTCAGCTATGAACCCCAAAAAGAAGTGCCCAATTCGTCATCCCTGGTTGACGACTATCCTGTTGACCGGAGTCGCCGCGGTGGCTGGGTTTATCTTGTATAGCCGCACCCGTCCGGTCGAGGATCCCTGGGCCGAGGAATCCTGGGAAGATATTGATGATGACGACCTGGTGGTCGTTACCGACAAGTAAAAACAAACTTCAAAAAACCGACCGGCGGCTGATGTTGCCGGTCGGTTTTTTAGCACTCCCCCGGCTTTGCTTTCGCTGTTACTGTTATTGCTCGGAAAACGAAGGGGCGGAACCCAAGCGCGAGACTAGGGGGTGTGCTTTTCGTTGCAAAAGCAATGAAAAGTGAGGGGGGCCCGTGACCTAGGTCACGCGTGGTCCCCCCGAGTTGACGAGCGATAAAAAATTAAGAAGAAAAAAGCCCTATTTCCACCACATCAGCATGATGAAACCGACCATGATGACGCCGAATCCCAACGCGATGTTCCAGTTGCCCAGCCCCAGCAGGTTAATCCCCGCGGTTTGCGCCAGGATATAGTGCAGCACAATCCACAGCAGACCCACGCCCATGATTATCAGGGCAGCCGGAGCGTACCAGCTGGGGGAGTGCTTCATATCCTCAGTCCACGAGGGACGCAACTCGCTGTCAGACTTAACCACTTTCGAGGCGCGCTTGCGCTTTTTGGATTCGGGCACAACAACTCCTTGTGACAAAAGTTTGCTTAACAGGTTAATGATAACCGTAAGCTAAATCCTTTGGAAATTGGTAAAATTTTGACGTTGGTGTATCCGCGCGTCAAGGGGTTGGAATGAGTGAGCAGCGTCCTGTACCACAGCAGTTTCCCTCGCGCCGGCAACGTCGCGAACAGCAGGAACCGCCTGTCGCACCGCTGTCGCCCGCGCCGGGGCAGCTTCGCGGGACGCAACCTCCCGTAGCGCAGTCTCCCGGAGCTCAGCCTTACGGGGCCCCACCTCGCGTGCCGCAGCAGTCCGCTCTCCCGCCTCAGGTGGTCTCACAAGGGGTCACAAGTGCGGTTCCACCTGCAGGTTTCCAACCTCTTGCCGAACGTTCCGGCGCGGCTCGTCCCGCGACTCCCCAGCCAAATCATCCGGTACCCCCCGGCGTACCGGCGCGCCCCGCAGTGAACCCCCCGGTCCCCGGTGCGGCGAACCCCCCGGTCCCTGGCACGCCACACTTCCCCATGTCGGGCCCAGCGAATCATCAAGTCCCCGGCACGGCAAACCCGGCAGTCCCCGCTTTTGCCCCGGTTCCTTCCCGCCCCCCGGCAGCCTCGACACGACCCGCAACCCCCGCGCCCACCCCTGGTGAACCCCAGGCAAACTCACAATCCTCGCCTAGAGCCGCGACCCGCCCTTCTGAACGACCCACTGCCTCGACTGACCCAGACGAGACGGCCGCCTCACCAAAGCGCCGGCGCACCCCCGTATCGGTCCTGGTGATGAGCGGGATTGGGCAAACCATGCTGACGGTTGGTGTCGTCCTGGGCTTGTTCGTCGTGTGGCAGCTGTATGTGACGACTTGGCAGGTGCAGGGGGCGACGGCGGCCGCGGTGCAGTCTTTCCAAAGCTCCACCGCAAACGATGCGACCGCCACGACCGAAGTGCAGCGCACCGACCCACCTCCCAGCGTCACCATTCCCGCGGTGGGACAGACCTTCGCCACCTTGCATGTGCCGCGCTGGGACTCGATGGTCATCCCCATCATGCAGGGCACGAACGAAGCCGTGCTGGACACGGGCTATGCCGGACACTACGTTGACACTCAAGGGCCGGGAGAGCTGGGCAACTTTGTGCTGGCTGCCCACCGGCGCTCGTACGGAAACTCTTTCCGCCGTGTTCACGAGCTACAGACCGGTGACCCGTTGGTGGTCGAAACTTCCCAAGCCTGGCTGGTTTACCAGGTCACGTCAACCGAGATAGTCCTGCCGTCACAAGGAGATGTGATTTACCCGGTACCTCACGAAGCGAAAGACACCGTCCCGCATGAACGGCTCATGACCCTCACGACCTGCCACCCCGAATACGGCAACACGCAGCGATTCATCGTGTACTCCAAGTTTTCTTACTGGGTGCCGCGCACACAAGGCCGGCCTTTCGCGCTCAAAGGGTTGGACGCGATGAAACAGGCTGGTCAGGGCACCGCGCCGGAGGGTCCGCAGGATGGAACCGATGCACCCGCGAGCGACCCGAACGCGATTGCCCCATCCGGCGCTGCCAGCTCCGCGCCGGCTGAGGGCTTGGCCGGGTAAACAGAAAGGAAACCAGAATGTACAAATGGCTGTTTGCCGTGATGCCCGGACCGAAGTGGCTGCGCTGCATAGAGATGGGGATTTTGGTGCTGGCCGTAGTGGCAGCGCTGTTCCAGTGGGGATTCCCCTGGGCGGTAGAGACTTTCAACCTCAACCCGAACACCGTGAACTAGCGTCTCAACCCGTCAACTCGACGGGGGCCCTTGTGAGAAAAGGAATAGAACAATGACTGAGAAAACAATTTTGGTGGCGGGGGGTGCCGGATATATCGGCACGCACACGCTGATTTGCCTCTATGAAGCGGGCTACCGTGCGGTCTGCGTCGATAACCTGTATAACTCCAGCGCGGAAGCGATGACACGCGTCTCGGAAATTGTGGGGGAAACAATCCCGTTTTATCAGCAGGATGTGCGCGACATTGACGCTCTGCAACGGATTTTTGCGGCTCACCAGATTGACGGGGTCATTAACTTTGCCGGGCTCAAGGCGGTGGGCGAATCGGTAGCCAAGCCGGTGGAATACTACGACAACAACCTCAACGCGACCCTCTCCCTGGTGCGCGCCATGCGGGATCACGACTGTCACCTGATGATTTTTTCCTCCTCCGCTACCGTGTACGGAGCTGACGGGGTGTCCCCCCTGAAAGAAACCATGCCGACCGGTACCGCTACCAATCCTTACGGTTGGTCCAAGCTGATGAACGAGATCATGCTGCGCGACGTGTGCCATGCCGATCCCGAGTTTTCTGCCGTGTTGCTGCGCTACTTTAACCCCATTGGGGCGCATCCCTCCGGCCGGATTGGCGAGGATCCCAAGGGCATTCCGAACAATGTCATGCCCTACATCACCCAGGTCGCCGTCGGCAAGCTCGAAAAACTGCACGTCTTTGGCGACGACTACGACACCCCGGACGGAACCGGGGTACGCGATTACATTCACGTCATGGACCTGGGGCGCGGGCATGTGGCCGCCATTGATTACGGGCTGAAACATCGGGGTGCGAAGGCGATAAACCTGGGCACCTCGCAGGGGTATTCCGTGTTGGAGTTGCTGCACGCGATGGAGCGAGCCTGCGGCAAACCTATCCCTTACGTCATTGACGGACGCCGACCGGGGGACATTGACACGGTTTACGCTGACGCGAGTTTGGCGCGGGAACTGCTGGGCTGGGAGGCCCGCCTGAGTTTGGACGATATGTGCCGAGATTCGTGGAATTGGCAGTCGCAGAACCCGAACGGCTACGCCGGTTGAGGCGTTTTTGTGGCCAGCTCCTAAGAATGCTTGGGTGACGTGGCTGACTCGGGTGGCATGGTTGACGTGTATGACGTTTGTCGTGCTCGCCCGGAGATTTGCCCGCGGCCCGTTTGCTTAGCCGATTGTCTGATGACCGAGGCGCGCCCGTCCGGCGAGCTACCCAGAGAACTACCCGGAGCCGGGTACAACGGGGCAATCCGGGCAGGAAACCCGGCAAGACCTGTACTAATCGGTAGTGGCGATGGCGGCGAGGGTCGGGGTACGCACTGCCCGTAGCGCTGGACCGAGGCTGGCCAAAACGGTGGCGGCCAAGGTCAATAACACCAGGATGAGCAAGTGCTCAAAGCTGACCACCATACTGCTGATACCGCGGGCAGCCATAATGCGTTGTAACCCAAACGTGGCGCCCAGTCCGGTGAGAATCCCCACCACCAGAGCAAAAATGGCGGTCAACAGGGCTTCACCGACTATCATCGCGACCATTTTTGGCCCCGATAATCCTAGCGCTTTTAACATACCGATTTCGCTCAAGCGCTCCCCGACCGACATTGCCAAGGTGTTCATAATCCCCACCAGCGCAATAATCAGCGATAGCGCCAGCAGCCCGTAGATAATCGCCAAAATCATGTCAAAAGACTTATTGAGCTGGGTGTTCAAATCGGCTCGGGACGCCACGGTAACCGTACCCGGAGCAATAGAGGCCACCTGGGATTTCAGTTTGTCTCCGAGGGCGGTCAAATCTGTGTGGTTTGCAAAAATGACGCCGGTATTCGCAATCTGACCTGCTGCGTGCAGCGATTCCAAATCGCGAGGATGCACCACAAAAGTCGCGTCAACCAGGTTAGAGGCGTTAAACAAGCCGTCTACCTTTAGAGTTTTCGATTCCGAAGTGGTTGACGTCAGGGGGGTCAAGGTGACGAAATCATCAAGTTTCAACCCCAGCTTTCGGGCGGTTGTGTCTTCCACCAGGAGTTTCCCCGGAGCACTCGAAGTGCTCCCCGCGGTAGCTTTCAGGCTCACTCCGGGGTTGGTGTCGGGAAGGGCGGTGACGGTAACGTTGTGGGAATCACCGGATTCTCCGCTTTGTTTGTCGTTAGTCTGCAAGGTGAGCGGGGCTTGCGCGAAAGTCTGAACCGCCGTCACTCCTGCGGTGTTTTCCCAGCTAGAAAACAGTTCGTCTGGAATGCTGTGTCCGGCTAAGGCGAGACTGGGCTGAATCAGGAAACTGGCGGTCAGCTCCGCACCCGCCGTCCTGGTAAAGGAGGCTTGCAGGGAGGTGACCAGTGAAGAACCGGCTGCGACTAGCATGACGCCAATCAAGAGGGCTCCCGCCGTGGTGGCGGTGCGTTTCGGGTTTCGCCCTAGGTTACCGACAGCCAATTCACCCACAGGACGCCACAGGTGTTTGGCGGGTCTTTGCAGCAGCGCAGAAAACGCGCTGACCAGCAGCGGTGCTGCTGCCAAGATGCCAACCACCACGAGAAACACGCCGCCGCCATAAAGAATGGACCGGCTCTTTTGCGTTGTCGTAAAGAACGAACCGACTGAGCAGATGACAGCAGCGAGGCCAAGGGTAAGAGTGATGATGACCACAAGCAGGCGTCGTCCCCAGTGCGGCTCCCCGCCGCTTAGCGCCGTGGACATCGCTTGGACGGGTGGGGTTGCCGCGGCACGGCGAGCCGGACGCAGCACCGAAACTAAAACTACCGCTAGACCGGCCAGAACCGTGATGGCCAAGGTCGTGCCGGAAACAATCCCGGAGGTCAAAAAGTTCATACCTCGTAGGCGTAAAATCCGCATAATTAGTGCCACCAGCCCCCAGCCCAGCAAAGCTCCGAGGAGGGAACCAATCAGGCCCGCCACGAAACCTTCACCTAGAATGATGGCGAAAATCTGACGCGGCTGAGCCCCTACCGCCCGCATCATCGCCAGTTGACGTGTTTGACTGCGCACCGTGGCGGTGAACGTGTTGGAGACGATGAAAGTTGAGATGAACAGAGCGACAAAAACAAAGACCAGCAAGATATTCGAGACAAACCCCAAGACGGGGGCCATCATTTTAGATTGTTCCGCAGCGTAGTCAGCAGCGCTTTTGACCTTCCAGTGTTTGTAATCGTTTGGGAAAGCCCCTTTCAGGCCTGTTTTGAGGTTTTGGACTAGGCGGTTTGGCTCCACACCGGGTTTGGCGCCCACCGCGATTTCCGCAGTAAACCCCTCGGGGGTGGTAGCCATCTGACGCATGACTTCATCGGGAAGTTGCAGCATTCCCGTTCCCAACAGCGGCACGCCGTAATCAAACAGGCCGCTCAGCCGGTAGGCGTACTTTTGACCAGCGATGATGGCATAGATTCGATCCCCGTTGTGCAAGTGGTTGGTTTGTGCGAACGACTTTTCCGCTGAAATCTCACCTATAGTCGGCGATTTTTCGCTGGTAGAACGGTTAGGATTAGTTGACTCGGTTGTCGCATTGGCCCCGGTTGTCGAGGTGAGGGGCTGGGCCGGGGCTTTCGGGGCAGAGCCGGTCACATATTTGGCATCTGGGCGCTCGCTTTGAATCGCGACGGTCGGATTGGAGCCAATCGTTTTATTATCCTGATCCAGTAGCGTCGCCACCAGATAGAGTTGCGGTTCAGCCGATTTCACCCCGTCTATGGCTTTGACGGCATCGAGCTCGTCCCAGGTAACCGGGCGTGGCACCTTATTCAGCCCGGAATCATCACCGGAAATGCTCGGGGCGCTCACAAAAGCGTCACCGTGAGTACCTGAGTTAATCAGCGCTGTCATAGTGTCTGACAAAATCCGGTTGAAAGTCAGGGTCCCGGATAAAAAGGCTGTACCCAGCGCCACCGCCAGCAGCGTCATCAGGTATTTGCGCCAATGCGCCAAAAAATCCAGCCAGACGTATCTGCGCATATTAGCTTCCAGAAATGCGCTGAGCCGGCGAAATGACTGTCGCGGGCGGCGGTAAAGATGGAGGTGTGGTAGCTCGGCTACCGGGAATGCTTAGGCCCGCACTAGGCGTATCCGCTCGGTGTGCCGCATGGCGTGACCGCCGTTCTTGGTGCGGTGGGCTGGCTGCAAGCGCAGGGGTCACGAGGGATTTCGGTGCGCGGCTGGCCCGGGGTGTGGCTTCGAGAGGGGGTACTTTCAGGGTCCTGACGGCAGTCGGCTGTGACTGTGCCGTGGGGGTGAGGAGGTTTGGTTCCGGTTGTGGTTGCGCCAAAGCTGCGCGAGGGCTGGTTAACCGGGTCGGGTCAGACTGCGCGGAAGTGAGGTTGTTGTCCCGAATCCGGCGCCTCTCCCGCCGGCTCAACACCACCGGGGCAGACCCGGTAACCGGGTCTAAATCGCGGAGGAACAGCGGTGTCGCGGGAGGCGGTGGGGGCATTTCGGACACCTGCACGGTCGGAGGCATTGCGGACTCCGGCACGGCCGAGGGAGGGCTCGGCTCGTCAGTTTCACCGGAAATCTCAGTCATAGCAGCAAAAATTTCCGCCTCGGAAGGCCGCAACAGCTGGCCAATTATCTTGCCATCGCGCAAGAACAGCACGCGATCCGCCCAAGCCGCCGCCCCGGCCTCGTGCGTGACCATACAAATCGTGTGATTATCCCTATCGACCGTGTCGCGCAGCAGGCGCAAGACCTGCAGGGTCGCAGTTGAGTCTAAGTTTCCAGTTGGTTCGTCAGCGAAAATAATTTGCGGATTATTGGCCAAAGCCCGCGCCACCGCCAAGCGCTGCTGCTGGCCACCAGACATTTCAGTCGGCCGGTGGCGTAGCCGCTCGGAAAGCCCGACTTGTGCGGCCAGGGCCTCGACCCGTTTCCGGTTTAGCCGCTTCCCGGCAATAATCGCCGGCAGTTCAATGTTTTGCCGGGCATCCATGACCGGAATCAGGTTGAAAGCCTGGAAAATAAAACCGATTTTGTCCCGGCGAATCGCGGTGATTTCGCGCTGTTTTAGGCCAGCAATCTCAACACCGCCAATCAAAATGGAGCCGGAAGTCACCGCGTCCAAACCCGCCAAACAGTGCATCAGCGTGGATTTCCCGGAACCGGAAGGTCCCATGATGGCGGTGAACTCGCCACGTGCCAAATCAATGTCCACGTGGTCCAACGCCCTGACCTGCGCATCGCCTTTCCCATAGACACGCACCAAATCGCGCGCCGAAACGATAGCGTCATCCAAGGCGCTAACGGGGGAAAGTTTTTGCAACACGGAAGAATTTTATCTTGAAAACACGGGCTGCATCGCCGCGGGGGCAGCAGCGCCAATCAACCAAAACATCGGTGAAAAGCATACCCCGCCGAATCATCGACGGGGCAGCGGCTTTGTTTCTTTATCAAAAGTGTCTGTTTAGAACAGGCCGGCGAGGAAGTTGAAAATCTTAGCCAACCATTCGACAACAGTATGGAGAATAGGAAGGATGTTGCTCCACATAATTAATTCCTTTCGGATCAATCAACAACAATTGTTGATATTTTTGGTGCCACCTTGTGACAGCATTAAGACTAGCTGAACGTTTGCTAAAAATGCAAGAACATAGCACAGGTAATTATCCGCAACTACGGATAAATTCCTGAATTTCCGGAAAAAAACCCCAAATAACCTGAGAAGCCGCTGGGCGGAACTCAGGAAAAGCTCAGAGAACGGCAACACGAGCCCACGCACAACACCGTGCCCGACCGTAATGCCAAACCCACGCCTTGTGAGACCCTGAGGATCCCACAACTGCAACCGAAGCCCCGGCCTTTCGAATGCCCGGCGACCTCAATTCTTTGAACCGAACTTGGCGATAGTCACCAGGCGCAAAATCCGCCAGTTAAAGTTCGCAAAGGAAAACAACTGGAGGAACGGGTTTTGGCGGTGACGCAAAGTCGCCGGGGAAGGGTTCGGGGCCGCCGCAATCCGTTCGGCGGTGGCCGGGCATAGCTCCTCAATCGTTGGGGACGCGCTAAAGTCAGTCATTATCAAAATCCTCTCTGCGTGGGTTGGGGGTTACTCGGGGATAATCCACCAGAACGGTTTCCACTTCGCTTTATAGATAAAGCCCACGTGGAGCAGGAACTTGGTCCAATGCCCGAACAGGCCGATGCGTCCGAAACTCAGTTTGGGGTGGCGTCCGGCATTATCCGGGTACTTGTCGTAGTTGGGCACGATGGGGAACATCACCATGGCGGCCGCGGAGCCTTTCTTAAAGCCGGTGCCGGTGGAGGCTACGCAAGCTGCTCCCAACACCGCCATGGAGGCTTCGTGCAGTTTCGCCTGCGGGCCTTGGTTAATCAGGTCAACTATGCTCATGGCCACTTCCTTGCCAATTGAGCCTGACGGCATCCCGGTACGTGGCGGCGCCGGGGTGATGTTGGTGCCGTTGGGCGTCTGGTGAGGTTTCGAAATACCGTGCGGGGGCGCAAAAGCAATCCCGGCGGCAAAAATGTTTTTATACAGCGGGGATTGGTAAGTCTTGGGCCAATCCTCGTGGGACCACTGCGCGGAACTCTTTTTCGAATAGTCCGCGTCCACCTTCATGAACCCAGCCGGGTTGAACATCTCGGGAATTAACGTCCCGTCCGGCTTCTTTGCTTCCAGCGCGACCCCGGTAAACGGGGGGAGCAGCATGGCGAAATCAAAGGACAACTCGTGCATATTGCCGTCATAATCCTCGTAAGTCAGAGCGTGTGGGCGCACTTCGCGAACCCCCGCGCCGGTGATGGCTTTCACCCCGCGTTCCCGAAACAGCGATTCCGTCCACAACTGGGAGTCGGTAGAGTAGCCGTTGTCCTTAAACCGCATCCCAGCCATCCCAAAGTCGCCGAGCTTTTCCTCATTGGTGAGGTAAACGATCTCGGTCTGGTCCCGAATCCCCGCCTGACGCAGGTCATATTCAGTGTTGAAACAGTACTCAAAAGCGGCGCCTTGGCAGGTACACCCGCCGTTGCCGGTCCCAATCACGAACCGCTTGGGAGTCCCAGTTTCTTTAATCTCTTGGACGATTTGTTGAAACTCGACCCCGGCCTGTTCGGCGTGGTCAGGAGTGCAAACCGAAAACGTGTTGCCACAATCCGGACCCAAACCCGGCGTAGCGGCAAAGTTCAGCTTTGGCCCGGTCGCGTTGATGAGGTAGTCATAATGCACCAATGCCCGCCGACCTTTGTTCTTGCCTCCCGTAAACTCGATCTCGACCTGGGGTTGCGCATCATCGCCGCGTCCCTCGGGATAAATGACCTTCGCGGCCGCCTGATGAAAAATGACCCCCTTGCGCTTATAGAGCGGGGCGAGGGGAAACACTACTTCCTTCTTCTTCATCTTGCCGGTGCCCACCCAAATGTTGGAGGGAACCCAGTTCCAGTTGGCACGCGGGGAAATGACCACGACTTCGTGATTGCGCCGCGACAACTTCCGACGCAAGTGCATAGCGGCGGTATGACCGGAAATGCCCGCACCTAAGACGACAACTCTTGCCATAGTTACAACTTCCTTAATCTGTTGCGGTTCTTAAGCAGTGCCTCAGGAAATCGTTGAGCGGGCGGTAAGTCCGCGCCGAAAGCGGAACGTCCGGCACTGCACGACCAAGGCTTATTATAGCTTGAAAATCCGGGGTGGATTTACCGGCTTCGCCCCCGCTTGTGGTTTAGACTTGAAATTCAGAGAATCCCGAAGGTAAACCGGGGAAAACCTTGAACAGCTGATGAGGAGCGAACCATGAGTGTGGCGGGTGAAAACGCTTTGGGCCAGTCCAATGACGAGGACGGCACGAAAGTCTTTACCATTGGACCGACCTGGCGGGCTGTGGGCTTTGAGATGACCACCGAGCAACGAGCCGACGAAATTTTGGCCCAGGCGGCTGACCAATGCACCCCGGTGGTGGGAGATATGGAGAACGGGACTTTCCAGTACGTGGATCGTTCCGGCGCGGTTGCCGTGTTTGACGTGGTTGCGGAGAAAATTGCGGATATTCACCAGGATTTCAACGCTAGCGCCGTGGTTGACGCGCGGTGGGTCGAGATGGCAGACCGTTTTGCCCTGGTTGACATAGTTGACGCACAAGGGGGGACGGAGCGTTCCGTAGGTAAGGCTTGCGTGGCGATGCGAGCCGGGCTGGGGCACGAGCCCGGACGTGCCGACGCCGGTAAACTGGGGATTTCCGCCCTAGCGCAGCGCGTCGAACTGTACGAAAACGTGGCAAGTTACGCGGCGAGCCAGACCGCCAAAATTTTCGGCGCGGCTCTGGAGGGACCGCAGCGCGCCCCGGAAGAAACCCTGCCGACCTTTATCTCGACCGGAGCTGTTTCCGTCCTGCAAAAGCAGGGCGCACACGCCGGAGCCGTGCTGTCTGGAAAAATTACCGCTGCCGAGATGCACTCCAACACCCTGACGGGACAAAACTTCTGGGTTCTGGAAGTGGCAGCGGGATTCCCTCTCAGCGTGTGCGTGGCTGAAGGCGACATTACGGGACGCCCCCGCCCCGGAATGGTCGTAGCTGGAGAATTCCTAATTCTGGCTGCCGCCAAGTAGAATAGTCTCGTTCCCCGCGTGACGGCATAGTCTGAACCTCCCCAGGGTCGGAAGACAGCAAGGATAAGGGCTCCCTGTCGGGTGCGCGGGGAACTTTTATTTTTCCGGCGTCCGCGGATATTTTTACCTGATGTTAACCTGGTGAGCACAGAGGCTTTACTTTAGCTTGTTAATCTGCGAACAGAGTGTGACTACTGCGGAAAGCTGGCTATTCATGGTGAAACCTGGTTTGAGGATGCTGGTGGCGGCAGCCTTTGTGGCGACGTTGGCGTTGACGGGATGTGTACCCACCGGGAAAGATACCCCAAAACCAGCCAAGCCTGACGCTTCGGTGAGTAAAAAGGCTCCGCAGAGCCTACCAGGCGCCATCGACCTGAAAGCTGACTTCGAAGTCGGTTCTATGTGGGCTCAGGTAGGCCCGCTGTATCGGTTGGATAACGGCAATTCGGCGCTGGCGCTCACGGTGGGTGTCGATGACGTGAACTCCGCCATGGTGAAAACCAGTGTCGGAACGGCTCTCACCACCCCGGATTATCCTGCGCAAAAGGAATATTCGGGGATGTATCTGTTGACGGACACTGCGGTTTTTGAACCCTGGCGTGACGACCAAGAACACGTTCCCTACGTCAAACAAGATGGGACCGACACCAAGAACAGCAGTTTCAGCGGCAAAGACGGAGACCCGATTTCCGAAAGCGTCCTGGTACCCTTCGGGGACATCGGCGATGATCCAGGCACGGTCGGGGTCGATTTGGGCCTCATCGGTTTCGCCTACGATGTTCCGGTCCAGGACGCGGCGAAAGCCCCGAAGTCTTTGCAAAAAGCTTTGGATAGCCTGCCCGACAAGGCCGCGAAAGACAACCACGGGGAGTATTCGGCTTTCACCATAGTTCCGGGCATGGACGTGGCTTCGAATTCAAAAAGCCTGGATGTGACTTTGGCGGCCGACGTGTTCTTTGATTCCGGCAAGTGGGACATTAAGCCCGAAGCCCAGGCGACTTTGGATGACTTGGCGAAAACGTTGGCGACTCATGAGCCGGGTGAGGTAACTATTGTGGGTCACACCGATAACGTGCCTGAGCCGACTATTGGGAACCAGGCCTTGAGTGAGAACCGAGCGAACGCGGTGAAAGCCGTTCTGGACGGGAAATCGGAGTTGTCCGGGTTCACTTTCAGTGCTTCGGGCAAAGGCGAGACGCAACCGGCCGTGCCGAACACTGACGATGCTTCGCGGGCAAAGAACCGACGGGTGCAAGTTTCCATTAACACTCCGGTTAAAAAGGAAATCCTCGAACTGCAGGCGACCAGCGCGGAAATGCCCGCCCCGTATGCCCAGGAATCTGATTGGCCCAAGGCAGTGCTTTATAACGTCAGCCGCAGTGAAGCCAGTAATCCCCAGTACGTGCAAATCTCCACTTCTGAGGCCGTAGCCTACCCGAACTACACCCTGGTGACCTTCACGGTGGAAGCTGTTGACCAGGTTGGTTCCATGTCTTTGAACCTGGGCGGCTTTCATCGCCCGGAAGAGACGACTACTGAAATCAGCTCTGTCTTTTACGGGCCTGATATTCTGCTCGGTTCGGCGCGCACTGTGCCGTTGGAATATCCGCGTATCGGTGTTGACGGGAAAAATATACACGGGGTGGTGACGGGCGGAAGCCTAGGCGCCATTCCGCTGTTGAAACCAGGTGAAAAGTGGACTGTTCCGGTTCTCTACCCGCCGGTTAACACCAAGACCATCACCATCGACGCCTCCAAGGAATACAACCATGTCAAGTACGGCTACCGGATTAACGACGTTCCGGTGAAACAGGCTGGTGAGGCCTCCGGCTCTCCTCAGGGTTCTAACAAGCCCACACCCCAGAAGAACCAGTCTGGTCACACCAAACAACCCAGCGGCTCTTCCGCAGATTCTCAGGCAGCGTAACCTAGAAAAACTCTTGCAGGCTCAGAAAATGGTGCCCCCTAGCCCGCAGGGGCGAGCGAGAAACGCCAGACCTGGAGCTTTTGGCCAGCATCGCTGGGGCGGGTTTGGCGCTGGGTTTGATTCGGCCGAAATAACTGTGCGGAACTCAAAAATTTTTGCCACCGGGGCTCGGGTAGAGTAGAGACATGATGACTGCCCTGTATCGCCGCTACCGTCCCGACACTTTTGAGGACGTAATCGGTCAAGAACACGTAACTAAGGCGCTGCAGGCGGCTTTGGCGAACGGGCGGGTCAACCATGCTTACCTGTTTTCGGGGCCGCGGGGCTGCGGCAAGACGACCAGCGCCCGGATTTTGGCGCGCTGCCTGAACTGTGCCCAGGGACCGACCGCTACCCCGTGCGGGACTTGCGATTCTTGCCGGGATTTGGCGACGGGGGGGCCGGGTTCCCTGGACGTCATCGAGATCGACGCGGCCTCTCATGGCGGCGTGGACGACACTCGGGAACTGCGCGATCGGGCGGCCTATGCCCCGGCGCGTGACCGGTTTAAGATTTTCATCATTGATGAGGCACACAACGTGTCCAAGGAAGGTTTCAACGCCCTGTTAAAGCTGGTAGAGGAGCCTCCGGACCACATTAAATTCATTTTTGCTACCACGAATCCCGAAAAGGTCATTTCCACGATTCGCTCCCGCACCCATCACTATCCGTTCCGGCTGGTTGCTCCGGAGGTATTGCGCGACTACATGGCGGATTTGTGCCGTTCCGAGGGCGTTACTGCCGAGGACGGTGTGCTGGGGCTGGCGGTGCGGGCCGGAGGCGGGTCCGTGCGCGATTCTTTGTCCATCCTTGATCAGCTCATTGCTGGCGAGGCTGAGCCAAAGTTGCACTATGACCGGGCCGTGTCCCTGCTGGGCTACACCGATTCCGCGCTGTTGAGTGGGATGGTGGACGCTTTGGTGTCCGGCTCCGGTGCCGAGGCATACACGGTGGTGGACCGGATGATTCAAACCGGGCACGAACCGCGGCGTTTTGTCGAGGACCTGCTGCAATATCTGCGTGACCTGGTGGTGATGAAGCTCGCTGGGGCGGGAGCCGGGGCCGTGTTGGGGGATTTGCCCGAGGCCGAACTGGCGGCGATGCGTCCCCAAGTGGCGGCTCTTAGCCCGCGGACCCTGACGCGCTGCGCCGAACTCGTTGACGAGGGGCTAACCGAGATGGTCGGGGCGACTTCCCCGCGTCTAGCATTGGAACTGTTGGTGGCGAAACTGCTGTTGGCGACCTCCACGGAGGGTTCGGGGTCGACCCCACCGGAGGCGACGAAGGCTACCGGATTGGGCTCTCAGGACAGCGGTGGTCCCGTTCCCCCGGTGGCGCCCGCGCGCGCTGAGACTCCTTCACAAGAGGACTCCACCAGCACCGTTGTCGACTCGGCTGGTCCTGCCGTGCCTCCGGACGCTCCCGCACGCCCGGACGCGTCCGCGCTTCAACCAGCGCCGGTTTCCCCACCACAGCGCGAAAAGGACACCGTTTTGCAGCCAGAGCCAACTATGGAGCCTCGTGAGGAGAAATGGGAGTTTAAGCCGACCCCGTGGGACATTCCCGGTGAAGACACGGATAGTACGGCTAGTACGGCTAGTCACGTCCTGAACACCCCGTCTGGCCAAACGTCTGCCCGGCGGGATCACCCGGCGGACCAACCTGCCCCCGCTCCTACCCCTACTTCTGTCCCCACCTCGGTTTCCGCTCCCAACCCGGCTCCTGCCCCCGCCCAGAGTACACAACCAGCCCAGTCCGGCACTGGCACAGACGGAGACTATGAAAAAATCCGCTCCAACTGGGGCAAAATCATGGCTCGTTTGAAACAAAATCACGCCGCGACCGGGAATCTGTTGGAAACCCACGGACAGCTGCAAGGAATGCGCGGCTCGGCGGTGGAGATCGCCTTCCCGAATCCCGGATTGGTGCGGGCCTTCGGGGAACGCCACACTTCCGCCCTAGCCGCGGTCATTCAGGGATTCACCGGCCTCAATGTGGAAGTGCGCGGAGTGGTGGCTGGTTTCGGGGCGCCCGCTGCGAAGCCCGCTACCGCATCGGAGCCGCCCGTATCTGCCGAGCAACAGTATGGATTTGCGGCACAGGCATCGGAGCCGCCCATTCTGTCGGAGGATTTCCCTCCGCCGTCTGAACCGTCCTATTTTGAACCAGAGGTACCGCAGGACCTGCCCGAACCCCCTGTTCAAAACCAGTATCGACCCGCAGAACCCGCAACTGTGCCAGTTGCTGAGCCGGAGCCGCCCGCCCCCGTACCGGAGCCGTCTGCAGTCACACCGAAACCCCCCTCTGCCGCTGTTCCCCCGGAGGAACCCACGCCTTTGACCTCGACCACACCCCGTGAATCAAACCAATCAGGTGAACCACGTAAACAGCCTGACCCGCAAGTTTCAGGGGAAATGAAAGCGGGAATCCAGACTGCTCAAGCCATGTTGGGCGGAACCATCATCGATCCGAAATCCATGCCGGGTTCCCCGTCTGCAAAGGCAGGCCGGTGATGAGCCAAATTTTCACCGACGCCCTGCAAGACCTCATCGACGCGCTGGGAAAAATGCCCGGCGTAGGGCCAAAATCCGCCCAACGTATCGCATTTTGGGTGCTCAGCGCGGATGAAGCCGACATTAAGAGACTCACCGAGGCGCTGACCAGCGTTAAGGAAAAGGTCCACTTTTGCGAGGTTTGCGGCAATATCACCGAACACCCGGTATGCGCGATTTGCCAGGATTCCCGCCGGGATCAGTCGCTCATCTGTGTGGTGGAACAGGCCACCGACATTGTTTCCCTGGAACGCACCCGGATGTATCGCGGGCTTTATCATGTTCTGGGCGGCGCCTTGGATCCCATCAACGGGGTCGGCCCCGATCAACTACGGATTGCCGGGCTGATGACGCGCCTGCAGGATTCCGCCATCAAGGAAGTCATCATTGCCACCGACCCCAATACGGAAGGCGAAGCGACCGCGGCTTACCTGGCGCGAATGCTCGCTACCATCGGAATTCCGGCCTCGCGCTTGGCCTCCGGTCTGCCTGTGGGAGGCGACCTGGAGTATGCCGACGAAGTGACGCTGGGGCGCGCTCTGGAAGGCCGGCGCCGGCTGTAGAAAACTCGGTTTGCCTCAAACTAGCTACCCAAAAAACACCCGCGTTAAAACTGCCCACCCACAATCACCCGGCGTAACACCACCCGCTCCAAATCGCCGCCGAGCAAACCCGGTTCTCTACCGGCGGCAATTTCACGAGTTTCGGGCATAATCGCTATAATCAAGACGTCAGCAGTAAAGGTGCCGCGGCCCTCACTGCCGCGTGTCGGCTTAAGGGAGGTTTTCATGGCGCTAGTTGTGCAAAAGTACGGCGGCTCTTCCGTATCGGACGCAGCGGCCATGAAGCGCGTTGCCAAGCGTATTGTTGCCACCAAACGAGCTGGTCACAACGTTGTGGTGGTGGTTTCCGCGATGGGAGACACCACTGATGACCTGCTGGATTTGGCCGCTTCTGTCACGCAAAAAGCTCCCCAGCGGGAAATGGATATGCTGCTGTCTGCCGGGGAACGGATTTCGATGTCCTTGTTGGCGATGGCCGTGAATGAACTCGGCGAAACCGCCATTTCCTATACAGGCCAGCAAGCCGGGGTACAGACCGATAACCACTATGGCAAGGCACATATCGTTTCGATGGTGCCTGAACGGGTTGCCCGCTCTATTCATGATGGCAACATTGCGATTGTGGCAGGCTTCCAAGGTGTGAACGAACGTAAAGACGTGACCACACTGGGACGTGGCGGTTCAGATACGACCGCGGTGGCGTTAGCGGCTTCCCTTCACGCCGATGTGTGTGAAATCTATACCGATGTGGATGGCATGTTCACGGCAGATCCGCGTCTGGTCCCTAAGGCAAAACAAATTTCAGCCACGACTTTCGAAGAAACCTTGGAAATGGCTGCCCACGGCGCAAAAATCCTGCACCTTCGTGCGGTTGAGTTTGCGCGGCGCTATCACGTACCTCTCCACGTGCGTTCTTCCTTTTCGGACAAATCAGGCACCTGGATTTCCGATGGTCCGGCTCATCCCGAGCTAAAGGGCTTGGTGCCCGACAGTGCTTTAACATTTGACCCTGAAGCCCAGCTCATGAAGGAGACCCCAGTGGAAGAACCGATTATTTCCGGCCTCGCCCACGATCGCAGCGAGGACAAAATTACCTTGGTGGGAGTGCCCGATGAACCGGGTCGAGCCGCCCACATTTTTGAGATTATTGCGAGGGCCGGTGCCAACATCGACATGATTGTGCAAAACGTGTCGACGGTACAACCAGGTGCTACCGACTTGACAATCACTCTGCCCCACGCCGATGCTGCGGACACAGTAAAGGCGTTAGAAGGCGCGAAAGCGGAAGGAGGTTTTCTAAAGGTCGTCCACACCGGCAACGTGGGTAAGTTGTCGCTCGTGGGCGCCGGAATGCGAACCAATCCGGGTGTTTCTGCAAAACTTTTTGGGACTCTTTCCAAAGCGGGAATCAACATTGACATGATTTCCACTTCGGAAATCCGCTTGAGTGTCCTGGTCAGCGAGGATCAGCTGGACGAAGCTGTACGTGCGGTTCACAGCGCGTTCGGTCTCGATGCTGAACAGGTCGAAGCCGTGGTTTATGGAGGTACGGGACGATGAGCCAGGACAATCTTTGTGTAGCCGTCGTGGGTGCGACCGGTCAGGTCGGACGGGTCATGCGGACTCTACTCACGGAACGGAACTTTCCCGCCTCCCGTTTTCGTTTCTTTTCTTCATCGCGTTCTGCGGGTACCGTGGTTGACTTTCGTGGTCAGCAGGTCGTGGTGGAGGATACCGCGACAGCAGACTTTTCCGGGGTAGATATCGCTATCTTTAGTGCAGGTGCTGCTGCCTCTCGCGAATTCGCCCCGAAATTTGTGGAGGCTGGGGCTGTCGTGGTTGACAATTCGAGCGCCTGGCGCAAAGACCCGGACTGCCCCCTAGTTGTCAGCGAGGTCAACCCCCAAGACTTGAAAAACCGCCCGAAAGGCATTATCGCCAACCCGAATTGCACCACTATGGCGGCCATGCCCCCTTTGAAAGTGCTGCACAACCTTGCTGGGTTGACCCGGTTGACGATTTCGAGCTACCAGGCAGTATCCGGATCGGGACTGAAAGGCGTGCGTGAACTGGAACATATGGTCGAAGCCGTGGGGGATGTCTCCAACCTGGACAAACTCGTCCTCGACGGCAAAGCCATTGCCTGGCCTACTCCGGAAACCTACGTGGCTCCTATCGGTTTCAACGTGGTGCCGTTTGCCGGGAAATACGTAGATGACGGCAGCCTGGAAACCGATGAGGAACAAAAGCTGCGCAATGAGTCGCGCCGGATCCTGGGGATACCTGACCTGCGCGTGTCGGGAACCTGCGTGCGCGTCCCGGTGCTGACCTCCCACACCCTCACTATCCACGCCGAATTCTCCCGCCCCATTACTGTTGAACAGGCCAAACAGGCATTAGACGGCGCTCCTGGCGTGGTTCTGCAAGACGTACCGACACCGCTGGACGCTGCTGGCATCGACCCCTCCCTGGTCGGCCGCATCCGTCAAGACCAGGCAGTTGACGATAACCGTGGCCTAATCATGGTCGTGTGCGGCGACAACCTGCGTAAGGGTGCGGCACTCAATGCGGTGCAACTAGCGGAACTGGTAGCAGCGGAACTTTAAAATGTTAAATAAATGTAACTAATTTACCGTGTTGTCATGTTTCTCTGTGCTAAACTCATTCCAGAAAGGAGCACCGACTCATGGCAGTGAATATTGTCACTCAAGATAACATGGCTCAGGCTATGAGTGAGAACGATATTGTGGTGCTCGAATTCTGGGCTCCATGGTGCAGCCCGTGCCGCCTTTTTACCCCGGTTTTTGAACAGGCTTCCCTGCGTAACCAGGACGTTTACTTTGGCACCGTCAACACCGAGGAACAAAAACCGTTGGTGAACGCGGCGGGTATTGTTTCCATCCCGACACTGATGATTTTCCGGCAGTCAATCCTGGTGTTCCGTGAGGCCGGCCTGCTGCAAGGCACTCAGCTGGACGAACTGCTCCATCAGGTTCGGAACTTAGATATGGCCCAGGTCGCAGCTGGGCACGGGGCAGTACAATAGCCCCTATAAAAACTCGCACTTTCCCCCGGTTTCTCCGGGGGTGACGTATATCTACCGCCAGACGCAGCTTACTTATCCCACTGCGGAGGGACGTATTGGCCTTTTCCGAAGCGTGCCGCCATATCGCTACCCACCACGATGCCATCGCCCGCGGTGGTGTTCCAGCACACCACGCGGTTGCCGGACTTACTGGCCTGACAGGCGAAAATACCGTTAGAAACCGTTTCGTTAGCAGCTAAAGTCCCTTCCGTGGCCGTGTCGATGGGTTCGATACACGCATACTCGTGGCGGCGGCTGTGCGAGGCGTAAAGTACATCACTGTATCCCGTATTCGGGGCTTGTGCGGAACAGTAGTAAGGATCCGTAGAGTTAGCGAAACACTGTACTTGTGACCCGCTGAAGATGCAGCGAACATTGCCGTCAGCAGTAGTAAAACTGTTGAGCTTCTTGGCATTAGCCGGGGCGGCCAGCGGATTCGTGGGCGTAGGTGTCGGCGAGGCGCTAGCACTGGCGCTCTCATCAGGAACAACCCGCTTTATGGTCTCGCCGGGGTTGGCTCCGGGAACTTCAATAGTCTTGGTGGGGCCGGTGTACCCTTCCGGCAAGCCGTTTTGTACTAACTCTTGGGGAGTGGCACTCACACTCGGGGTGGGTTCCGCCGCGTTAGCATTCACCGGAACCGGTTTATCAGCTTGGTTGGCCAGTCCCCAGACAACCAGCACAATCACGACCAGCCAAATCAATAACCCAAAAATCATCCACAGCCAAAACCGGTTGTACCGACTCTTTGTTGTTGCTCTGGAGCGGGAAAACCGGGAGCCGAGCCTTCCGGTCGTCGCAAATTCGGGACCTGCAGGAGTGGCGAAATCGGGAGTAAAGTCCGGTCCTGAGGCCTGGTTTTCCCGGTTCACCGCCGCCATTTCGGCCGCGGCTACGGCAGCGGACGAGTAATCATCCTCATAGAGCTCTAACTCGATAGGCTCAGATTCCGGTTCCTCAAAAACGGGTGATTCTGGCAGAGGGGAGGGCTGAGATTCCTCGGGTACAGGCAAGTCGTCCGGTTGGGAAGTCTCGGGCTGGAGGTCAAGTGGGGGTTCGCTCGGCTGAGATACCTGAGGTTCTGAGACGGGTGAGTCTGGGGACAGATAAGCCATCGCGTAGTGTTCCAGTTCACCTCGTTGCGCCAGTTCAGCACGTTTCGCGAGAGCGTCATTGACCTGCGTATCCTGCAGTTCTGCTAGCCAATCCAAAAGGTCGGGATAGGTCGAGGGGTTCAAAGCTAGTAAGGGGCGCAACTCCGGAGCGTCTTGTGCAATGGTCTGCAAACGATTCAGCGGGGTATCTGGGTTGATAGCTTCAAGTTGTTCCTGGGTTAAATCTTCCATGAGCGCACCGGTTTCAACATCAAAATAGGACATTACCTCCTATTATATCCATATTCCTAGCATTTTCCAAGGTAACCTTCAGGTTTGTCCATGCAAAGGTCTGAATCCTGAACACGCGGGTGATAAAACCACCCCAGGAATCCTGGCGATGCCTTGCTGTGCGGGTGTGTGCCGGGTGTACCAGCCTGATAACCGGAATAAATATTGACGTTAGCTTCCGGTTGTGGGGCTGGGATATTATTCCAGACGCTTCCAGGGTTAGACTAGGGGCAGTGAGTTTTGGCGGTGAGAGGTGAGTGATGGTGGGAAATACGCAAAAACCCGTTGCGCAGCAGGGCCGTACCCCCAACCGGGCACGCCCTAATCCTCAGAAGCAGACCGCGGAACAAATCGCCAAAGCGCGCCGCCGCTGGACCATCGCTATCATCGTGGCTGCTGTCATGTTGGCGGCTCTCGTTATCGGCCTGGTCGTGATGTGGGTGCTGGGCAGCGATTCCCAGGGGGCGCGTTCGGCTTGCGCGAAAGCCAGCCAGGATTTAACCAAACAGTACACTTCGCTACAGCAGGTAGTGTCCGACGCGGAAACTACTTTGGCCACGACTGATTCCACTCAAGTTGCAGACCCCGCCATGCTCGATGACATTCAGGCCAAAGCGCAGCAGGCCAGCAAAGAAATCAAACCCCTGGAATGTACCGGTAAGGATGTCGCCAAAAAAACCTCCACCATGATGGCTCAGGCTGAAGCGTTGAAAAAGCAGCAAACCGAGTTGGAGGTGGCGCTGCAACACATTCAGGAAGCTGAAAATCTCAACGGTCTGTCGGTAGCCAAGAAAGCCTTGGAAGATAAGATTGCCCAAGCGGAAAAGCTGGCACAAACCGCTGCGGCCGCAGAAGCCAATACCGAGCCCAGAGCGGCTCTAGCTGCCCAAATTGAGGACGCGAAACGCCTTTTGAACCAGGTCAACTCCCTGTCAACCGTGTCAGACGATAAAGTCGATGGTCTCAACGAATCGATGCGTGCCTCTGTGGACCGTCTGGAGGAGGACATCACCGCGGTCACGAAAGCTATCGATGACAAACGCTTAGAAATGGCTCGGAAAGAATCCGAGGAGCAACTTCTCCGTCAGCAACGGCAAATGGAGCAGGAACAGCGGGAGCAGCAAGGCAGTGCGACCTGCGAGGTCGGCCAGATGGCCGTTGATGCCAACGGCAACAAGTTCTATTGCCGCAACGTCTTGGACCCCGCGACCGGAAAAGGCCAAACGACCTGGGTTGGTGAACCCACGGAATAACCGCAACTCGGCACTCGATATACCCTGGTACCCCCCCAGATCAATCCCTATCCCACACTAGACAGAGGGCGCTTCAGGGGAGTGCGAGGAAGTCTCTGTAGGCGAGCTCGGAGAGTCAGTCGAAGTATCCGGTGGCGTAGGTTCCTTCGGAGCAATCGCCACCACTGCGGTCATGGACGTATCCAGCCCGACCAACTGCCCCGCCTTGTCCAAAGACAACACGGTACCCGGTTCGACCGAGGAATCTTCCTTTTCGGTAATCGTCAAGCGCACCCGGTTCGCATCCACAAACTGCTGCAGAGCCTCCTTGGTGCCTCCCACCAAGTCTTGGGGAATCCGGAAGTTACCGGAGGCCACCTCCAGGTCGACCGAGTCGCCTTTCTTAACCGCTTCGCCCTCGGCGGGGTTGGATTTAATGACTTTGTCTTTGTCTATCGTGCCCGAATCAGCGGTCGTAATGCTGCCAACCTCTAAGCCTTCCGCCTCTAAAGCCTTCCGAGCCTGTTCCTGGGTCAGCCCGGCCAGCGAGGGCACACTGGCATCGCCAGGACCGGTAGAAAGCGAGACGAACACCTTGGAACCTTTGGTGACCTTCGTCCCCACCGCCGGATCGGATTTAACAAAAATACCTTCCGGAATATCCTCGGAACTGACCCCGCGACCCAGGCGGAACACGAGTCCCGCATCGGTAATCGCGGTGGAGGCTTCCTCCTGGTTCATGCCGTCCAGAGAAGGAATCTCGACCATCTCATCGGTAGGCTTGTCTCCGCTGAAAACCAGCCAAAATCCGAGGCCCAAAGCCGCCAATACCGCCAACAGTATAACGACAATAATCAGCGGCTTCTTGTTGGGTTTACCGCGATGATCCTGGGTCGAATCCGTGGTGTCCAAAGTCTGGGTGAGCTGGTTGTGCCCTACGGAATCCACTGCATTAAACCGGGGGGCTGCGCTGTTAGCGGCGTACCCCTGGTTCACCGGCGGGAGTACCGTGGTTGCGGCACCGGTGGCATCACCGGCTAGAGGGGCCGTCCAGGTTGAGGTGGCGGGAGCCGCCACGCTTCCTCCACGCAGGGAAGCCTGCAGGTCAGCACGCATATGAGCGGCATCGGGATAGCGTTCTTCACGGTCTTTCGCCAAGGCTTTCATCACCACGCGGTCCAAAGATTCCGGAATGTCCGGCGCAATCGAGGAAGGCAGAGGCGGCAGCTGCGAAACATGCTGGAACGCGACCGCCACAGCCGAATCACCCTTAAACGGGGGCTGACCGGTCAGCAGCTCAAACAGCAAACACCCTGCGGAATACAGGTCAGAACGGGCATCAACCTGTTCGCCGCGAGCCTGTTCGGGAGAAAGATACTGGGCGGTACCCACCACCGCATCGGTTTGTGTCATGGTGGCTTGAGAATCGGACAGGGCGCGGGCAATCCCAAAGTCCATCACCTTGATTTTCCCGGTCGTGGTAATCATCACATTGCCTGGCTTAATGTCGCGGTGCACCAAGTTTTGATGATGGGCATACTCCAACGCGTCCAGGACACCGGAAACGATTTCGACCGCTTCTTCCAGCGGAACCGGATTGCCGTCCGTCAACAGCTCCCGCACCGTGTGGCCTTCCACGTACTCCATGACGATGTAAGGCACCTTGATTTCCGCACCATCCGAGGCGGTGATGGTTTCTTCACCCGTGTCGTAAACAGCCACGATAGAGGGATGGTTCAAGTTGGCGGCTGATTGGGCTTCGCGGCGAAAACGTGCCTGAAAAACAGGGTCGCGGGCCAAGTCCTGGCGCAAAATTTTAATCGCTACAATCCGGTTCAGGCGCGTGTCAGTACCGATATGGACTTCAGCCATACCGCCGCGTCCGATGAGCTGGCTAATTTCGTAGCGCCCGCCGATAATCCGGTCAGACTGACTCAAGGTTTTCCTCCTCTACTGGCGAGCTGGCTGGGGCTGCAACCGTCGTTACGGTCAAGCCCGATTCAAGGTTACCGGTTGAGGCCCCTGTGCGCAGGGTGGTTGCCAGCCCAAAAATCAACGCTATCAACACCACGGCGGTGATGACTAATGCAATAACAAGTTTTCGTTTCGAACCCGACTCCGGCTGGGGCAGCGATTTGGCTTCCAGGTAGCGCATCATTTCCTCATGGCGCTGCGGTGGAATCGCCTGGGACCCTACCGGTATAGCAGCTGGTTGGGCCGGTTTTACTCGGTGAAAATCGGGTCGCAAGGGTGGGGCGGACGTCTCCGGGTTCGCGGAGGTGGGCGGTATCGAGCCGGCCTGGTGCAGCCCGGCTGCGGAGGCAGTCGCATCAGGTTTGGCCGGGGGCGCGTGAGGGGACAGCGGTGCCGGGTCTACCGGCGCAGCAGATGATTGTGCGGGGGTGTCCGGGGACGGGGAAGCCGCAGGTTTGGCCGGGGGCGCGGACGCCGCAGTTTCGGTCGGAGAGGCCGATACGGCAGGCGTGTTTGCGGCGGGGGACTGCGGTGAAGCATCTTCCGGCTTTTTGTCGACCTGCGCCACGGGCATTTGGGCGGTCGGGGGAGCGTCGGCCAGATTGCGTGAAAAACTCATGCGCGGAGTAAACGACAGCGGCACCGTGCCGTGCCACAGCGCCTGAACTGCTTCAGCGAGCTGTTTCGCCGATTGTGGGCGCAGCCGCGGATCTTTTTCCAACATCTGGTAAATCAACGCTGCCACTTGGGAATTTACGGTTTCAGGAAGGGGCGGAACCGGGTCTTTCACGTGCGACATCGCGATGTCGACCTGGGTAGGCCCCGTAAACGGACGTTTTCCAGCCAAGGCTTCATAGGCGATGACCCCCAGCGCATAAATATCGCCCAAGGCGGTCGCGGTTTCACCCATCGCCTGTTCGGGCGGCAGATACTGGGCGGTACCCATCACCATCCCGGCCGCGGTCAGGGCTTCGGCGCGCGGAGCCAACGAAATCCCGAAGTCCGTCAGCTTCGCCACGCCCTTGTCGGAAACCAGAATATTTGAAGGCTTCACATCACGGTGAATGACGTGTCCTTCGTGGGAAGCCTGCAGGCCGTGAGCGATTTGGATGAGGATGGGAGCGAGCTGTTCCCAAGTCAAAATCTGGCCTCCCGCCAGAATGTCCGACAGGGGACGTCCCTCCACCAGCTCCATCACGATCCAGCCTTGGCCATCTGTTTCGCCCCAGTCAAAAACGGCGGCGAGGTTGGGATGATGCAGACGGGCAGCGTTGGTGGCTTCAGCACGTAAACGGGCCAGGAAGGTCGCCTGACCGATGAGTTCTTCTTTCAGCACTTTCACCGCGACGACATTTTGGCTGCGTTTGTCCCAACCGCGCCAAATCACGCCCATTCCTCCGGTCGCCAGGATGGACACCAGGCGATAGCGGTCGTTCAGTACCGTATTTGCCCCAATCATTGGCTCACTCCCGCCTGCAAAATGCTGCGAGCCAATGGGGCAGCCACGGTTCCGCCGGTGCCACGTATTCCCTGCGGATCCTCCACCACAATTGCTACGGCAATACGTGGGTTTTCCGCTGGGGCAAACCCTACAAACCAATGGTCAAGGCCGTGCCCCACCCCCGTTTCGGCAGTTCCGGTTTTACCCGCCACGTTCAGGCCGGGAATGCCGGCAGCCTTGCCGGTGCCGGACTGGACAACTTCCACCATCATCTGGCGGATACTGGCGGCAATTTCCGGCGACACCGCCTGGCTCAATTCCTGGGGAGCATACTGTTTGAGGACCTGGAAATCGGAGGACAGTTCCTGATTAATCAGGTAGGGAGTCATAGTTTTTCCGTCATTAGCGATAGCGCTGGCCACCATCGCCATCTGCAGGGGCGTCACCCGCACGGACTGCTGCCCAATCGCGGCGTTCGCCAGGAAAGACGGCGCTTCCGGGGGAGGGAATTCGGAAGCCACCCCGGTCAGCGGCACGTTCGGGACGGTGCCGAAACCAAAGGCTTTGGCCTGGGCCTGTAAAGGCTCGCCGCCCAACTGCATTCCCAATGCCGCAAACGGGGTGTTACAGGACAGGGCGAAGGCTTGATGCAACGGCACCTGGCCGTTTCCGCAAGATTCCCCGGCAAAGTTGCTGAGCTTCACATCGGTACCTGGCAAATCCAGCGTATCGGGCGCATCCACAATCGTATCCGCGGCAACTGTCCCGTGAGACAGCAAAGCCGCGGTGGTCACAATCTTAAACGTCGAACCGGGCGGATACAGTTCGCTGATTGCCCTGTTTAGCAGGGGTTTTTGCGGGTCGGCGACCAAAGCGTTGTAGGTATTTTGCAGGGCGTTTCCGTCCGGGCCGCTCAAGGAGTTGGGGTCAAAAGCGGGGGAGGACGCCATTCCCAGGATTTCTCCCGTTTTCGGGTTCAGCGCCACGGCGGCGCCGGTTTTCCCGGACAACGCCGCAGTCATCGCGTCCTGGACTGCCGGATTGATGGTCAGCGAAACGTTTCCAGCCTGCGGCTGGGCGCCGGTAAACAGGTCTTGGAGGCGCTGCATCCATTGGGAATCCGCCTTGCCAGACAAAATCGGTTCAGCGGCCTTTTCCAAATCTGTCATCTGGCCGCGAATCGCCGCCGGGAAGTATCCCGTAATATGGGCGTATTTCGCACCCTGGGGATAATTCCGGGCGTAGGTGACTTCCGGCCCGTTTCCCACGGGCAGCGACTGAGCCAGTACCAGGGCACCGTCCCCGGTCACGATTTTGCCGCGCTCCTGGTTCCAATAGGCATCGGTGACGCGCCGGTTCAGGGGGTGTGCGTTCAGTGTTGGGGCGAAAAAGAACTGCTGATACGTTAACGCCCCCATTAATGCCACAATCATGACAATCAGGGCAACCGCTAAACGGCGAATCTGAGCGTTCATTGAGGCATCACCACTCTTTCGGTGGCGGCGTAATCGAGAGCTCCTCCGGCTGCCCCCGCAGAATCTCCCGAGTCGCCGGCACCGCCGGACGTCAACCTAAAACCACCGGTTCCATTGGAAGGCACTGGTCGACGTGCCGAATCGGAGATCCGCAGCAGAATCGCTACCGCTAACCAGTTGGCGACAGAAGAAACACCTCCCGCGGCCAGGAACGGGGCGGTCAAACCGGTGGAGGGAATTAGGCGGGTCACGCCTCCTGCCACGATAAACAGCTGCGCCCCGATGCCGAAAGCCAAAGCGGTGGCCAGCAGTTTCCCGAAACCGTCACGCACCCCCATCGCGGCTCGCAAACCGCGCAGTACCAGGATCAAGTACAGCAGCATCACGGCCAACATGCCGGTCAAACCGATTTCCTCAGCGACGGAGGACACAATGAAATCCGAGTTTGCCAGAGGGGTTTGACCCGGCCTGCCTAACCCCCATCCGGTTCCGGTCAAACCGCCGTAGGCCATCCCGAACAGGGCATTGACCAGTTGCCAAGAACCGCCGACCCGGTCCGGGTTCGCGACCTCCAGATCCAAAGCGTGCAGCCAGTTCGTCACCCGGTCTTGCACATGGGAAAAGGACAGATAGGCCACGACAGCCATCGGTATCATCAACACCCCGCCGAAAATAATCCAGGAGGGGCGGTCGGTAGCGACATAGAGTACGGCGACAAAGATAGCGAACAGCAGTAGCGCCACCCCCAGGTCCTTTTGCAGTACCAACAGGCCCATCACCGCTGCCCACACGACCAGAATCGGCAGCAGGTCGCGCCACCGGGGCAGTTGAATGAAACCGAGCTTTTTCCCGGCAATGGCCAGGGAATCCCGGCGGTATTCCAGATAGCCGGCAAAGAAAATCGCCAGCAAAATCTTGGCAAATTCATTGGGTTGAATCGTGAATCCCAAAATCCGCAAGGAAATATCGGCACCGTTGACGGTTTGTCCCAGTCCTGGAATCTTGGTGGAAAGCATCAGTAAAATGGCCACGACCAGGGAGGGCCAGGCAAACTTTCGCAGGCTGCGATGATCCCGAAACACCAGTAGGGTCAGGATTACCACCGCGATAGAACCGACCATGAAAATGACTTGGCGCTCATTGTTGACCTGGGTCAACATGGCGTTACGTACCGCAGTAGAACCGGTGGTATCGGCGCGTTGCTGATAGTACAGGTCCAGGCGGGAAATCATCGCCAAACCAATTCCGTTTAACGCCAAAGCCACCGGCATAATGACCGGATCGGCATAGGGAGCCAAAAACCGCATCGCCACGTGTAGCGCGATTCCCCCCACGGCGATTGCCGCGCAATACCAGTACCAAACCTGAGGAGCCTCCGGGTGGGAAACCATGATGGAAAGGTAGGCTCCGACCCCGACCAAGATTGCCAGAATGAGCAAGAACAGTTCGGAGCGACGCCCAGATCTGGCAGGATACTGCACGATGGTAGCCATTACTGGTTACCTCCCGCGGTATTTGAGGATTCTTCGGTTGACGCAGTTGTCTCAGGTGTGGTTGGGCTCGGGGTCACAGGGGCTGGTGCGGGTTTGTTCGCTTCCTTAACCATTCCGGTGTCCCGCCACGATGCAATCAACTCCTGAGCTTCCTCACGATTACGCAGGGAAATGCTCTTTTCCAGGCGCTGCTGGATGACGGGCGCCAAATCGGAATTGCGCACCCCCATACCTTCGACAGGGTGATACAAATCCCACGAGCCAATGGACTGATCAATCCCCCTAAACAGGGTCACTTCGCCCTGATTCACGCCCAAGAAGTACTGCTTTTGGGTCCAGCCATAGGAAAACCACGCTCCGAGACCCAAGGCCGCCAGAACCAGCAGCGTCAAAAAGATGCCGATGAACCAACCCCGCCGAGACAACTTGCGGGGATCTTTCGGGGTGCGCATGGCAAATTCGTCCTGCTCCAAAGGTTTCCCGCGGCGCAGCATTGCGGCTTTCTCAGCGGGTGTCGCTTCGCTGATACTGGCTCCAGCAGGCCGAATGGAAGCGGCTCCCACAATCTGGGGAGCGGTAGCGGTCAGTTCCTCATCGGAATCCACCACGTCAGCAATCACGCAGGTCACGTTGTCCGGGGCACCGCTCTTCAGCGCTAAACCGACCAATTCTTCACAGCAGCTTTCCGGCGTCTCGCCCTCGGCCAGAACGGTGGCGATAGTCTCAGCGGAAACCACTCCGCTCAACCCATCCGAACACAACAACCAGCGATCCCCCACCACAGCCGCACGCACGGACTCGTCCAAAGTTACATCCCCTTCAGAATCCCCCAACACCCGCAGCAACACGGAACGTTTCGGGTGGTGCGCCGCCTCCTCCGGGGTCAACTCCCCAGATTCCACCAGGTACTGCACAAAAGAATGGTCTTTCGTCACCTGGGTCAACTCACCGTCCCGCAACAGGTAGGCTCGTGAGTCACCCACGTGAACCATCGCCATCTTGTTCCCTGAACGTAAAATCGCCACACAAGTGGTCCCCAGGCCCTGCAGTTCCTCGTGACTGCCCGACAGTTCCACCAGATCTCGGTGAGCCTCCCCAATGGCGTCACGCAGCAAGTTCAACAAGTCGTCAGCAGCATGGGAATCTGCGTCCAGAGGCGCCAAATGCGCCACCGCCACCGAGGAAGCAATGTCGCCCCCGGCGGGACCGCCCATTCCGTCAGCCAGCACCAACAGATGCGGCCCCGCATAGCCGGAATCCTGGTTGTTTTTGCGAACCAAGCCGACATGGGAACGAGCCGCATAACGCAGTTGGATAGACATCAGCGCAGCTCCACTATGGTTTGTCCGAAGCGAACCGGGGTGTGTGCGCTGAGCGGAGTCGGGGAAGTAATCCGGACTCCTCCCACAACAGTCCCGTTCGTTGAACCCAAATCCTCCACGAACCACTGGCCGTCTCGTGGAAAAATCCGAGCGTGTTGAGCCGAAGCGTAGTCGTCATCCAGCACCAAAGTTGAGGTCGGAGCGCGGCCCACTATGACCGGCCTATCGGTGAGCTGCAGAGAAGACCCCGTCAAAGGTCCCTCGGTAACCAAAAGCGTGGACACCGCAGCGTCACGTTTCCTCTGTTTACGGCCTTTTGAGGGCTTCGAGGATTTGGCCTGGTCACGCCGGGTGACAACCGTACCGTAGATGTCGCGGCTCAAAACCAGGATGGACCCTCCCACCAGGAGCCACAGCAACACCAGGTATCCCAGGCGCAGTAAGGAAAAACTCAGTTCGTTCAACAGTTCGCCCCTCGCCTCACGATTCTTGGGGTGGAGCGGCTTGACGCCAGAAAATCATCTTGATACGGCCTGCCGTCACCACGTTGCGATCTAAGAGAGTAGCTTCGTTGACGCGGTTTCCCTCTACAAAAGTTCCGTTCGTAGAACCTAAATCGCGCAGCACGTAGTTGGTGCCGACCTGGACAATTTCAAAATGCTGATGGGACACTCCGGAATCGCTCAAAGCGATGTCCACGTTGCGTCCCCGTCCCACCACGGTACGCTCTCCCACCAGCAGGTAAGTCTGTCCCCCGACCACTTCCAACAGAGGTTTTTGTTCATGCTTTGCTAATAGTTCAGATTCCTGCGGGTTAGTTGTGCCGACGGAGTTTGCCGGGACGTCCGGAGCCGCGGATTCCACAGGTTTCCATTCCAGATTCTCACTAGCGGGAGTCTGTGCAGGCGCCGGGTGCGGTTTTGGTTGGGAGGGCGAAAGCACGGGCTCGGCTGGGATACCGGGTTCGTTTCCGGATACCGGACGAGCCCCGGAAACGGAACGAGCCTTAACTTCCAGGCGGCGCTGTTCGGGATTGAGCGGGGTAAACTCGACGTAAACCGAACCGGTCAAAGAATAATTTTGTTCGGTAGCGTAGGCGTTGGCGTCACGCACGAACTCTTGCAGCAAGGCTTCTTTACCCCACTGTTCGAATGCAGCATCAGTTTCAGGAGAAATGGAAATCTCAAAATGATTGGGTGCCACGGTGCGTTCACGAGACATCGGAGTGGCGCCCCGATCCATGGCTTGGCGGATAGCTTGAGTCACATCTATAGGCTTGTCAGGACCGGAACGATACACCTTGGATTTCATGCGGTCAAAGAACTCCAAAACCCCTCCTTCCGAGAATCGCCAACAGTTGAGACAGTCTGGGGCAATTCTAACGGCATAACTCGTGTAATTCGTTATTGAACTATGGGACCAGGGGTTTTAGCGGTGATCCGCAACCCGGGTAAAGAAGTCCCCGATGGCCTGCAAGACAATGACGATGATGCCAATAACAATTAGCGAAACCAGCAGGGTATCAGCTTGGTAGCGAGAGTAGCCGTAGTTAATGGCCAAAGAACCCAAGCCGCCCCCGCCAAAAGCCCCGGTAATCGCGGAATAACCGATGATGGTGATGACCAGCACAGTCGTGGATTGAATCAGGGCGGGAAGCGCCTCACGGACTTGCACGCCCCACATGATTTGGCTACGGCTGGCACCCATCATTTGCGCCGCCTCAATCTTGCCGGAATCCACACCCATAATGTTGGATTCGACCAGACGAGCAAAGAATGGCGTGACCCCAACAATCAGCGGGACGCAGGCCGGTTGCCAGCCAATGGTGGTCCCCACCACCAGGCGCGTGAACGGGAGGATAAATACTGCCAAAATCAAGAACGGCAGGGAACGTCCGAGATTCACGATGAATCCCAAAATCCGGTTCACCGCCGCGTTGGGAGTCAAGCCAGTTTTCGCCGTGGAAACCAGGAACAACCCCACCGGTAGACCAAACAGTACTGTAAACAGAGTCGAGACGGCTGTCATCGCTAAGGTCTCAAGGGTGGCAGGAAGCATCTCTCGCGTGATGGCGGGGTTGTCAAACCAAGTCGGATCGCCAGGTCCAGCGGGCAGAATGGATTGCACTGATGTAGCAATAGAGTTCACCTGGTTTACTAAATCTGCGTTTTGTGACAGCAGGGTGGGCAGGAGTTCCAGCATTTTAGTTTTCCTCCTCCAAGTTCAAAGCCTCCAGAGGTCTGACGGTTGCATACACACCTTTGGAGCGCATCGCCGCAATCAGACCGTTCATGTTTTCAGCCGAAACTGCCAAAGCGAGCCGTCCGACCTGGGTGTTTCCTACAGTCTCAAATGTTCCGGCAGCAATATCCGCCCCCGCGGCGGCAACCATCGACATCACAGCAGAACCGGTAGGCTTGCCCGGATTCGAGTTAAAAGCAATGTCTACCAGCGCAGCCGGTTTGCCGTTCAGCACCGGTTTGCTCTTCACTTGTGGACGGGGAACCAGGTCAAGCGCTAAACGGCTTTCTGGCTCGGTTAATATGTCCTCAACCGTGCCGGTTTGGATAATCTTGCCGTGTTCCAGCAGGGTGACGGAATCACAAATTTCACGTACCACCGCCATCTCGTGCGTAATAATCACCACGGTGACCCCCAAACTTTCCGAAAGGTCACGAATCAGGTGCAGGACCTGACTGGTGGTTTCCTGATCCAGCGCCGAAGTCGGTTCGTCACACAACAGGACCTGAGGACTGGTGGCCAGACCCCGAGCAATGCCAACCCGCTGCTTCTGACCTCCGGATAGCTGCGACGGATAGGACGAGGCGCGGTCCTCTAAACCCACCAGCCGCAGCAACTCCATGACTTTTTCCTTGCGGTTGCCGTGCGGTACGCCAGCCAGATAGAGGGGATAGGCGACGTTTCCGGCCGCGGTGCGGGAATCCAGCAGGTTCGCAGCCTGGAACACCATCCCGATTTTGCGTCGCGCCTGGCGCAGTTCTGTCTCATTCAAGGTGGTCATTTCTTGACCGTCAAGGGTGATGGAGCCGGTGGTGGGTTTTTCCAACGCGGTCAAGCAACGAATTAAAGTGGATTTACCAGCCCCGGATTGTCCCACGATACCGTGAATCGAACCTTTGGCAATCGTCAGGTTAATGTTGTCCAAGGCATGTACGGTTCCGCCCGCCGCGGACTTCACATGATAGATTTTGCTAACCCCGCTCAGGGTAATCATCGGCTCGCTTGTTTTCATCGCCTTAAACCTTACCGGATTTTGTGGTAATCCCCGCAATAGCGTCCGTCCGGGGCTGGTTAGCGGCAGCCCGGCCAGCCTGCCCGAGGCTTGCGGAACAAATTGTGGGCGTTAAATGAGTTTTCCCCGGTCCGCTGGATCGCAGCGGATTCCGGGGAACAGCGCGCCCGAAGGGACTCGAACCCCCAACCTTCTGATCCGTAGTCAGATGCTCTATCCATTGAGCTACGAGCGCTGAGGTCATTAAGTCTAGCCCTAACCTGCACGATTCCCCAAATCGGCACTCTCAGGGCAAAAAATCAAGAGAAATCTGGTTTCATTCAAAGCGATTCCAAGAGGTCAGTTTGTCGGCCTCGGTGATTTCACGCAATACCCGGCAGGGGTTGCCGATGGCCACGCAGTTATCGGGGATATCTTTGACGACGATACTGCCCGAACCAATGACCACGTTGCTGCCGATGCTCACCCCCGGCAGGACCTGCACAGCGGCGCCAATCCACACGTTGTCGCCCACGGTAATGCTGTGGCCGTACTCCAAACCTTGGTTACGCCGCTCAAAGTCAATCGGGTGGCCCGCCGTGTGAAACCCGCAGTTCGGAGCGATGAACACATTGTCGCCAAAGGTAATCCGGGCGCAATCCAGCATCACCGTGTTGTGGTTGGCGTAAAAGTTTTCCCCGATTTCGATGTTGTAGCCGTAGTCACACCAAAACGGGGCGGTTATGGTGAAATTTTGCCCGGTTTTGCCCAAGAGTTCCCGCATTAGGCGGTACTGAGCGGCGTGGTCGGAAGGCCGGATTTGGTTGTATTCAAGGCACAAGTCTTTGGCGTGGTCCCTTTCGCTGCAAAGAGTGGGGTCTCGGTCTGCGTTATAGAGCATCTGGTTCAGCATTTTTTCTTTTTCAGATAAACTCACCAGAACTCCTTTGCGGTAGGCGGATAGATTGTCAGGCTGCCTTGGGGAACGATGCCGTACCTACAGTGTAGAGCACCCGCAGAACCGAAAACGAGACCACACCGGTCTTGGGAACTTTAGGGCAGGCCGGGAAAGAACACGCTGATAATGACCCGCAAAGCCCCGAAGGTGGCCAGAGCCAACGCCAGGTTGCGGGCCCACTGAGGCTTGACATACTTCTTAAGCAATCGCGAAATGACGGTGCCGACCAGGATAGCCACCAGGATAGCGGCAATCGTGGGGGCAGGTAGGGAAGTGAGCACGGCTCTTTGCCCGCCAAACCAGACTTTGCTGGTCACCACAATAATGTTGAAACACAGGAACAGTGGCTGCAAAGTGGCCGCGAACTCACGCTGAGACCATCGGGTAGTTTGCGAGTATGCCGCCATGACCGGCCCGGACTGGGCCACCAGGGCGCTCATCATGCCCCCCAGGAAACCGAAAATCAGGGACCCCGAAAAAACTGGTATCGCCCGAAAACGCGGGGCAAAAATGGAAAAGAACACCATAGTCAGCATGATGATTCCCACAAAAATTGAGAAAACACGATCCGGCACAAACCGTAGTGCCACAACGGTAGCGAACAAAGCTGGCAAGGCACTGAGCATCAGCAAGCGGAAACGATACCAGTTAATATCTCGAAAACCGGTCACGAACAGCAGTAACGTGACTAAACCGCCGCAAATGTTTCCCCACAGAATCCCGTAGTGAGCCCCGGCTGCCACCACCAAAACCGGGACGGCAATCATGCCGAAACCCATCCCAGCCAAGCCTTGCACGCAGGTACCCAGCAAGACGATCGCAGTCAAGAGTACCAATTCCATTACTTCACTATATCGCCTCGCCGCGAGGCTCCCAGCATGGAATACGTCGCCAAACTGTGGGAAAGCGAGTCATTCGCGCAATGGATTGCGCAAAATCGCACAGTTATCAGGGTGTGGAACCCAGTCGGGACCGGCCTAGCGTCACCGGTTGGCATTGTCGCTATAGGCCTCTAGGTAGCGTTGATATTTCTGGGCGGTGATTTCGGCGTATTCTTCCTGCGGGACGATTTCCTCACCCACTGGCGGTTCGTAATCCTCTAAGGATAGAGTGCTATCCAGCAGATATGCTCCCCACAGGGCGGCTCCCATCATGGAATTTTGTTTCACCAGACAGGGAGTCAGGGCGTGTCCGAACACGTTAGCTGCTAACTGGGACCAGATGCTGGTGTGGAGGATTCCCCCCGAAATGAGGATGCGCTCGGGCTCTCCGTTCAGTTTGGTTACGGCGTCATAACACTGTTTAAGGTTGAACAAAACCCCTTCCAATACGGCCTGGTAAGTCAGCTTGAAATCGTGTTTCGAGGTCAGACCTAAGAAACCGCCCTTGCGCTTGTCGCCCCAGCCGGGGTTACGTTCCCCAAAAATGAAAGGCAGAAAGACCGGAGTATCAGCAGCGTAATCCATCCCCGCTTCGAGTTCATCGTAAGTGGTTGGACGCAGCGACAAACCTTTAAACCAATCCACCGTATTGCAGGCACCCGCCGTTGCAGCCCCGGAAATCCAACTCTTGGGTCCGATGTAGCACCAAGTAGACATATCCGGGTGGAACTGCGGCTGCGGGGACGTGACCCGCAAAGCACCGGACGTACCCACCGACAGTGTCATTTGCCCTTCGCGCAAGGCTCCCGAGCCGAGCTGATTTAGAGATCCATCGGACATGGCGGGAACCACGGGGATTCCAGCTGGCAACCCCAAACTGGCTGCAGCCTGGGCGGAAAGCGGCGCCTGATAGCTATTATCGACAATTTCCGGAAGCTGAGAAGGTTCGAGATTAATCACCTCTAACAGCTTGGGGTCGTATTCGCCGGTGGTGATATTCACCAATCCGGAACCGGACGCCATACAGCGAGAAACTTTGATGTTCCCGGTCAAGCGATAAAAGTTGTAAGTTGCCTGCCCCATGGCGATGTAGGAAGAAATGTTGTATCCCTCTTCTTTGAGGAAGGCAAGTTTAAAGAATGGATAGATAGCGTTGGGATAACCGCCCGTGAGGTTATAGTATTCCCTGGTCAGTTGGGGTTTGCTGCGGAAAGCCTCAGCTTGGTCGGAAGCCTTGGTATTGGACCACTGCATGATGGGGGTCACCGGGTCCATGTTCGGGTTGAACAATCCGATGGAATGCCACACCCCGGAAAGCACGATGATGTCGATGTTTTTTCGACCTCGCAACAGTGTCTTGGCCGCCGCCAAGCTCGCTTCGTAAACCACCATGGGATCATGCTGGGTCAAATCATTACCCATGGGCGGATAGAAAGCATTTTCAACCGTAAAATCGTTCTTGACCGTGTCATAGATCATCGCTTTGGCTGAACTGGTTGATGATTCGATAACTAAAACATTCATCGCGCACTCCTAAAGGTCACGGCTGATTTCAGTATATCTGCAGCGTCTTGCGCGGTGTTCAGATTCAGACTTCTGGGTCAGAAGCCAGATTCGTTACCGGTTCGCCCGCTAGGGCGCGCAACAGATTGTCTACCGCGCCCTTTGCCATGCGGATGCGGCTTTGGACAGTTTGGGCACCGCTGTGCGGGGTGGCGATGACATTGGGGAAACGGAAAAGTTCGTGGTCGGGCGCGGGCGGTTCTTGCTCGTAAGCGTCCAAAGCGAGACCGGCGAGCTGACCGGCGTCCAGGGCCGCGGCGGCGGCGGACTCATCGATAATCCCCCCTCGTGAAGTGTTAATCAAAAACGTGCCAGGAGACATGAGACGGAACATCGAGGCATCAAATAAATGTTCGGTCTCTGGCGTGAGCGGCAGATGCAAAGAGATGAAATTGCTCTCTCGCACCAGGTCGGGCAGGTCTACGCCCTGAACCGTCGGGTCGGTATCGGGGTTGAAAAACGGGTCGTAAACCAGCACTTTCATTTCCAGACCCGTGACCAACCGGCGCAAAGCCCGCCCGATTGAGCCGTATCCCACAATCCCCAAAGTGGCTTGCGACAACTCGGTGCCCACCGCGCGCAACCATTGTCCCTGCCGAGTCGTTTCATTCAACCAGGCGATGTGGCGCGCCAGGGCAAACATACTGGTCAAGGCCATTTCAGCGACGGCGATGGAATTCGCTCCCGGAGTGTTGGTCACCACGACTCCATTGCGGCGAGCAGTCTGTAAATCGACCCGATCCACCCCCACGCCGTAACGCGAAATGACCCGCAGGTCAGGGAGCTGATCCAAAACCGCAGCTGAAAAATCGTCCAAACCCGCCAAAATCCCTACGCAACCGCGAGAGGCTGCGACTAACGAATCGGCGTCTAAGGGCTTGCCTGACTGGTTATAGGCAACCTCGTAGCCGCTGTCTTGCAAGAGATCGCGGGCAAACTCCAGCTCCGCAGAGGTAAAAGAGGTCGGCGTAACTAATATTTTTTGCGAATCTGTATTCATGGTGTTCTCCGTGGCGAGTCAATAGCCCGGTCCCGGGCGGCGTCCAAAACCATCCTAGTTCCATATCGTTCATCGTGGCTGGCCCGCGCAACTCCTCTGGGTGAATTGCATAAAAATCTCATTGTCTGCATCTGCACAGCTATTCCAACCAAAAGCGCGGCGCGTTCCAGTAGACTTTGGGTACACATCGACCGCTAAGCGCTGGCCAACTGGGTTCTTGATGAGGACTTTTGGGGTGTTTCGGCGGCCAACAATACAAGTGAGAGTTTGCTCTATGTTCAAAGGAGAGTTTAGATGCAACCATTTGAGATAGAGGGATGGACCCAGACTATGGGGACATTACCGCTGCTCGGCATTGCTTTAGCTGCAATTGCTGCGATTTTGGTCCTGGTTATTGTATTCAGGCTCCATGCTTTTCTGACCTTGGTTTTGGTCAGCTTCCTCACGGCCTTAGCCACTGGTTTGCCCATTGAATCAATCGTGGGGGCGATGAAAGATGGCTTTGGAGGCACCCTCGCCTCGGTCGCGCTGCTCGTTGGCTTAGGTGCCATGCTCGGCAAGATGGTCGAGCAATCCGGGGGCGCGAAGGTTCTGGCAGATGCCATGATTAATCTCTTCGGTGAGAAGCGTGCCCCCCTAGCTTTGGGTGTGGCATCCCTGATTCTGGGCTTCCCCATCTTCTTTGATGCGGGCTTGATTGTGATGCTGCCGATCGTTTTCGCAGTGGCGAAGCGTCTAAAGGGTTCCATCGTTCTCTACGCGATTCCTACTGCGGCCGCTTTCTCGGTCATGCACGTTTTCCTCCCGCCCCACCCCGGCCCTGTTGCCGCAGCCGACTACTTCCACGCCAATGTGGGTTTGGTGATGCTACAAGGTTTCATCATTGCTATTCCGACCTTCATTCTCTCCGGTTATTTGTGGGCTAAATTCATTGCTCCCCGCGTCAAGGTGGAGGCTTCCCACGTGTTCGGTAACGTGTCGGATGATGAACTTCCCGATAATCCCCCTTCAGTCGGCACAATCATCGCGTTGCTGCTGCTGCCCGTACTGTTGATTTTCATGAACACCGGGTTCTCGACCCTGTCCAAGGTCGGAGTTATCAGCGGCGATGCCGGCTGGGTGAAATTACTCATCACGTTGGGTGAAACTCCCATAGCGCTGCTGATTGCGACTCTGGTTTCGATTGCGGTGCTTGGTGGCAAGATTTCTAAGGACAAAACTGTTTTGGAAAAGGTGGTTGATTCCGCTCTGGGACCAATCTGTTCCGTGGTGCTCATCACCGGCGCCGGCGGTATGTTCGGCGGGGTTTTGCGTGCTTCGGGAATCGGTGACGCGTTGGCTAAATCGATGGAAGATTTGGGCATTCCACTCCTGCTGGCTGCCTACCTGATTGCGGTGGCGCTGCGTCTCGCACAAGGATCGGCCACAGTAGCGCTGGTCACGGCCGCTTCGCTGTTGGCCCCGGCGGTCGAACAGGCGGTGGCTGCCGGTCAGCTTTCGCCGTGGGGTGTAGTCTGTATCACTATGGCTGCCTCCGCAGGTTCGGTGTTTGCTTCACACGTCAACGATTCTGGTTTCTGGCTGGTTGGTCGATTGACGGGTATGGACGTAAAGACCACTCTGAAGGTGTGGACCATGCAGCAGCTTCTCGAATCAGTCATCGGTTTCGCAATCGCGGCGCTGCTATTCATCTTTGCCTAGAGAGCGAAGTCCACGAGATTATGTGTAATTGGTTCGATATTTCTGGTCGAGCTGCCCTAGTAACCGGATCCAACCGGGGACTGGGGCTGGCTCTGGCCACTGGTTTAGCAAAAGCTGGGGCGCGCGTCACTCTGCAAGGCCGGGATGCTGAGAAAGTATCCCAAGCAGCCCAGCAGTTATCTGAGTCACTGGGGGTCCCAGTCGAACACCTGGTTTTTGATGTCACCGATGCCCAGGAGGCCGGGCGTGCCCTCAATGACTTTATGGATAGCCAAGGCACGCCGGACATCCTGGTCAACAACGCAGGTATCCAGCGTCGTCACCCCATCACCGAGTTCCCTACCGAAGAGTGGGACGCGGTCATCAGCACGAATCTCTCTTCCGTGTTCTACGTGACGAAACCGGTCGCGCAGCGCATGGTCGAACGCGGCAGCGGCAAAGTCGTCATGGTCGGTTCCGTGCAGTCTCGGCTAGCGCGGCAAACCATTGCCCCGTACTGCGCCTCTAAAGGCGGCGTAGCCATGTTTGCCCAAGGCCTCGCGGCGGATCTATCGCGCTACAACATCCAAGTCAACACGTTGTCTCCCGGATACTTTGCTACCGAGATGAACACGGATTTGTGGCAAGACCCGGAATTCGATGCTTGGCTGAAAGCCCGTACTCCGGCGGGACGATGGGGAAAGTTTGACGAGCTGATGGGGACACTCATCTATCTGTCCTCGGAAGCGTCGAATTTTGTCACCGGACAAAATATTTTAGTCGACGGAGGAATGACCAGCGTGGTCTAAGCCAGTCGGTCGAAAACTGTAGGGAGGAATGAATGACTGACATGAAACAGGTGCGTATCAACGCCAAGGAAGAAATGGAATCTAGCCGCGCGCCTCGCCCCGAGCCCGGTAAGGGCCAGGTACTGGTGAGAGTGGCTTGGGCCGGAATCTGCGGTTCGGATTTACACTACTTCTTTGACGGACAGGTTGGCGCCTTCAAACTGCGCGAACCGCTGGTACCGGGTCATGAAATAGTCGGTATCGTAGCCGAAGATCCGTCTGGGACCTACGCACCGGGAACGCCGGTAACCCCTCATCCGGCTACTTTCGGTCAGCCTCAGCCCGCCTACAGTGATTCACCGCATTTGTGGCCGGGTGGAGCCTATCTCGGATCGGCCTCCACCTGGCCCCACACCCAGGGGGGTATGAGCGAATATATCCTCTTGCGGCTTGATCAAATCAATGCTTTGCCACCGGATTTGCCGCTGAAACGGGGGGTACTGACCGAACCTCTGTGTGTCGGATTACACGCTCTGCATCGTCTCCAGGCAGCTACAGGATGGCAGAATTTGACGGGTCGGAACGTTGCGGTAATCGGGGCGGGTCCGATTGGGCTGTTGGCAGCTGGCGCGGCTCAGAGCCTGGGAGCCGAAGTCAGCTGTATTGATGTGCAGGATGCACCTCTGCAGAGAGCTCAAGCCCTGGGAATTGACCACGTGTATAACTCGACAAAGACCGAGCTGGAGGCTTCTGCATTTGACGCGGTTTTGGAATGTGCGGGCGTGTTTCCCGCCATTTCCCAAGCCTTCCAGATTTGTCGTCCTCGCGGCACGGTGGTTCAGGTGGGGATGGTTCCCGCGGTTGATGGGCCGGTCAATTTAGCGCCCTTGATTTCCAAAGAAATCACCTATTTGGGAACGTTCCGGTTCCTGGACGAAATCGACCAGGCATTAGAGATTTTGGCTAACGCCCCACAGTTGGAATCCGTCATTACGCACGAGTTCAACGCCGACGAAGCCGAAAAAGCCTTCCACACAGCCAAAGACAGTGCTGCGTCCGGCAAGGTAATAGTTAACCTGTGGTTTGAGGAGTGAAAACTAATGACAGAGAAAGCAGATGTTGCAGTAATCGGTACGGGGGTAATGGGACGTTCTTTGGCGCGCAACTTTGCACGTCATGGACACACCGTGGCCCTGTTTGATGTTGCTCCCGGACGGGCTGCTCAGGTAGCGCAAGAGCATAGTGCGGAAGGAAACTTTATCCCCACCCAGGACCCGGTGAAGCTGGCAGAGTCGATGTCAACCCCCCGGGTAGCAATTTTGCTGGTGCCTGCGGGTGAACCGACTGACAAGGCTATCGATATGCTCGGGGAAGTTTTCTCCGCCGGGGACATCATCGTAGATATGGGCAACTCTTTCTACCTTGATACGGAACGCCGGGAGAAGCTGGTTACGCAGCGCGGCCTGCACTTTGTCGGCTGTGGTATCTCAGGAGGGGAATCCGGGGCTCTCAACGGACCCGCCATCATGCCTGGTGGTGCCCAAAAGGCTTACGACAGGCTGGGGCCCCTGCTGGAATCCATTTCGGCCCATTATCAAGGTGAACCATGCTGTACCTGGGTAGGCCCGGGCGGGGCGGGACACTACGTGAAAATGGTGCATAACGGGATTGAGTATGCCGATATGGAGCTGCTCAGTGAGGCTTACCAGCTGTTACGTTACCGAAACGGAATGAGTCCCAAGGAAATCAGCGAGGTGTTTTCTCGCTGGAATGAGGGACCGCTGCATTCCTATTTGTTGGAAATATCCGCTGATATTTTGCAGCATACCGATGAAAAAACGCAGCAGCCTTTCATCGACATTATTTGTGACCAGGCCGGTCAAAAGGGTACGGGTTCGTGGACTGTGCAAAACGCGTTGACCCTTGGGGCCGGCTCCACCATCATTGCGGCGGCTACTTTCGCTAGGGCAGTGTCCTCGCAAAGTGTTCACCGAACCTTGGCTCGTGAGGTCTTAGGGGAAGGGGTTCCTGACACTGTTTCCGGCGGACCAGATTTGCTGGATAACCTAGAAAAAGCCGTCTATGGGGCAAAAATTGTGGCGTATTCTCAAGGGTTGTCGCAGATTCGAGCCGCCTGTAAGGAATACGGTTGGACAGTTGACCTAGCCAAGCTGGCGGCCATTTGGCGTGCCGGCTGCATCATCCAGGCGCAGCTTCTGCAAGACATCATGGAAACTTATAAGGATGGCGACTTTGACACCCCGCTGTTGCTGAAACCAGCCATCAGCGCGGTCATTAAAGACGCCCTGCCCGCGTTGCGCGCGGTGGTCAGCGACACCATCAAAGCCGGGATAGCCCTGCCTGCTCTCAACGCTGGCTTGGCATATCTGGATTCCTTGCGTTGCCCAGCTCTGCCAACAGCTCTGGTACAGGCCCAAAGGGACTTCTTCGGGGCACATACCTATCGCCGGCGGGACAGTGAGGGCAGTTTCCATACCCGATGGGAGAACCCACAACGTCCGGAAATATCGCTTTCCTAGCAGTAACTATAAATTAACGTGATTCACCTAATAGGGGAGCGCCACGTTCAGCACGGTGTGGTTTTCAGCGAGTTGCCGCAATCTTCAGAGCATTGGCAGCGCGGGCGGTAATTTCGCCGAAATCACCCTGGGCGATTAACTGTCGGGTGGCAATCCAAGAACCACCACAGGCAGGAACCTGTGGGTGAGCCAGATACTGTGCCAGATTTTCCTTTGAGATACCGCCGGTCGGGACAAACTGTATCTGCGGGAAAGGACCGGAAAGCGCGGAAATCACGGGTAGCCCGCCCGAGGCTTGTGCGGGAAAGAACTTTACGTATTTCAAGCCCGAGTTGACGGCTTTCATCAGCCAAGAAGCATCGGTAGCGCCGGGCAAAACAGGCACTTGGTTAGCTTGACAGTAATCCACTAGGTCCTGATCGTAACCGGGCATGACCAGGTACTTTGCTCCCGAATCTATGGCGATTCGAGCCTGTTCCAGATTCGTAACGGTGCCCGCCCCCACCAAAATATCGCTGTACTGGGACATTTGCGCGATAGCCGCCGCTGCCGCATCGGTGCGGAAGGTAACTTCAGCTGTGCTGATGCCTCCAGCAAGCAGAGCATCAGCCAATGCCACGGCATCTTTTGCGTCGTCCAGAACTACTACCGGGATGAGGGGATTTTTCTTGATAACCGCATCCATATCCATCTTGATTCCTCCTGAGTGTCGTGAGTACTTGGCAGCAGGTAGTCTGCCTGACAATCGTGTCGGGCAGGCCTCTGACCAACGTTGCAGTATGGAACAGAGCCTCCGTGTCCATTTTATGACTTCTGACGCGGAATATGACGTTGAGTAAACGCGATTGAACCGGGCGAGGCCGGTGTGCGTTCGGGTGCGATCATAAGCCGCGGTATGCTATCATGTAAGGTGCGGCTCCTGACTGCTCGCATGATCTGGCGTTTGCTTGGTCTTTATGCGCTTTAAGAGTGTTATTGGATAGTGAGCTATTAGAGCTATTTTGATACTGTCTGGCCCTTTTGTTGGTAGAACTTTGATAATTTAGACCAACAACGTTTTACAACTATTATGCTACTGTATACATTGATTTCTTGAAGTATATAGAGTTTAGCAAGTATCCTATTGGAATTGAAGTGACTACATGTTCTTAAGGCTAATATCATTGGAAATGAGACCGATGTATATATTATAGTCTTGTTTATCTGAATTTTGCTCAAAATTCTGAGATTAGACATAGATAGGTAGACTCTATAGAGTTTTCTATTTATATCGTCATATGCATTAGTTTTCTGCTTTTTTCTTTATCAAAGAGACTACATTCGATTAGTCAATGTTTGCTATGTTTTAATTAAAATGACATATATAAATATAGGCAGAGTATCTTAGACAGTAAGCCAGTTATCAAGCCATATTTTCCACAGATACAGTATTTACGCTTTGATGAGATTGCTAGATAGAATCTACTATTAGACAGCTATGTCACATAGTGTCTAGTAAATATTGCATATGCCTATATGGAATAGCTATTTATGCCAAAGCGACGCACATATAATGTAAATAAGATTATACAGGCATGGTTTATGTACTCTAGTTGTTGTAGCCTTAGTTAGCGTGTCGTAGCTATAAATAAATCGATTTGATGCCTACAGATAGTTATACCATCATTTAGCTAACTAAAACAGCTTCGAACTGCATAGATGTATTTCATGTGAGCGCGTGGGTGTTGTTTTGTGGTGTTTCGCCTGAAACGACCAATTGTGGTCGTTTCTTAACGGCTTCACCGTTTTCGCGGCGACTTATGCGAGCTTCGCTCGCTGCCGCCCGCGCCGGTGAACCGGGGGTTCGAATCCCTCGCGGAGGGCGAGGGACACTAACTTAGGGTAGAGAGTGCAAAGAAAAAATCCCTCGTGCAACATTTCAAACCATTGAGAACGGGTAAAACCGCAGGTTAAGTAAAGTATAATGTTGCATGTGGCGGTTTACAAGCATTGTTATGAGGAGCCTGCCGGTTTCGCCCGTATCAACCACCACTCACTGACGTTGGCGAGGACGGGGGACTATTTGGGTTCCGGTTCAAGTAGCTTGCCCGTATCACTCGGTTATTCAGGGGCTGGCAACGTGACTTCGACTTCTGGCAGTTCCTCATTGAAATCAGTACCTTTGCCCTGCAATAATCCTTTCAATACTCCAAAACTTTGTGAGGACATCGACAGTAACATCGGAATGGTGGAATCCAAGTATTTTTCGCAAAGTTCGGTGTAATTCCTGTTGGGTAGCGTACCATCGTTGGGACTGATTTCTTCTTCAACATTCAGCTCCACAAATGTGCTACCCGTAGTCAGCCAGTCTGACGAAACTAAACACACTTCTGAGCGATAACGAATCTTATTCAAATCGAATGGCTCCTGCGTATCAGGAGGTGAAACAATTATTCTAACATAGGGCTTAGGTGGCTTGACTTCCTCAGAGTCGAACCCCATCAGCTTTAAAGGTGCGGTCATCAACCTGATGACTCCCGAGTCTGTAACTTGCATGTGTATCACGCCTCTGCCAGGATTTGTGTTCGTGTGGGATAGTCGGGTGACTGATCCAGAGTTTCCCTAGAGACACGTTCCCACAATTTTTCCGCTTCGTCGCTGGGGGCGCTAATGTTTTCCACTGTTACATTCGGTACCGGACGAACTGTGTATTCTATCTCCGCACCAATTGCAATGGCGTAAGCCCTAATCGTCCGTTGGTTAGGGTTGACCTGCAAATTCTCAAATCGCGAGATATAGGACTGGTCATTTCCCATACGCTCAGCTACTACCTTTTGCGTCAGACCATCCTGTTCGCGTGAGCGGCGAATCTTGACCAGAGCTTCAATGAGCTGACGGTCACGACGTACTTGGGCGCGTGCTAAGGTATATACTTGTTTCTCGGTTGGTTCCTGCATGTCCTTACCTTTCCATAGCCCAAATTATTCCACGTTTCCTACGCAAGTTGGCTCAAATGAATCTTGATATGTCTTTCTTAGCATACGTCAGATGGTTCGGTAACAGAAAACGGTAGATTGCGCAGATTCATGCGGGGCTACGTGGAGTCATGAAAGAAATCTTACGTTGTGAGCACTTATGGATGAAGCTATCTTGGAGTTCGCGCCATCGTCGGCTGTCCAGCACCTTTACGTAGCTTCCCAGACTCACCAGGGAATCTCTATCGTGTTCTGGCTCAAAACAGTAGATTCGTGAACGGCAACGATTTCCGTTCACGTCGAAGGGTTCAGGCACTCGCAGTTCTATAACTTCAACATCAAGGCGGGTCCTGGTGGCATCCCTTGTTGCTTTCACAAATTCTGGATCTTGCTGCAGATTCCCATATGAGGCTCGTTCTAGCAAATCATCCATTTCAGCCCGAAGATGCATACGTTCAAACATATGAGCTTCCAGAGTATTCAAGTCAAGTGCCATATCGTCACTAATCCAGCATGGCATCTCATACCATTGACGACCAGGCATTATTTCCCCGTTAAATTCATCTCCAGGGTGAATCCAGATGTACGGCTTCTCAGTGAAGGAGCAACACCGCAAAACACCACTATCGCCCATTAATGCTCCCTCAACAATCTCCGGTATCCCGCCATCTGCCTGCTACTCATTCTATTCCATAAGAGTCTTACTTCGATATGGTGTTCGTTTACCAACCGAAATGCTCATCTGCAATGGCCTGTTCATCATGGTACGTGGCGGTTTACAAGCATTGTTATGAGGAGTCTGCCGCTTCGCCCGTATCAACCCCCGCTCACTGACGTAGGTGAGGACGGGGGGCTATTCGGGTTTCGGTTCAAGTAACCCGCGCACACCAGAACGGAAACCAGCTCTAGTTCTTTCGTTATTGCCTGAAGTACAATGATGGGAGAGGGGGTACGATGATGACTTCCCAAGCCGCAGTGACACAACTTACCCCGCTGGTGAGATAAGAGAGATATAATCACAGGTTATGCATGTGTATATTGACGATTCTGGCGATGGAGGGATGAAGTTTGGGAAAGGATCGACTCGATTTCTAGTTATGGCAGCCTGCGTATTCGATGATACACGGCAGATAGAACTCCTCGACCAGAAAGTTAGCGATTTATCACAACAGTTGCATCGAAAGACCGAGTTTAAATTTCATAAAACCAAAAAAACACACAAGAGAATGTTTTTTGAGGCAATCGAGCCAGTGAATTTTGCTGTTCGAGTACTGGTGATAGACAAAACTGTTCTCTATTCTGAGACGCTTCGCAAATCTCCGAGTAAACTGAAATCCTTCGCTATTTCGCTGCTGTTAACCCACACGTTCGACACGGTAAAAAACGCAAAAATCCTCATCGATGGACAAGACACAAAAAGCTTTGGCATCACTGACGCATCATACATCATGAAAAAAGCTAACGGTTCAGGTAAGACAGTGGTACGGAAGGTTGAGTTCGTGGACTCTAGGAACAGTGTTGGGATTCAGTTAGCAGACATGATTGCCGGGTTATAGGACAAAAATTGTTGATTTTTGATTTCTAGTAGTCCTGTCGGTATGGGGTTTGGTGGTGGAGGTCTTGCCATTGGATGGTGGTGTCCCAGA
>QWCK01000125.1_pt1 | contig 162872 bp, 142 predicted proteins | sample 1972571 | NCBI WGS metagenome assembly QWCK01 (sample SAMN09866710, study PRJNA288562) | Human gut metagenome isolate term2_stool, whole genome shotgun sequencing... | isolation source: gut | host: Homo sapiens | place: USA: California
GAAGGGTGTCCCGCGCCATTAAAATCCTAAGTTTTCAGAACTTTTATGAAGTTCTGAAAACTTGCTCAGCGGGGAGAAAAGACTTTTTCGACACGCTGAGCGCCCACGGCGAAAGCCGTGGGCGCTGATGCTTTGACTTATTCGGCTTCCGCGTAGATCCCGCCTTCGCCAGCCCACCACATGGCATCATACAACTGCTCAAGATCGGCGCAGGAGCCGGCGTAATCCTTCACATCGTCATAGAGGGGACAGGGCTTGCCGTGGGAAAACCGCTCATTGTAGTCAGCGATGATCCGGGGCAGGTCCTGGTTCAATTCCTCCACCGTCAGCACACGGGACCAGGGCTGGCTGTTCTCATCCTGAAACGCACATTCTATTTCGTCCAGATTGCCGACGATTGCCAGCACCGCCGCCATGTCCTGATAAAGGCCCTTTTCAGAGTCTCCCATTTTACCGGAAGTCTGGGGGACGGAGAAATTCAGCGTCAGGCGGTAAGGTGCGGAGGAGGTGTGCAGCTCCAGCGTATAGCTGCCGCAGGTGTCGAACCGTAAGGCGTTGAGCACCCGGCCCACGGCGGGGGCGTCCCCCACATAGGGCGTTTGGGCCTGATAGACACGGTCGATCTGCGGCGAGATCTCAATGCCACCCTGCCAGATCAGTTGATCTCCCAGATAGACCGCGTTGACGCCCTCCGTGTTGAGGACGGCCCGGTAATCACCGGAATTACTGAGGGGAGAGGGCAATACCTGACGGCAGGTGACGCGGACGATCCCCTCCGGCTCCTGCTCCGTTTCCCACTGGCGGCAGGCCGTGCCGGACCAAATGGAGTATACCCGGATGTCCAGTTGTCCCGGCACATCCGTGCTGATAACCCAGCTCATGCCTTGCGTCTGGATCGGCGTGCCGATGACAAACAGCTTTGCCGCGACGCCCGCCGTGAACAGCAGCACCGTGACGGCAACTGCCGCCGCCACACGCCGCCAGCCCCGGCGCTTCACTTTTTTCAGATAGTCTACCTCTTTTGCGTCCTCCGGGGCCGCCTGCTTCGGCGCGCCTGCCAGCGCCGTCCGAAGCTGGGCACAGTCCGGACACTCGGACAGATGACGCTCTACCGCTGTATTGCTCTCCGGGGAGGTGAGGCCCTCCACATAGGAGGGGAGCAAATCCCGCACCACACCGCAGGTCAGATCATTTTTCATCGTCGCAGCCTCCTTGCTTCAATCGTTCCTTGCCCCGGTAAAAGGTCACTCTGGCCCAGGTCTCCGTTTTGCCTAAAACGTCTCCAATCTCCCGGAAGGACAGTCCACCGAAGGCCCGGAGGTAGACCACCTCCCGCCCCGGCTCCGGTAATTCATGGACCCGCCGCAGCAGATCTAACTGCCCGGAGCGGCTGACGGCCTCCTCCTCGGCGGAGGGCATCAGCGGCAGCTCTGCTTCCTCAGGAAGCTCCGTTTCCCGGTTGGCCTTCCGCAAATGCTGATACCACAGGTGCTTGGCGATCTGGCACAGCCAGACGGACACCTTGCAGCTGCCGTCAAACCGGTCGATGGACCGCACTGCCTGATAAAAGGTCTCTTGGGTCAGTTCCTCCGCCGTCTGGGGGTCCCGGCATTGGGAGAGCAGAAATTTATAGACCGTCTGCGCGTGCTGGCGGTAGACGGTATCCAGATCCTTCACGGAGTTTCTCCCCCTTTCAGCGGTGTTTTCATCTGCTATATCCGTTTGGGGCGCGATTCGTTACAGCGTTGGAAAAAGATTTTGAAAAAAAGGAGCCATACGGCTCCTTTTGCGATGCTCAGAAGGTTTCAGACTGGACCAGTTCCTCGTAGGAACGGATGTAATAGTCGCACAGACGCTGAATCTCCGGTTGATCCTGCTCCGCCGTGGCCTCATAGACCCCGGCCACCCGGAAGCCTGCTGCCTTGGCGGTACGGATGGCGTGGAGGGCGTCCTCAAATACCACGGTGTCCCGCTTGTTGGACTGGAGCCGCCGCATGGCCATCTCGTAGATGTCGGCGCTTTCAGATTTGTGATTTCCCGCGTCGGCGGAGGTGACGATCCCCCGGAAATAGTGGTCGATGCCTGCCGTTTTCAGGGCCTTTTCCGTCAGCCGCCGATGGGTGGCGGTGGCCACATACATCCATACGCCCTCCATTTTCAAAATGGAGAGAAATTTTTCCAGACCCGGCTTGGGCCGGACCTGGCTGGAATAGAATATCTCCATCCGCTGAATGATCTGGTCGATGATCTCCTGCTGGGACCACGGCAGACCGCAGACCTCCCGCAGATAGGGGATCACGTCGCAGTCCGCTAAGGTGTGGAGCATCCGGTCCTGCTCCGGTGTGGCGGTGATGCCCGCCTCCTTTAAGAACGTGGGCCCCAGCTCCCGCCATGTGGGCATGGAGTCCAGCAGGGTCCCGTCCATATCAAAAATCGCGCTTTGTAACCGCATTGATGACCTCGATCTCCGTAAATTTTGAAACTTACAGCATATGCGCCGATAGAGCGCAGATGAAAAAACTGGTATTTTATTGTTCGTTACTGCCGATCCAATAGCACCCTGCACCTATGATAGCAGCTAAAAATTCAATTGCCTTGAGATACATATCATAGCTATGCCAACCAATGATAAAACCAGATAATATATAAATCACTGCAAATACAACTACCGAAATAACCGCCCGCTTTATTTTGTTTTTCATCAAAGAGATCTCCTTTAAAATTCAGATTATGTTTGTCGAGGCATTCCTAGGGGACTTCCCTTGCCCGCGCGGGGCAAGGGACTTTTTTGCTTGACGAATGATACTCTGATGAAGATACTTTGTGTCCCGCATGGAAAAATTGAAATCATTTTTGTCAGGACATGTGCCTGACAAAAATACTTTGATCTAAGTGCCTTGGGCACGTTCACCAGTCCGCAGACTGGTGGGAGGTGGTTAGGAGGGGGACAAGTCCCCCTCCTAAGTAATCAGCACAGTTTGGAACCCGCCGGGATCTGATCGTCCAGCATGATGAGGTTCAGCTTTTCCTCGCCCTTTTCCGTGTGGACGGCGGAAAGCAGCATACCGTTGCTCTCCAAACCCATCATCTTCCGGGGAGGCAGATTCACGATGGCGGCCAGGGTCTTGCCCACCAGTTCCTCCGGCTCATAGAACTTGTGGACACCGGAGAGGATCTGCCGGTCGGTGCCGGTGCCGTCATCCAGCGTGAAGCGCAGCAGCTTGTCAGACTTTTTCACGGCTTCGCAGGCCTTGACCTTCACCACCCGGAAATCGGATTTGCAGAAGGTGTCGAAGTCCACCGTTTCGGTGAGCTGAGGCTCCACCTCCACGTCAGGCTGCTCTGCCTTCTTAGCGGCGGCTTCGGCGGCTTCCAGGTCCGCAAGAGCCTTGTCCAGATCCAGACGGGGGAACAGGTTTTCACCCTTGACCACGGCAGCGGTCTCAGGCAGTTCGCCCCAGAGGTCCGCAGACTCCCAGGTCCGGGCCTCCGCGCCCACACCGATCTGGGCGAAGAGCTTTTCCATGCTCTCGGGCATGAAGGGGGTCAGCAGGATACCGCAGATGCGGGTGGCTTCCAGCAGGTTATAGAGCACATGGGCCAGCCGGGCGCCGTTGGCTTCCATATCCTTGGCCAGCGCCCAAGGGGCGTTCTCGTCGATATATTTGTTAGCCCGCTGGATCAGCTTGAAGGTCTCAGACAGGGCGTTGTGAGGGGCGAAGGTGTCCATCTCATGAGCGTAGGCCTTCTTCAGACCGGCGGCCTGTGCCACCAGCTGGGCATCGTACAGCACGGGGTCCACAGTGTCACCGCTGGCGGCCAGCTCCACGCTGCTGCCCATGCGGACCATGGCAACCAGCTGCTTCTCATCTTCCGTGGCACCGCAGCCTGCAGGCAGGGAGCCGCCGAAGTACTTGTTCACCATGGCGGTGGTGCGGCTGAGGAGGTTGCCCAGATCGTTGGCCAGATCGGTATTGATGGTCTGGATCAGCAGCTCATTGGAGAAGTTGCCATCGGAGCCGAAGGGGAAGGTCCGCATCAGGAAGAAGCGGAGGGCATCCACGCCGAACTGCTCCGCCAGCAGGTAGGGGTCCACCACGTTGCCCTTGGATTTGGACATTTTGCCGCCGTCCAGCAGCAGCCAGCCGTGGCCGAAAACGTGCTTGGGCAGAGGCTCCTCCAGACTCATCAGCATGGCAGGCCAGATAATAGAGTGGAATCGCACAATTTCCTTGCCGACGATGTTGATGCCGGGCCAGTATTTCTTGTAGTCATTATAGCGGTCATTCTCATAGCCCAGCGCGGTGATATAGTTGCTCAGGGCGTCCACCCACACATAGACCACGTGCTTGGGGTCAAAGTCCACGGGGATGCCCCAGGAGAAGCTGGTGCGGGAAACGCACAAATCCTCCAGACCGGGGTCGATGAAGTTTTTCACCATCTCGTTGACGCGGGAGCGGGGCTGGAGGAAGTCAGTGTTTTCCAGCAGGTCCCGGATGCGGTCAGCGTACTTGCTCAGACGGAAGAAGTAGGCTTCCTCCTCGGCGTCCACAACGGGGCGGCCGCAGTCGGGGCAGCAGCCGTCCTTCAGCTGGCTCTCCGTCCAGAAGGACTCGCAGGGAGTGCAGTATTTGCCCTTGTAGGTGCCCTTATAGATGTCGCCCTTGTCATACATCCGCTTGAAGATCCGCTGGATGGCCTTCACATGGTAATCGTCAGTGGTGCGGATGAAGCGGTCGTTGGAGATGTTCATCAGCTTCCACAGATCCCGGACGCCCCGGGGGCCTTCCACGATGCGGTCCACGAACTCCTGGGGAGTGACGCCGGCCTCGTCGGCCTTCTGCTCGATCTTCTGGCCGTGCTCGTCGGTACCGGTGAGGAACATGACGTCCTCGCCCTTCAGTCGGTGATACCGGGCCAGAGTGTCGGTGGCCACGGTGCAGTAGGTGTGGCCGATGTGCAGCTTATCTGAGGGGTAGTAGATGGGGGTTGTGATATAAAAAGTGTCCTTTTCCATATCCGGTTCCTCTTTTCTTCTTTATGATAAATTTTGAGTGATCGCAAATAAAAACGCCGTCCCTGAGCATACGCTCAAGGACGGCGAAGAAAGCCGTGTTACCACCTTGATTCACCCACACCTCGCGGCGTGAGCCTCTGCGGGTACAAGCCTGCCGAAACCGGCACGCGATACCCTGACGCTGTAATGGGCGCACCCATCGCAGCCTGCGCCGAAGCGCTGAGCCGCGCGGCTCCGGGGCCATGTTCTGCCCACCGCATGGGTCCCTTTTCAGCTGCCGGGACTCTCTGAACCATGCCGCGAGGACGTACTCTCCCCTTCATTGCCTTCTCAATTGCACTCACTTATACCATATTTTAAACGATTAGTCAATCATCCGGTCAAAATATTTCCGATTTCCGCTGTTTTTATTCGCTATGGTACTTTCCCCGCCATTTTCCGGCAGCATAATGATAGACGGACAGAGCGCAGGCCACGGCCCAGCCGATGCCGTAGCTCCAATACATAGCGTCCGGGCCGAAGCGGTTTGCCAGCAGGTACAGGAAGGGGACCCGCAGCAGAATCACAGAGGCCACCACGTTCACCATGGGATACAGGCTGTCGCCCGCGCCCCGCATGGCGGAGTTCAGTACGAACAGAATGGCAAACAGCACGTAGGGCGGCATCACACATTGCAGATACCGGACGCTGGCGGCGATGACCGCCGGGTCCGGGGAGAAGATCCGGGACAGAGGGACGGACAGCCACACCACAAGGGCGGAACTGAGAACTGTCCACACAACAGCCATGGTCACGGTGATCCGGACGCCCTGACGGACCCGGTCCTCCCGGCTTGCCCCCATATTCTGCCCCACAAAGGAGATCACAGCGGCGGCCAGGCTCTGGACCGGCAGAAAGGACAGGGTATCCAGTTTATTGCCCACGTTGAAGCCAGCAGTGAAGGCCTTTCCGTAGCTGTTGACCTTGGAGAGTACGCCCATGGCGCCTAGGGCCACCAGAGACATCTGGATACCGCTGGGCAGGCCAATGCGGATGATCTCACAGAACAGTTTGCGGTCGAAGATCCCGTTGAAGGGATGGATGGCCAGCTGCGGATACCTGCGGTTGATATACCAGATACCGAACAGCCAACTGCACAATTGGGCGATGACGGTGCCCAGCGCCACGCCCAGCACCCCCAGCGGTACCGCCAGCACCAGTGCCAGATCCAGAAAGATGTTCAAAATAGTGGACACCGCCAGAAACAGCAGCGTGGTGGAGCTGTTGCCCATGCCCCCTAAAATGCCGGCGTTGAGATTATAGCCGATGCTGCCGACAAGCCCCGCACAGACCACCAGCAGATAGGTCCGGGTCTCTGCCCAGGCGGCGGGGTCCACCCGTAAAACAGTCATCAGGGGATTCACCAGCAGCAGCGCGGCGGCAGTGATGGGCAGAATACTGCGGATGAAGGCGGTATACAGGCTGTCGATGGCGCTCCGGACCCGGTCCGGTCTCCCGCCGCCGAAGGACTGGGCGATGACCACGGTGCCGCCGGTGGCGATGCCGGAGAACAGGGAGGTGAACAGGAAGATCACCGGAAAGCCGACGCCCACGGCGGCCAAGGCTCCGTCGCTGACATAGTTGCCCACCACCCAGCTATCCACCATATTGTAGAACTGCTGCAAAAAATTCCCCGCCAGCAGCGGCAGGGTAAACATCAGAATATGGCGGAAGGGACTGCCCGCCGTCATATTCCGGATTCCGCTTTCCGTCCCCACGATACACCTCTAATCATTTTTATTTTACTGTACTCCTTTTCGCCGAAAAGGGCAAGTTGATTTCCCGTCGAAAACCGGGTAAAATGGGGGAAAACCGTCAAAAACCGCCGCCGGGACTGGGCGGCGGGGAAGGAGCCTCTATGAAACTGGTATCTTGGAACGTCAACGGCCTGCGGGCCTGTCTCGGCAAGGGCTTTCTGGACTTCTGCGCCTTTGCGGACGCAGATGTGATTTGCCTGCAGGAGACGAAGATGCGCCCGGAACAGGCGGAATTCGACCTGCCGGGCTATGAACGCTACTGGAACAGCGCCGACAAGGCGGGCTATTCCGGCACCGCCGTGTTTACCCGGCAGACGCCCCTCTCTGTTACCTATGACTTCGGCAAGGAGGTCCACCGTCACGAGGGACGGGTCATTACGGCGGAATACCCGGAATTCTATCTGGTGTGCTGCTACACGCCCAACTCCAAGGACCAGCTTTCCCGGCTGGACTACCGCATGGAGTGGGAGGACGATCTGCGGGACTATCTGATGGAGCTGGATCAAACGAAGCCGGTGGTCTACTGCGGCGATCTCAATGTGGCCCATCAGGAGATCGACCTGAAAAATCCGAGATCCAACCGCATGAACCCCGGCTTTTCCGACGAGGAGCGGGCCAAAATGACTCAACTGTTAGCAAGCGGCTTTACGGACACCTTCCGGTATCTGTATCCGGACAAGACCGGCGCGTACTCCTGGTGGAGCTATCGCTTCAATGCCCGGAAGAACAACGCCGGGTGGCGCATCGACTATTTTATTGTCTCCGACCGGCTGAAGGATAAGATCAAAAGCGCCGACATCTGGAGCGAGGTCTTAGGCAGCGACCACTGCCCTGTGGTGCTGGAGCTGGAGCTCTGACCCTATGACAGCAGGGTGTTGATCTCATCGACCTCCAAGTCCTGTAAGGCCCAGTTGATGCCGTAGCCGATGACCTTGCCGAGGTCCCGCACCTGCTGGTCAATGTCCCGGGGCGTGACCATGAGGTTTTCCGGGCGGCTCCGCAGGGTTTCCAGATCCGGCTCCGGAAGGCCGGATTCCTCCAATAGATCCGCTGCTAACGTGGCGGCATCCACCACCGTGGGGACGCCCACGGCCAGCACCGGTACCCCCAGCGTTTCCCGGTTCAGGGCGGAGCGGTGATTGCCTACGCCGCTGCCGGGGATGATGCCGGTGTCGCTGAACTGGACGGTACAGCACACCCGCCCCACCCGGCGGGAGGCCAGCGCGTCCACGGCGATGACCACCGACGGATGGAGCCGGTCCACCAGTCCCCGCACCGCCTCTGCAGATTCCACGCCGGTGGTCCCCAACACCCCCGGCCGCAGGGCCGCCACCGGGCGGAACCCGGAAAAGTGCTGGGGCATAGCGTCGATGAGATGGCGGGTGATGAGGATGCTGTCCGCCGCCAGCGGGCCGACGGCGTCCGGCGTCATGGCCCGGTTTCCAAGGCCCACCACCAGCACCGGACCGCTGTCCGGGGTCAGCTCCTTGACTTGCTGCCCCACGGCCCGCACCGCCCGGTCGAAAAACCCATCCCCCCTCTGCCAGAAGGCGGTGAGGTCAAGGGTGCGGTAACTGCCCGCAGGCTTTCCCAGTGCGGCCTCCCCCTCCCGGTCCAGAATATCCACCTGTGTGACCGGATATCCCTGTATTTTCTTCTCCGTGGCCTTTACGCCTGCCAGCCGGGTGGTTTTCCCGGCGGATTCCTGCCACAGCTCGTGGGCCTCGATTGCCAGATCCGTCCGTTTTGTAAACATTTTGCCCTCCTGACACAAAATCTTGTGGTATTAAGGGTAGCTTTTGCGGAGATATTCGCGTTATACAAAAAAATATAGAAATATTAAAAAAAGGCTTGCTTTTTCTGGGCTTCTCTGCTAAAATATCATCCTGCACGGTGGAAATTATGAAACCGCGCCAAGAAATGCCAGGAGGAGGTGTTTGGTTTGCCGAATATCAAGTCTGCCAAGAAGCGTGTCCTCATCGGTGAGGTCCGCAACGCGCGCAATAAGGCTACGAAGTCCGATCTGAAGACTGCCATCAAGAAGTTCGAGGCGGCTGCCGCTGAAGGCAATCGCACCGAGGCCGATGGCGCTTACAAGGTCGCGGTCAAGAAGGTCGATCAGGCTGTCGCTAAGGGCGTTCTGCACAAGAACACGGCTGCTCACCGCAAGAGCGCTATGACCCTGAAGCTCAACAAGATCGGTTAATAGGCCAAACAAAAGGACATCCGTCAGGATGTCCTTTTTTGTTTGGCCTTAAACTGACCTTATAAAATTTTGCAATTCTGAATATTGAGATAGTATCAAGATGGGATATAATGAATGCAAGAACAGGCGGTACACGCCGGAACAGGTGAAGTGCAATGGAAAATCAGAAGGTAAGAAAGTTAGTTCTCAGTGCTTTGATGGCCGCCCTTGTCTATGTGGCTACCAGCATCATTCAGATCCCGTCCCCCGTCAACGGCTATGTGAATCTGGGCGACTGCTTCGTGCTGCTCTCCGGTTGGCTGTTGGGGCCTTGGTATGGTGCGGCAGCAGCCGGTATCGGCTCCATGCTGGTGGATCTGCTCAGCGGCTACGGACACTATGTTCCCGGCACCCTGATCATTAAGGGCCTTGACGCCTTGGTAGCGGCGCTGATCTTCCGGGCCTTGGGCCGCGGGAAGACTGCCATGCTGGTCAGCGGCATCGTGGGGGAGACCATCATGGTCCTGGGCTATTTTGCCTACGCCTCCATGATCCTGGGCAAGGGTCTGGCGGCAGCCGCCAGTATTCCCGGCAATATCGTTCAGGGGATCGCCGGTATCGCCATCGGCCTTGCGCTGGCTGTGCTGCTGCAAAAGGCAAAGGCGCCTGCGCTGAGCGGTCTGGAACTGTAAACGAAAAAATAAGGCGGCCGTGTGAGAAAAATTCTCACACGGCGCCTTGTGCGTAAAACAAAAGGGAGGCTTATATATGGCAGGAACAACGGTGCATACGTTGGAGAATCAGCAGCTTTTGGAACAGGTAGAGCGGGAGTCCGCCGCTGCGGCCCGCCAACTGGCGGAGACTGCCCATCTGCGGAAGGGACAGCTCGTGGTCATCGGATGCAGTACCAGTGAGGTGGTAGGGCATCAGGTGGGAAGCTGGTCTACACCGGAGGTGGCGGATGCCATTTTCCGGGGCCTTGCCAGTGTGTTCGGCCCCATGGGCGTCTACATGGCCGCCCAATGCTGCGAGCATCTGAACCGGGCTTTGATCGTGGAATACGAGGCGGTCCCCGGCGGGGAGATCGTCAATGTGGTGCCCCAGCCCAAGGCGGGCAGCTCCTTCGCTACCGCCGCTTACAAGGCGTTTCGGCATCCTGTGGCGCTGGAGGAGATCCGGGCAGACGCAGGACTGGACATCGGCGGCACCCTCATCGGGATGCACTTGAAAAAGGTGGCGGTGCCGGTGCGGCTGGAGCAGGATCACATCGGTCAGGCCATTGTGCTGGCGGCCCGGGTACGGCCCAAGTTCATCGGCGGTGACCGCGCCGTTTATGATGAGACCCTGAAGGAGGGCTATCCCGATTTTACGGATTGATCGGGCATCTGCTTTCCTTACGCGCAATTATTTTATGGGAAAGAGGCCCCGGGAGAAAGCAGTTGTTTCTCCCGGGGCTTTTCATGCAGTTTCAATTTGAGATCGTATCCAATGGCGTCAGGTGTCCCCTGTACTTTCGGGGGAGCAAAGTGCAGATTGGAACTTGCTGCAGCAAAAAACAGCTCCGGTCCGTACTGGACCGGAGCTGTTTGCTCACATTTTATAGCTGCTTGACCGTGTAGTAGACAGCCAGTGCGAAGACCACCGCTGCCAGTGCCCACATGGCGTAGTAGGAGATGCCACCGCCCAGCAGAGAGGCCAGCAGAGCCAGCGCGGAAAGACCGCAGGCTGCATATACCGGCAGCTTATCCGCTTTGGGGGGCAGGAGCTTATTCAGCTTGCCGCTCTTGGTCAGTGCGGCGAGAGCTGCCAGCAGAACCAGATAGATCACCACGCAGACCTTAACGGTGGTGCCCACATACATGCTGGAGCCGTACCGACGCACGCCCCACAGAACAAAGAGGGAGGCGCCCAGCACCGTCAGAGCCAGTGCACATTCCCGGTCATACAGCGCCCAGAGGATCCCCAGCAGCATGATGACCGGCACAACGATTGTCATAAAAGAGAGGGTGGCCATATTCCAGCGGACCAGAGCCGTAGCCGCACCCACAAAAGCGCCTGCCGCAGCAAGGATCCAAGCGGACTTCTGCTTCTTGGCGCTGCTCCGCAAAACCAGAGCAGCGATCACGCCCACTGCCAACACACCCGCGCCGATCCCGGCCAGAGTCCAGAGGTAGTGATCATACCAGGCGATCCGGGTCAGTTCAGAGTCGGCATTGATATAAAAACGACGCAGGATCAGTAAATACAGTTCTGCTACGCAGCCAGCCAGGAAAAATTTCATTGCTCCATTCATGGGTTCGTCCTTCGGAGCGACCTTTTTATTCGGATTTTTTGCCATCTATTAAAACCTCCAGGGTTATATTTCCCAAAATGCGGGCAGTCCATTCCAGGCCGGTTCCCGCCGACACACGTTCATAGTATACCAGTCTCTTTTCCAATTTGCAAGGAAAACCTTCATTGCTTTTTTACAATATTCGCGGTATACTGAAAAAATCGAATCAAATTCTAACGGAGGACGCCATGAAACGGTTCTCAATTCTGATAGCAGCCTTGTGCCTGTGCCTGACAGGCTGCGGAAAACAAACAACAGAGGCTACTGCCCAGATCTTCGCCATGGACACGGTGATGGAGGTTGCGGCCTATGGTGAACATGCGGAGCAAGCGGTAAAATACACAGAGAAAAGGATCGAAGAGTTGGAAAATCGGCTCTCCCGTACAAAGGCGGACAGTCTGGTATCCGGGCTGAATCGGGACGGCAGCATCCGGCACTTGACTTACGATTACTGGAATCTCATCGCCCGTGCGAAGGAGTATCGGGACGCCACAAACGGCGCGTTCGACATCACCATTGCTCCCGTCATGGATGCCTGGGGCTTCACCGGAGACAGCTTCCGGGTACCGGAGCAGTCCGAACTGGACACACTGTTGAAAAAGGTGAACAGCGATGCGATTCAGATGTTGGGGTCGCCCTCTGATTCTGTGACGCTGGGGGAAGGACAAGCCATCGACTTAGGGGGCATCGCCAAGGGCTATACCTCCGATTGTGTAGAGGCTGTTTTCTATGACCATGAGATCGAAAACGGTAAAATCTCTCTGGGCGGCAACGTGTTCGTGCTGGGGACCAAGCCCGACGGCTCCGACTGGCGGGTGGGGATAAAGGATCCCCGGAATGAGAGCGGCCTTGCGGCGATCCTGTCCCTGCGGGACGCCTACGCCATCACCTCCGGCGGCTACGAGCGGTACTTTGAGGAAAACGGAAAAACCTACCACCATATTATTGACCCCGCCACCGGCTATCCTGCGGACAGCGGTCTGCTGTCAGTGACGGTGGTGGCGGATGCCAACGGGCCGGATCAGGAATGGGTTCAGCCCGGAAACGGCACTATGTGCGACGCTTTTTCCACGGCGTTGTTCGTCATGGGAGAGAAGCAGGCGCTGGACTTCTGGCGAAATGGCGGGTATGACTTCGATCTGGTGCTGGTGACGGAGGATGGCCGGGTGGTCGTCACTGCCGGACTGGCGAACCGGTTTGAGGAAGTGAAGGACAGTGGGTACACCTATGAAACGGTTTCCTGAGCTGAAGCCCAATTTCTGGGATGTGATCGTGGTCTTGGCGGTCATTGCGCTGGCGGCTCTCTCGGCCATGACGGTCTGGCGGGGCGGAACCGAAACCGGTGCTCTGACGGCGGTGGTCACCGCTGACGGGCAGGAGATTGACCGCTTTGCCCCGGCGGACCTGCTGGACGCGCCACGCACCTATTCTTATAACGGCGTGACGCTGACGGTGGCGGCGGAGGACGGAAACGGCCTTCGGGTCAGTTCCTCCGACTGTCCCACCCAGGACTGCGTCCGCACCGGAACTATTTCCCGCAGCGGACAGAGCATCGTGTGCCTTCCGGCCCGGATCATCATTCAGCTCACCGGCGGCGCGGCGGACAGCAACGATGTGGACATTGTGATCGGTTAGGAGGGTGACTGTGAAGCTGACAACGAAGCAGTTGACCCTCTGCGCCGTGCTGACAGCGCTGGCGCTGGCGTTCAGCTATCTGGAAAACTTTTTCCCATTATCTCTGGCCATTCCCATCCCCGGCATCAAGCTGGGCCTTGCTAATATTGTGACGGTATTCGCCCTGTACGCCCTTGGTCCCGCTCAGGCGCTGCTGATTTTGACAGGCCGGTGTCTGCTGGGGGCGGTGTTTGCCGGGAACATGAACGCCCTGATCTTCTCCCTGCTGGGGGGCTTTTCCGCCATGCTGGTGATGATTTTGCTGTCCAAGTCCCGGCATTTGTCCATCTACGGTGTGTCCGTCGGCGGCGCAGCGGCCCACAACTGCGGCCAGATCGCGGCGGCCTGCCTGACGCTGGGCTCAATGGCCCCGCTGTACTATCTGCCGATCCTGCTGGGTGCTTCCCTGATCACCGGAGCGGTGACGGGCGTGGCGGCGGCCTGCTTGTTCCGGGTGCTGGCCCATACGAACATTTTCCGGTAACAAAGCGGACGTTTTTTCGTAGAATGGAAAGATGGTTGACTTTCCTGCAGAGAGGTGCTACACTAATTTCATTATGAGAAATGAATTTGCAAAAACCTGTTGTTGTAAGACATAGGGCGGCTGAACTGCTGATCGCAGATACAGGCGTCCGTTTCAGCGTGCCTGTGTCTTGCATGAAGAGCTTTCAGGAGCGATGTGCAAGCGCACATCGCTCCTTTTGTTTTGCGCAGCCGTGTTTCCGAGGATGGAAAGATTCAACATGATCAGTATTGATGAGGAGGATACGTTATGAACTTCACACATTTGGTAGGGAACACCCCCATGATCCGCATCCGCTACAAGCTGGACGGCCGGGAGGGCTTTGTCTGGGCAAAGCTGGAGGCATACAACCTCTCCGGCAGCATCAAGGACCGTCTGGCGGCCCACGTCATTACCAAGTCCACCGCCAACGGCACCCTGAAGCCCGGCCAGCCCATCGTGGAGATGACCAGCGGCAACACCGGCATCGCCTTCTCCGCACTGGGCACGTTCACCGGCCATCCCGTCCACATCTTCATGCCGGACTGGGCCAGTGAGGAGCGGAAAAAGCTGATGGCTATGTACGGCGCCACCCTGCACCTGATCTCACGGGAAGCCGGCGGCTTCAACGCAGCCCTTCAGGGGGCCAGAGATCTGGCGGAGGAGATCGGCGGCTTCCAGCCCAAGCAGTTTGAAAATCAGGATAACCCAGAGGCCCACTACCTTACTACCGGCGTTGAGATTCTGCGCCAGCTTCCGGATGTGACGGACTTCGTGGCCGGCGTCGGTTCCGGCGGCACCCTCATGGGCACCGCCCGCCGTCTGAAGGCGGATCACGCCGTCCGGGCTGTGGCTGTGGAGCCGGATGCAGTGCCTCTGCTTTCCGGCGGAGCTATCAAGGGTGCTCACCACATTGAGGGCATCGGCGACGACTTTATCCCTGCTGTGGTGGACCAGACTCTGGTGGATGGCGTAATGGACATCAACGATCTGGACGCCATTGCCATGGCGGCGAAATTCGGCCGTGTACTGGGCCTTGGCGTGGGTATCTCCTCCGGCGCTAACTTCCTTGGCTCTGTGATTCAGAATCTGGAGCCGGGCCGGAAGGTGGCTACCGTCTTTGCCGATGACAGCAAGAAGTATCTCACCACCATGCTCTCCAATCCCTCGGCGGAAACGGCGGATATGTGGAGCTCCCGCATTGAACTGCTGGATTACGAGCCGGTGGAAACTCTGTAATTTGCAATTTTTGTGCAGCTTTTCCTTGCGGAGCCTTTGAATTCATGTTAGAATCGTCTGTAAAGGGACAAAACAGACGGCGGAGCCGGGCTTGTTGGCCCGGCTTCGTTTTGCTTACAGAAGGGAGAGACCAGATGTTTCACACGATATTATTTGATCTGGACGGTACATTGACGGATTCGCGGGAGGGGATCGTCAACTCCGTGAAATACACCATTGAAAAGCTGGGCGGGACCATGCCGGATGCCCAGACCCTTTTGAAATTCATCGGTCCGCCGCTGCAGGAATCCTTCATGGAGCACTGCGGCTACAGCCGGGAGAAGGCGGTGGAGGGCGTTCGGGTGTTCCGGGAGCACTATGTGCCGGTGGGACAGTATGAAAACGAGGCGGCCCCCGGTATTCGGGACGTTCTGGAACGGCTGAAGGCCAAGGGATACACTCTGGCGCTGGCTTCCTCCAAGCCGGAGGAGCTGTGCGTGAGCATCTGTCGGCGTTTTGGCTTTACACCCTTTCTGTCCGCTGTGACCGGCAGCCCTGCGGGAGCAGACTGGGAAAAGGCGGATGTCATTCGGGAAGCCATGCGCCGCCTGCGCCTGACCGATGCGGATAAGCCCACCGTTTTGATGGTCGGTGACCGGAAGTATGATGTGCTTGGTGCGCAGGAATGCGGCCTTGCCTGCGTGGGCGTGGAGTTCTTCGGGTACGCCGCACCCGGCGAACTGGCGGAGGCCGGGGCTGCCGCAGTCGTGCGGACGGCGGAGGAGCTGGAACAGTTTATTCTGAATCATTGAGCGTGAGAGACGGACAGAGTCCGTCTCTTTTTTCACCTGTTTTCCGCAAACGTGCGCTGAATTTTTGAAAATCGTCATTTTTGTGCATATTTCCCTTTACAAAACCAGGGAACTCCTATATAATATCATGGCTAAAGTAATCTATATGGAAATTGGAGAATCAGTATGGCTTTGATCGAATATGACGTTTATAAGCAGAAGCTGCGGGACCTGGAACCGGAGCTGAAGAAGCTGGGGGACGCCCTTGACATCGACGCTGTGGCTCAGGAGGCTGCCCGTCTGGAGGATGAGACCACTCAGGACGGCTTCTGGAACAATCTGGAGCGCTCTCAGAAGGTGCAGACCCGCCTGAAGCAGCTTCAAAACAAGCTCCACCGCTTCAAGAAACTCATGAGCACCTGGGAGGATCTGACCACCCTGTGCGAGATGGGCCAGGAGGCGGAGGATGAAGAGATCCTGGAAGAATTGAAAACAGAGTTCCCCGCGCTGGAAACCGAGATCGAAGAGATCCGTATGACCACGCTGCTCTCCGGTGAGTATGACGCAAACAACGTTATTCTCCAGCTCCACTCCGGTGCCGGCGGCACCGAGGCCCAGGACTGGTGCCAGATGCTCTATCGGATGTATACCCGCTGGGCGGAGCGTCACGGCTACGCTTGGAAAACGCTGGACTACGAGGAATGTGACGAGGCCGGTATCAAATCTGCCGTTATTTCCATCGAGTGCGAGAATGCCTACGGCCTGCTGAAGAGCGAACACGGCGTCCACCGTCTGGTCCGCGTGTCCCCCTTCGATGCCAACGCCCGCCGTCAGACCAGTTTTGCCGCTGTGGAGGTCATGCCGGAGCTGCCTGATGACGTAGAGGTGGAGATCCGCCCGGAGGACATCGAAATGCAGGTGTTCCGTTCCTCCGGTGCCGGCGGTCAGCACATCAACAAGACCTCCTCCGCCGTCCGCCTGATCCACAAGCCCACCGGTATTGTGGTGTCTTCTCAGCAGGAGCGGTCCCAGTTCCAGAACAAGGATAACTGTATGAAGCAACTGCGTGCCAAGCTGATCGAACTGAAGATCCAGCAGCATGCGGAGAAGATCTCCGACATCAAGGGCGTTCAGATGAAGATCGAGTGGGGCAGCCAGATCCGCTCCTATGTGTTCATGCCTTATCAGTTGGTAAAGGACACCCGCACCGGCTACGAAACCAGCCAGATCGACAATGTGATGGACGGCGACCTGGACGGTTTCCTGAATGCCTACCTGACGCAGTTAGCCACCGGCGAACTGAAAAAATAAGTTGTCGGCAGGCTGGCTTCCCGCCGCTTATGCGGCGAACAAGCGTTTTGCGGAGCAAAACCTTGAAATGGACGGGCTTTGCCCGGACATTTGAGTGAAATGCAGGGTTCCCATGTGCCCCCGGCACATGGGATGCAACCAGCCAGATCGACAACGTGATGGACGGCGACTTGGACGGCTTCCTGAATGCCTACCTGACGCAGTTAGCTACCGGCGAGCTGAAAAAATAAGTTGTCGGCAGGCTGGTTTCCCGCCGCTTATGCGGCGAACAAGCGTTTTGCGGAGCAAAACCTTGAAATGGATGGGCTTTGCCCGGACATTTGAGTGAAATGCAGAGTTCCCATGTGCCCCCGGCACATGGGATGCAACCAGCCAGATCGACAATGTGATGGACGACGACCTGGACGGCTTCCTGAATGCCTACCTGACGCAGCTGGCCACCGGCGAGCTGAAAAAGTAAATGCCAGAAAAGGCGCGGCTGAGAGGCCGCGTCTTTCTTCCGAAAGCTGATATGAAAGGAACCAATCTAATTTATGAGTAAGCAAAACACCGCGGGTGCGGCTCCTCAGGAAAACAAGATGGGCGTTTTGCCGGTAGGCAAGCTGCTGGCCGGTATGGCGGTGCCCATGATGATCTCCATGCTGGTACAGGCGCTGTACAACATCGTGGACAGCGTGTTTGTCTCCCGGCTCAGTGAGAACGCCTTCAACGCCGTGGGTCTGGCGTTCCCCCTCCAGAGCCTGATGATCGCCGTGGGTGCGGGCACTGCCGTGGGCATCAACGCACTGCTTTCCCGCTCTCTGGGTGAGAAAAAGCAGGAGATGGCGGACCGGGCTGCCGGCGCAGGTATCTTCCTGCTGCCCATTTGCAGCTATCTTGTCTTTGCCTTCATCGGCCTGTTCCTCTCCCGGCCCTTCTTCGTGGCGCAGGCCAAGGCAGTGCCGGAGATCGTGGAATACGGCGTGCAGTACACCCGGATCTGCTTAGGTCTTTCCGTGGGTATTTTCAGCCAGTTCTGCTTTGAGCGGCTGCTACAATCCACCGGCCGTACCAGTCTGGCCATGTGCACCCAGCTGTTGGGCGCCATCATCAACATCGTCATGGACCCCATTCTGATCTTTGGACTGTGCGGCGCACCCCGGATGGGCGTGGCCGGCGCTGCTGTGGCCACCGTTGTTGGACAGATCGTGGCGGCGATCGTGGGCCTGATCGTGAATATCAAGTGCAACCACGACATTCACATCCGCCGGGAGAACATCCGCTGGGACCCCATCGTGGCCAAGGAGATCTACCGGGTGGGTATCCCATCCATCATCATGCAGTCCATCAGTTCTGTGATGACCTTCGGCATGAACAAGATCCTCTTTGTCTTTACCCCCACCGCCACCGCCGTGTTCGGCGCGTATTTCAAGATCCAGAGCTTCGTGTTCATGCCCATCTTCGGCCTGAACAACGGCATGGTGCCCATCATTTCCTATAACTACGGCGCAGCCCGGCCCCAGCGGGTGTGGAAGACCATCCGTCTTTCCAACATCACCGCTATGGTCATTATGGTTGTGGGCTTTGCCATTTTCCAACTGTTTCCCTCCACACTGCTGGAACTGTTCGACGCATCGGAGACCATGCTGGCCATCGGCGTTCCCGCCCTGCGGATCATCAGCGTTTCCTTCCTGCTGGCAGGCTTCTGCATCATCGCTGGCTCGGTGTTCCAGGCCATCGGCAATCCGGTGTACAGCCTGATCGTCTCCGTGTGCCGTCAGATGGTAGTATTACTGCCGGTGGCGTGGCTGCTGTCCCGGACCGGACGGCTGGAGTTGGTGTGGTGGTCCTTCCCCATCGCAGAGGTCATGTCCTTCACCCTGAGCACAATCTTCCTGCGCCGCACCGTCAAGTCCGCCAACGAGGTCATGAATTCCAGCGCGGACTGACCGCATGCCTGATTTAAAAGTACACCCCGTTCTTCTGAAAAAGCGGAAGAACGGGGTATATTTTTGCGCATAAAACTGCATGCATGAGCAACGCACCGCGAACATGCACAAATGCCAGTGCATGAAGTTTTCGTGCATCATTCCCGGTTGCCCTGCGGGGGCGAGGGAATGGCACATTTCTTATTTTACTGTGCTTTTGCATAGCAAAATCCCCCGGAAGAGACCTTCCGGGGGAGAGATGTATGTAGGATTTCAGGACAGGAGCATTTTGTCATTGGCCTCGTCAGAGCCGCTGGCGCGGCTGAACAGGGCCAGCAGGTCGGGGACCGTCAGCTTCTTCTTGTCCTCACCGGAGATATCCACCACCACCCGGCCGGCATCCATCATAATGAGCCGGTTGCCGTGGGCGATGGCGTCCTTCATGTTGTGGGTGATCATGAGGGTGGTGAGGTTGTTCTCCTGCACGATCTGGTCGGACAGAGCCAGCACCTTGTCAGCGGTCTTGGGGTCCAAAGCGGCAGTGTGCTCGTCCAACAGCAGCAGCTTGGGCTGCTTCAGGGAGGCCATCAGCAGCGTCAGCGCCTGACGCTGACCGCCGGAGAGCAGGCCCACCTTGGCGGTAAGGCGGTCCTCAAGCCCCAGATCCAGCGTTTTCAGCAGTTCCCTGTAATCTGCCCGCTCCAAGGCGGTGATGCCCCACTTCAACCCCCGGGGCTGGCCCCGGCGGGCTGCCAGCGCCAGATTTTCCTCGATCTGCATGGTGGGCGCGGTGCCCATCATGGGGTCCTGAAACACCCGCCCCAGAAATGCCGCCCGCTTGTGCTCCGGCAGCTTGGTAACGTCCTGTCCGTCGATGGTGATGGTGCCGGAATCCACCTGGAACACGCCAGCGATGGCGTTCAGCATGGTGGACTTGCCCGCACCGTTGCCGCCGATAACGGTGACAAAATCCCCGTCATTCAGTGTCAGGTTCAGATGGTTCAACGCTACCTTAGCGTTGATGGTATTGGGATTAAACGTCTTGCAGATATCCTTCAACTCAAGCATGGACGGAACCTCCCTTCTTGGTGTGGATGTGGCCCTTCCAGTAGGGGATCGCCAGGAACACGGCCACGATCAGGGCGGACACCAGCTTCAGATCGTTGGTGTTCAGACCCAGCTGCAAAACGATTTGCAGAACGATGTAGTAGATGACGGCACCGATGGAGACCGCCAGCAGCTTCAACGCGAAGTTGATGAATACCTTGCCGAAGGCCACTTCGCCGATGATGACGGCGGCCAGACCAATGACGATAGCGCCCCGGCCCATGTTGATGTCGGAGGAACCCTGGAACTGGGCCAGCAGACCGCCGGACAGGGCTACCAGACCGTTGGACACCATGAGTCCCAGCACCACGTTGGCGTTGGTATTGATGCCCTGAGCCCGGGCCATGTTGGGATTTGCGCCGGTGGCACGGAGGGAGCAGCCCTTTTCCGTGCCGAAAAACCAGTACAAAACGGCAATGAGCACCACCGTGAATACCAGCAGCAGAGGCAGGGGGTTATCCAGACTCACCGAACGCACATACCGCTGGGATACCAGCAGATCATACTTATCCACGCCTACTGCCTGATTGGCCTTGCTGCCCATGATCCGCAGGTTGATGGAGTAGAGGGACAACTGGGTCAGAATACCGGCCAGAATGGCGGGGATGCCGCATTTCGTGTGGAACAGGCCGGTGACAAAGCCGGCCAGCATACCTGCCAGAAAGGCGCACAGCAACGCGGCCCAAGCGTTCAGACCTGCCCGGATCAGCATGACGGCCACGGCACCGCCGGTGGCCAGAGATCCGTCCACCGTCAGATCAGCTACATCCAGAATACGGAAGGTGATGTAGACGCCGATGGCCATCAGGCCCCAGATCAGGCCCTGGGCCACAGCGCCCGGCAGCGCATTGAGAAGGGAGGATAGAAAACTCATACCGTTTCTCCTTGTTCACAGCGGGAGGAGGGGATTGCCCCCTCCCGCCAGATTTTCGTTATAGGATCGCGTTTGTTTTGGATCAGCCCTCAATGGCCTCATAGCCGTCCAGAGGCTGGATGCCCAGCTCCTCGCAGATGGTGGGGTTGTACTTGGGGGTGGCGTCGGTGTATTCGATGGGCATGGTGGAGATATCCGCCTCGCCGGTGAGGATCTTGGCAGCCATCTTGCCGGTGGTCACGCCCAGATCATAGTAGCTGATGGACAGGGTAGCCACGCCGCAGCCGGAGCAGATACCCTCCTCGCCGCAGATAGCGGGAACACCGGCGGGCACCAGGATGTTGGCGATGGCCTCGGTGTTGGAGGCGGCGGTGTTATCGGTGGGGAGATAGACCACATCCGCGTAGTCAGCGGCAGACTGGGTCACGGACGCCACGTCATTGGAGTCGGTGAAGGCAAATTCCTTGGTCTCAATGCCCTTGTTGGCCAGGCAGGTCGCCACTTCCTGGATCTGGTAGCTGGAGTTGGGTTCGGCGGAGCAGAACAGCAGGGCCACCTTCTTGGCCTCGGGGAACCACTCGGTGATCATATCGGCCTGCTGGCTCAGGTCAGCCAGATCGGAGGTGCCGGAGATGTTGCCGCCTACGGTGCCGTCGAAATCGTCAAGATCCAAGGCCACGCCGTAAGCGGTGATGGAGGTGCCCAGAATGGGAATGTCGGCAGTCGCGGAAGCGGCGGCGGTCAGGGCGGCGGTGGCGTTGGCCATGATCAGGTCCACGCCCTCGGAAACAAAGCCGTTGACGATCGTACCGCAGTTGTTGGCCTCGCCGGAGGCGTTCTTGTTTTCAAACTCCACCTGGCCGGGGAGGGCTTCATTCAGAGCGTCGATAAAACCCTGGGTTGCAGCGTCCAACGCAGGGTGCTGCACCAGCTGGCAGATGCCGACCTTATAGGTGGCGCCCTCGGCGGAGAAATTGTCAGAGCTGGCAGAGGAATTGTCAGAGCCGGTGGAGGGTGTCTCCGTCTTGGAGCCGCCGCAGGAGGCAAGGGACAGCGTCATGGCCGTAGCCAGAACAAGAGCGAGCAATTTCTTTTTCATAGTGATCTTCTCCTTTTGTCCGTATCCGGACGAATTCATAAAGTTGGATGCCTTCCAAAAAACAAGGGGGGCTCTGTCCGTGGAACAGAGCCCCCTCGCGTTTAACGAGTGCAAGCCTTATGCCCGGCAGAATGCCTGTTCCGTTTCTGCATTATGAAAGAAGCCCGCAAAATAGCGTGCGTAGCGGTAAATATAGGTAAACATTCCGAAACGCATTGTGAACTCCTTTCCGCCGCACCGGGCTTTGTGATGTTATTACCGTACAGCTTTAAACGACTAAAGTCAACTGTGATTTTCCACAAAATACGGTGAGATTAAATCCGAACTGACGAGCCGCTTTGACAATTTCGTGAAATTCTGCTACACTGCTCATCACAGAGGGCCGGTTACACCTGATATGCCGCGGCTCTCAGAAAAAGAGGATCTGCTATGAATCATTTCAAAAAAATTGCCGGTGTGCTGGAGGCCCACGGCCTGGACGCTGTGCTGCTGACTTGCGAGGCCAACCGCTTTTACGCCTCCGGTTTTCACTCCTCCGGGACGGACGGTGTGGCCATCGTCACTCGAAACCACAACTATTATTTCACCGACAGCCGGTATACGGAGGCCGCAGCCCGCCATGTACGGGATGCGGAGATCCGGGAAACGGACCGGGAACATCCCTACTCCGCCCTCATCAACGAGGTCACCGAGAAGGAACACATCACCCGCATGGGGTATGAGGATGAATATATGACGGCGGCGGATTTCCGCCGCTTTTCGGAGAAGCTCCACTGCGAGCTGGTCCCCGCCACGGAGCTTTTGTGGACGCTGCGGGCCGTCAAGGACCAGGCGGAGCTGGAGTGTATGATCCAGGCTCAGCGGATCGCGGAAAAAGCGCTGGCGGACATTCTCGGCGAGATCCGTCCCGGCGTTACGGAAAAGGAAATTGCCGCACTGCTGCTCTATAAAATGCTGCACTACGGCGCGGAGGACAAGTCCTTTGACCCCATCGTGGTCTCCGGCCCCAACGGCAGCCTGCCCCACGGTGTTCCCAGTGAGAAGCCCATTCAGGCCGGGGAGTTCGTCACCATGGACTTCGGCTGCAAATTCGGCGGCTATTGCTCGGATATGACCCGCACAGTGGCCGTTGGTCATGTGACGGAGGAGATGGAGACTGTTTACAACACGGTCCTCAAGGCCCAGCTGGCCGGAATCGCTGCGGCAAAGGCCGACGTCACCGGCGCAGCGGTGGACGGCGCCGCCCGACAGGTCATCGCGGACGCCGGATACGGTCCCTATTTTGGCCACAGCTTTGGCCACAGCGTTGGCGTGGAGATCCATGAAAATCCCAATGCTACGCCGTCCAACAGCAAGCCGCTGCCTGCCGGCGCTGTCATCAGCGCGGAGCCGGGGATCTATCTGCCGGGGAAGCTGGGCGTTCGCATTGAGGATGTGATCGTCATCACAGAACAGGGCTGTCAGGACATTACGCTGGCACCCAAGGAGCTTCTGATCCTGTAAATGGTCCGGAACTATACAAAATGGGTTGTGAGACTGTGCTTTCGCATGGTCCATTTGGTGAAAGGCACTGTTGACAATTTCACGCCGGACTCTCATAATCATGAGAGAAACAGAATTTAGAAACGATCCGAAAGGAGCTGTGGAATGGACAAAGTTTACATTACCGGCCATCGCAACCCGGATACCGACTCCATCGTATCCGCCATGGCCTACGCCGCACTGAAAAACGCTCTGGGGCAGCGGCAGTACTGCGCCGCCCGCCTGGGCCAGATCAGCGACGAGACCAAAGCTGTTCTGGACAAATTCGGCGCACAGCCGCCGGAGGTGATCAACAACGTCCGGACGCAGGTCCGGGATTTGGCTTACGATACGCCGCCTACCCTGTCCCCCGGAGCGACCATCAGCCGGGCATGGCAGATGATGCAGGCGGATCGGATCTCTGTTCTGCCTGTGGCCAATGAGGACGGTACTCTCTACGGTATGCTCTCCGCCGGAGATGTAGCCAGCTATGACATGCTGGCTGTTCGCAATTCCGCAGTTAAAAATGTACCGGTCTATAACCTGCTCTCTGTGTTGGAGGGAAAGGTCCTCAACGAGGGCGGCCGGATCCGGGACGAGATTTCCGGCGAAGTCACCATTGCCCTGCCTGCCGGGCGGGAAAACCTACTGTTTTCCTCGCAGGACAGCATTGTGGTCTGCGGCGATCAGCCGGACATGATCAAGCGGGCGCTGGAACTGAGGGTCACCTGCGTCATCGTCTGTCAGGCGGAGGTCGGCCGGGAACTGCTGGAACTGGATACGGATACCTGCATCATTTCCACCCCCTATGACGCCTATCGGGCAGTTCATCTGATCTGCCATGCGCTGCCTATTGAGCGGATCTGCAAAAGCCACGATCTGGTCTTCTTCCATCTGGATGACTATATCGATGATGTTCGCAATACCGTGCTGGAAAGCCGATTCCGGGCTTATCCCATTCTGGATGAGAACGAGCGGGTGGTAGGTACCCTGTCCCGGTTCCATCTGCTGCGTCCCCGGCGCAAGCGGGTGATCCTGATGGACCACAACGAAAAGGCCCAGTCTGTACCTGGTCTGGATCAGGCAGATATCCTGGAGATCGTGGATCACCATCGTCTGGCGGATATTGAGACCAACAATCCCATTTACGTCCGGAATGAGCCGGTGGGCAGTTCCACGACCATCGTTGCGGAGATGTATCAGGAAAAGGGGTTGATGCCCACTGCTAAAATGGCGGGCCTTATGGCTGCTGCCATCGTGTCCGATACCGTCATGTTCAAGTCTCCCACCTGCACCCAGCGGGATATTGACATTGCCAACCGGATGTCCCGTATCGCCAATGTCTCTCTGGAAGAACTGGGACAGACCATTTTCTCTGCCGCCACCGGTGAGGATAAGAGCGCTGAGGCCATCATCCGCACCGACTACAAGGAATTTCACATCGGCGGCCACAATCTGGCAGTGAGTCAGATTACTTGCCTGGATTCTGACCGTCTTATGGCCCGGAAAGAGGAATTCCTCGCCACGATGGAGACTATCCGTAAGAAGAACGGTCTGGACATTGTGCTGCTGATGATCACAAACGTATTGGTAGAAGGTTCCTACCTGCTGTATTCCGGAGATACAGAGACCATCCGTCAGGCCTTCAACATCACCGGCGAGGAAAAGAACAGCGTGTTCCTGCCCAAGATCATGAGCCGGAAAAAGCAAATTATCCCGTCCCTCTCCGCCCTGTGGGGCTGAGAAACGCCGAATACAGACAAAACACCTCCGCGTGGATTTTCCACGCGGAGGTGTTTTTGCGCGCTGAGCTGCCGAAATAGCGAAAAATAGCAAAAAGGCCCCCGGCGTGTCTTGTAAGACACGCCGGGGGGAGTCTTTCGATAAAATGGTAGATTTTCCGCGATGGTAAGGTAGGGCAGCCGTTAGCGGCTGTGCCGCTTTACGGATGCCGCATACCCCTTGCGGGTGAAGAGTGTGCGCGGGAAACCCAAGAAGGGTGTCCTGCGCTATTTAAATTAAATATTTTCAGAACTTTACAAAAGCTCTGAAAATATTGGCAGCAGGGCGAAAAGACCTTTTCGCCCTACTGCCTCCGGCGTGTCTTGTAAGACACGCCGGAGGCAAGGTTTTGCTTATCAGACTTACTTCATCAGTCCGCACACCAGATCCGTGTAGCCGGAGGGATCGTCCAGCGGCAGTCCTGCGATCAGCAGCGCCTGATCGTACAGCAGCTTGGCGTAGATCTTGGCCTTTTCCGGGTCGGCGGTCACGGCGTTCTCCAGAGCGGTGAAGGCCGGGTGCTCCGTGTTCAGCTCCAGAATCCGCTGGGCCTTGATGCTGCTGTCAGGCTGCATGAGCTGGAAATACTTCTCCATCTCAAAGCTCAGGCTCTCGCCGGCGGTGAGACATACAGGGTGCGATTTCAGCCGTGTGGAGGGTTTCACCTCTGCCACCGCGTCACCAAGCGTCTCCTTCACGAAGGCAAACACATCCTTATGGGTGTCGGCCTCCTCCTTAGCCTTTTCCTGAGCGGACTCGTCGGATGCACCGTCCATGGCGGAGCGGAACTCCTTGTCCTTGTAGCTCCGCAGGGTCTGGGCCACGAACTCGTCCACTTCCTCTGTGAAGTAGAGGATCTCCACCCCCTGATCCTTCAAAGCCTCCAGCTGAGGCAGCTTGTCAATCTTGTCCACGGTGTCACCGGCGGCATAATAGATGACCTTCTGATCCTCCTTCATCAGGGAGACGTACTCATCCAGCGTCACCAGCTTCTTCTCCGTGGAGGACCAGAACAACAGCAGATCCTGCAGCAGGTCCTTGTGGATGCCGTACTCGCTGACCACGCCGTATTTCAACTGGCGGCCGAAGTTCTTCCAGAAGGTTTCATAAGCCTCACGCTCGTCCTTGAGCATCTTGGCCAGTTCGCTCTTGATCTTCTTTTCCAGATTTCCGGCGATGACCTTCAGCTGCCGGTCATGCTGTAAAAGCTCCCGGGAGATGTTCAGGCTCAGATCCGGGGAATCCACCACGCCCCGGACAAACCGGAAGTGCTCCGGCAGCAGATCCGGGCACTTGTCCATAATGAGAACGCCGCTGGAATAGAGCTGCAAGCCCTTTTCGTATTCCTTGGTGTAGAAGTCGAAGGGGGTGGCGCCGGGGATGAACAGCAAGGCCTTGTAGGTCACGGCACCCTCGGCGGACACGGTGATGACCCGCTGGGGGTCCGCGAAATCGTGGAACTTCTCCCGATAGAACTCGTTATATTCCTCCGGCTTCACATCGGCCTTTTTCCGCTGCCAGATGGGGACCATGGAGTTCAGCGTCTCCATTTCCACATAGGGTACCTCGTCCGGCTTGTCGGACATGCAGGAGGCCACCTTTTTCGTTTTCGTGACCGCCATGCGGATGGGGAAGCGGATGTAGTCGGAATACTTTTTGATCAGCTCCCGGAGCTTCCATTCTTCCAAAAACTCGCTGTAATGTTCGTCCTCGGTATCATCCTTCAGGTGCATGATGACCTCAGTGCCCGCATCGGACTTATCACATTCCGTGACGGTGTAGCCGTCAGCACCGGAGGACTGCCACTGATAGGCGGTGTCACTGCCGAACTTCCGGGTGCGGACCGTCACCTGATCGCAGACCATGAAGGCGGAGTAGAAGCCCACGCCGAACTGACCGATCACGTCGGTGTCCTTGGTATCATCTCCCACCTCCTGCTTGAACTTGTAGGAACCAGAGGAGGCGATGACGCCCAGATTGTTCTCCAGATCCTCCTTGTCCATACCGATGCCGTTATCTGTAACGGTGATGGTCCGGGCATCCTTGTTAACAGACAGATCGATCTTGAAGTCCTTCCGGGTCAGCTTCACGCTGTCGTCCGTCAGCGCCTGATAGCACAGCTTGTCGCAGGCGTCGCTGGCGTTGGAGATGATCTCCCGCAGGAAGATCTCCTTGTGGGTGTAGATGGAGTTGATCATCAGGTCCAACAGCCGTTTGGACTCCGCTTTGAATTGTTTCTTTGCCATAAACCAAACACTTCCTTTGTGTATTTTCATATCGTATGTCATTTTAACACGGAATGACTTGGAAAGAAATTACTTTTTTGTAAACTCCGCTGCTAAACCGTTGCCTTTCTCTGACCTATCCGCTAAAATATGTAAGGTAAAAACAGTTACGGTTCCGCGGGAGCCGACGGAAAGAGGCAGCAGGCGTATGTTCTATAAATTCAGATGCGCGGTGGCGCGGTTCATGTACGGTCGGAACGGCATGGATCAGATGAATCAGGCGCTCCTTCGGGGCTACCTGGTGATTCTGGTGGCCCAGTTGATTTTCAGCCTTCTGCGGCTATGGATCCCCGCCCGGATCTGCGAATCCCTCCTTTGGGTGCTGATGGTGTTTATTCTGTTCCGGATGTTCTCCAAAAACCTGACCAAGCGCCGGGCGGAGAACCAGAAGTTTATGGGCTGGATCTGGAAGGCCCGGAACAACGCCGCCGGGGCCAAGGCCCGCCGGGCGGATAAGGAGCACAAGTACTTCACTTGCAGATGCGGCGCCATCTGCAGGGTGCCGGTTGGGAAGGGGAAGATCGTCATCACCTGTCCCAAATGCGGAGCGAAGATCGAAGCGAAAAGCTGATACAAAAAAGCGGTTCCGGAAGTTCCGGAACCGCTTTTTCCATATATTCGCGGTGGGTCTAACCCACGTCCGCGTATTTCAGCTTGTAATAGCTCCAGCAGCGCCACTTGCGGACGGCGTCCTTTAATTCCATGGACGCTTCATCCGTCTGCTCGTTCAAAATTCGCTGCGGCAGTACGGAGCCGTCCGCCAGGATATAGGTTTTCTTTTGTACCACCGGCGCGATCCGCCGGAGGGAGGAGAGAAAGTCGAACCACGGACTTTCCCCGGCGCGGCCGGTGAGGTCCAGCAGGACGCTGCCTAAAAAGGAAGCAGAGAGAACGCCGTCCTCCGGCAGGTCCAGCGCGGCCACGGCCTCGTTCCAGTTCAGCGTGTCCGCGGCGGCATCGTTGGCCCAGAGCACATAGGGGGTCTTGTAAGAGCAGAGAATGTCCTCCCGCTCGTTTTCCGGAATGGACACCTCAGATCCCAGCTCCGCATAGCCCTTCTGGTTGTCCCCCAGATAGGGGAGGTGGTCGCCGTAGAACACCAGCACCACAGGCTCCTCCCGCTCTGCGAAGTAAGCCGTCAGCCGGCCCAGCATGGCGTCGGCATCACGGGCGCCTTCGGTGTAGACCTCCAGCATGGAGCGGGTCTCCGGGGAGATGTCCGCCGTGGTGGAGACCGGTGCGAACGTGTGGCCCTCACCGTACTTGTCGGCGGTGTAGCTCATGTGGTTCTGGATGGTGGTGGTGTAGTTGAACAGGGGGCGGCCCTCGCTGACCGCCGTTTCAAATTCTTCCTCGATCAGCCCCGCCATGTAGTCATCCGTGACCCAGCGGCCCTTGTATTCCAGATTCTTCATGTCCTTGGCAAATACCTCGTGCTCCGCCCCCAGCCAGCGGTAGACGTTCTCGCGGTTATAGAACCAGGCGTCGCCGGGATGGTAGAAGGAGGTGCGGTAGCCGTCCGCCCCGAACACCCGGAACAAGCTGTCCAGATTCCGGTTCACCACCCGCATGGCGGAGGTGGCGGTGACGGAGAGGGCGTTGGTCTGCATTCCCGTCAGCACATCGAACTCTGTGTTGGCGGTGCCTCCGGCAAAGCCGGGGACTACGATGTGACCGGAAAGAGTGTGGGGGTCCTTCTGCAAAGCGTGAAGGTTGGGCAGGGGATCGGTTTCCTCCGCCCAGTTGAACATGGGCTGGTCGGTGAGGTCGGAAAACGCCTCATTCATCACAAGGATCACGCTGACGTCCTTGCCAAGCCCCGTCTGCCCGCCAGTCTCCCAACCGGCGGCCTCAGACTTGGAAAAGCCCTCCGGCCTGTCCACTGGATAGGTGGTGAACTGGTGGCAGAAACAGTAGGGGAAACCGAGCTCGTTGAATACCGACGGGACATAATAGGCGTTGCTGACCCGGAAGGAATTGTAGAGATCGTTGCTGGCGTACACTGAGAAGATCAGCGCAGTCAGAACGCCGAAGCTGAGGACCGCGCCCAAGATCTGCTCCGGCCAGCAGCGGCCGGGGAACACGGCCACGGCGTCCCGTTTTGTCAGCTTGGCCTTCAGTACGGCGAAGGACACCGGGTGGCTGGGGAACAGGACCCCAAGGCCAATGAGCAGCGCAGTGGTCAGCACCACCACGGCGATGGCCTTCACCGGATAGCGGATATCGAAGGACTGGATGGCGCTGCCTACCTCCCGCAGAAGGGAGAAGTCCCGGGGGAACACCGGCTCATCCCGGACCTCAATTTTGACCCGGTTGGCAAGGGACAGCGCGCAGACGAAGAAATTCACCAGCGCCCCGCTGTAAAAGACGTTCCGGAACAGGAAGGCGAGGGCCAGCAGCAAAAGTCCGATGGGCAGGGCGTTCAAAACGATCAGCAGGGGCTGGGCCTTGAACCCTGCCAGCACCGTCCGCAGGGCGTTTGGCTGGCACCACAGGGCCAGTAAAGTGATACAGCCTGCCAGCAAAACGGCGGCCAGCAGACTCCCCCAGAGGGGCAGTTCTCTTTTATAGATCCGCTTTTCTTTCAAAACGTAAAGTCCTTTCATATCAGAATACCTCTATTATATGGATTTGCCTGAAATTTGCAAGTATTCCCGAAATTTTGCGAGCTTTGCGAAGCGGAAGGAAAACCGGGATTCCAAAAAAACTTGCGGAATTACAATACAAAATGTCGATTTGAAAACAAAAAATACGAATCGTATTTAAAACGAGGGCGATTTTGCGCAAAATCAAGGCCGCGGTGATACCGGAACAACAGCCCCTCCTCAGCAAGTCTGAGCGGCACAACGGCATTGAAATAACAGTCGATTTGCCAATGACTTGCACGGTGACAAATATAAGAAGCGCATGCAAGAAGAAAAGCACGTTTCCTCGTCAAAAGGAAACGTGCTTTTTGAATATCAGTAGATCAGAAGGTCACAACCTCGTTGGCGGGCTTTTCGCAGGGCTTGATGGAGATGATGTGCATTACCGGGCCCTTGCCCTTGTAGGCGGAGTGATTTTCCAAAGCCATACGGGCTTCGACTTCCACCCAGTCCCGGTTCTTGTACTTATTCAGATCCACGCCCTTGGCCACCAGACCCAAGAACTGCACGTCATTTTCACAGCAGACCATGGCGAACCGTCCGGGGCAGTGGGTACCGGGATACTTCTTGGAGTGGCACATGAGCAGCTTCATGTGAACGGTCTTCCCTGCCCAGCGGTCGGGGTAGTCCATCACATCCACATACCACACGCCGTAGTCGTTGTCCGGAATGTCAATGACCTTCTGGTCCAGGTCAAAGGGACACACATCGCCGTTGTTGTAGTCCTCACTGTTGCCCTCCAGGTCCTCCAGATAAATGTCCGCCCGGCGGTTCACCATCCGCAGGTTCCGCTTCCGCAGCGCGGCCTTCAGCTCGTCGGTGCAGCGGTTGAACACCAGCAGGTCGGCGTTGGTGATTTTTTCCATCATGATCTGGCCCATGTTCTTGGCATAGGTCTCAAAGGTATTGGCGTCCACAAAGGTCATCACCTGATAGAGGACCCAGTTGGCGGGCAGCACCTCCCGGTACAGCCGCTCCATGGACCACATACCGTTGTACTCAATGAGGACCTGCTTGGGTTTGTACTGCTTTTCCCATTCCTTGCACTGGGAGCAGGTGAGAGCGGTCTCCTCGTCCACCGTGACCACCGTCACGTTGTCCAGCGCCTTCTGCTCGTATTCCAGCTCGCCCTCTTCACAGCAGATCAGGAGGGTTTTGTCCTCACGGGCGAAGCCGTCCTCTAAAATGCCGTTGATAAAATCTGTTTTGCCGCCGTCCAAAAAACCGGCGATGAGATATACAGGAATATCAGCCATGAATTTTTTCGCTTACAGGCCGAACAGCTCTGCCAGCTTTTCCTCCTTCAGATTGGAACCGATGACGCACAGGCGGCCGGTGTAGTCGGGATGGCCCGCCCGGATCTCATGCTCCTCCGGCACATAGTCGAACTCGATCCATGCGCCGTCGGTGCCGTTCACGATGCCCTTGGCCCGGAGAATGGCGCCGTAGTCACCCGAATCCAGCGCCGTCAGAATACGGTCGATGTCCGCCTGCGTATACACCTTGGGTGTCTCCTTGCCCCAGGAGGTGAACACCTCATCGGCGTGGTGATGATGGTGATGGTCATGGCAGGAGCAGTTGGGGTCATCGCACTCGCCGTGGTCATTATGATGCTCGTGTTCATGCTCATGGCCGCAGCACTCGTCATGGTCATGGTGATGCTCGAGGTCATGCTCGTGCTCATGGTCATGGTCATGATGGTGATGTTCATGCTCATGCTCCTCGTGCTCATGGTCATGGTGGTGGCAGGAGCAGTTGGGGTCGTCGCACTCCTCGCCGTCGTGATGATGGTGATGGTGCTCGTGCTCGTCGGCCTCATGTTCGGCCCGCATCTTCTCCAGCAGTTCATCGGCCAGAGAGACTTTTTCAATGGCGGAGAGGATGGCCTTGCCATCCAGCTCATCCCAAGGGGTAGTGATGATGGCGGCATCGGCGTTTTTCTCCCGGAGCATGGCCACGGCGGCCTCCAGCTTCTCCTGGGTCATCTTCTGGGTCCGGGAGAGGATGATGGTGCCGGCGGATTCGATCTGGTTGTTGTAGAACTCACCGAAGTTCTTCATGTAGACCTTCACCTTGGTGGCGTCGGCCACGGTGACAAAGCTGTTGAGCTGCATGTCCGGCACGTCCTTCACGGTGTTTTCCACCGCCACGATGACGTCACTGAGCTTGCCCACGCCGGAGGGCTCAATGAGGATGCGGTCGGGGTGGAACTGAGCCTCCACGTCCTTCAAAGCCTTGTTGAAGTCGCCCACCAGAGAACAGCAGATGCAGCCGGCGGACATCTCGGAGATCTGGATGCCGGATTCCTTCAGGAAGCCGCCGTCAATGTTGATCTCGCCAAATTCGTTTTCGATCAGCACCAGCTTTTCGCCCTTGTAGGCTTCCGCCAGCAGCTTTTTGATGAGTGTGGTCTTACCGGCGCCCAGGAAGCCGGAGACGATGTCGATTTTTGTCATGGTATCAGTCCTTTTCAAAAATTTTATACCACGGTTATCATACCACGAAATCACAAAAATGCAACGCCGTCACAGAAAATTTACAGCTCCAGCGGCACAAAAAAGCATTTTTGCACCACTGGAGTTATTTTCAGAACCTTTGCGGTTTCGGAGACATTCTTCCTTACCGGTTTCTTACTCGTTTTGCTTTCCTGTTGACTGCCATTTTTACCGTTCCTTTCTCCCGCATTCCCCGGCGATTTCGCCGGAGAGCAGCAACAGACAGACGAGGTTCGGAAAGGCCATCAGTGCGTTGGCAAGATCCGCCAGCTGAAGGACCGTGGCCATGGGGATCACCGCCCCGACAAAAACCGCCAGTCCGTACAGCACCCGGCAGGGCCGTACCGCCTCCGGTCCCAGCAGGTATGATGCCGTTGTCTCTGCCTGAACCGCACAGCCCAGCACGGAGGTAAAGGCAAACAGCCCTAACGCCACGCCGATGAGCCACGGGGCCAGCGGCCCCAGCACCGTTTCAAAGGCCCGGAGGGTCAGCGCCGCGCCGGTGAGGGGGCGTCCGGCTCCGTCCGCCGTTCCCAGCGTGCCGGAGCAGCAGATGGCGAGACCGGTAACGGTGCAGATCACCATGGTGTCGAAAAACACGCCGGTCATGCTGATGAGCCCCTGCTTTACAGGATCCTCCGTGTCAGCGCAGGCGGCGGTGATGGCGGCGGAACCTAACCCCGCCTCGTTGGAAAAAACGCTCCGGGCAACACCCCAGCGGAGGGCCTCCCGGCGGGTGACGATCCCCAAGGCCCCGCCCAGCGCGGCTTCCGGCGCCACTGCGCACCGGAGCATCAGGGTCACCGCCTCCGGCAGGCGGCGGAGGTTTCCCAGGATCACCGCCAGTCCACCGCCCAAATACAGCAGCGCCATCACCGGCACCAGCACCGTGGAAATATCCGCGATGCGGCGGATGCCGCCCAATAAGATCGTCAGAGCCAGCGCCGCCGTCACCAGTCCTACCCGCCAGCGGGGCAGGGTGAAGGCGGCGGAGAAGGTGTCCGCTAAGGCCCCGGACTGGGCCATCGCCCCCATAGCAAAGGCCATCAGCAGGGCGAACAAAGCGTAAAAGCGGCCAAAAACCGCCCCAGCCGGACCCAGCCGCGTCTCCATCACTGCCATAGGCCCGCCCCAGTGAGTGCCATCCCGGCGGACATGGCGGTATTTCACCGCCAGCATACATTCGGCAAACTTGGACGCCAGTCCCAGCAACGCCGCCAGCTCCATCCACACCAGCGCCCCCGGCCCGCCGGATACCAGCGCTGCCGCCACGCCCACGATGTTGCCGGTGCCCACCGTGGAGGCCAGCGCTGTCATCAGAGAGCCGAAGGGGGACACGCCGCCCCGGCCCTTCCGCCGGGCCTCCCTCCCTAAAGACAGGGCCAAGGCCCGCCCCAAATTCCGCTGGGGAAAGCCCCCTGTCCGCAGGGTCAGCCACGCCCCGGTCCCTAAGATCAGCGCCAGCGTCCCCGGCCCCCACAGGAGGGTATTCAGCACTTCCAGCATCCAATCGCCCCTTTCGGGACAGTCTATGCGGGATTTTGCCCGTCAAGACGCGCCGGGGGTGGTTTGTCCGAAAAAAGAGCCAGCGGCCAAAGGCCGCCGGCTGAGGCTGTCGATAAAGTGATAAATTTTCCGCGACGGTAAGGTAGGTCAGCCGTTAGCGGCTCCGCCGCTTTACGGATGATGCATACCCCTTGCGGGTGAAGGGTGTGCGCGGGACTGCACCCGCAGACGCGTTTCGGAGCGCAACCGCCGCAAGGCGGCTCTTAGCGCGGAGATAACCCAAGAAGGGGAAACAGGCGAAGCGCCGCCAGTGGCGGATGAAGCGAGGGCTGTTTCGAGGAAGGCTCCCGGTTTCCGGGCGTCTTGCGCCCGGAAACCGGTTAGGTCGGCAACGTATTTCTTCGCCATTAAAATCCTAAGTTTTCAGAACTTTTATGAAGCTCTGAAAACTTGCTCAGCGGGGAGAAAAGACTTTTTCGACACGCTGGAGCCGGCGGCCAAAAGACCGCCGACTCTCCTGATGATTTGAATTTTACATGGAAAAAATTTATTTTGCCTGCTTCATGGAAAGGCTGATGCGCTTTTTCTTCTCGTCCACCTCCAGAACGACCACCTTCACAACATCCCCCACGGACACCGCCTCGGAGGGGTGCCGGATGAATTTGTCACACACCTGCGAGATGTGCACCAGACCGTCCTGATGGACGCCGATATCCACGAACACGCCGAAGTCGATGACGTTCCGCACCGTGCCGGTGAGGATCATGCCGGGCTTCAAGTCCTTCATTTCCAGCACGTCCGTGCGGAGGATGGGCTTAGGCAGCTCATCGCGGACGTCCCGCCCCGGTTTCAGCAGCTCGGATACGATGTCCCGCAGGGTGGGGACGCCCACGCCGATTTCCTCTGCCGCTTTTTCTTCCCCATAAGCGCCGAGGCGGGCGGGAAGGTCGGAAATGGCTCCATTCTTCACATCCGCTAAGGTGTGGCCTGTCAGCTCCAGCAGGGCCTTGGCCGCGTCATAGGATTCCGGGTGGACGGCGGTGTTGTCCAGTACGCTTTTACTCTCCGGCACCCGCAAAAAGCCCGCACACTGCTGGAAGGCCTTGGGCCCCAGCTTGGGAACCTTTTTGATCTGGGCGCGGGAGGTGAACGCGCCGTTTTCCTCCCGGTAGACCACCACGTTTTTCGCCGTGGTGCCGTTCAGACCCGCCACCCGCTGCAAAAGGGAGGGGGATGCGGTGTTGACATCCACGCCTACGGCATTGACGCAGTCCTCCACCACGCCGTTCAGAGCGTCATCCAGCCGCTTTTGGGGCATATCGTGCTGATACTGCCCCACGCCGATGGACTTGGGATCGATCTTTACCAGCTCCGCCAGCGGGTCCTGTAACCGCCGGGCGATGGACACGGCGGAGCGGAGATTTACGTCATACTGGGGGAATTCCTCGGCGGCCAGCTTGCTGGCGGAATAGACGGAGGCCCCTGCCTCACTTACGATCATATAGCTGACGTTCCCGCCGACCTTGCGGATCAACTCCACCGCCATCTGCTCTGTTTCCCGGCTGGCGGTGCCGTTGCCGATGGCGATGTGCTCCACGCCGTGCTTGGCGATCAGCTTGCTGAGTGCGGCGATGGCCTCGTTCTTCTGCCGTTCGCCGTAGGTGGGATAGACCACAGCGGTATCCAGCACCTTGCCGGTACCGTCCACCACCGCCACTTTACAGCCCATGCGGTAGCCGGGGTCCAGACCCATGGTGACCTTGCCCTTCACCGGCGGCTGCATCAGAAGGGGCTTCAGGTTCAGGGCAAACTGGCCGATGGCGCCCTCGTCAGCCCGGTCTGTCAGCGCTGCCCGTATTTCCCGTTCCAGTGAGGGGAAAATAAGCCGGTCATAGCTATCCTCGGCCGTGGCTTTGACAAACTCCATGGCAGCGGAGCCGGGCTTCACCACCGCGCGCCGCAGCACCGGCAGCGCCAGATCCCGGTCCAGCAGGACAGTGACCTTCAGCTTTTCCTCTTTTTCACCCCGGTTGATGGCGAGGATCTGGTGGCCCTGCAAGCGGCTGAGGGACTGCTCAAAATCGTAGTACAGGCGGTATACGCTGTCCTCCTCCGTGGCGGCGAGGGAACGCAGAGTACCCCGCCGCTCCAACAGCTCCCGCAGGCTCTTGCGGACGGCTGCATCGTCGCTGATCCACTCGGCGATGATGTCATTTGCTCCTTGCAGAGCGTCCGCCGCCGTCTCCACGCCCTTTTCCGAATCGATGAAGCCCGCCGCCGCATCCTCCGGACGGGGACAGTCCCGCTCCTGAGCAAATAACAATGCCGCCAGCGGTTCCAGGCCCTTTTCCCGGGCCACGGTGGCGCGGGTGCGGCGCTTTTGCTTGTAGGGGCGGTAGAGATCCTCCACCTCTGCCAAGGTCTGGGCGCTGTCGATGGCGGCGGCCAATTCCTCCGTCAGCTTGCCCTGCTCCTCGATGGACTTTTTCACCGTATCCCGGCGTTCCTCCAACCCGCGGAGGTATTGGAGCCGTTCCTCCAGCGTCCGGAGGGAGGTGTCGTCCATAGCGCCATGAAGCTCCTTGCGGTAGCGGGCAATGAAGGGGATCGTGTTGCCCTCGTCCAGCAGCCGGACCACGTTTTCCACATGCCGGGGGTCCTTATTCAGCTCCTGCGCCAGCGTTTGAATCATATCCATGCTTGTTGCATCCTTTCGTTGAAAAGCCACCGCCGCGACGGCGGTGGCTTTTGGCTGTTTGAAATTTCCCTTCTCAGGCCCGCTTGAAAAGCTTTTCAAGCTCGTATTTCGTGACCTTCACCACTACGGGCCGTCCGTGGGGGCAGTACCGGACCTCCCCGCTCTGCACCTTTTCCACCAAGATCTTCAACTCGGCGGGGTCGCTGGTCCAGCCGCCCTTGATGGCGGCCTTGCAGGCCATGGTGTGCAGCAGCGCCTCCCGCTTTTCGTCCAGATTCCGGCCTGTGCGGAGATTCTGTGCAAATTCCTCCAGCGTGGCGGCGGTGTCCGCCGCGTCCAAATCCGCCGGGACCTCCCGCACCAGAATTGCGCCGTCACCAAAATCCTCACAGCCGAAGCCGAACTGTTCCAGCAGCTCCAGATTGTCCAGCAGCAGGGCGGCGTCCTCCTTGCCGGGTTCCACGGCGATGGGCTGCAAAAGGGTCTGCCGCATGGGCGGCTCCTTGGAGGTCATCAGCCGGTCAAAGTTCATCCGCTCATGGGCGGCGTGCTTGTCGATAAGCCAGAGGGTCTCCGCGTCATCCTCGCAGATAATGTAAGTGTTCAGGACTTCTCCGGCAATGCGCCACGGGGCTGCCTCCGGCAGCACCGTTTCCTGCCCCGGCAGTTCCATGGCAGTCTGCTGGGCCGGGACGGCGGGAATGGCCGGGACAAAGGGCTTAGGGGCCGGGGCGGGTTCCACCGTCTTTTCCGGCACAGGAACCACAGGCTCCGCAGGCTTGGCGGTCACGGAGGCGGGGGCCTTTCCCAGGGCGCTGGCAGGCGCTGCCTTGACAGTATCCCGAGGCGGCCAGATGGGCTGGACGCTGTCCGCCACCTTGGCAGTGGAGCGCCACTCCGTGTTCCAGGAGGGCTTGACAGGCGCAGCCGGTGTCACCGGCTGCGGACGGAAAGCGGGTTGGGCCGCCTTGGGTGGCTGGGCCGGGGCGGGGGATTTTACAATGGTAGGTGCAGCGGCGGGTTTCGTCCCCTGTTCCCGGTACGCCTTGGCGTCCATGGACTGAAAAAAGTCCTGCCGGGGATTTTGGGTCTCTCGGACCGGCGGGGGAGCCGGCTTCGTCACAGCCCCACCGCGAGCATCCAACGCGTCCATGACCGTGTGGAACACAGCATCAAATACGTCATGCTCCTTGGCAAATTTCACTTGGGTCTTGGCGGGATGGACGTTCACGTCCACCGCCGTCACCGGCAGCAGCACCTCCAGCACACAGCCGGGGAACCGGCCCTTGAGAAGCTGATTCCGGTAGCCTTCCTCTAAAGCAGCGGTCAGAAGCTGGGACTTGATGAACCGGCCATTGACGAAAAACACCTGCATGGAGCGGGAGCCGCGGCCATTGACGGGGGCGGTCACAAAGCCCCGCACCTCGATGTCCCCGCCCCGGCCCTGCACCGGAACCAGCGTTTTGGCGAATTCCCGGCCCAAGGCGGCGTACACGGCGGATTCCAGCTTGCCGTCTCCGGGGGTATGAAGGGACTCCTGCCCGTCCTTGATGAACTTGAAGGAAACGTCCGGGTGACTCAGCGCCAGATGCTGCATCAGCCCCGCCACGGCGGCGGTCTCGGCACTGTCCTTCTTCATGAATTTCAGCCGGGCAGGGGTGTTGTAAAAGAGGTCCGACACCCGGATGGTGGTGCCCTCCGGGGCGCCCTCCTCCCGGACAGGCTCCATGTGTCCGCCCTCACCATGGATGGCGGCACCTACGGCATCCTCCGGCCGCCGGGTCAGCACATCCACCCGGCTGACGGCGGAAATGGCCGCCAAAGCCTCGCCGCGGAAGCCAAGGGTCCCGATTTTGGCCAGATCCTCCGCCGTGCGGAGCTTGCTGGTGGCGTGGCGCAAAAAGGCGGTGGGCAGCTCCTCCGGCGCGATGCCGCAGCCGTTGTCCGTCACCCGGATCAGGCCCATGCCGCCCCGCTGGATCTCCACCACAATGGCGGAGGCTCCGGCGTCGATGGCGTTTTCCACCAGTTCTTTTACAACAGAGGCGGGGCGCTCCACCACCTCGCCGGCGGCGATCAGGTCGGCCACATGAGACGATAATTGTTGAATGTGAGGCATATGATTTCTCCTTACAGCAATGCTGCCAAAACGGGAATGGTGATAATAGACATCAGGGTGGTCAGGAAAATGCTCTGGGCCATACATTCGGTGTCACCGCCGTATTCCATGGCCAGCATACTGCCGTTGAGGGCGGTGGGCATGGCCATGAGGATCACGGCGATATTAGCCACCAGAGGTGTGCCGATACCGGTCCACTTCAGGAGCAGCCACAGCATAATGGGAAGGATCAGAAGTCGGAAGGCCGCCAGAGCCCACAGCCGGGGTGAAGTAAATGCCCGTCCAAAAGGCAAATCTGCCAGCAGAGAACCGACCAATAAGAGGGATAAGGGGGTTGTCAGGCTGCCTGTAAAGTTCAGACACTCCCCAAGCAAGGCTGGCATATTGATGTGGAACAGGGCCACCATCAAGGCGATCACCGAGGCAACGATACATGGCGATAGCAACTGCTGCCAACGAAACTTTGCCTGTCCAGCCAGCATCAAGGGACCCAGAGAATAGGACAGCAGGTTAAAGGGCAGGACCAGGATCACGGCATAGAACAGTGCCTCCTGACCAAAGAGAGCGACCGATACCGGATAGCCGATAAAGGCCATATTTGAAAAAATCAACGAATAGCGCCAGACACACTGCTGCTTGACTGTTCCACCCAACAGGTGGGGCACAAAGGTAGCGGCACAGAAACCCAGCCCATAATAAACGATTGCTACCTTTAAAACGGAAAGAATTTCCTCGGTACTGGGCAGGGTATCTCCAGCGGAGACGGAGCCTAAAATCAGGCAAGGCACAATGATACCCAGGAGCAAACGGCAAAGATTCTGATCCGTTTGCTTGCTCAGATATCCCAGCTTGTGGGCGAGAAAACCTGCGGCCATGCAGAAGAGAATGACCAGCATTTCAGAAAACACGTCAAAAAAACTCACAGAACTCCACGCTCGATTCTATATAGGGTATCACATACCTGCCGACACATGAAGGGCATTGGCGGCGGCGTGGAGCAGAATGGAGCTCCACAGGGTCCCGGTGTGGTCATAGGCCCAGGCCAGCACCAGGCCCGGCACCAGATACTGCACCATCAGCAGGAAATAGGTGATGTCCTGCCGCACTACGGCAAACTGCCACACATGGAGCAAGGCGAACAGCAGGCAGCTTACCACATAGGCCACCGTGCGGCTTTTGCTTTTCAGATTGCCGAATACCAGCCCGCGAAACAGCACTTCCTCCACGAAGGGAGCCAGGAAAATTACGATCAGCAGCGTTACTCTGGGGGCGTCATGGATCTGGGCGGAGATAGTGGTGTCATTCAGGTTGGTGTGGTTGTTCACCAACATCCGGGTCAGCCGGTAGACTAACTCATTGAGGCCGTACAGAGCGATGAGACCCACTAAGATCGACTTGCAGGCGTTGCCCAAATTGTCCGCAAAATTCCGGGTGGTGCGGCCCAGAAAGCTGTGGAAAATGATGAACGTAACGGCAAACAGTGTGTAATAATAGATGGCATTTTGCAGCGAGGGCGAAATGCTGGCATCCAGCAGCCGCTCCGCCAATCGGAACAGGGGCGCTGTGGCAAAGGGCAGCACCACCAGATAGATCACAAAGAAAACAGTTCCGGCGATCTGCTCACCGGGGGTCATATAGGAGGCGGATTTACGTTTGGCCATTGCAAGGCTCCTTTGAATGGTTCTCCCTGAAAGGGAGGACCCAGAATGTGCGGCGAATCGCCGCAGGGGATGTTCTCCACATTTTCTTTGCTTCCCGCAAGGGAACAGTTCCTGTCAGGATGCGGCCCCCACTTTTCTTTTGTCTTGTCAAAAGAAAAGTCGCCGCCACAGCGGTGGAAAAGGAAACCGCTTAGGAATGAGTTGGCCCCCCATGGGCCAACTCACCCAAAACGGGGGGCTGGCCGTCACAAACTGCCGACCAAATCCAGAAGTCTTCTACCGGCTGCGCCGATAGGCACACCTCGAAGAACTGCGTCCCCGCATTTGGTGGCGTGGCATTCATCGGGGCTGCAAAACCGGACTTGACCTGCTTCTCTTTCCGCGCTTTCCGCTTCGCTAAGCGCTGCCCTGCTCTATAAATGAGCACGAGCGGCAGCGAAAAAAGAAGCAGAGGGTGTCCTATTTGCATCCCGAGGTTTCATGTGACTATCAGCACGGTGTACAAGGCTGAATGAAATCCGCACTCCGCCCGTGCCACGAAGCAGAAAACAAATTTCTGAGCAGAACAGTTGAGAACCGCATTCCCCAAACTTGCACAAATGTGCAAGTTTGGATTCGGTACCTTTTCTCTTCCACTGTGCACGGCGCATTCTCTTTTCCGCAAGAGGAAAAGAGAATGGGGGGTGCATTCCAATAGGCAAAGCCTATTTTGAAGAATGCCCTTCTGCGGGAGCAGCACTCACTTACTGAGTTTCTGTTTCAGCTCATACAGCAGGCTCATGGCCTCAATGGGCGTCAGCGTATCCGGCTGGCAGCGGCGGATGGCGTCCAGCACCTCGCCCTCGCTCATGGCGTCCAGCGAGACCTGATCGGTCTCTTTCCGGGCGGCCACGTACTGTACGCCGTTTTCGTCCTCCAGCTCCTTCAGAATGACCTTGGCCCGCTGGACCACCTTCTCCGGCAGACCCGCCAGCTTGGCGACTTCGATGCCGTAGCTGCGGTCGGCGCCGCCGGGGATGATCTTCCGCAGGAAGATGATATCCTCCCCCCGGCGCTTGACGGCGATGTTGTAGTTCACCGTGCCGGGGAGGGTGTTTTCCATTTCTGTCAGCTCGTGATAGTGGGTGGCAAACAAAGTTTTGGCCCCCAGGGTCTTTTTGTCGGCGCAGTATTCCAGCACCGCCCGGGCGATAGCCATGCCGTCAAAGGTGGAGGTGCCCCGGCCGATCTCATCCAGGATCAGAAGAGAATTTTTGGTGGCCTGATGGAGAATATCGGAGACCTCCGTCATCTCCACCATGAAGGTGGACTGTCCGGCGGAGAGATCGTCACTGGCGCCGATGCGGGTGAAGATCCGATCCACCACGCCGATATGGGCGTATTTGGCGGGGACGAAGCTGCCCATCTGGGCCATGAGGACGATGAGGGCCACCTGCCGCATATAGGTGGATTTACCCGCCATGTTGGGGCCGGTGATGATAGCCACCCGCTCCTCCTTTTCCCCCATAAACGTGTCGTTGGGGACGAACAGGGCGTCTTTCAGCACCTTTTCCACCACCGGATGACGACCCTCTCGGATCTCAATGACCCCGGACTCGTCCACCTCCGGACGGCAGAAATTGTTGTGGACTGCTACGGAGGCAAAGGAGCACAGCGCGTCGCACTCCGCCACCGCCGCGGCGGTTTTCTGGATGCGCCCGGCGTTGTCCGCGATCTGCTGGCGCAGGGCGGAGAACAGCTCATATTCCAGCGCCACCACCCGCTCGGAGGCCGTCAGGATCTCATGTTCCAGATCCTTCAGTTCCTGTGTGATGAACCGCTCGCCGTTTACCAAGGTCTGTTTGCGGATATAGGTTTCCGGCACCTGCTCCTTAAAGGCGTTGGAGACCTCAATATAGTAGCCGAACACCTTGTTATAGCCGATTTTCAGGGTGCGGATGCCGGTTTTTTCCTTCTCCTTGGCCTCCATCTCCGCCATAACGCCCTTGCCGCTTTTCAGAATGTGCCGCAGGCGGTCCACTTCTTCGTTGAAGCCATCCCGGATGATGCTGCCTTCCCGGACAGAAAAGGGCGGCTCGTCACAGATGGCGGCGGCAATGTCCCCGCTGATATCGTCCAGCGTGTCCAGCTCGGCGGTCAGTTCGGTCAGACGGCGGTCGGAAAACCCGGAAAGCTGTTCCTTCAGGTTGGGCAGCTTTTCCATGGCGGCGCGGAGGGAGGTCAAGTCCCGGCCACCGGCGGTGCCATAGACGATGCGGCCAATGAGCCGTTCCATGTCTCCAAGGCCGGTCATTCCGGCGATGAGTTCCTCCCTGCGGATGGTGTCATCCACCAGCGCAGCCACGGCGCTGCTGCGGCGGTCAATATCCGTCACGGACAGGAGGGGGCGTTCTAACCAGCTTCGCAGCATTCGACCGCCCATGGGGGTCTTGGTTTTGTCCAGCACCCAGAGGAGGCTGCCTTTCTTCTCCTTGCTCCGAAGGGTCTCTGTCAGCTCCAGATTCCGGCGGGCGGCCAGATCCAGCTCCATAAACCGGCCCTGACGGTAGTAATCCAGCTCCCGGATGTGGGAGAGGTCGGTTTTCTGGGTCTCGTAGAGGTAGTTCAGCAAACCGCCCAGAGCCATGGCGGCGGCAGGCTCCCCGGCAGGCAGCCTGGAAAAGGCTTCCTCACCAAATTGGGCGCGGATGTTTTTCTCTGCCTCCGCCAGCCGGAACCGGCGCTCACCGCCGTTTTCATAGCGGCAGTGGAATTTGTCGGTAAGGACCTCCGTCAGCGCCTGTTCGCTGTAGGCCCCGTCGCTGAGAATGGCCTCGGCGGGATTGAACCGACCCAGCTCGTTGATGATGTGGGTCAGTGCATCCTTGCCGGCGAAGGCGGTCAGGTGGGTCTCGCCGGTGGAGAGGTCGCAGAAGGCCGCGCCGCCCCCCTGGCTGTCCAGATAGATGCCGCAGAGGTAGTTGCCGGACTTATCATCCAGGCAGGCGGCGTCGATAACGGTGCCGGGGGTCACCACCCGGATGATGTCCCGCTTCACCAGGCCCTTGGCGGTGGCGGGATCCTCCATCTGCTCGCAGATGGCCACCTTGTAGCCCTTGGCAATCAGCCGGGCGATGTAGGATTCGCTGGCGTGGTAGGGGATGCCGCACATGGGGACCCGTTCTTCCTCCGGCTTGGCGTTTTTGCCGTGGTCCCGGGAGGTCAGGGTCAGGTCCAGTTCCTTGGAAGCCAGCTTGGCATCGTCGGCGAACATCTCATAGAAGTCCCCCAGACGGAAAAACAAAATGGAATCCGGGTTGTCCTTCTTGATTTCCAGATATTGCTTCATCATGGGGGTCAGTTCCGCCATAAAAATACCTCTTTCTTTATCTTTCAGCAAATGTTTCTGTTTTATGATACCAGATCGTATAAGGGTGTGCCGCCTTGCGGCACGGGAAAGCATGGCGATATCATGCAAGATCGAATCCCCATTTTCTTTTCCTCTTGCGGAAAAGAAAACGGCCATTCATGGTCAAAAGAAAAGACGCTGAGGAATGATTTGACACCTCCGTGTCAAATCACCCAAAACGGGGGCTGGCCGCCACGCATTGCCGACTAAGCCCGCAACTCTCATACCGGCTGCGCTATACTAAAATCTCAAACCAGTGCGTCCCCACACCTATGGGAACGGCGCAACGAGGTGCAAAACTGAATCGGCGTATTTCTACTCCCGTGCGTTCCGCTTCGCTACGCACTACCCTGCTCTGCAAATGAGCAGGAGCGGCAGCGGAAAGAGAAGCAGAGGGTGTCCTATTTGCACCCAGAGGCTTCATGTGACTATCAGCACGGCGTACAAGACTTGATAAGCTCCGCACCCCGCCCGTGCTACGCAGGGACTGACAAGTCTTTGGGCAGAACAGTTGAGAACCGCATTTCCCAAACTTGCGCTTGCTGCAAGTTTGGACAAAAGCGTCTTTTCTCTTCCACCGTACACGGCGCATTCTCTTTTCCACAAGAGGAAAAGAGAATGGGGGGTGTATTCCAATAGGCAAAGCCTATTTAGGGAATATCACACCGGCTCGCCGTACAGCGCCCAGGTGTTGCTGTCCGTTATCTTTACGTCAATAAAGCTGCCGATCAGACTCTTGTCACCCTTCAGCCGCACCAGCCGGTTGCCCTCAGTGCGGGAGGCAAGGGGGAAGTTCTCATCGTCACTCTCGCCGTCCACCAGCACCCGGACGGTCTTGCCCACATAGGCGGCGTGAAGCTTGGCGGAATTGGCATTCTGGACTTCCAGGAGCTTATCGAACCACTTCTGCTTTTCGGCACGAGTGGCGGGGTCCGGCATGGCTGCCGCCTTTGTGCCGGGCCGGGGGGAGTAGATAAACGTAAACAAAGCATCGAACCCCACTTCCTCCACCAGAGAAACGGTGTCCATGGCCTCCGCCTCCGTCTCACCGGGGAAACCGATGATGACGTCGGAGGTCAGCACCAGACCGGGCATTACGCTTTTGGCGTAGCGAATTTCCTCTAAATATTTCTCCCGGGTGTAGCGGCGGTTCATCTCCTTCAGCACCCGGTCATTGCCGGACTGGAAGGGGAGGTGGAGCTGCTTTGCCACATGGGAGCACTTGGACATCACGTCAAAGAGGTGGTTGGTGGCATCCTTGGGATGGCTGGACATAAAGCGGATCAAGTATTCGCCGGGGATCTTGTCGATGTCCTCTAAGAGATCCGGGAAATGGTAGTCCAGATCCAGATCATTGCCGTAGGAGTTGACATTCTGCCCCAACAGGGTGATGTCCTTGTAACCGGCGGCAACCAGTTCCCGGACCTCCTGCAAAACGCACTGGGGATCACGGCTGCGCTCCCGGCCCCGGACATAGGGTACGATGCAGTAGGAACAGAAATTGTTGCAGCCGTACATGATGCTGACCCATGCCTTCACGCCCTTTTCCCGCACCACAGGGATGCCCTCGGCAATGGTGCCGTCCTCATTGTCCACGGCGAAGACCCGCTTCCGGGTCTCATAGACCCGCCACAAAAGCTCCGGGAACTTCCACAGGGCATGGGGGCCGAACACCAGATCCACATGGCGGTAGGATTCCTTCACCCGCTGAGAGACCCGCTCCTCCTGCGCCATGCAGCCGCACAGGCAGATTACCTGCTCCGGGTTTTCCTTTTTTGTGTGGGTGAGAATGCCCAGATTGCCGAAGACCCGCTGTTCCGCGTGCTCCCGGACGGCGCAGGTGTTCAGGATCACCAGATCCGCCTCCTTGGGGTCCTCTGTAAAGGTAAAGCCACTGTCGGCCAGCATACCCATCAGCTTCTGGCCGTCCGCTACGTTCTGCTGACAGCCGAAGGTGTCCACGCAGGCCACAGGATGGGCTTCCCGGGAGGTGAACATCTCCTTGATCTTTGCTTCAAACTCCCGCTGACGCGCCAGCGCGTCCTCGGACACCAGTACATTTTCCCGCTTCAAATGGTATATCCTCCTAAAGTTATCTGATAAAATGAGTGGCGATCCGATCTTCCTTTTCCGGGAGACCGAACTGCTCCTTGCCCAGCGCGATGCTGCGCATCAGGAATGTCATGTTCCGGGCCAGGGTCCGCATGGTCTGAAGCCCCTCGCCGTCCTGCTCCGCTTCACCGGGCGTCCGGCCGTGAATACTGTTCCAGTATTGGCTGGAGGCCACAGGCATCCCGGAGATGGTGAAATACTTGTTCAACTCATCAAAGGTGGCGGAGCAGCCGCCCCGCCGGGCGCAGGCTACGCTGGCACCAACCTTCATGGTCTTATCAAAGGACGTACTGTGAAACAGCCGGTCCAGACAGGCAATCAGCGTGGCGTTGGCGGAGGCGTAATACACCGGACTGGCGATCACCAGACCGTCGGCCTCCTGAAACTTGGGGGCCAGCTCGTTTACTCCATCGTCAAAGACGCACTTGCCGGTCTTGGCACAGGAGCCGCAGGCCACGCAGCCCCGGATGTCCCGGTTTCCCAGGACCACCGTTTCCACATCGACGTCATTCTCCTTGAAAATCGCTTCCATTTCCCGCAGGGCCACGGCGGTGTTGCCGTTGGTATGGGGACTGCCGTTGAGCATTAAAACCTTCAGGGACTTCATATTTCGCACTCCTTTCAGAGCCCCGGCCTTATGTGTTTATCCACTTGAAGCCGGGAGAAAAAGCACATAACTTAACTAAAATATCATAGCATAAAAGCTCCCGGAACACAAGAAAAAGGGAGGACAAAAGTCCTCCCTTTTCTGGAATGCAGTTTGTTACGGCAGGTAGTTCAACGGGTTTTTCGCCACGCCGTTGTACCGCACCTCAAAGTGGCAGTGGTTGCCGGTGGAGTTGCCGGTGGAGCCGGCCCGGGCCACCTGCTGGCCCTTGTAAACGTGCTGCCCCACGCTGACGGTGAGACTGGAGTTGTGACCGTACCGGGTGACGTAGCCATTGCCGTGGTCGATCTGCACCAGATAACCGTAGCCGCTCATCCAGCCGGAGTAGGTCACCGTGCCGCCGTCGGCGGCGTAGATGGGTGTCCCTCTGGGGACGGCGATATCGATGCCCTTGTGGTTGGTGGAGCCGATGCCGCCGGGGGATTTCCGTCCGCCGAAGTAGGAGCTGATCCGACCGCTGGTGGGCCAGCGGAAGCTGCCGGTAGGCATCCAGGTGGGCCGGACCTTGGTGCCCCGGAGCCGGTATTCGGTGACAGGCTCTTTCAAAGTCACGGAGGAGAGAATGGTCCGCTCCGTTTCCTCACCGTTGACATAGGTGGCCTTGGCCATCACGTCCGCCTTGCCGTATTCACCCTTGGAGGTCACCTTATAGTCGCCCTGATAGAGGTCAGCGCTGTCGGTGTACTCAATGTTGTAGGACACATCATCCAGATACCGTTCCTGCTTTACCACGGTCATGGTCAGGTAGGGGACAGAGGCGGACAGAGTCAGCACTTCGCCGATCTGGAGCTTATTGATGTTGTAGCCGGGGTTCAGCGCCAGCAGCTCTGCGGAGGTCATGTCATTCTTGGCGGCGATCTGAGACCAGGTATCGCCCTTTTTCACCTCGTAAGTGACCTCGGCCGTCTTGGTGCTGTAAAGCAGCTCCGCAATATAGCCCAGGTTCATGATCTCACTGGTGGGAACGTACTCCTGCCGGATCTCAACATCCTCTGCAAATTCACAGGAAATGGTATCTTCATCGGAGGCCGCCTTCTGCAGCTGGTCCAGCAGTTCCTCCAACGCGCCCTCGTAGGGAGTGGCGCCGATGCGCACATCGTTGACATACAGGCAGTATGCAGAGGTCACAAGACCGATCTCGTCGGAAAGCTGGTCCTCGTATACGGCCTTATCCTCAATGTCCTGACGGAGCATCCAGCCGGAATCGTATTGCAGCAGGGAATCATCGATGGTGTAGGTCTCTCCCAGTGTCCGGGAGGTGATGCTTTCCAGATCCTTCCGGACGGTTTCGGCTTCCGATTTGGAAGCCAGCCGCCCCAGCACCTGCCCGTCATAGGAGACGGTGGTGCCGATGGTGAAGAAGGAGCAGAACAGGATGATGCCTGCCAGTACACAGCTTCCTCCCAGGAACATCAGGGAGTGAAGGCGCTTTTCCTTTTCAAACCAGACGGCGAATCTGCTGGTGCGGAGGTTCCGCTCTCTGCGGCGGCCCAGCAGGATCTCCCGCAGCCGGCTGGCAGCGGAGGGCAGCAGCCCCCAAAGCATCAGCAGGAATTGCAGAGGCTTCCGGTTGGACTCCGGGAACCGATGGGCCTGAGCCTCCCGGATGACCCGGCGGCAGCGGCGGCCAAACCAGCGGACCTTCTTTCCGGCCCGGAAGCGGAGCTTGCCCCAGAGGTCTTCGGGCTCAGCGGGAGCGCGCCGCTTTCTGCGGGGTCTGGGCGCTTCCTGGGCCTGTTCCGCCTCTGCGGGCCAATCCGGCAGATCATAAGGCTTTTTGGTGTTTTGACTCATAATGCTCCTATCGTATCGCGGGCAGATGCCCTTTAAAAATTTGTGAACCATAAAAAGTAACAAATTGTTACCGCTTTATATTATCCCTTTTATATTCGCCCGTCAAGCAACTTCTGGCTTTTTGGCATATTTTTATGTATTTTAACGATGCTTTTTTGCCGAATTTCGTAGTTGACACGCAAAAATCGGAAAAAATCACGCCCCAATTCGTCACTTTTTTTATTGACCCCGGCTGTGGACCGTGTATAATAAAGGGTGGAATTGAAACCCCGTTCCCTGAATTAAAAATTGGAGGAATCAACATGTTTGAATTTCTGATCAAAAAGCTGAAGGCGCATCCCCGTAAGATCGTCTTCACCGAGGGCACCGATCCCCGCATCCTGGAGGCTTCTGCCCGTCTGCTGTCCGGTACTTTTCTGACTCCCGTTCTGGTGGGCAACGCCGACGAGATCACCAAGGCTGCCGAAGAGGCCGGCTTCAACATCCGCGGCGCTGAGATCATGGACCCCGCCATCTTCCCTGACATGGACAAGATGGTGGCCCTGATGGTGGAGCTGCGCAAGGGCAAGATGACCGAGGAGCAGTGCCGCAAGTCCCTGTCTCAGGCCAACTACTTCGGCACCATGCTGGTGAAGATGGGCTATGCCGATGCTCTGCTGGGCGGCGCTACCTACTCCACCGCCGACACCGTCCGTCCCGCCCTGCAGATCATCAAGACCAAGCCGGGCAGCAAGATCGTGTCCTCCTGCTTCATTATGGTCCGTCCTTCCGCCACCGGCGAGAACGAGGTCCTGGCTATGGCTGACTGCGCCATCAACATCAAGCCCACCGAGGACGAGCTGGTGGAGATCGCTGTTGAGACTGCCCGTACCGCCAAGGTCTTCGGCATCGATCCCAAGGTGGCGTTCCTGAGCTACTCCACTTTGGGTTCCGGCAAGGGCGAGGACGTGGACAAGATGCGCAACGCCTGCGAGAAGGCCAAGGCTGCCATGCCCGACGTTCCCGTGGACGGCGAGTTCCAGTTCGACGCCGCCGTGTCTCCCGTGGTGGCCAAGACCAAGCACATCACCAGCTCCGTGGGCGGTCATGCCAACACTTTCATCTTCCCCGACATCAACGCCGGCAACATCGGCTACAAGATCTGCCAGCGCATGGGTAACTTCGACGCTTACGGCCCCATCCTGCAGGGCCTGAACGCTCCCATCAATGACCTGTCCCGCGGCTGCAACGCTCTGGAGGTCTACTCCATGGCCATCATCACCGCCGGTCTGGTGGATTGATCCCCGTCTTTGAAAAGTAAAAAGTCCGGATCATGCGGCTCCCTTTGACGGAGGCGACGACTGATTCCGGAGATCCCCCGGCGGGTCATCGCGTTTGCGGTGCCCGTTGGGGTTTTTTATTTTCTGAGGGCGTGGACTATCTGTATCCTACTGAGGACTATGCGGCCAATGACCGCAGGAACAGCCGGGAAACAGTTCGTACATGGCATCAAACAGCAGATCGGTATGAAACGGCTTTGGAATAAAATGTGAGACGCCCAGAGCAAAAGCCTGATCGGTGACTTGCTCAGAAACGATGCTGGAGAGAAGGATGACCCTCTGAGGGGCAGTCCCCCGGCGCTGCAACTCATCCAACACGGTTAGACCGCAGACATCCGGCAGCGCCGTGTCCATCAGCAGCAGATCGGCAGTCTGTTTTTGCATACATAATAAAACATCGCGGCCACTGCCAACGGTTGCAAGGGAGAAAAAATTATGATTTGCCGCACTTCTCCACATCAACCAGCGAAATTCCTCGCTGCTGTCGGCCAATAGCACACGTTTGCGACCATCCATATTCTGAATCCCCCCATATTTTCAGATACAGAAATGCTGCAAAAAAGGGGCCTATGCGACCTCCTGCTGATCCTGCTCCCGGAACTGCTTTTTCATCTGCGCAAGAAACGCCGTCAGTTCATCAGGCTCCAGCATCAGTAAAAAGAATAAGAGAGCGATTGCAGAACAACAACTGCAGCCGCGCTCTAAATCACCATAGGCCCGAACCGTGATATGTAACTGCTCGGACATTTCCTCTTGGGTCAGCTTCCGCTTCTTGCGAAGCGCTTTCGCCTGTACAGAAAAGTACTGCCGAAGTGACTCTTTATACCTGTTCATTCGTCAAAACCTCCGTATATCTGACTGATACCGAGATTCTATGTCAGGTGAAAGTGGGCTTCCATGAAGTGCACTTCCTCTTTTTCAGGTTTCACACGGAATTTACGGGTCAAACCCTGGGGGCGTAGATAGAAAACTCCCCTGCTGAACGTTTTCTCAGCAGGGGAGCGGTATTTCTTGCATATTTGCATTTGCGCGAATGGATCCGTTTGGAAGGAGCGGCCTCAGATCGCTCAGACGGCGGGTTTGGCCATGAATTCATCTTCTACATCGTCCCGGATCCCCAGACGCTGGTAGAGCCTGTGCATAAAAGAGAAGGTGAAGCCGCCGGGCAGCATCCCATTGACAAAAATCGCCGCCAGCACGCCGATGCCGGTGTCCAGAATACGGTTCATGGCGTAGGTGATATAAGTGTCCGTGGGGGTGTTGAACAGCAGAATGCACAACACCACGCCGCCGGGCTGTACGCCGCCTACCCAGATGTGCTGACACAGCAGGATCAAAATGATCACGCCGACGAAGGTCAGGGGGATCAGGACCCAAGCGTTGCTGCCGTCAGGGAACAGCTCCATGTAAATGGCAAACAGACCCATGCCGATAAAACCGCCTACCATTGTGCCGAAGAAGCGGTTGCCGCCGTGGAGACGGCTTTGCATAAAGCTGCTGCCCATGCCGAAAATGGCGCCGATGCAGGCGAAGGTGGGGTTGCGGTCCAGAAAGTAGTAGACCAGCGCGCACAGGGCTGCCGCAAGGGCGGTCTTGACGTTGCGCATACCGATCTTAGGAAACAGGCATCCTGCTTTTTCATGGTGTTCCATGGTATTTTCTCCGTTCAGGATCGTTCCGCGGCGGGTAAAGGCGGCGGAAATATTGTTAAGAACGTGTCAAATTATACCATGGAACCAGTTAGCTGTGAACCCCTTGCCGGTATTTTTATGCAATTCACAGGAGAAAACGTTTGCGGAAATCAATGATTCTGTGGAAATGTTTGCACTTTTGCGAAGAAAATGCGGCTTCGCAGCAGAATGTGGGGACAGTGGGCCTGTCATATTTTTCGGATATCCGGGTAAAGCCAGCCGCTCCCGGCCCGAAGACTCCCGGCGGCGATCCGGAGACCGGAGCCGCCCAGTGCCGCAGCGAAGTGGTCCGCCAGAGGCCGTTGGGCCTCCGTGTCGATCTGATTCAGGAACATGGTATCGCACAGCCGCTCCGCCAAAATGGCCTTTGCGGCCTGTTCCGGCGTGACGGGATCTGACGCAGCGGCGCCGGTCAGGGCGCAGAACTGCTCTGGCCGGTGGACGCTTTCCCGGATGGGTTTCCCGAAACCGGATGCCCCCACCACGCAGATCACCTGACGGCTGACGGCGGGGATCACCGGCTCGTGGGCATCGTGGGCCTTCAAAGGAAGCTGCCGGGAACCGTCGGCCTCCACCAGCACATAGTCCGCCAGCGTGGCCAGCGTCTCTACGGAAAGGGAGGGAGCGGTCAGCTTGCCATTTTCGCAGGGGGTCCCCAGACAGAGAACCCGATGAGCGGTCAGAGCCTTGCGGATGTCCTCCGGCGTAGGGGCCGTCAGCAGGGGGTATTCCTCAAAGGGGCGGATATGGGTGGTGGTACAGAGGAGGACCGTCCCCGGTAATTCCTCCGCCAGACGGCGCAGTAAACTGGTTTTACCGCCGCTGCCGATCACGGCGGTGACGCCGGGGCGCAGCCCCAGCAGCTTGGGAAAATCCATAATCCACCTCTTTCCATTTGTTTTGCCCGCGATGCTGCGGGCTTGTCTCCTCTACCGCTTCACCATCAGGCGCTTCATGCCGGCTTCCAAACCCTCGGCGGAAAGGTCGAACATGGGGAACATCTTGGCCAACTGCAGATGGGTCAAGGTCCAGAAGTCCTGAAATGCCGGCAAAGGCTCCGGGTTCAGCCAGATGAGATAGGGGAAGTGCTTTTTAAACAGCTCCAGCCATTCCAGCCCGGAGGGGCCGTACCGCTGGTTCCGCCAATCGTACTGCTTTTCCCGCAGTTCGTAGGGGTTCATGGCGGCGTCGCCCACGAGGATGACCTTATAGCTGGCGTCGAAATTCTGCAAAAGCCATTCCGTAGGCGTTTGGCCGTCCTGCCAGAGCCGTGGGCCGTTGTAAACGTCACCGTAAATGCAGTTATGAAAATAGTAGGTGTGCAGCTCCTTGAAGTGGTTGGATTTGGTGGCCGCCTGAAACAGCTGACTGCACAGCCCGGAATAGTAGTCCATAGAACCGCCGGGGTCCATCAGCAGCAGGACCTTCACCGTGTTCTTCCGGGGGTTTTTGTACCGGATCTCCAGCCGCCCCGCGCTCTCGCAGGTATCGTGGATCGTGGCGTCCACATCCAGCTCCTTTTCGGCGCTCCGCTCCTGGGCGGACAGCTGCCGCAGCGTGCGGAAGGCCATCTGGAACTGGCGGGTGTCCAGCTTATTGTCTTTCCGGAAGTCCCGGAATTTCCGCTCCCCCGCTACCATCATGGCGGTGCGGTGCATGGACTGCCCGCCGATCCGGATACCGTTGGGGTGCCAGCCGTTGTTCCCCCAAGGGGTGCGGCCCTGAATCCCCACCCAGTAGTTGCCGCCGTTGTGCTCCTCCGTCTGCTCTTTTAGACGTTCCTCCAGCATTTTTAGAAGTTCCTCCAGTGTTTCATCCGGGAACCCGGCGGCGCGCAGGTCCGCAATGGTCCGTTTCAGATCCTCGCTGGGGTGGTTCAGCCAGTCCAGCAGATCCTCCGGCAGCTCCCCGGTGTAGGGGACATCCTTGAAGAATTCCAGAAAGATCTGGTCAAAGCGGTCAAATTCCGTCTCATTCTTCACCACGATGGCCCGGCACAGGTGATAAAAGCCGGTGAGGGTGGAGTGGTGCAGTCCCTTTTCCATGCCCTCCAGCAGCGTCATCCACTCGTTCAGGGAAACGTGCAGTCCCCGCTGACGCAGCAGGTAAAAAAACGCGGCGAACATGGCTTATTTCACCTTCCGCAGGGTCTGAAGATCCTTGTCTTTTTTCAGCAGGACACCGGCGAAGGGAATCTCCTGTTCGATGCGGGCCGGGTCCACGCCGCCGGCCACCAGCGCCCGGATCCAGTCCACCAGTTCAGAGGTAGAGGGCTTTTTCTCAATGCCCCGCAGCTCCCGCAGCCAGTAGAAGGCGGCGAGGGACTGCTTCACCAACTTTTCCTCCAAATCACCGAAGTGGACCCGGAGGATGGCTTCCATCTGCTCCTGCTCCGGGAACTCGATGTAGTGGAACACGCACCGGCGGAGGAAAGCGTCCGGCAGCTCCTTCTCTGCGTTGGAGGTGATGATGACGATGGGGCGCTGCTTGGCCTGTACGGTCTCCTTCGTCTCAGGGATGTAGAACTCCATCCGGTCCAGCTCCCAGAGAAGGTCATTGGGAAATTCCAGATCCGCCTTGTCGATCTCGTCGATCAACAGGACCACCTGCTCATCGGCAGAGAAGGCTTCGCCCAGTTTACCCAACTTGATGTATTTTTTAACGTCATCTACGCCAGCGTTTCCAAACTGGCTGTCATAGAGCCGCTGCACAACGTCATAGACATACAGGCCGTCCTGAGCCTTGGTGGTGGATTTTACATTCCAGATAATGAGCTTTTTCCCAAGAGCGTCCGCCACGGCCTGGGCCAGCATGGTCTTGCCGGTGCCCGGCTCACCCTTGATGAGCAGAGGCTTCTGCAAAGCCACGGCAATGTTGACGGTTTCCATCAGGTCGCGTGACGCTACGTAATTTGCGCTGCCGCTGAATTTTGTATCCATATTTGTTCTCCTTTGCGTGGGTTTGGTGTGCTGGGCCGATTATAGCAGACTTTTTTCCGGGAGACAATGTAAGTTTACGTTTTGACACACTATCCCAGCGCCACGTCTAAGATCATCATAATTAAAAAGCCTCCCACAAAGCCGCAGGTCCCGGCTTTGGAATGGGCTTGAGGCACCAGCTCCTCCACCACCACATACAGCATGGCTCCGGCGGCGAAGCTGAGGAGCCATGGCATCAGAGGTCGGACACCAGCAGCTACCAGCACTACCAGAATACCGAAAATCGGCTCCACGCTGCCGGAGAGGGTCCCTAACAGAAAAGCCCGGCCCCGGGAGCTGCCCTCCTGCCGCAGAGGAAGGGAGATGGCGGCGCCCTCCGGAAGATTCTGGATGCCGATGCCCAGCGCCAGCGCCGCAGCCCCAGCCATGCCCTCTCCCTCTGCCGCCAGTGCGAAGGCGAGGCCCACCGCCATGCCCTCCGGTACATTGTGGAGGGTAATGGCTGCCATCAGCAGCGTGCTTTGGCGGCGGGTCAAGTCCATGTCCTTTGCCCGCCGCAGATGGGGCAGAACGGCGTCCAGCGCGGAGAGAAAGCCCACGCCCAGCAGCAGCCCCGCCGCCGCGGGGAGCCAGCCGGGAACGCCGAAGTCCGCCGACTGCTCGATGGCGGGCAGCAGCAGGCTCCAGACGCTGGCCGCCGTCATCACCCCGGCGGCGAAGCCAAGCATGGTTCGCTGGAACTGGGGCCGGGGCTCCTCCACAAAGAAAAATACCACCGCAGCCCCTAAGGTGGTCATCAGAAAGGTAAAGCCGGTGCCCAAAGCGGCCCAGCTCAATGCTTGCAGCATACGAATCAACGCCTTTTCCTCGATTCAGGCGGAATTTTGCCTGTACGCCAGTATAGGCGACCCTCCCCGGATGTGTGCCGACGGTGGGGCTTGCCTTTTTCCCGGCACTGTGGTACAATCAAACTGTAAAAGGAAATATGGCTCATATAATTCCGCTGATGGGATCGTCTCAGGCGCGGAAGTTTCTATGAGATCGCCTAAGATCTTGCTATGAGCGTCCGCTTATGCGGGCGCTCTTTTGTTTTGAAAGGAGGACGCAATGACCACTATTCTGAAAGGAAATATCGTTTCCGCGCCGGCCTGCGGCCGGCTGGATGTGACGGAACACGGTTATCTTATCGCTGAAAACGGCGTCATTACCGGGGTGTATCCGGTGCTGCCGGAGCAATATGCCGGAGCGTCTGTGGAGGACTATGGAGACTGCCTGATCGTCCAGTCCTTTGCGGACCTGCACCTCCACGCTCCCCAGTATCCCATGCTGGGGATGGGTATGGATCTGCCCCTGCTGGACTGGCTGAATGCCTACGCCTTCCCCACGGAGGCCCGGTTTGCGGAGCCGGACTACGCCCGGACGGTGTACCGGCAGCTGGCGGGGGAATTGGCGTCCCACGGGACCACGCGGGTGTGTATGTTTTCCTCTCTCCACACCGACGCTACCCTGATCTTGATGGATGAGCTGGAAAAAGCGGGGATCACCGGCTATGTTGGCAAGGTGAATATGGACCGCAACGGCGCACCCGGCGTGTTGGAGGAGACCACGGAGGAATCCATGCGCGAAACGCTGCGATGGCTGGATGCCTGTCAGGATTTCCGGCACATCAAGCCAATTCTGACACCCCGGTTCACCCCCTCCTGCACGAATGAGCTGATGGCATTTTTGGGAAAGCTGGCGGCGGAGCGCGATCTGCCGGTGCAGTCCCACCTGTCGGAAAACGGCGCGGAGATGGACTGGGTACGCCAACTCCACCCGGATTGCAGGCAGTATTGGGAGACCTACAAGAAGTACGGCCTTTGGAATGACCGCACCGTGATGGCCCACTGCGTCTGGTCGGACGAGCGGGAGCGGCAGGCCATGAAGGACGCCGGGGTAACAGTGGTCCACTGCGCCGACTCCAATCAAAATCTCTGCTCCGGCGTGGCGCCGGTACGGAGGATGCTGGACGAGGGCGTGAAGGTGGCCCTTGGCAGCGACATCGCCGGAGGCGATCATCTGGATCTGTTTGACGTGACGGCGGCCGCTATCCGAGCTTCCAAGGCCCGGCGGATGATGGATGACTGGAGCACCCCCTTCCTCACTGTGGCGGAAGGGTGGTATCTGGCTACCTCTGCCGGGGAGGAATTCTTTGGAGAGCAGCCGGGCTTTGCCGCGGGAAATTCCCTTCACGCCATCGTACTGGCGGATGACACGCTGCCTCAGCCTCGCACCCTGACTCCGGCGGAGCGGCTGGAACGGGCGGTGTACCGCCGTCAGGAGGGGGCCGTACAGGCAGTCTGGTCCGCCGGAAGAAAAATCTACGCGAAGCCGTAAGAAAGTTGTCCGCAAGAGTTTGGAACATAAAAAACGCAGCCGTTTTCGGGAGATTATCCCGAAAACGGCTGCGTTGTTTTGCATTTCTTTGCGGTCGCGGCGTATTCCATTGGTTCTGTTGGAATTACTGCACGGTGACGGGCTTGGGATACACGCCCCGGAAGTCGAACCAGCCCCGGGGGTCCCGGATGGCACCCAGATAGGTGTCCCGCAGCTTCCAGGCCGTTCCAACCGTGTAGAGGGGGGATATGGCGCAGTCGATCTCCAGCAGCAGGTCCTCCGCGTCATGGAGACAGCCCATACGGGCCGAGCCGTCCTCTGCACCGGCGATGATGGACATCAGCGTATCGTAGGCGCTGTTTTCATAGTGGAGGAAGTTGTCTCGATTGCCGGTGGTCCAGTCCATCAGGAAACATTCCGCATCGCTGCACACGGCGCTGACGGACATACCGGCCAGCGTGTAATTCCCGCTGCGCATAGCGGAGGCCAGCTCCGCCGGCGTTACGGCTCTGGGCGTCACGTTCACGCCCAGATAGTAGCCCCACATACCGCACAGGGCCATGGCCACGGTCTTGTTGCTGCCCTGATCCACATAGAGATATTCCAGAGCACCCAGCTCCGCACTCAGGTCGCTGCCCCGGTCATATCCGGCATTCTGCATCAGGTCCACAGCGTCCTGGCAGCGGTCGGCGTAGCTTTCCGGATCGTTGTCCAGCAGGCTGCCGCCGCAGGCGCGGAAATCCAGATCTGCGTTGTCCTCCGGCACACCGGGGGGCACCAGTCCCTCGGCGGGCTGTGCCGTAATCCCCGCCATGGCGGTCAGCTGTTCCCGGTCGATCACCAGGCTCAGGGCCTTGCGGATGGATTCATCCTCCAGACGGCTGCAGTTGAACATGACGGAGTAAGTCTCCAGAACAGGCTCTGCCTGCCAGGTCTCATCTGCTTCCATCTGCTCTGCCATCTCCTCCTCCGTCAGAGGCCAGACAGCGTCTACCACGCCCTGATCATACAGGACCTCCGCCGTCTGCGTGTCTCCGAAGCAGAAGGTCAGATCCTCCGGACCGGTCAGCTTTTTGCCGTAGGCAGTATTTTCCGTCAGCGTCAGAGCGTTTTCGTCCTCTGCGGAGGCAGTATAGGGACCATTGGTCACCAGACGGGTGGGATCGGACCACCAGCGACGGGGCGTCTCATCCTCTTTCAGATTATCGTTGGCGGCATCCGCCTCCTGCTTGAGCCGCTGTACAACATCCTGCCGCAGAGGCATGGTGGCGATGGAGGTGCAGACCTCCCGCAGGAACCAGTCATAATGACCGGTCAGGGTCACCACAAGGGTGGTGCTGCTTTTTGCGCTCACCGCCAGCAGACTCATGTCGCCGGAGGCCTGAGCCTCCGCATAGCCGCTGACAATGGACAGCAGCGGGGCATACACGGAGCCGGTAGCGGGGTCCGCCAGACGCTGCCAGGCGTATACAAAGTCGCTGGCCGTGACCTCTACGCCATCGGACCACTTGCCGCCCCGGAGGCGGAAGGTGTAGGTGACGGTGCCATCGCTGTTCTCCTTCATGTCCACGCTTTTGGCGGCACCGGGGACTGCGATGGCCTGGCTGTTTTCGCCCGTTTCCAGCCGCATCAGATTTTCATAAAGGTGGTTCAGGATGGTCTGGTCCCCGATCCGCTGGGCGTAGATAGGATCATAGGTGGCGGGAGTCTCTCCCACGCAAACGGAGAGAGATGCCCGGCCGTCTGCCGATTCCTTCCGGCCGCAGGCGGTCAGGAGGGTAACGCACACCAGAACGCTGAGACACAGCGCTGTCAGGCGCTTCCATAATTTCATAGGGACTCCTTTTATGTTATGCCATGGTCAGGCTGCCGTTTTCATCGAATTTCACCGGCAGGATCTCATTGCGGGTATTCTTGGCAATATCGTCGATCCGGATCTTGGAGGGGAAGTCCGCCACAAAGCTGACGGCCACGCCCTGCCGCTTGGCCCGGCCGGTACGGCCGATCCGGTGGACATAGTCCTGATTTTCATCGGGAATGTCGCAGTTGAACACGATGTCCACATCATCCACGTCGATACCCCGGGCGGCCACATCAGTGGAGACAAAGACCCGAAGCTTGCCCTTGCGGAACAGATCCATTACCTGCTCCCGCTTCTTCTGGGGAATGTCCCCGTGGATGCACTGGGCGTCGATGCCCCGCATCTGCAGGAACTTGGTGATGCGCTCTGTGCTGCCCTTGGTGTTGCAGAACACCATGCAGCGGTCAAAGCCCGTCTCGTTCAGGATCTTGGCAATGGCCTCCGCCTTGCCGTCGAAGCTGACGTCCATGCGGAACTGCTTGATATCGGGCTTGTTCTGCTCGTCCTCCCGGACGGTGACCTCCTCCGCGTCCCGCTGATACACCCAAGCGATGTCCATGACCTCACGGGAGATGGTGGCGGAGAACAGTCCCAGATTTTTCCGCTTGTCCATGCGGTCCAGCAGCCGGGTCACGTCATGGATGAAGCCCATGTCCAGCATCCGGTCCGCCTCGTCCAGCACCACGGTTTTTGCCGTGTCCACCCGGACGGTGCGGCGCTTCATGTGGTCGGACAGCCGTCCCGGCGTAGCCACTACAATCTGAGGATGCTTTTTCAGCGCGTCGATCTGGCGGCCGATGGGGGCGCCGCCGTACAGGCACACTGCCCGGATGCCGGGTTTATAGGTGTAGAGGATCCGCAGCTCATCGGTGATCTGGATGGCAAGCTCCCGGGTGGGGGCCAGAATCACCGCCTGAACGCTCTCGTCCTCCGGGTCGATATGCTCCACAATGGGGATGCCGTAGGCAAAGGTCTTGCCTGTACCGGTGGGGGCCTTGGCGATCACGTCCCGCCATTCCAGCATGGGAGGGATGCAGCCTGCCTGCACCGGGGTGGATTGTACAATATTGCGCTCCATTAAAGCGCGCAGAATTTCCGGTGACAGCTCCAATGTGTCGAACCGGACGCCTTGAGTCAGTTCCATGATTAAATTCCTCGCATTTGCAGATATTTGCACATAATTAAAAATATTATACACACTTTCAGGCCATTTGTAAAGGGGACGTCCTGGACGGCTTTTTTAATTCCGATGCACGGTTTCGTGCAATTTTTTACCTTCGGCGGCATATACTGAGTAAGTTGTAAATGCAGATATCGCAAAGGAGGGAAGCGTATGGAGCCGAAAAAGCCTATGGGTGATGTGGATGATCTGATCTTTCAGGACGCCTGGGAGGTCAGTCAACGATAAAGGACTGCCGCTAAGCGGCAGTCCTTTTGCTGTGCGGGTTTGCCATGCAAAAGCATAGCGAAATAAGAAATGTGCCATTTCCTCGCTCCTGCGGGGCAACCGGAAATGATGCGCGAAACCTTCATGCACTGGCATTTGCGCATGTTCGCGGTGCGCTGCCATGCATGAAGTTCTATACAATGAAGCCGCCGTCGGCGGTGAGGACCTGACCGGTGATGAAGCCTGCCCGCTCCGAGGCGAAGAACGCCACGGCATAGGCGATATCCTCGGGTGTTCCCAAACGGCCCAGAGGCGTCTCGCGGATCAGCTCCTCCACGGTCTCCTGTCCCAGTACCTGCACCATGTCGGTGTTGATGACGCCGGGGGCCACGCAGTTTACCCGGATGCCGGAGGGGGCCAATTCCATAGCCAACGACCGGGTCAGGGCGATGATGCCCGCCTTTGTGCAGGAGTAAGCCACCTCGCAGCTTGCCCCCCGCTGGCCCCAGATGGAGGAAATATTTACGATGCAGCCCCGTTTTTCCGAGATCATGTGAGGGAGGGCTGCCTTGACGGTGTTCCGGGCGCCGCTCAGATTTACCGCCAGATACCGGTCCCACATCTCGTCGGTGGTGTCCTGAAACAGCCCCTGACCCGACACACCGGCGTTGTTTACCACCAACTCTACCGGGCTGAAGGTCTCGCCCAGCTTCCGGACCATCTCGGCCACGGCGGCGCTGTCCGCGACATCGGCCTGGAACATGGCGGCATGACAGCCCGCTGCTGTCAGTTCCTCCACCAGCTCCCGGGCCTTGTCCGCCCGGTTCAGGTAGTTGATGCCCACAGCCCAGCCCTGATGAGCTAATTCCCGGGCCACGGCCCGACCAATTCCCCGGGACGCGCCGGTGATCAATGCGGTTTTCATAAGATACCCCCAAACAAAAACTTCCAGTGAAGCGTTAACGAAAAAGAAAAACCACTCCGATGGAGTGGTTTTTATGGTGGAGACGAAGAGGATCGAACTCTCGACCTTACGGATGCGAACCGTACGCTCTCCCAGCTGAGCTACGCCCCCATACAGCCCTGTTATTATAGCAACATTTCCTGAACTTGTAAAGGCCTTTTGCGGGAAAAATCAAAAAAAGATCGGCCTGCGCATACAGCGGCGGCCCGGAATGACTCCGGGCCGCCGCTGTCAGATTATATGTAGGAATGCTCCACCTGAATCACGGGGACATAGTGGCTGTCAAAGGTACGGATGAGGGCCCGGAGCTGCCGGGCTACCTCAGCGTCCTCCAGCCGGAAGCCGAAAGGCGTTACCACGTCAAAAATCAGGTTGGTGTGGGTGGGGCCGGGGACCATGCGGAAATCGTGGATACTGAGGGCCGGATCGATGCAATGGGCCAGCTCTGTGATCTTATTCCGGAGGACAACGGTCGTGCTGTCATCTGTGGCGATGGGGTCCATGTGGATCACCGCCTCGCAGCCCAGCTTCCGGTGCAGCTCCTGTTCGATGTTGTCGATGGCGTCATGGATCGTCATGACGCTGCCGGTGGCCGGGACCTCCGCGTGGAGGGAGATCATCACCCGGCCGGGGCCGTAGTCATGAACCACCAGATCGTGAATACCGGAGATCTCTTTGTGAGCCATCACCAGATCTTCAATTTCTTTAACAAATTCCGGCGTGGGGGGCTTTCCAAGCAGGGGATCGATGGTGTCCTTGGCGGCGTCTATGCCGCCCTTGAAAATGAACAGTGCCACCAGAATACCCACCCAGCCATCCACCGGGAGCTGGAAGTAATGGCCAATCAGAGTGGCGACCAGAACGGCAGAGGTGGACATGCAATCTCCCAGCGAATCCGCTGCTGCCGCCAGCAGCGCCGGTGCGGAGAGTTTTTTGCCGAGGGAGCGGTTATACATGGCCATATACAGCTTCACGCAGATAGAAACAGCCAGAATCCCGATCACCAGCCAGCTGAACTCCACCAGAGCGGGGTGCAGGATCTTATTCAGGGACTCCTTGGCCAGTTCCACGCCCATCAGCAAAATCAGCATGGATACCGCCAGACCGGAGAGGTACTCCGCCCGGCCGTGGCCGAAGGGATGGCCTGGGTCCGGCGCTTTGGCGGCAATGCGGAAGCCCAGCAGCGTGACCACAGAGGAACCGGCATCAGAGAGGTTGTTGAAGGCGTCCGCCGTGATGGCGACGGAGCCGGAGAGGGTCCCAGCAAAGAACTTGCCCAAAAACAGCAGCAGGTTCAGCCCGATCCCAACAGCGCCGCAGAGAATACCGTAGGCCGTCCGTAGCTGAGCGGGGCTTTTCCCGTCGCTTTTGCAGAAGAAACGGGCCAGAAGCGAGATCATACAGTTTTACACCTTTCTTTTTGAGAATAGAAGGAGACGGTCACTTCCCGCCGGGAATGACCAGCTTCATGTGGCAGCAGAGATCGTCCAGATCCCGGTCGGTGGCGGCGCTGAGCCGCAGGCGGGCGCCGCAGTCCCGGCATGTCAGCTCCACCGCGTCCCGGCGGATTTCCATGCTGTAATCGTGGCTGCCGCAGCCGCAGGTGATACCGTTGGGCCGGGCGGCGATGTCCTTGAGCTCCGAGAGGAATTCGTACATGATCACATTGTCGGTAAAGGCCTCCGCCTCGCCGCTGTTCTCCTGCGCCTTTTCCTTGGAGATGGCAATGCTGGCCTCCCGGAGGTGATGTTCCACTGTGCCCTCGTCGCCGATGAAGCAGCAGAACTGCTTGCTGTCCGGGCAGCTGAGGGCGGTGGCGGCGTGGAGCATCCGCTCTGGCGGACAGACAGCCTCGTGGGTCTGGCCGCAAACGCCGCAGGGCACCAGAATGTGATAGTTCTGGCCGTCATAGTTCGTCCGCAGGACACTGCCGCCGCAGGAACATTCGATCTCGGCGTCAGACGCTTCCAGCGCAAATACGGAGCGGGCACCCATTACCTGCGCACCGCATTTCGGGCAGATATAGCCCAGAGTTCTCATATCGTCAGCCATAGAGGGCCTCCTTGCATGATTGATCAGATTTGGATATCCTGCGCGTGGGGCAGGTGAGATTGTGTATAGAGGAGTACCTTGTCACCCGCCAGCAGCTTCAGGCCGCCGTTGGGGATCAGCGTTCGGTTCCGGCGGCGGACCATGATGATGACCGTCTGTCGGGAAATGTCCAGATCCCGGAGCGGGTGGCCCACCCAGGGATGATGTGTCTGAAGGACGATCTCCTTTAGCTGGATGCGGACGTCATCCTCATAGACGCCTGCCCCCAGCACAAGATTGTCACCGGGGAGGAGCACCACATCGCCCCGGGGAACAATGATGTCCCGTCCCCGCTGCACGGCGGCGATGATGACGCCCTCCGGCAGGCCCAGGTCCCGCAGCGGGGCATTGGCCCAGCGGTCCCGGGGGTCAGGTGGATGCGGATGAAGTGAATGTCCGCCTCCGTGCCGTATTCGCTGATCCGCTTGATGCGGGAATACTGGTCCACGAAGCCGGCAGAAATGATACCGGTGGGGATCGCCACCGTGCCCACGCCCAGGAAGGTGATCAAAATGCCAAAGATCTTGCCAAGGGTGGTGATGGGGTAAATATCTCCGTAGCCCACCGTCAACAAGGTGGATACCGCCCACCAGATGCCGGAAAAGGCGTTGGAGAACACCTGGGGCTGCGCGTCATGCTCCAGAGAGTACATACACAAACTGGAGGCGGTCATCAGCACCAGAATGATAAACACGGAGGAGAGAAGCTGCTGGGCCTTGCTGGTAAGGACTTGAGTAATGACGTTCAGGGAATCGTAATAGGCGTTGATCCGGAACAGGCGGAAGATCCGCACCACCCGGAACATCCGGAAGGCCACGGCCCCGGAGGGGAAGAAAAAGGGCATGTAGTAAGGCAGAAAGCTCAGCAGGTCCACAATGCCTGAGAAGGAAAAAATGTATCGGCAGACGGCCTTCCATTCCTTCAGATTGGGATGGTGGTACTTGGCAGTCCAGATCCGCAAAGCGCAGTCCACTGCGAAGAAGGCCACGGTGGCAGCTTCGATCCGCAGCAGCAGCGGACCGCAGGCGGCCTCTGCCTCGTCGAAGGTGTAGGCAATGGTGACCATCAGGTTTACCAGAATGACCAAGGTGTAGAAAATGTCATAGGCGCGGCTGATGAGGTCATCCGCCGTACCAATGTCAATAATAGTGCAGACCCGGCGGCGCAGGGACTCAAGAGACCTGAAATTCGGCATAACCGCCTCCTGATGTGTAGGTAGACGGTACGCTGCCTGACGTGTACCGTCGGGAAATATCCTTATATTATAGTAATATCCCTCCGGAATGTAAACAAATTTCTTCATTTTGCGGAAAAGAAACAGGAGTTCCGGAGCGTGTGAGGAAGCCCCACCCCGGCGCGGATGAAGGCACTTGACGCAGAGTTTACAAAAAAATCACAATTACTGCCTTGCAAACCTTCAAATGCAGACGTATAATCAGGATGAAAATTGAAAAAAGGAGGGATGTGCAATGACGATGAACAAGTTCATGGCAGATGTTGATGACCTGATTTTTGACGGTCAGGAGCAGAGCCACAGCGAACGGTAAAACCGGAAGGACCACGCCGAGAGGGCGTGGATTTTTTTATGCTTTTTGAGGGTGTCAAAAATTTCGACTACGCGTAATCGTTTTTCTGAAATTTTTCGTAAACGTTTGAGAAAAAATCGAAAAATTATTCACATTCTTATGCGTATTTAAAGAAAATACGGCTTAATATATATAAAAAAATTTGATAATTCGTATATTTTATGAATGTTAAATGAAAAATAAAGACGAAAATTTAAAAGCTTTCAAGGAAAAAATTGGGCAAAACGTAAAACTTATTTAAAGTAATTCACTCGTTAGGTAAATTTACTTGAAAAAAACGCGCGGTGTTGTTAGAATGATACAGCAAAGTTAGACACTCAATTTTATACAAAACGTTTAAGGAGTGGAAGGAATGGAAAACATCATTTGGGTAGTTTTGCTGTGCGCGGTTCTGGCTCTGCTGTTTGCCGCATGGAAGACCTCCGCGGTCTCCAAGGCTGACGCCGGTACGGAACGGATGAAGGAGATCGCGGGAAACATCAGTGATGGCGCCCGGGCATTTCTCTTCGCGGAGTACAAGATCCTGGTCATTTTCGTGGCGGTGCTGTTCGTGCTGATCGGCCTGTTCATCACCTGGCTCACCGCTGGTTGCTTCCTGATCGGCGCGGTCTTCTCTGTGTGCGCCGGTTATGTGGGTATGAACGTGGCTACCAAGGCCAATGTCCGTACCGCTGCCGCCGCTAAGTCCAGCGGCATGAACAAGGCCCTGGGCGTCGCCTTCTCCGGCGGTTCCGTCATGGGTATGTGCGTGGTTGGCCTGGGCCTGCTGGGCTGCGCCGCCATCTATGCCTTCACCGGCAACGTGGAGATTCTCACCGGCTTCTCTCTGGGTGCTTCCTCCATCGCGCTGTTTGCCCGTGTGGGCGGCGGTATCTACACCAAGGCTGCCGACGTGGGCGCTGACCTGGTGGGCAAGGTCGAGGCCGGCATCCCCGAAGATGACCCCCGGAACCCTGCCGTGATCGCTGATAACGTGGGCGACAACGTGGGCGACGTGGCCGGCATGGGCGCTGACCTGTTTGAGTCCTACGTGGGCGCTCTGGTGTCCGCGCTGACTCTGGGTGTGGCTGTGGTCGGCACCTTCAACGGCGCCGGCGCTCTGTTCCCCCTGATCCTGGCTGCCGCCGGTATCGTGGCTTCCATCATCGGCTGCTTCTTTGTCCGGGGCGATGAGAATTCCAATCCCCATAAGGCTCTGAAGATGGGCTCCTATGTTTCCTCCGCCATCGTGGTGGTCCTGTCTCTGGTTCTGAGCAATGTGTTCTTCGGCGGTATGGCCCAGGCCATCGCCATCATCGCGGGTCTGATCGTTGGCCTGATCATCGGTATCGTCACCGAGATCTACACCTCCGGCGATTATAACTCCGTGAAGAAGATCGCCCAGCAGTCCGAGACCGGCCCCGCTACCACCATCATCAGCGGCATCGCCGTGGGCATGATGTCCACCGCCGTGCCCATTCTGCTGATCTGCGTTGGTATTTTCGTTTCCTATCAGGTTGCCGGTCTGTACGGCATCGCTCTGGCCGCTGTCGGCATGCTGTCCACCACCGGTATCACCGTGGCTGTGGACGCTTACGGCCCTATCGCCGACAACGCCGGCGGTATCGCCGAGATGAGTGGCTTGGATCACAGCGTCCGTGAGATCACCGATAAGCTGGACGCCGTGGGCAACACCACCGCTGCTATGGGCAAGGGCTTCGCCATCGGCTCTGCCGCTCTGACTGCTCTGGCTCTGTTCGTCAGCTATGCGCAGGCTGTTGGCATTGGTGATGCCGGCATCAACATTCTGGATTCCCGCGTGACCATCGGTCTGCTGATCGGCGGTATGCTGCCCTTCGTGTTCTCCGCTCTGACCATGGACTCCGTGTCCAAGGCGGCTTACAGTATGATCGAGGAAGTGCGCCGTCAGTTCCGCACCATCCCCGGCATCATGGAAGGCACCGGCAAGCCTGACTACAAGTCCTGCGTGGCCATCTCCACCACCGCTGCTCTGAAGGAGATGCTGGTTCCCGGCGTCATGGCTGTTCTGGCTCCTCTGGCAGTTGGCCTCCTGCTGGGCACCGGCGCTCTGGGCGGCATGCTGGCCGGCGCTCTGGTCACCGGCGTCCTGATGGCCATCTTCATGTCCAACTCCGGCGGCGCTTGGGATAACGCCAAGAAGTATATCGAGGACGGCAACCACGGCGGCAAGGGCAGCGAAGCTCATAAGGCCGCTGTTGTGGGCGACACCGTGGGCGATCCCTTCAAGGATACCTCCGGCCCCTCCATCAACATCCTCATCAAGCTGATGACCGTTGTTTCTCTGGTGTTCGCATCCATCTTCTCTGCCAGCGGCCTGCTGTAAGAGAACCACCAGAATTCAGCAAGCTTTTCAGACCGGGCTTCCGTTCATGCGGAGGCCCGGTTTTTATTGTCTGTCAGATCGCGGTGGAAAAGCATTGGCGTTCTGTATTCTTTTTTTACGCATGGTGACGACCCTTGACAGAGTAATCGTTTGCCGGTATAATATCAACGAAAAACCGTCAAAATGCCGGTCAAGCCCAGGAAAAACCGGCAAAATTCGGAACGAATAGAAAAGGAGAGCGGACAATGATCTATTCCAGCGAAGTACAGCGTATGTGCCCGGTGGCCAAGGGCGCGTATCACGGACCGGCCCCCATCCCTGAAGAAGGTAAGTGGGTTCAGGCCAAGGAAATCAAGGATATCAGCGGTCTGACCCACGGCATCGGCTGGTGTGCTCCTCAGCAGGGCGCCTGCAAGCTGACGCTGAACGTGAAGGACGGCGTGATCGAGGAGGCCCTGGTGGAGACCATCGGCTGCTCCGGCATGACCCACTCCGCCGCTATGGCATCTGAGATCCTCATCGGCAAGACCCTTCTGGAGGCACTGAATACCGACCTGGTGTGCGACGCCATCAACACCGCTATGCGGGAGCTGTTCCTGCAGATCGTCTACGGCCGCAGCCAGACGGCCTTCTCCGAGGGCGGCCTGCCTGTGGGCGCTTCTCTGGAGGATCTGGGCAAGGGCCTGCGTTCTCAGGTGGGCACCATGTTCGCCACCAAAGAGAAGGGTCCCCGCTATCTGGAAATGGCAGAGGGCTACTGCACCCGCGTGGCTCTGAACAAGGACAGCGAGATCATCGGCTATGAGTTTGTGAACTTGGGCAAGATGATGGAAGCCGTCAAGAAGGGCGTGGACGCCAACGAGGCACTGGAGAGCGCCAAGTCTCACTACGGTCAGTGGGACAGCGCCGCCAAGTACATCGATCCCCGTCAGGAATAAGAGAAGGAGGAATTGGAAATGGCTCTGTTTGAAAGCTACGAGAGAAGAATCGAGAAAATCAATTCCGTCCTGTCTCAGTACGGAATCTCCAGCGTGGAGGAGTGCCGGGAGATCTGCAAGGCTGCCGGCTTTGATCCCTATGAGATCGTGAAGGGCATCCAGCCCATCTGCTTTGAAAATGCCTGCTGGGCCTACTGTGTCGGCGCGGCCATCGCGCTGAAGAAGAATGTTCAGACCGCCGCCGAGGCCGCCGAGGCCATCGGCATCGGCCTCCAGTCCTTCTGCATCCCTGGCTCTGTGGCTGAGGACCGCAAGGTGGGTCTGGGCCACGGCAATCTGGGCGCTATGCTGCTGCGGGATGAGACCAAGTGCTTCGCCTTCCTGGCGGGCCACGAGTCCTTCGCCGCCGCCGAGGGCGCCATCGGCATCGTCCGCAACGCCAACAAAGCCCGGAAAGAGCCTCTGCGGGTGATCCTGAACGGCTTGGGCAAGGACGCCGCCCAGATCATCAGCCGTATCAACGGCTTCACCTATGTCCAGACCCAGTTTGACTACTACACCGGCGAGCTGAAGACCGTCCGGGAGGTGGCCTATTCCGATGGTGAGCGGGCCGCTGTCCGCTGCTACGGCTGCGATGACGTCCGCGAGGGCGTGGCTGTCATGCACCACGAGGGCGTGGATGTGTCCATCACCGGCAACTCCACCAACCCCACCCGATTCCAGCACCCCGTGGCCGGTACTTATAAGAAGGAGTGCATCGAGCAGGGCAAGAAGTACTTCTCCGTGGCCTCCGGCGGCGGCACCGGCCGTACTCTGCACCCCGACAACATGGCTGCTGGCCCCGCTTCCTACGGCATGACCGACACCATGGGCCGTATGCACTCCGACGCCCAGTTCGCCGGTTCCTCCTCCGTCCCTGCTCACGTGGAGATGATGGGCTTCCTGGGCATGGGCAACAACCCCATGGTGGGCGCTACTGTGGCTGTGGCCGTTGCTGTGGCTGAGAGCAAAAAGTAAACGAAAAGTCCTGAAATCATAAAAAATTGGAACTTTTCTGATAAAAATTAAAACACCCGTTTCGTAAAGAAACGGGTGTTTTTCTATCATTAAGTTCAGGAGAGTAGCATCCGGTCATTGCTCAGGGTCTTGCCGGTACCGGCCTTGAACCGGTGGATCAGATCCTCTACGGTCATGCCCGCCCGGTCAGCGCCGGAAACGTCCAGCACGATCCGGCCGTCAGCCATCATCAATGTCCGGGTTCCCAGCTCCAAAGCCTGCTGCATGTTGTGCGTTACCATCAGACAGGTGATGTTCCCCTCTGCCACGATCCGCTTCGTCAGCTCCAGTACCTTTTCCGCTGTGCCGGGGTCCAGGGCGGCGGTATGCTCGTCCAGAAGCAGGAGCCAGGGGGGATTCATGGTCGCCATCAGCAGCGTCAGCGCCTGCCGCTGGCCGCCGGAGAGCAGCCCTACCGGCTGATTCAGCCGATCCTCAAGTCCCATGTCCAGAAGGGCCAGCCGGTCGCGGAAACGAGTTCGATCCTTCTGGGTCAAGCGGGAAAACCAACTGCCGTTTCCTGCTGCCAGTGCCAGATTTTCCTCGATGGTCATATTGGGGGCAGTCCCCTTCAGAGGGTCCTGAAATAAACGGCCGATCCGCTTCGCCCGTTTGTATTCAGGCAGAAAGGTCATATTGTGACCGCCTACGGTGATGGCGCCTGCATCCACGTAAAAGCTGCCGGCGATGGCGTTGAACAGGGTGGACTTGCCTGCGCCGTTGGAACCGATCACCGTGACAAATTCTCCCTTGTTCAAATGGAGAGACAGGTCCGTGATGGCCTTTTTCTCATTGACGGTGCCGGGATTGAAGGTCTTGGAGATGCGTTGAATGTCCAGCATGTCAGTTCCCTCCCTTTCCAGCGGCCAGCTTCCGCTGCTGGAAGGCCGCCCACTTTCGGATGCTGGGAGCTGCAATGGCCAGAGCCACGATGACGGCCGTCAGCAGCTTCAGACACTCCACCGGTACGACCTTGGTGTAAAAGACAACGGCGTAGATAAAACGGTAGATCACGGAGCCTATCATCACCGCCAGCACGCCCTTGGTAACGGTCCGGCGGCCCAGAACCGTTTCACCGATGATGAGACAGGCCAGGCCGATGACCACGATGCCGGTGCCGGAGTTGATGTCCACCGTCTTTTGATACTGGCCCACCATGGCCCCGGAAAGGGCTGTCAGGGCGTTGGATACGCACAGTCCTACCGTGACGGTGAACGCCGGGTTCAGGGACGAGGCCCGCACCATGTCGGGATTATCGCCTGTGGCCCGAATGGAAAGGCCCATGCGTGTTTTCAGAAATGCCAGCAGCAGTACGCCTGCCAGAATGGTGACAGAAGCCACCAGCAGCAACTCGTACCAATCGCCGCCGATGCCGCTGTCCCGCAGAAGGGTGAAGATCGTGCTGCCTCCCAGCAGGCTCTGGTTGGCCTTCCAGCCCATCGCCATCAGATTGACGGTGTACAGGCCCGTGTTGGTGACGATGCCCGCCAGAATGGAGGGAATCCCCAAGCGAGTCTGCAAAAAAGCGGTGACGAATCCGGCGCAGCTGCCCGCCAGCATGGCGGCAGGAATGGCTAGGATCGGGTGTCCCCCGGCGGCCAGCGTGACAGAGACCGCCGCCCCAAGGACAAAACAACCGTCGGTGGTCATATCGGCGATGTTCAAGATCCGGAAGCTCAGAAACAGGGCCATGGCCACCAAAGCGTATAAAAAGCCCAGTTCCAGAGCGGTTTGTGTGATCATCAGCAAGAGAATGCGCTCCTTTCATGCCGCTGCCCCCGGCAGCGGGCCGGGGGAGCGGGGCGGGGAATTTGACTGGATCAGTCCTTGGTGGTGGTGACCTCTACCACCTCGCCCATGCTGTCGAAGCAGGCGTAGTCGGCCTGCTTGCCGATGAGGGCACAGGTGTCTGTGTTGACGGTGATGATGCCGCCGTCCATCAGGTAGTAGTCCTCCATGCCATACATGCCCTCGGTCATGGCGGTGTAGGCCAGGTCAGCGGTCTGGGCGCCCAGGTCGGTGTAGTTCACGCCGCAGGTGGCATAGGCGCCGTTGCGGACGAAGGAGTCAGCGCCGGTGTAGTGGGGGATGCCGTTTTTGGCAAGATCTTCATAGATAGCCAGCTCTGCGGCCATGATGACGTTATCGGTAGGAGTAAACACGGCGTCCACACCGGCAGCGATCAGGGCGGAGGCGGCAGCAACTACTTCATCGTTGGTATTGGCGGTCTGTTCAACGTACTCGATGCCCTTAGTATCCAGATAGGCCTTGGCGTCGGCAATGGGCTTGGCAGAGTTGGGTTCAGACAGGGAGTACAGCAGGCCCACCTTTGCGACAGAGGGATTCTGGGCGAACATCATATCCATGATGAAATCGGTATTCAGGGCGTCGCTGGTGCCGGTAACATAGTCGATCCCGGTCAGCTTGGCGGTCTCCGGGTCGGAGACGGCGGCGTAGACCACAGGGGTCTTGGTCTCCTCGGCGGAGAGGGCGGCGATCTGGGCGGCGGTGGTGGCGATGGGGATGATGGCATCCACACCGTCGGCAATGGCCTGGTCGCTCAACTGCTTGAGAATGGTCTGGTCGCCCTGACCGGAGGTGACCTCGTATTCGATCTTCACATTCTTATCGGCGGAGATTTGATCCAGCTCCGCAGTGACGGCGTTGGCGATCTCGTCCAGAGAAGCGTGGTCCAGCTGCTTGATGATGGCCACCTTGTAGGCCTTGGTGTCGGTTTCGATGGGTGCAGCGGTGCTCTGGTCGGCAGAGGGTTCGGCCTTACTGCCGCAGGCGGCCAGAGACAGGGTCATGGCACAGGCAAGAGTCATGGTCAGGAGCTTCTTCATCATGTTGTTCTTCATTTTGGGTTCCTCCAAAAATATAAAATGTTTGAGTGGCAGATGACCGTTTTGGCTGTGCCGGGGCCAAACGGAAATAAAAAAACAGCCTCCGCCCCACTCATGGGACAAAAGCTGATGCTTCTGCGATACCACCCAAATTGACGTTTACACGCCCACTCGCTTACGCGTACCATCATACGCGCCCCGATGGATAACGGGTGGGATTCCCGTCGGCCTCTACTTGGTTTCCCGTTCGGACCGCCCTCCGAAGTCCATTCGCCAGCCGACTCCTGCTCCGATCCCACCGCCCGGAACTCTCTGAAAGGTCATCTTGACTGGGTACTGCTCTCCGTCATAGGTTTGCTGTGATTTCCTTGTTGTGCTGTATTATAGGCGCGGAAGTTCGGAATGTCAACCCCCTCCCTGAAATTTGATGAAGTTTCCAATAAAAGGCGGACGTCTGCTGAAATCTCCGTCCGTTCCCACAAAAATTAAGGCAAAACAATTCTCTGACCTTCCTCAGTAGGCTCCTATAAAAAGCATCAGCCCCCGCTTGTTCCAACGACAAACGGGGGCTACTTCTGCTGAATTTCTTTCAATACGGTTACCTCTACTTCCATCTATCTGCCGTTGAGAGCTGAAACACTGCCTGCCAATCCATGAAGCACCGTGCGTACAGAATTCATGTCTCACGCGATCCCATAAATGATGTGCTTCGTATTTGACCTTCCGGTAACGCTCTCCGGCGAAGAAAGAGGGTTTCCCATCGAGGGTTTTCTCTCCCTCTTTGTGTCTATAATATATAATGATATTGGAGATAAGTCAATAGCTTTTGTGCAATTTCAATGTTTTTGACAAAAAGATCTGCGGTGGACAAGCAGGTCGCACAAAGGTGGACCTATCCGCCGAAGGCCGCCAGCAGAGCGGACAGGGAAAGGCCCTCCGTCTGCCAGAACTGTTCCAGCAGCGTGTCCAGATTGTCCTCGTTATGCTCAATCTCACGGCTGAACAGCCGCAGGGCCTCCGGCAGTCCTACGAAACGGGAGAGGCGGTCTGTCACCAGCACCCCCAGCGCGCAGAACTGCGCCCGCCCCAGCAGGTCTCCATCGTTGACGGCCTTCAGCAGATACCGGAAGGCGAAGTACACGGCGATGCGTTCCAGCTTTTCCGGGTCTTGGGGAGCGAAGCCGGGCAATTCCGGCGCTTGCTCCCATTGCTTCAGCAGCGCAAGCCAGTCCGGTTCCAGAATTTCCAGATCCTGTAAGCACCGGCAGGCGGCAGCTTCCCAAGAGCCGGAACCGGCATTGGTTTCCGCAGAAGTCGCCCAAGATCCCGTGCAGAAGGCGGCCAGCTCCGCCATGTTTTCGCTGTCAAATAGCTGTTGGGCCTCCCCGGTGATGAGCAGGAAGTCCCGCAGACGGGCTTTTAAGGAGCGGCTCCGGTCCCGCAAGAGATCCAGCAGGCGGTCCCGCAGAGGGACCAGCCAATCCAGCCATTCGTCCCCGTCCTCCGTGGGCTGGTTATCCTGACGCTCCGAGAAGGTCAGAGGGTCACGGGTGCCCAGCAGCAGTTCATTGGCCTTGGGACAGGCGGCAGACAGAGTGATCTCCTGAAAGGGTCCGTAGTCCTCAATAAAACGGGGGTGCTCCCGGCAGGTGACGGAGGTGGCCTCCGGCCCCAAGGCGCAGTGAATGTCGCAGAGGTTTTCCTGATTCAGAAAGGGACAGCGGCGGCCATCCAGCGGAAAGCAGACATCCTCTCCGTCCAGGGCCATCGCATCCCGGAGCCGCTCGCCCAAGGCTCCCGGAAGCTGCTGATACCGCCGGACCGTGTCCTCGTCCAGGACCACCTCCCACCCAATGCAGCAGCTATGGGGACAGGCCCCCGCCAGACAGGAAAATCCGTCAAAATAATCCGGAACACGCACCCGCATGGAAATCCCTCCTGAAACTGTCAGCTGTTTTTACAAAAAAGTTGCAAACGCAACAGATTTTATGAGCCTATTATACGATACTAAGAGCACAAAAACAAGCCTGCATAGCTGAGAAAAAAGGAGACACTCTATATGGTACGGAGAGTGATCGAGATCGACCGGGAAAAATGCAACGGCTGCGGCGCCTGTGCCGATGCCTGTCAGGAGGGGGCCATCGGCATGGTGGACGGCAAGGCTGTGCTCCTGCGGGATGACTACTGCGACGGACTGGGCAACTGCCTGCCCCACTGTCCCACCAACGCAATTACCTTTGTGGAGCGGGAGGCCGCCGCATTTGATGAAAAGGCCGTTGCCGCCGCACAACTGATGAAAAAGGCGGCATCTCTGAAGGGCAGCGCTCCCGTCACCCGTAGCGGCTGTTCCGGCAGCGCACCCTTACAGATGGGCTGCCCCGGCAGTCAGGCAGACACACTGCATCAGGGAACGGACACGGCTGCCCCCATGCGGTCTGCCCCGGCCTCCCGGCTCATGCAGTGGCCTGTTCAGATCAAGCTGCTGCCGGTACAGGCGCCGTTCTATCAGGGGGCCAGACTGCTGATCGCCGCGGACTGCACCGCCTTTTCCTGGGCAGACTTCCACGAGCGGTTTATGAAGGGGCGGATCACGCTGATCGGCTGTCCCAAGCTGGACGAGGGGGATTACGCGGAGAAGCTGACGGAGATCATCCGTTGCAATGACATCCGGGAGGTCACCATCGTCCGCATGGAGGTGCCCTGCTGCGGCGGCTTGCAGAGGGCGGCGGAAACGGCGCTCCGGGAAAGCGGAAAGTTTTTGCCCTGGCAGGTGGTAACACTGGGCCGGGACGGAACCATTCAGGAATAATGGAGGTAAATCGTATGAAAGCAACAGTGAACGAAAACTGCATCGGCTGTGGCCTGTGCGCGGGAACCTGCCCGGTGGTGTTTACCATGGGGGATGACGGCTTGGCCCACGGTGGAGAGATCCCGGCCAACCAGCAGACCGAGGCAGAGACCGCCCGGGACGGCTGTCCTGTCAGCGCTATCAGCATTGAGGACTGACAACGGAAAGACCTGCCAAACGTCTTTAGCAGTCTATTCTGAATCAGATCAATAACGCAGCCGTCTCCCGGATTTCTCCGGGAGACGGCTGTAAAACGATATGGAGTTTTGAGATCGACAGAGAAGTTGCCGGGACAGCTCAGACCTTGCAGGTCCAGCCGTGGGGATCGGGCTGCGTGCCCCACTGGATCCCGGTGAGGGTGTCATACAGCTTCTGTGCCAGAGGGCCGGTTTGGAAGTTGTTGATGGTATATGCCTTGCCTTCGTAGGTCAGTTCACCGATGGGGCAGATGACGGCGGCGGTGCCGACGCACATGGCCTCCTCCAGCGTTCCATTGGCGGCGGCCTCAAACAGCTCGTCGACGGAGATGAGCCGTTCCTCTACGGGCATCCCCCAATCCTCAAACAATTGGAGGCAGGAGCGGCGGGTGACGCCGGGGAGGATGGATCCGGTCAGCATGGGGGTGATGATCCTGCCGTTGATCTTGAAGACCACGTTCATGCCGCCGCCTTCCTCCACATACTTGTGCTCCACGCCGTCCAGCCACAGTACCTGAGAATAGCCGTTGGCAAAGGCCCGTTCTCCGGCCCGGTTGGAAGCGCCGTAGTTGCCGCCGCATTTGGCCTCGCCGGTGCCGCCCCGGACAGCCCGGACGTCCTCGGTCTCCACGATGATCTTCACCGGCTCCATGCCGTTGTCAAAGTAGCTGCCTACAGGGGAGAGAATGATGATGAACTGGGCCGTGTGAACGCCGTGAAGCCCCAGCTTCGCATCGGTACCGTACAGGAAGGGACGGATGTACAGAGAGGTGCCGGGATCAGAGGGGACCCAGCGCTCGTCAACCTTCACCAGCGCCTTGACGGCTTCCAGTGCGTCCTCCGGGGGAACTACCGGCAGACCCAGGCGGATGGCGGAGTTCTTCATCCGCTCCATGTTGTCCCAGGGGCGGAACAGCTGCACCTCACCGTCAGGACGGCGGTAGGCCTTCAACCCTTCAAAGACCTCGGCGCCGTAATGGAACACACAGGCGGCAGGGGACAGAGAGATGTTCTGGAAGGGGACGATACGGGGATCGTACCAGCCTTTTTCATCGCTGTAATCCATGATGAACATGTGGTCGGTGTAGTGGATGCCGAAGCCCAGCTGATCCGAGGGGAGGAGTGTTCCGGGGTGTGTCGTTTTCGTGATGCTGATATACATGGATGATACCTCCTGAAAAAATAAGAGTCTGTTGATAAAGTGGCAGATTTTCCACGACGGTAAGGAAAAGTGTGTGCGGGAAACCCAAGAAGGGTGTCCTGCGCATTGGAATTAAACATTTTCAGAACTTTTGTAAAGTTCTGAAAATAAGTTCGAGTTCTTTCAAATGTTTTACGCTTTGACAGCCGGATAACCGGAGCGAAAGCAAACAGAAAAGCGGCCCCGTCGAATCGACGGAGCCGCTTGGTGTTTCAGGTCCGATCCTCAGAGGATCGAAAGGGAAACCGGGCGTTGTACCGGGATTCAACAAATGGGAAAATGATGTACCAGAATAATAATGGGTAAAATAATAATGGACGCCAGCAGCAGGCTGGCGTCCAGAATCATAGCGATATTGGAGTGGGAAGAAGCTTCAGAGCAGACGGAAACGGCGCAGTCAGCCTGTGCAAATGCGTATACAGAAGAGAAAACAGTCATAACGGTCATCGCTTGTCTCCGTCCTTTCATTTAAGTTGGCTGCAGTTTAGCACGGTGAAGGCGGTCCGTCAAGAGGAAATCATGCAAACGCCCAAGAGATCGGCGGTGTGACCAACAACCTCATGTTTCCGAGTAGGTGATTTTGTAGGAATTTGCGGAAACGGTTGCCGATAGGTCGGCCTTTCCAAATACGGAATCAGGAAAAGGACCGGCAGCGGGGGTTGAACCCCCGTTGGAAATCTGTCATAATAAGAAAAAACAGGCCGGGCAAGAGGCTCCGGCGGAAACGGATATTGCCCATGAAACAGATCTGTATCGGCATTCTGGCCCATGTGGACGCCGGAAAAACAACCTTATCAGAGGCCCTGCTGTACCGGGCCGGAGCCATCCGCCGTCTGGGGCGGGTGGACCATCAGGACGCCTTTCTGGACACCGACGCCATGGAGCGGCAGCGGGGCATTACCATCTTTTCCAAGCAGGCGGTGCTGGAACTGGGGGAGACCCGTGTGACGCTGCTGGACACCCCCGGCCATGTAGACTTTTCCGCCGAAATGGAGCGGACGCTGCAAGTGCTGGACTGCGCCGTGCTGGTGATCTCCGGTACTGACGGCGTACAGGGCCACACCCGGACACTGTGGGATCTGCTGGAACGGTATCAGATGCCTACATTCCTGTTTATCAACAAGATGGATCTGGCGGGCGCGGACCGGGCGGCGCTGTTGGCCCACTTAAAGAATAAACTCAGCGGCGGCTGCGTGGACTTCGGGGGCCCGGATACCCTGTGGGAGGAGGCCGCCGTCTGCGACGAGGCAGCTCTTGAGCAATATCTGGAAATGGGAGAACTTCCGGAGGACATGATCTCCCGTCTGATCGGGGAACGAAAGCTGTTTCCCTGCTACTTCGGCTCCGCACTGAAGGTGGAGGGCGTGGATGAGCTGCTTGCCGGCGTGGAGCGGTATGCCCCCCAGCTGGACTATCCGGCAGAATTCGGCGCCAAGGTGTTCAAGATCACGCGGGACGCGCAGGGCGCCCGGCTGACCCACATGAAGATCACCGGCGGCGCGCTGCGGACCAAGGAATTGCTCACTGGCCGGGAGGGGGACACGGTCTGGCAGGAAAAGGCGGATCAGCTCCGGCTCTACTCCGGGGCGAAATTCCGCCCCGTGGACACGGCGGAGGCCGGGGACGTAGTGGCGGTGACGGGCCTGAGTCACACCTTCCCCGGACAGGGGTTGGGGATCGAGCCGGACTGGTCCGGGGCGGTCTTGCAGCCGGTCCTGACCTACCGGGTGGAGCTGGCGGACGGCATGGACCCCCACACGGCGCTGCAAAAGCTGCGGCAATTAGAGGAGGAAGACCCCCAGCTTCACATTGCCTGGAACAACGGGGAGATCCACGCTCAGCTCATGGGCGAGGTGCAGATGGAGGTCCTGCAGCGGCTTGTCCGGGAGCGGATGGGCATGGAGATCAGCTTTGGCGCAGGGGCTGTCTGCTACCGGGAGACCATCGCCAACGCCGTGGAGGGCATCGGCCACTTTGAACCCTTGCGGCACTACGCCGAGGTGCATTTGCTGCTGGAACCCGGCGCGCCGGGCAGCGGCATTACCCTCGCCTCCGTGTGCCCCACGGACAAGTTGGATCTGAACTGGCAGCGGCTGATCTTTACACATCTGTTGGAAAAACCTCATTTGGGGGTACTGACCGGCTCACCCATCACCGATATCAAAATCACCTTGTTGGCGGGCCGCGCCCACGAAAAGCACACCGAGGGCGGCGATTTCCGACAGGCCACCTACCGGGCCGTGCGGCATGGGCTGATGCAGGCGGAAAGTGTGCTGCTGGAGCCGTGGTACCGGTTCCGGCTGGAAATCCCCGCCCAGCAGGTGGGCCGGGCCATGATGGACTTGCAGCAGATGGGCGGCAAGGTGGACCCGCCGGAGACCGTGGGAGAGGAAACGGCCCTCACCGGCACGGCCCCGGTGGCGGGCCTTCGGGATTATGCCCGGGAGGTGGCGGTCTACACCCGTGGACAGGGGCGGTTGTCCTGCGTCCCGGCGGGGTATTTCCCCTGCGCGGAGGCGGAAGCCGTCATCGAGGCCATGGGGTACGACCCGGAGCGGGACGTGGAAAACACGGCGGATTCCGTGTTCTGCTCCCACGGGGCCGGTGTGGTGATCCCGTGGCGGGAGGTGGCCCAGCACGCCCAGGTGGACAGCGGCTGGCGCCCACAGGGGACGGAGTCTGAACCGAAGGAAGCGCCCCCCCAGCGGCGGCCCGTCAGTACCTACGCCGGGACCGCAGCCCAGGATAAGGAGTTGCAGGCCATCTTCGAGCGGACCTACGGCGCGGTGAAGCGGGAGAGTTTTCTTCCACCCAAGGCTCCTAAGCGGCCTGTGGCCGATCATTCGGAGGAAAAACGGCGAGAATTGAAACAGGCCTTCTCCGGCGAGGATTATCTGCTGGTAGACGGGTATAATATCATTTTCGCGTGGGACGAGCTGAAAAAGCTGGCGGCGGAACATCTGGACGCCGCCCGGAAAAAGCTGTGCGACCTCCTGTGCAACTATCAGGGCTACCGGAAATGCCGGGTCATCCTGGTGTTTGACGCCTACAAGGTGAAGGGCGGTCTGGGCAGCGTAGAAAAGTACCACAACATCACCATTGTCTATACCAAGGAGGCGGAGACGGCGGACGCCTATATCGAGCGGGCGACCTACGAGATCGGGCGGCAGCACCGGGTCCGGGTGGCCACCTCCGACGGGCCGGAGCAGATCATCATTCTGGGCCACGGGGCGCTGCGATTGTCGGCCTCCGCTTTCCACGAGGAAATGATGGAGGTCCAGAAGCAGATCGGAGATACCGTGTGGCAGAATAACCGGAAGAATGCCAACAGCGGCGCGGTGCGGGCGGCGATGGAAAAGGCAAAGGAGGGCGGCGAATGCTGACACTGTTTACCGCGGCAGCGGTTTTGGCCGCGTGCGCCGGTCTACGGCAGCTTTTGAACCGCCCGGAGCGGAAGGACGCATTTTTCTGGGGAGGACGCATCCGATTGACGGCCCTGTGGAATGACGGCGCGGCCTTCAGCCTGCCTCTGAAACGGAAGCTGGTAACGGCGCTGTCCATTCTGATTTTGCCGCTGGTGTGGGTGTTCCGCCGCCGCAGTCCCATAGGAGCGGGACTGGCCTTGGGCGGTGGTCTCAGCAACCTGTGGGAGCGGCTGCGGCGCGGCGCGGTCTATGACTATGTGCAGTTTCCCAAGCTGCCGAAGATCGGCCGCTATGTATGGAATCTGGCGGATCTCGCTATTTTGATCGGCGGACTGCTGCTGGCCCTGCTGGAACGGAAAAAATGAGCAACGCTGCCCGGAGGATATTCCTCCGGACAGCGTCAGCGTGTCGAAAAAGTCTTTTCGCCCCGCTGAGCAAGTTTTCAGAACTTTATAAAAGTTCTGAAAACTCAGGATTTCAATGGCGCAGGACACCCTTCTTGGGTTTCCCGCGCACACCCTTCCTTACCATCACTGAGAATTAACCACTTTATCGACAGTCTCCAGCGTTATTTTGGGCAGTGGAATTTTTTAGAAACGGCGGGGCGGCTGGTCAGGACTTGGCCGGGGCGGAAAGCTCCGTCAGGGGGGCGAAGCGGTAGCCCATGTCCTCCCACTTCGACAGCAGATCGTCCAGAATGGCGGCGTTGGTGGAGGAGGTAGAGTGCAGCAGCACGATGGCACCGTTGTGGATGCGGGGGAGCAGCTTGGCGTAGGCCTGCTCCGCTGTGGGCTGGTTGTCGGCATACCAATCCACGTAGGCAAGGCTCCAGAACACTGTCTGGTAGCCCAGTTCCTGAGCCAGTTTCAGGTTTTGCTCACTGTATTTCCCCTGCGGGGGCCGGTAGAAGTGGGACAATTCCTGCCCGGTGATCTCCTGATACAGCGTCGCCAGAGAATCCAGCTCCTTTTGGAAGCTGGCCTTGTCGGAAATGGCGGACATATCCGGGTGATGGTAGGTGTGGTTGCCTACGATATGCCCTTCCGCCGCCATCCGGCGGACGATGTCCGGGGCAGATTCGATCATGTGGCCAACCACGAAGAAAGCCGCCGGAGCGCTGTGCTTTTTCAGCGCATCCAAAATGGCCTCGGTGTTGCCGTTTTCGTAGCCGCAGTCAAAGGTGAGATAAATGACCTTTTGGCTGGTGTCTCCCACATACCAGGCGTCATACTGGGTGAGAAAGTCCGCTGTGGCATTGCCGATGGGTGTTTCGTGCTCCGCAGGGAAGGACAGTCCCCAGTTATCGGCGGAGGCGGGGATGGCGGCGTCGCTGGACGCGGACAGGGCGGCGGGGGAGCCGCGGCCAAGGATCCCCATCAGCGTCAGACAGGGCAGAAGCAGCAGACAGAAAATTTGCAGACGTTTGCGCATGGCGTTCCTCCTGAGAATGGATTTCCTTTAGTCTGCCCGGAGGGAAACCCCTTCATACCCGGTTGCGGAATCCGGCGAAAGCTGTTATGATGTGGCAGTGAAAATTTCGCGGGACCCAAAGGAGAAACAAAATGGCAAAGAAACGGCGTACAACTCGAAAACCCGGCCGGAAGGAGGCCTTGGCAGTCATCATCCTGACGATGCTCGTCGGTCTGGCCCGACAAATGCTGGCCCCCAGCTATGATCTATCGAATATCCCGGACTATGACGGCACCAGCGCTTACGCCGTCATCGACCGGAATCAGCCTTCCTTTACGGAGGAGGAATACACCACCGATTCCTATGAGTATTACAGCGAGCTGGACAGCCTGGGCCGCTGCGGCGTCGCGGGGGCCTGCGTCGGCGTGGACCTGATGCCCACAGAAGAGCGGGAGAGCATCAGCAAGGTGAAGCCCACCGGCTGGGTGCAGCACCAATATGATTTCGTGGACGGCGGGGACCTCTATAACCGCTGTCACCTCATCGGCTTTCAGCTTACCGGCGAAAACGCCAACGAAAAAAATCTCATTACCGGTACCCGGTACATGAACGTGGAGGGGATGCTGCCCTTTGAGAATCAGGTGGCGGACTATGTGGCCTCCACCGGGAATCATGTGCTCTACCGGGTGACCCCCGCCTTTGCAGGCACAGAACTGGTGGCCCGAGGCGTGGAGATGGAGGCATATTCCGTGGAAGATCAGGGCCGGGGCGTCTGCTTTCATGTCTACTGCTACAACGTGCAGCCCGGTGTGGAGATCGACTATGCCACCGGGGAGAATTGGGAGGCATAATGGAACTTTGGAAGAATTTTGACCGGCTGGTGGTATTCGACACGGAGACCACCGGCATCGAGTTTGGCCGGGACCGGATCATTGAGATCGGTGCCGTGGCCTTGGAAAACGGCGCGGAGCGGGGGAATTTCAATGCCCTTGTCCGCCTTCCAGCAGGACAGATGCTGCCGACCTTCATTACAGAGCTTACCGGCATTACGGACGAGCAGTTGGACCGGGAGGGCGTGGATGACCGTGCGGCGGCGGAGGGCTTCTGCCGTTTGCTGGAGGGGGCCGAGCGGCCATTGCTGGTGGCCTATAACGCTCAGTTCGACCTGAATTTCCTCTACTATTTGCTGAAACCCTTGGGGTTGGTGTCCGTTTTGCGAAAGCCCCGGTTTCTGGATGCTTTGACAGTGTACCGGGACCGGCGGGACTATCCCCACAAGCTGTGCAACGCCATCGAAGCCTACGGCCTGACGGAAGCGGAAAACAGCCACCGGGCAGTGGATGACGCCCGGGCCACCGTCCTGCTTTTGGAGGCGATGGCGGCGGAGAAGGACGATCTGATGCGGTATATCGACTTGTTCGGCACCCATCCCAAGTACGGCATGGGCGGGAAAAAGATTGCCTCCGTGACCTACTGCCCCCAGCCCTATGACCGGCGGGCACCGCTGTATGAGCTGGCTCATACAATGTGAAAAGTTTGTGAACATTTGAAGGAAATACTTGCAATATGACAACCTGTCGGGTATCATACCCGACAGGTTGTCATATTAGGAAGGGTATCCGGTTCCGCACAGGCTTTCTCAACGGGAGGAAGGGGTGTGCGCGGGGAAACCAGGAAGGCTTCACTGCGCCATTGAAATCATAAGTTTTTTGGGTGGTAACCCGAAAAACTTCAGGCCGCATGGGAACCATGCGGAACCTGTCGGGTATCATACCCGACAGGTTGTCATATTAGGAAGAGTATCCGGTTCCGCACAGGCTTTCTCGATGGGAGGAAGGGGTGTGCGGAACCCTGTCCCAGATATTAGGGAGATCATTACGGATCGAAAGGAGGCTGGCGGCTTGCCCAGCAGTACATTTTTGAATCTGGCGCCGGAGAAGCAGGAAAAGCTGCTGTCAGCGGCAGTCCGGGAATTTACGGAGCGGCCCTATAACGAGGCGTCCATCAACCGGATCGTCCGGGAGGCGGGAATTCCCCGTGGCAGCTTTTACATGTATTTCCGGGATAAGGAGGACCTGTTCCACTATCTGATGGAGGAGAGCATCAACGAGATGCTTATGGTGTTTGAGGAGGTGCTTCACAGTCAGGGAGGCGACATCTTCGCAGCCCTGCCAGCCATGTATGATCATCTTCGGAGCCGCCGGTCAGCGGACCGCAGTCTGGGGGGCATGGGTATGATGTCCGCCATCGTCAACCGCAACGACGGCTTGCAGAAGGGCGGCCTGCTGGAGTTTCTGGACCCGGATCACATTTTGAAGCGGATGGAGGGCTGCGTGAACCCGGATCTGCTGGACCTGCGGGAGCCGGAGGACCTGAACTGCATTCTGAGGATGCTTATTGCATTGATAGTCCCCATCATGTATAACGGCATTCGGCCTGAGACCGACCCGGAGGACCGGGAAAAGCTGCAGCACGCATTGGAGATCCTGCGGCGGGGCATGGGGGCAAAGACCCACCCCGCACAGCGTTCATAAAGGAGTTGTCTATATGGAAGAACTGATGAAGGAAACGAAGGCAGGGCAGACTGTGCCCACATCCGAAACAGAGCCGAAGAAGAAATTCGGCCTGCCCAAGAGCAAGAAAGCGAAGAAATGGATGAAGATCGCCGCAGCTGCGGTCGTGATCGCCGCACTGGCGGCGGGGTGCATGGCCAGAGCATCCAAAAAGGCAAACGCCTATCTCGGCGGCAGCTATCTGGTGGCTCAGGCCACCCGGCAGGATCTGACGCTGTCTGTCACCGGCACGGCGACCCTGAAGCCCGCAGATTCCTATAACGTCACCACCCTGATCTCCGGCGAGATCGAAAACGCACCCTTTGAATTGGGCGATTTGGTGAATAAGGGGGATCTGCTGTTTGCCCTGAACAGCAGCGACGCTCAGAACAATGTGGATCGGGCGGAGATTTCCGTGGCGCAGGCCAAAATGGCCTATCAGCAGGCCAAGGAGGCGCTGAACCCCGTGGCTTCCATCAGCGGTACGATTCAGGAGCTGTATGTCCACAACGGCGACAGTGTGAACGCAGGTGCTCAGATCGCCAAGATCACCTCCAGCATGGATCTGTCCATCGACTTCCTGTTCCCCTACGCCAGCCCCACGGACTTCTATGCGGGTCAGGCGGCCACGGTGTATATCGGCAATTATGACGCCCCGGTGAGCGGCAGGGTGGATTCCGTGTCCAACTCCACCAGCATTACCAGCAACGGCCTGTCCGCCGTCAGCGTCCGGGTGAAGCTGGCGAATCCCGGCGCTGTCTCGGATTCCTTCACGGCCTCTGCCCGGATCGGCAATTACGCCAGCTACGGCCAGACGCCCATCAATCTGGGCGGAGCTACCATTGTTTACGCCAGCGCCGGCGGCACGATTCAGGGCTTGAATAAGCTGGCGGGTAGCACCGTCAAGCAGGGGGAGCCCCTGTGCACTGTGGAGTCCGCCGATGCCCGGAACCGGGTGGAGAACGCCCGGCTGAGTCTGCAGAATGCGGAACTGGCGGCCTCTATGGCGGCGGACAGCCTGGACGATTACAACATCACCTCGCAGATCACCGGTACCGTGATCGAAAAGAATTTCAAGGCCGGTGACAAAGTGGAGGGCATGAACTCCGGTTCTCTGGCAGTGGTTTATGACATGAGCTACTTGAAGCTGGAAATGGCCGTGGATGAGCTGGATATCAGCAAGGTGGAGGCGGGGCAGTCCGTCACCATCACTGCGGACGCGGTGGAAGGGCAGACCTTCACCGGTGTGGTGGACAACGTCAGCATCAACGGCACCACGGCGGGCGGCGCTACCAGCTATCCCGTGACCATCCTCATCAAGGATTACGGCGACCTCAAGCCGGGCATGAATGTCTCCGCAACCATCGAGGGCGACCGGGTCCCCAATGCCCTGTGCATCCCCGTGGACGCTGTGAACCGGGGCAACACCGTGACGGTCCCGGGCCCCGGCGCCATGAACGCGGACAATACCGCCGTGGCGGATGTCTCCAAGCTGGAAACACGGGAAGTGACGCTGGGCAAGAGTGACGGTGATTTCATCGAGGTCACCGGCGGTCTGGAAGAGGGGGACACCGTCCTGATCCCCAACCAAAGCTCTAACATGATGGCCGAAATGATGGGGATGTAAGCCATGGAGCATCTCATTGAATTAAAAGACGTCTACAAGATCTACCACATGGGCGACGAGGACGTTCACGCCCTGGACGGCGTGAGCCTTACCATCGACAAGGGGGAGTTTGTAGCCATTGTGGGCCAGTCCGGTTCCGGCAAATCCACCGCCATGAACATCATCGGCTGTCTGGATGTTCCCACCAGCGGTACCTACCATCTGGGGGGCGTGGACGTATCCACCATGGATGATGACCAGCAGGCGGAGATCCGGAACAAAATGCTGGGGTTCATCTTCCAGCAGTATAACCTGATCCCCAAACTGACCGTGCTGGAAAACGTGGAACTGCCCCTGCTGTACGCCGGTGTCGGCGCGGAAGAGCGGAAGGAGCGGGCAGTGGCGGCGCTGGGCCGTGTGGGCTTGGCTGACAAGCAGAAAAATCTGCCCAGCCAGCTTTCCGGCGGTCAGCAGCAGCGGGTATCCATCGCAAGAGCGCTGGCGGGGAATCCCTCTGTCATTCTGGCGGATGAGCCCACCGGCGCGCTGGATTCCCGGACGGGCCGGGAGGTGCTGGGCTTCCTCCAGAAGCTGAATCAGGAGGGGGATACCGTGGTGCTCATCACCCACGATAACTCCATCGCCGTAAAAGCCAAGCGCATCGTCCGCCTTCAGGACGGCCGCATCATCTATGACGGTGACGCCTCCGATCCCGCCGCCGTGGTGCAGCCGGAGGAGACCGGCGCAGACGGGGAGGTGGGCGTATGAACTTTACCCAATCCTTCAAGCTGGCGCTGAAATCTCTGAAAACCAGCAAGATGCGGGCGTTTCTCACCATGCTGGGTATCATCATCGGTGTCGGCGCCGTGATCGTGATCCTGTCTCTCGGCAACGGCATGACCAATATGATGAACAGCCAGTTTGAAAAAATGGGCTCCAATCTGATCCAGGTCATGACCTATGGCCGGGGGACCGGCGGCACCCGTGACGTGGATGTGGAGGATCTCTATGAACTGGTGGACAAATACCCCCAGTACCTCACCGGCGTGACCCCCTATGTCTCCGCTTCTGCCAAGGTGCGCTACCAGGCGGATGACTATGACCGCACCTCGGTCTACGGCGTCAGCGAGGCGTTCTTCAAAGAGGACACCAAGGGCACCATGCAGGGCGAGACGCTGGGGGAGGGCCGCTTTCTCAGCTATATCGACGTCAGCCGCAACCAGAACGTGTGCGTCATCGGCAGCTATCTGGCGGAGACGGCCTTCCGGGGGGACGCGCTGGGCAAGACCATTTCCCTCAGCGGCGTGCCTTATACGGTGGTGGGCGTGTTGAACAAAAGCGGCGACAGCAGCGAGGGCAGCGCCGACGATGTGATCTACATCCCCTATGAAAACGCCCAGCGGATGGGCACCGGCACCATGATGATGGGCACCGGCGAAATGTTCCTGCTGACCTCCACCAGTCGGGATACGGCGTCTGCTGCCAAGGGTATTGTGGAAAAGCGACTGTATAAAACCTATCAGTCCTCGGACTACTACATGGTCATGACCTCCGCAGAGATGATGGATGCCATGAACACCATGATGAATACCATGATGATCGTACTGGTGGCCATCGCTGCCATTTCCCTGCTGGTGGGCGGCATCGGCATTATGAATATCATGCTGGTGTCCGTCACGGAACGGACAAGGGAGATCGGCATCCGAAAATCTCTGGGCGCCAAGCAGAAGGACATCCGGGGCCAGTTCGTCATTGAAGCGGGCACCACCTCCGCCGTGGGCGGGGTGCTGGGTATCGTATTCGGTTTGCTGCTGGCCAGAGCCGCCACCATTGCGGTGGGGGCCATTATGTCCAGCTCCATGAACGGCATCACCTTCAGCGCGGTGCCGACTCTTTCCGACATTGCTGTCAGCTTCGGCGTCAGCGTAGGCATCGGCGTTCTGTTCGGCTACCTGCCCGCCAACAAGGCGGCCAAGCTGAACCCCATCGACGCCCTGCGGTACGATTAAATCTGTGCCATAAGTGAAAAGACCACCGGAGAGGTTCTGCAACCTGCTCCGGTGGCCTTTTATTAAAATGCGTTTCCACAATCGACGTTACCCTAAATCCCGGTGATCCAGCGCCGCCAGTCCGAACCGGGCGGCCATGGTGACGCGCTGGCGGTCCTCTTCCGTCTGAGCCTGCGCCAGCTGCTGCTTTAAATCTCTCAGAAACAGGCCCCGGAGGGAGTCCTCCTCCGCTTTGGCCCACAGGTCCTCCGCCAGCCGGGTCCGGTCCCGCAGTTCCAATGCGTAGAACCGGTCCGCCAACGCCGCTTTCAGCGCGTCCGTATGGACGCCGCCCTCACCGGTCTCTCCGGTGAGCAGAATACGGTACAGGTCCTGTGCCGTGTCGGCGGGCAGCGCCGCCTCGATGGCGGCGCGGGGGTCCTGATCGGTGACGTCCACCGTCAAAATTTCATACCGCCGCCGGGCGAAGGGGACGAAGGTAAGGCTGACCTTGCCGGAATCGTCGATCGTGCCGGAATAAAAGCCTTTTTCCCCCAATTCGTCGAACCCCCGTCCCTCCGGGCAGCCCGGCCATGCGCAGACGGTGCCGCCATAGGTCAAAGGCTCCGTCCGCTTGTGGATGTGTCCCAGCGCCAGATAGGCAAGGCCGCTGGCGGCGATCTCCTCTTTGCGGATGGGATTGTACCGGGCCTCCGAGGGGTCGATCTCCCCGTGGAGCAGGCCGATATGGAGCTTCCCGTCGGCGGGGGCGGTGAAGCCAGTGAGGAAGCCGTCGGCTTGTTCCCCGTGGGTAAAGGCCGCACCGTGGAGCGCCAGATTTTTTTCCGGCCATTCCATCGTTTCCAACCGGGGCTGGGTGAAAATGTGTACATTTTCTGGCCACTTTACCGTCAGGTAGGGGCTGCCGGGGCCGTACCAATCATGGTTGCCGGGGGCGATGTAGACCTGTGCCTCCATCTGCCCCAGAGCAGCGGAGAGTTCCTCTGCCGTGTCCCGGTAGGAGGCGGCGCTGTCAAAGAGGTCCCCCGCCAGCAGCACCAGATCAATGTTATTCTGGTTGACGTAGTTAGCCAGCCGCACCGGCAGCTCCCGGCTCTCCCGGCGGCGGGCGGCCGCCTGCCGGGGGGTCAGGGCGGCGAAGGCGCTGTCCAGATGGAAGTCCGCCGCGTGAATAAATCTCAGCATAAGCCCCTCAAGCTTCCTTTTCTTCCGGACGCCAGCCCTTTGCCACATCCACCCAGGAGACGAAGTTGGAGGAATACTTCTCCAATTCCTCGCAGGTCAGTTCAATGGCGCTGTTGCTGCTGCCGGCGGCGGGGAATACGGTCTCGAACCGCTTCAGGGAGATGTCCAGATAGGTTTTTACATTATCCGGCAAAGCGAAGGAGCACACGCCGCCGGGGTCATGGCCGATCATGGTATGGGCTTCCTCAAAGGTCAGCATTTTGGCCTTGGTGTGGAACTGGGCCTTGTAGCGGCTGTTGTCCACCTTGGCATCTCCCGCCACCACAATGATGATGGGTTCCTCTCCGACCTTGAAGCTCATAGACTTGGCGATCCGGGCGCCCTCCACGCCTACGGCCACCGCCGCCAGCTCCACCGTGGCGGAGGAAACGTCGAATTCCCGGATGCGGTCCTCAATGCCGAACTGCTTGAAATACTCTCTTACCTTTTGAATAGACATAGTGATTTCCTCTTTTTTAGATTGATGTGACCGGAAGGTCATGAATGACCTCACTGTAAGGCTGGCCCCGCAGACAGGGGCGCAGCATGACCTCCACGGCAGTACTGGTATTTTCCGGAAGGGCCTCCGTGGGGAACCAGCGGAGCCCGGCGTTTTTCTCTGGCTCCATGACGGCAGGCTCTCCCTGATATTTCCGGATCACGAAGCACATGTCATAATAGGTGCGGCCATCGCCTCCGGCGACCCGGTGGCACAGGTGGACAAATTCCATGTCGGCGGGGTTCACTGTAATGCCCAGTTCCTCCAAACACTCCCGGGCCACGGCCTGACGGGCGGTTTCGTTTTCGTCCACATGGCCGCTGCCGGCAAAGTCCCAGCAGCCGTCCATATAGCCGGTGTTCTGCCGCAGGTGCAGCAGCACCTCCTGCCCGTTGGCCCCCTCCCGCAGCAAAATGGGGAACACGGCGGAATAGGAGCGGTAATGCTCAGGTCTTGTCATACAACGGCCTCCTTATCGAATGTCCACCCGCTCCACGGCGGTGCAGAGGCCGGTGGCGCTGTCCAGTGTGAAAATAGCCCCCTGCAGCTTGCAGGGCCCATTCGGACTGCGGTAGCGCCCCGGCAGACCGCCCAAAAACGATTCCACCGACTGCGCGGACTCTACGCCCAGAACAGATTCGATGGGGCCGGTCATCCCCAGATCCGTGATATAGCCGGTGCCCTTGGGATAGACCCGCTCATCGGCAGTGGGGACATGGGTGTGGGTGCCCCACAGGGCACTGACCCGGCCGTCCAGATAGTAGCCCAGTGCCAGTTTTTCACTGGTGGCCTCCGCATGGAAATCCACCAGGGTAAAATCCGCAGTGCCCTGCTTCAGCAGCTGGTCTGCCAGAGTAAAGGGATTTTCAGCGTTCCACTGGAGCGTACAGCGGCCGATGAGGTTCACCACGCGGAACCGCAGGCCATTGAGATCGAAAATCTCGCAGCCATGGCCCGGCATTCTGCCGGACAGGTTGGCGGGGCGCAGGAGCCACGGGGTCTCATCCAGCATACGGCCGATCTCCATTTTGCCGAAGGTGTGGTTGCCAAGGGTCACGGCGTCGGTTCCGGCGTCGTAGACCCGCCACGCCTGCTTGCAGGTCAGACCCACGCCGGAGATGTTTTCCCCGTTGACCACGGTGAACGAAATGTTTTTCAGCTTTTGCAGGGGCCGCAGATGGCGTTCCAAATGGGCGAGACCTGCCTCGCCTACCACATCGCCCACAGCCAGAACGGAATAGAGCATGGAGTACCTCCGAATATATAGGATGAGGGATCAAATCAAAAATCACTTTATTTTATCGTATTCTCCGGCTGTTTGCAACCCACCGCCTATGGAAAGCCGCCGAAAGCGGGGGGCTTCGGACATCAAAAATTTTCAGCGTGTCGAAAAAGCCTTTTCTCCCCGCTGAACTGGTTTTCAGAACTTTTATAAAAGTTCTGAAAACTTAGGATTCCAATGGCGCAGGACACCCTTCTTGGGTTTCCCGCGCACACCCTTCCTTACCGTCGCGGAGAATTTACCACTTTATTGACAGTCTAAATTTTACAGAAGAGACGATCAGTTTACGGTTGCAATTCCAACGGCGGTTGCTTATAATGCTGATTGTAGCAATAAGACCCGCTGATTATGGAGGAAGCGCGTATGGCAGTAAAACTGGAATTGTACCGGGTGTTTAAGGAGGTCGCGGAGACCGGCAACATCTCGGCGGCGGCAAAGAATTTGTATATTTCCCAATCGGCGGTGAGCCAATCTATTAAACAGCTGGAAACGGCCCTGCAGGCCCGGCTGTTTGCCCGCTCCCCCCGGGGCGTGACGCTGACGGGAGAGGGCCAGATGCTCTATCAGTATGTCCGCAACGCCTTGGGGCTGCTGGCTACCGGCGAGGACAAGCTCTCTCAGGCCCAGCAGCTGCTGTTGGGTACCCTGACCATCGGCGCCAGTGACACGGTGACGGGGCAGTTCCTGACGCCGTATCTGGACGAATTTCACCACCAGCACCCCGGCATCCGGCTGAAGATCGTCTCCGGCCGCAGCGCCAAGGTGGTGAGCATGCTTCGCTCCGGGGCGGTGGACATCGCCTTTGCCTCCTCTCCCAAGGACAGCACGCTGGAGACCTGGCCCTGCTTTGCCACCCATTCCGTGTTCGTGGCGGGGAAGAATTACCACTGTGATTTCGACAAGATCTACACCCGGCAGGAGATGGCGGAATTTCCCCTGATCCTGCTGGAGCGGAAGGCTAGCTCCCGTGTTTTTCTGGAACAGGAGTTTTTGAAGGCCGGCGTTACCCTGACCCCGGAGATCGAGCTGTCCTCTCGGCAGCTTTTGGTGACGCTGGCGGGGATCGGTCTGGGCGTGGCTGGCGTGACGCTGGAATTCGTCCGGAAGGACCTGGAAAGCGGCGACATCCGTCTGCTGAAAACGGACTTCACGATCCCGGAGCGCAGCGTGGATATGTGTACCTTGAAGGAAGTACCCCCCACGGCCGCGGCTACCGCCTTTATGGAAATGGTGCGGAGGGGCATGTGAGACATGGAGACCTTTCTCTTTCTGTTTGAAATGCTGGGCACCATCGCCTTCGCCGCCTCCGGCGCGGTGCTGGGGGTCCGGAAGGGCCTGGACGTGTTCAGCGTCTGTATCCTTGGCCTGACCACCGCCTGCGGCGGCGGTATGGTGCGGGATGTGCTGCTGGGCAATACGCCCCCGGCGGCGTTTCAGAATCCGACGGCCTCCGCGGTGGCGGTAGTTACCTCGCTGATCATGTTTCTCTCCGGCGTGCGGCACCTGCTGATGGGCAACCAGCGGCGGTATGACCTGTTTATGCTGCTGATGGACAGCGCGGGCCTTGGCATTTTCACGGTCATGGGTGTCCGCGTGGCATGGAACTGCGTGGAAGCGCCGTCCCTGTACCTGCTGGTGTTCGTCGGCGTACTCACCGGCGTGGGCGGCGGGCTGCTGCGGGATGTGATGGCCGGAGATATGCCCTATATTTTCGTGAAGCATATTTACGCCTGCGCCTCTCTCGTCGGCGCGGTGATCTGCGGGGTGCTGCGGCAGCCGGCAGGGGAGATGACGGCCATGCTGGTCGGTGCGGCGGCGGTGTTTGCCATCCGGTGTCTGTCGGCCCACTACCGGTGGAATCTGCCCCATCCCAACGCCTGAAAAAACGGCGAAACTTCCCGGATATGGCGTGGATTTCCTGTGAAAATCGACAGGATGCGCCCCTTGACAATCCAAAAGAGCCGTGCTATCATGATTCCATTCTGAAAAAAGGCTTGGAAAAGGACGCTGTCCGGGAAGAACTTCAGAGAGACGCTGTCATGGGCTGAAAGCAGCGTCAGTCAGAACCGGAACAGTCACCGCCTTGGAGCTGCCCGCCGATATGTAGGCCGGGACGGGACCTCCCGTTACAGAGGACACGAGCGGCACAACAATGCCGAAGGAATGCTTTGACCGTGCATACTTCCTGCGGAAAGGAAGGGTGTGCGCGGGAAACCTATCAGGGGTTTCCTGCGCCATTGGAATCAGGCAAAAACCGAAAGGGTTTTGCCTGCTTGCACACAAGGCGAGCCTTCGCCTTGTGTGCAAGCAGGGTGGAACCGTGGAGCTTTACGCCTCACCCCTGACCAAAACAGGGGTGAGGCGTTTTGTTTTGCCCCAAGGGCGGAAAGACCGCCGCAGGAAAGGAGACATTACTATGTCTGAGGAAATCAAGGAATTCAGCTTTGAAAATGAGGAATACCGCCAGACCTACTGGCACACCTGCTCTCACATCATGGCGCAGGCCGTCAAGCGCCTGTGGCCCGAGGTGAAGCTGGCCATCGGCCCCTCTATCAAGGAGGGCTGGTATTACGATATGGATGCACCCTTTGCCTTTACCCCGGAGCACATGACCGAGATCGAGGCCGAGATGCGGAAGATCTGCAAGGAGAAGCTGAAGCTGGAGCGCTTTGAGCTACCCCGCGAGGAAGCTATCAAGTTCATGGAGGAGAAGGGCGAGCCTTACAAGGTGGAGCTGATTCAGGATCTGCCGGAGGATGCTCCCATCTCCTTCTACAAGCAGGGCGAGTTCACCGATCTGTGCGCCGGCCCCCATCTGGACTCCACCGGCCGGGTGAAGGGCAACGCCATCAAGCTGCTGGCCTGCAACGCCGCCTACTGGCGGGGTGACTCCAACCGGGAGACCCTGCAGCGGATCTACGGCATCGCCTTCCCCAAGAAGGAGGAGCTGGACGCTTATCTGGAGCGCATCGAGGAGGCCAAGCGCCGGGATCACCGGAAGCTGGGCAAGGAACTGGGCCTGTTTGCTTTCCGGGATGAGGCCCCCGGCTTCCCCTTCTACCTGCCTAAGGGCATGGTGCTGAAGAACACCCTGATCGACTACTGGCGTCAGGTCCACAAGAAGTGGAACTATGTGGAGATCTCCACTCCTCAGATCATGAAGCGGACTCTGTGGGAGACCTCCGGCCACTGGGATCACTACAAGGATAATATGTATACCACCGTCATTGACGGCGAGGACTTTGCCATCAAGCCCATGAACTGCCCCGGCAGTATTCTGGTCTATGAGCTGGAACCCCATTCCTACCGAGACCTGCCCCTGCGGTACGGTGAGCTGGGCCTGGTCCACCGTCATGAGCTCTCCGGCGCGCTCCACGGCATGTTCCGTGTCCGCTGCTTCACTCAGGACGACGCCCACATCCTGCTGGCTAAGGACCAGATCAAGGACGAGGTCATCCGCATCGCCCGCCTGTTCGACGAGGTCTACTCTCTGTTTGGCCTGCCCTACAAGATCGAGCTGTCCACCATGCCCGAGGACCACATCGGCACCCGGGAGGACTGGGAGAAGGCAGAGAACGCTCTGGCCGACGCCATTACCTCCATCGGCAAGGAATATGTGGTGAACCCCGGCGACGGTGCGTTCTACGGCCCCAAGCTGGACTTCCACATTCAGGACTCTCTGGGCCGTACCTGGCAGTGCGGCACCATTCAGCTGGACTATCAGCTGCCCGGCCGCTTTGATCTGGAGTATACCACCAGCGACGGCGGCAAGGACGTGCCCGTGATGATCCACCGTGTTGTGTTCGGCTCCATCGAGCGGTTCATCGGCATCATCACCGAGCATTTCGCAGGGGCCTTCCCCGCATGGCTGGCTCCTGTTCAGGTGAAGATCCTGCCTGTCACCGACCGTGCGCTGGATTATGCCAAGGAGCTGTCCGACGCATTGGACGGCCAAGGCTTCCGCGTGGAGGTGGATGACCGCAACGAGAAGATCGGCAAGAAGATCCGTGAGGCCACTCTGGAGAAGGTGCCCTATATGATCGTTGTGGGTGACCGGGATATGGAAAACAAGACGGTCTCCGTCCGTACCCGCGCCGGCGAGGATCTGGGCGCTATGAGCCTGGAGAACTTCTCCGCCAAGCTGAAGGAAGTTGTAGACTCCAAGGTGATTCAGTAAGTTGCTCTTAGTTAAACTGCACAAAACACGCCCCGCTGGTTTTCCTGGCGGGGCGTGTTTTTGCAAGACGGACATTTGTTTTGCAAGACATTTGTGGGAAAACGCAGAGAATAGCGCGAAAATGCAAGATGAATACTTGAACATTGCAAAAAATCACCAAAAAGAGAAAATGACCCTTGCAAAATGAATGATATACATGTATACTATGCACATGCTTACGGAAACACCCTTGAAAAAAGCACCGGGCGTTTCCACCTAATTCAACTGTGAAAGAGGGATTTGGAATGAAAAAAGTGTTTTCTCTGATTCTGGCTCTGGGCCTCATCGCTTCTCTGACTGCCTGCGGCGGCGGTAACGCCTCCGGCAATGAGACTGGCGACAGCGCTCCCACTGCTTCTACCGCGAAGCTGCGCTTCGTCACCGGCGGCGAGTCCGGCACCTACTATGCCTTCGGCTCCGTTATCGCCCAGCACGCCACCAACAATACCGATGTGTCTGTCACCGGTCTGGTTGGCAACGGCTCCAAGTCTAACGTGGAAGAGCTGGCCGACGGCAACGCGGAGCTGGCCTTCTGCCAGTCCGACGTAATGGCCTATGCCTACAACGGCACCAACCTCTTTGAGAGCCCCATCGACTGCTTCTCCACCGTGGCCGCCCTGTACATGGAAGATGTGCAGATCGTCACCACCGATCCCAGCATCAAGACCGTGGCTGATCTGGCCGGTAAGAACGTGTCTGTCGGCGCTGCCGGTTCCGGTGTGTACTTCAACGCTGTGGACATCCTGAGCGCTTATGGTCTGGGCGATCTGGACGCTGACGGCAAGTTCACCAAGATCAACGCTACCTATCAGAGCTTTGGCGACAGCGCTGACTCCCTGAAGGACGGCAAGATCGACGCCGCCTTCATCGTGGCCGGCGCCCCCACCACTGCCATCATGGATCTGTCCACCACCAAGGCTGCTTATCTGGTGTCTCTGGATGACGCCCATATCGACGAGTTGCTGGCCGCCTCTCCTTACTACACCAAGCACGTCATCCCCGCCGGTACCTACAACGGTCAGGACGAGGATGTGACCACCGTGGCTGTGGGCGCTGTGATCCTGGCCCGTGACGATGTATCTGAGGATGCTATCTATGCTCTGACGGCTGACATCTTCGACAACGCCCCCGATCTGATCAGCAGCCACGCCAAGTACGGCGAGCTGTCCACCGAGTTCGGCGCTTCCATCACCTCTGTGCCTTATCATCCCGGCGCTGCCAAGTACTTCGCCGAGAAGGGCTTCGATGTGGCAACCAAGTAAAGATCTGAACGGGATCTTTACAGCATCACCGCCATTTCCATACCTATAAGTATGTCATTCAGGCTGCGGCGGAGAAATCCGCCGCAGCCGTGAGTGGTTCTAAAGCGAAGCACAGCTCTCCGGAACGGAAGGGAAGGGTGTGTGCGGGAAACCCATCAGGGGATTCCTGCACCATTAAAATCAGCCTTTCCGGCGCGATGCGCCGGAAAGCTGCGGCGGAGAAATCCGCCGCAGCCGTGAGTGGTTCTAAAGCGAAGCACAGCTCTCCGGAACGGAAGAACAGAGCGCTTGCTGCGGACCAATTTACAAGAATTTACCCCGATCCCCGGTTGAGAAGGACAGAGATCCGCTGCCCCTGTCAACTGCGGATGTGAGAAAACGATCAAGGAGGAGACCATATGGGCCTGTTCAAGAAAAAAGACCCCATTGTTGAAGTGGAAAAGGCGCTCGACCACGAGGTGCACGAGATGGAGCATGATATCCAGGCGGACGTGGATGCGGTCATGAAGAAGTATGACCGGGAATCCAACACCCGTATCTGGGAGGGGGCTCCGAAAATCGCCTTGCAGGTGCTGATGTCGGCCTTCTCAATCTATTGTATCCTGATGACCCTGTTCAGCAAGGCGCTTCCGGAGCGGCGGCTGTCCCTGTTCCTGGGCTTTATCATCATCATCGGCTATCTGGTGTATCCCGCCAGAAAGGGCGCTGCCCGGGTGAACCATGTGCCCTGGTATGACTGGCTCCTGATGGTTCTGGGCGCTGGCAGCTTCTTCTATTTTGCCATCAACGCATTTTCCATCATTCAGCTGGCCACCAAGCTCCAGCCCGTCCACATCATTGTCGGTGCCATCGGTATTGTGGTGCTGATCGAGCTGTGCCGCCGGTGCGTGGGCCTGCCTATTCTGGTGGTGCTGGGCCTGCTGCTGATCTACACGTTTTATAACCAGCTCAGCTGGGACCCCAGCTTTTACAAGGCGCTGAAGAACATCGTCTATAAGCTGTTCTACACCACCAGCGGCGTCATCGGTACGCCGGTGAGCGTCTGCTACACCTACATTGTGCTGTTCATCATCTTTGGCGCATTTCTGGAGCGCACCGGCATCGCCAACTTCTTCATCAGCTTTGCCAACCGTCTGGCGGGCTGGTCCTCCGGCGGCCCCGCCAAGGTGGCGGTCATTTCCTCCGCCCTGTGCGGCATGGTGTCCGGCTCCTCCGTGGGCAACACCGTGACCACCGGCTCCGTCACTATCCCCATGATGAAGAAAACCGGCTACAAGCCGGAGTTCGCCGGCGCGGTGGAGGCCGCCGCCTCTACCGGCGGTCAGATCATGCCCCCCATCATGGGCGCAGCGGCGTTCCTGATGGCAGAGTACATGAATATCCCATATGCGAAGGTAGCTGTAAAGGCCATCCTTCCCGCCGTGCTGTACTTCACCGGCATTTTCATCGCCGTCCATCTGGAAGCCAAGAAGCTGGGACTGAAGGGTATGCCCAAGTCCGAGATGGTCTCCTGGGGCGAGCTTGCCAAGCGTGCCTATCTCATCATACCTCTGGCCCTGCTGATCTTCCTGGTTTCCTCCGGCAGCCGCACCATGCAGTTCTCCGCGGCGGTGTCCATTCTGGCCGCCATCGTGGTGGGCTTCCTGAACAAGGATGAGCGGCTGACCTTCGGTAAAATCGTGGAGGCACTGGAGGCCGGTGCCAAGGGCGCCATCACCGTGGCTGTGGCCTGCGCCATGGCCGGTATGATCGCTGGCTGCATCACCGTCACCGGTCTTGCTTCCATCCTCATCAACGCCATCGTGCAGATGGCAGGCGACGCTACCATGATCGGCCTGCTGTTGACGATGATCTGCTGCATCATTCTGGGTATGGGCGTTCCTACCACCGCAAACTACTGCATCATGGCCTCCACCTGCGCTCCCATTCTGGTGCAGATGGACTTCCCCCTGGTGGCGGCTCACTTCTTCGTGTTCTACTTCGGCATCGTAGCGGACATTACGCCTCCGGTGGCTCTGGCTGCCTATGCCGGCGCCGCCATTGCCAAGGCCAATCCCATGAAAACCGGCATCAACGCCACCAAGCTGGCCATCGCGGCCTTTATCGTGCCATACATTTTTGCCTACAGCCCCGCTATGCTGTTTGACAACGTGAGCAGTGCATTTGAAGTGGTGCAGATCGTAGTCAGCGCCCTCATCGGTCTGTTTGGTGTGGCTGCGGCTTTGAACGGCTTCGTCTATAAGAAGATCCCCATGCTGTTCCGTCTGGCGATGGCTGCCGGTGGTCTGTGCATGATGATCCCCGGCACCGCATCGGATGTGGTTGGCCTCGTGGTGGTCGGCGGCATCGTGCTGATCCAGCGCATGAGCGCCCGGCGGCTGGCTGCCTGATCTCCTGAAAACAACAAAAGTGACCGCACTGCCCACGATCCCGGGCGGTGCGGTCTGCTGTTATCAAAAAGTTTTTGCAAAAAAGGAAACCTTTTCGCAGTTGAATCCGTCTATTACAAATGAAAGCGGTTTTGATGGAATTTGTTACTGTTTTGTTGTTGATTTACCCTATTGGCTATATTAACATCAGTGAGCGAAGGTGAATATGCCTGTCGGCAGCCCTGTTTGGGCGCTGACAGCACTGGATCGGAAACAAGCGGGCCTCAGCCCGGAGAATCGTAAAAGGAGAATATGTCATGGCAGAGATCATGGAAGAGAAAAAGGAGCTGACCCCGGCGGAGACAGCCGCTCCGGCGTCACCGGAGACCCCGGCGAAAAAGCCGGAAAAAAGTACGGCAGACAAGAAAAAGCGGCGGCGTACGATCCGGCGGATCGTTGCGCTGGTGGTCGTGGCCGCCCTGATCGCAGGCGGCGTGAAATTCTTCAAAAAGAAGGACGGCAGCAGCGAGGTAGGCATGGCGACGGTGTCCTACGGCGCTATCAGCTCCGAGGTGGACGGCAGCGGTCTGGTAAAGGCCAAGACCAGCGAAACTATCAGCCTGACCACTGCGGGCACGGTGATGGATGTGTTCGTGGAGGAGGGACAGAAAGTGGAGCAGGGGGACCCCCTGTTTACCATTGATTCCCCCAATGCTGCCACGGAGGTCCAGAAGGCCCGGGACGAGGTTGAGGGCTATCAGAAGCAGATCAATACGCTGCAAAAGGACATTGCGGGGCTGAATCTTTCTCCGTCCTACGCCGGAAAACTGATGGATGTTGTGACACTGAACCCCGGCGACGAGATTAGCAAGGGCACCAAGGTCGCCGTCCTCGCGGACGATACCCGGATGCGGCTGGAGCAGTATTACAGCTACGCCTACGCCGGGGAGCTGAAGGCGGGGCAGAAGGTGCAGGTCTCTATCCCTGCCCTGATGACCACCGTGGAAGGCACGGTGGAGGCAGTCCACATGGTCAGCCGTATTACCCCGGAGGGTTCTAAGCTGTTTTCCGCCGAGATCGTGATCCCCAACGAGGGTGTGCTGGCCAAGGATATGGTGGCTACTGCCACTACGATTGTGAACGGCGATACCGTGTATCCCTACGAAGCCGCTAAGCTGCAATATTACCGGGTGGGAGATTTGAACTCCACCGTCAGCGGCACGGTGATCTCCAGTAATCTGGTGGACTATCTCGCCGTAACGCCCGGTCAGGTTCTGGTGCGGATCGACGGCGAGGACAGCGAGACGGAGATCTTCACCGCACAGCAGAATCTGGAAGAGGCCCAGAAGAAGCTGGAGGCCGCCCAGAAGAATCTGGACAACTGCAATGCGGTGGCTCCCATTTCCGGCCAGGTTATCGGTCTGTCCGTGACGCCGGGGCAGGAACTTCAGGCAAACAGCACCCTTGTGACCGTTTCCGACACCTCCACCGTGACTGTCAGCGCCACCGTGGACGAGCGGAACATCAGCTATATCAAGACCGGCATGCCCGTGAACCTGGACCAGTGGGGCACCAGCGCCTTCGGCACGGTGGAGACGGTGAGCCTTTCCAGCACTGTGAATAACGGCGTGGCCTCCTATCCCATCACCATCTCCGCAGACAACACGGATGGCAACCTCCAGGTCAACAGCTATGTAAACTATCAGATCCAGGCCAGCCAGAACGACAACTGCCTGATGGTGCCCATCCAGGCGGTGCGTACTGTGGGGCTGGAGGACGGTTCTTCCGCCACCGTGGTCTATGTGCAGGCAGACAGCCAGCCGGACAACGCGCTGGAGCTGCCCTATCAGGACGAGGAGATCCCCAGCGGCTTCTATCCCGTTCAGGTGGAGATCGGTATTCAGGATACATATAACGTGGAGATCAAGTCCGGCGTAAATGACGGCGACACCGTCTTTACCCAGATGATAACCGATCAGGCGTGGGGTTAAGCCATGGCGAAACTGATCGAACTGCGGGACGTCTATAAGATCTACGGCGAGGGCCTTGAGAGCGAGGTCCGGGCCCTGGACGGCGTTTCGCTGGATATTGAAAAGGGCGAGTTCGTGGCGGTGGTGGGCCAGTCCGGCTCCGGCAAGTCCACCATGATGAATTTGCTGGGCTGTCTGGACATCCCCACCCGGGGCACTTACCGTCTGGACGGCGTGGATGTCCGGGAGCTTTCCGACAAGGAGCTTTCCCGCATCCGCAACAAGCAGATCGGGTTCATTTTCCAGCAGTACAACCTGATTCAGAACCTGACGGTGCTGGAAAACGTGGAGCTGCCGCTGATCTATCAGGGCATCGATCCCATTGACCGGCGGGAGCTGGCGATACAGGCGCTGACCCGCGTGGGTCTCGCCGACCGGGCGCAGCATAAGCCTACCCAGATGTCCGGCGGCCAGCAGCAGCGTGTGGCCATCGCCCGGGCCATTTCCACCCATCCGCCCATCATCATGGCGGATGAGCCTACCGGCGCATTGGATTCCCGGACGGGCCACGAGGTGCTGGGCTTCCTCCAGCAGTTGAACAAGGAGGGCAGCACCGTCATTCTCATCACCCATGACAACGGGATCGCCGCCACGGCCCGGCGCATTGTGCGGATCGCGGACGGAAAGATCATCGAGGATCACCCACAGGAGGTGGATTGGTATTGAACATCGGGCAGGCATTTAAGATGGCCTGGCGGTCCATCTGCGGGAAAAAAGGCCGCAGCGCCTTGACCATTCTCTCTATTTTCATCGGTATTGCCGCCGTTATGACCATCGTCTCCACCATGGAGGGTATGAAGGCCAAAACCATGGAGCAGTTTGCCGCCATGGGTGCCAACCGCATTGAAGTGAGCGTTTATGCCTATATGTATGATGAGGGCGGCAACCCTATCAGCAAGGACTATTTTGCCGGATTGTACCGCTTTTGCTCCGGACTGAAGGAGTCCATTATTGGCATTACCCCCAAGGGCTCATCCAACGCCACGGTGGTATACGGTACGAAAAACAGCTCCACAATGGAGTGGAAATATGACCAGCAATACAACGTGGTCAGCGGTCCCCCGCAGATCTACTACGGCTCTGACCAATACAGCGCCTGCAACAACCTGGCAATCGCAAAGGGCAGAGACCTTGCGTGGCTGGATTGCGAGAAATACAACCAGATCTGCGTGCTGGGCGCGCAGGCGGCGCGGGTCTTTTTCGGCAGCGCCAACCCTGTGGGACAGATCATGAAGGTCAACGGCAACAACTTTGAAGTGGTGGGCGTGTATGGCGCCCGCGTGGAGCCAGATACCCCTTCCGCTTACCAGACGGATAACTTTATGATCCTTCCCTACACCGCTACCCGGCTGCTGGGGGATACGGCCCCCACAGAATTTTTGGTAAAGGCCAAGGATGACGCCAGCATGAAAACCGCCATCACCGAGATCGGCGGGTACCTCTCCGGCGTGGTAGATCAGAGTATGGGTGGCTATCAGGTGCAGAAGGAAGGCTACTGGCAGGATTATCAGAACCAGCAGCTGACTATGATCTCTCTGGTGCTGGGCGGCATCGCCGCCATCTCCCTGCTGGTGGGCGGCATCGGTATCATGAACATCATGCTGGTGACGGTGACGGAGCGGACCCGCGAGATCGGTATCCGCCGGAGCCTTGGCGCACAGCGCAGCAGCATCGTGGCCCAGTTCCTCATTGAATCCGGTATGCTCTGCGGCATGGGCGGCATTGTGGGCATTATCTTCGGCACCATCGGCAGTCTGGCTTTGGGCAAGATTTTGTTCCAGATGACCATTTTCCCCGCCACTTGGGTGACGCTGGCGGCCTTTGGCCTGTCGGTAGCTCTGGGCGTGCTGTTTGGCAGCTATCCGGCGGCAAAAGCATCGAAACTCCAGCCTGTGGAAGCTCTGCGGGCGGATTAAAGGAGAGAGACTTATGAAAAAACGAATTTTGACCTGGCTGCTGGCGATCAGCATGCTGGGCTCCCTGCTGACGGTGCCTGCCGGGGCGGCGGCTGTCACCAAATTTTCCGATGTCAGCGACAGCTATACCGCCACCGCCGTGGAAACTCTGCGGCTCATGGGTGTGCTGGACGGCTACGGCGACGGTACCTTCCGCCCGGACACCGTTCTGAACCGGGCGCAGTTCTGCAAGATGGCAGTTTACGCCATGGACGGCAGCGGCGAGTTGGGACGGTATTCCACCGTTACCATCTTCCCGGACGTGAAGCCCTCCCACTGGGCGTCCGCCTACATCAATATGGCGGCGAGGAAGGGGATTATCTCCGGCTTTGCCGACGGTAAGTTCAAGCCCGGCCAGACCGTGACCGCCGGACAGGCGGTGACGATCCTCATGCGGGGCCTGGGCTACAAGGACGAGGACATGGGCGGCGTGTGGCCCCAGAGCTACATGGCGGAGGCCCAGACCAACGGCCTTTTGAAGTCCACCGGTATCACCTCCGCCTACGCGGGCCTGACCCGCGCACAGGCGGCCAAGCTGTTCCTGAACCTCTTTGAGGCTAAGCACGGCAAGGGCGATGCCCTGTTCAGCTACAAAGTGGGCGAGGAGGTCTACCTTACCGCCGTGGACGGCGGTAAGGGCACGATGACTGCCGGCGGTAAGACGTATACCATGGCGCATCCCGTTGCCTCCACCAGCCTCATCGGCTCCAAGGGCAAGGCGGTCCTCAACAGCGCCGGCGAGATCCTGACCTTCCTGCCCATCACCGGCAGCAATGGCGTTTCCAATGCGGCGGTCATCATCGGTGCCAACGGCTCTGTTGCCGGACTGGATTCTCTGGCGGGCAGCACCAGCTACAACATTTACAAGAACGGTTCTCCTGCCACGGCAGCAGACCTCAAACGGTATGATGTTGCGACCTACGCCTCCGCTACCAATTCCATCATTGTCAGCGATACCCGGGTGTCCGTCTACTACGAGGACTGCAAGCCCTCTCCCAGCAGCCCCGCCACCATTACGGTGCTGGGCGGCAAGGAACTGAATGTTCTGCCTACGGCAGTGGATTCCCTGTCCAAGCTGAAGCCTGGCAAGCAGATCGTCCTTCTGCTGACGGCGGACGGTCAGGTGGCCGGTGCCGAGGATGCCAACAACACCGGTGCCCGGGGCAATGCCATGGCGGTGGTGTCCGAAAAGGGTGATGTGCAGTTGGTCTGCGGCGGTGCGCTGCTGAACATCGGCACAGCGAGCGAATACGCCGGTCAGGTAGTGTCGGTGTATGCCGACAAGAGCGGCCTGAAGCTCAACAAGATTTCCGGCGGTGTCGGCGGTGACCTGCTTCCCAAGGAAGGTACGCTGGGCGGCAGAAAGCTGGCGGACAACGTTATGCTCTTTGACGGCGGCAGACAGATCGCCCTCAGCGAGCTGAGCCAGACCGGCGTCAACTCCGGCCGCGTCTCCTATGCCCGGACCAACTGGGCCGGTCAGGTGGACTTGATCGTGCTGAATAACGGCCTTGCAGGCGATATGATTTTTGGCCGTGCGATTGTGGACAGCAAGTATGATCCGACAACCGGCAAGGAGACTGACCGCAAGATCACGATCGTTTGCAGTGATACAGAAAAATATACGGTTTATAGCGGTAACAGTGTCAGCACCGGTGCTTTTGTGGCTGCAAGTATCAAAAAGAGCGTGAATGACAGGCTCATGTTCACCAGATTTGATACCATGAGCAAGCTGAGCAACGTCTCTTCCGGTGCCTGGATCGGCAAGACGGCAGTGAACTTCGGCAGCCGGACCTACGAGGTCCCCTCCAATGTTCAGTGCTACAACGATGGCACCGGCAAGTGGATGACGCTGGATGATGCCAAAGCCTACGGCGGCACCATGAACCTCTATGTTTATGACGGCGTGGTCCGCATCGTAGAGGTCAAGGCGTAAAAAAACCTGTGGCCTGACGGCTCAGCCGTCAGGCCACAGAATCACCTGAAAAGTAAATGATTGAGGAATGCAGGAGGAATGGATATGAAAAAACTTTTGGCTGTTTCCCTGACGATCATGATTTTAGGCACTCTGGGCGGATGCGGCAAGCAGGACACCCAGGAGCCGCCCAAGGTGGAAATTGACTACGGCAATTCCGAACTCTACACCCAGGAGGACATGGACGCTGCTATCCAGGTAATTGAAGCGGAGTTTGCCACCTGGGAAGGCTGTGAACTTCACAGCCTGGCCTACGGCGGCGACGCGGCCTGCAGCGACGAAAACATTGAGTGGCTCAACGGGCTGGAAATGAAAGAGCAGACTGAGCCTTTTACTCAGTGCATCCTGTTTTCCAGCAGCTTTCACTCCCCCGTGGAGCAGCGGGACGCCTGGGATGCCGATACGGAGTATGAGGGCTGGCAGTGGTGGCTGGGCCGCAGCGACGGCGGCGCCTGGGAACTGGTGACCTGCGGATACGGCTGATCTCCGTTTGTGCGCCCAATAAAAACCAATTGAAAAAGCAGCGCCCCGGTGCCCTTTGGCACCGGGGCGCTATTTTAGGGGCAGAGAAAAAGGACTCGGATGCACCAGTATCCGAGTCCTTTTCGCAATATTCGACAGAATTTATACGACCTGGAATAGATAAAACTTCAAATAGTCCGTCTCGTCCACGCCCCAGAGGATGGGATGGTCGCAGCTCTGCTGGCGGGCTTCGATCTGCCGCAGCTGTACCCCGGCATCGTGAGCGGCGGAGCGGAGCATGGCCTCGAATTTCTCCGCTGTGGCGAAGTGGGAGCAGGAGCAGGTGGCCAGATACCCGCCACGGGGCAGCAGCTTCATGGCTCGGTAGTTGATCTCCTTGTAGCCGGTGATGGCATTGGCCACGGTTTTCCGGCTTTTCGTGAAGGCCGGGGGATCCAGAATGATGAAGTCATACTTCATCGGTTCCTTTTCCAGCTTGGGCAGCAGGTCAAAAACATTGGCCGCCACGCAGTCCATGACGTCGGACACACGGTTGCGCTCTGCATTGGCCCGGGCCATCTCCACGGCGGATTCCGATACATCTACTGCCGTCACATGGGCCGCACCGCCCAGCGCGGCATTCAGGGCGAAGGAGCCGGTGTGGGTGAAGCAGTCCAGAACGGTTTTTCCCGCCGCCAGACGGCCCACCGCCCGCCGGTTGTACTTCTGATCCAAGAAAAAACCGGTTTTCTGGCCATTTTCTACGTCAACCAGATATTTGACCCCATTTTCCACAATTTCCACCACCGGACTGTCCGGGGGTGTTTCGCCGGGGAGGGGATACCAGCCCTTGCCCTGGGGCAGGCCCTCCTTGTCCCGGAGGGCCACGTCGTTCCGCAGGAATACGCCCCGGATGGGTTGGCCGTCCTGCCGCAGAATGTCCACCAGGGCGGGTAGCAGGGTGTCCTGCAAGCGCTCCATGCCCACGGACAGCACCTGGACGCTGAGCAGATCGTGGAACTTATCCACCGTCAGGCCGGGGAAGGCGTCCGCCTCGCCAAAGATCACCCGGCAGGCGTCCAGATCCGCCGGGTCCATGACGGACTTCCGGTAGTCCCACGCCCATTGCAGTTTCCGCCGCCAGAAGGCTTCGTCAAAGCGGTCGTTGGCGTTCCGGGAGATGAGCCGCACACGGATCTTGGACTGCTGGGACAAAAAACCGGTGCCCAGATAGCGGCCCTTCCTGCTGATGACATCCACCAGTCCGCCGTTGGCCGTTTCACCTTCTATGTTCAGGATCTCTGCATCATACACCCAGGGGTGGCCCTTAACGATGGCGTTTTCCGCCTTGGGGGTGACGGTATAAATGGGATAGCCCCGCTCCATTTTCATAAGCTGTGCTCCTTTTTTGCTTCATATCCGGGCCAGTATAGCACAATTCCGGGGAAAACGCCATACTATGAAGCAGACAGAATTTCACTATAACAAAAAACTCTGCACATTCATTATCTGTATGGGAGGGAACTTTGATGCCCATTGTGTTTTTAAGTCCGTCCACCCAGGACTGGAACCCCTATGTCACCGGCAGCGGCAGCGAGGAATACTGGATGAACCGGATCGTGGACGCTATGGAGCCGTATCTGCGGTCCAACGGCATCCGCTACCGCCGCAATGACCCGGACACCTCGGCGGGGGCCGCCATCCGGGAGGCCAACAGCGGCTATTATGACTTCTATCTGGCACTGCACTCCAACGCCATCGGAAACGGCTCCGCCCAGACCTCCGCCCGGGGCATTATCGCCTTTTACTATCCCGGCAGCGCCGGTGGGCAGCGGGGAGCGGAGCTGATCGCCAAAAATCTGCGGGAGATCTACCCGCTGCCCGACAAGGTCACCACTCGCCCTACCACCGCACTGGGAGAGGTGTCCCGGTCCCGGTTCCCGGCGGTGCTGGTGGAGATCGGCTACCATGACAACTATTCCGACGCCCTTTGGCTGGAGAGCCATGTGGAGGATGTGGCCCGGCAGCTTGTCAAGGCGCTGACGGAGTATTTCGGCCTGCCCTTCATCCCGCCTATGGACCCGAAACGGGGAACGGTCCGCCTGAGCTACGGCACACTGAATCTCCGCAGCACGCCATCCCCCGCCGGTACGGTAATCGCCAACCTGCCAAACGGCGCGGAGGTGACGGTTTACGGCGAGTGGCAGGGGTGGTACGTGGTGCAATACGGAGATCAGGTGGGATACGCCGCTGCGGCCTATATCGACGTATAGGGAGAAAGTCGGACCGGCTGCGGGGGAAAAGCTGATCCGGTCAAAATTTGCAGCAAATGACTTGACATAACTACGCCTTCTGATTAAACTATATAGGGATCATTATAGGCGGCAAAAGGGGTGTCCGCCTGTTTGTGTTCTGAACCGTACCGGCCCGCTGACTGGTGGGACGGACGGTGAATTTTATGGCATTTTTCGCCAAAGTCAAAGGAAGGAGTCACAGTTTATGCTGACCGCGATTATAGTCATTGTTGCCTTAGCCGGCGGCTTTGCAGGTGGCTTCCTTTATCGCAAAAAAGTATCTGAAAAAGAGATCTCCAGCGCCGAAGAAGAAGGCCGGCGCATCGTCAACGAAGCGATCCGCAACGCCGAGAGCAAAAAGAAGGAAGCGCTGCTGGAAGCCAAGGAAGAGATCCTGAAAAGCCGTACTGATTACGAGAAGGAAGAAAAGTCCCGCAGAGCCGATCTGCAGCGGCAGGAAAACCGTTTGCAGCAGAAGGAAGAAAATCTGGACCGCAAGCTGGAGACCATTGAGAAGAAGGAAGAATCTCTGGCCCAGAAGCACGCGGCCATGGAGAAGGAACAGGAGGAGATCCGCACCATCAAGCAGAGCCAGACGGCTATGCTGGAAAAGATCTCCGGCTTCACCGCTGACGAGGCCAAGGAATACCTCATTCAGCAGGTGGAGAGCGAAGTGACCCACGAGACTGCCCTCAAGATCAAAGAGGTGGAGTCCCGGATGAAAGAGGAATGCGAGACCCGCGCCCGCGAAGTGGTGGCTCAGGCCATCCAGCGCTGCGCGGCGGACTCCGTGGCCGAGCTGACCGTCAGTGTGGTTCCCCTGCCCAATGACGAGATGAAGGGCCGTATCATCGGCCGCGAGGGCCGCAACATCCGTACCATCGAGACTCTGACCGGTGTGGATCTCATCATCGACGATACACCGGAGGCCATCACCGTCTCCTGCTTCGAGCCGGTCCGCCGGGAGATCGCCCGGCTGGCACTGGAAAAGCTGATCGCTGACGGCCGTATCCATCCCACCCATATCGAGGAAATGGTGGAGAAGGCCCGCCGTGAGGTGGAGGCCACCATCAAGGCCGAGGGCGAGCGCGCCATGTTCGAGTGCGGCATCCGCAACCTCCACCCCGAGTTGGTGAAGATGCTGGGCCGTCTCCATTACCGCACCAGCTATGGCCAGAACGTTTTGCAGCACTCCATCGAGGTGTCCCACATTGCCGGCATGATGGCCGCCGAGCTGGGTGCCGATGTGCAGACTGCCAAGCGGGCCGGTCTGCTTCACGATCTGGGCAAGTCCATCGATCATGAGATGGAGGGCACCCATGTGCAGCTGGGCGTGGAATTCGCCCGGAAGTACAAGGAGAAGGAAGAGATCATCCACGCCATCGAAGCCCACCACAACGATGTGGAGCCCCGGACCATCGTGGCTTGTCTGGTGCAGGCGGCGGACGCTATTTCTGCGGCCCGTCCCGGCGCCCGGCGCGAGAATCTGGAGAACTACATCAAGCGGCTGGAGCAGCTTGAGAGCATCGCCACCTCCTTCCAGGGTGTAGAGAAGGCATACGCCATTCAGGCCGGCCGCGAGGTCCGTGTCATGGTGAAGCCCGAGCAGGTCAACGAGGATCAGATGGTGATCCTGGCCCGCGACCTGGCCAAGAAGATCGAGGAAGAGATGGAATATCCCGGCCAGATCAAGGTCAATCTCATCCGCGAGACGAAGTGTGTCGAATACGCAAAGTAATAAACCACCGAAAAACTCCCCCAAGGAATCGTTCCTTGGGGGAGTTTTGCTGTTCCAAGTGAAATTTGCGGCGGCGTAGTCAATTGGCACAGCGGCGGAGGATCGCTTCCATATCCACCTCCTGAATCTTGACGAAGCCGCCGAAGGGGAAGCCGTTGGGCTTTTCGCACCGATGGGCTACCATGGCAGGAATGTCCTCCGCCCTGCCACCTACTTCCTCCAGCGTGGCGGGCATACCCAAAGTGCGGAAGAAGTCCCGCAGACGGCGGATGCCAGCTTGCGCCGTGCGCTCCGGATGGGCGAAATCCATTTCACAACCGAATACGTTGACGGCGAACCGGGTAAAACGCATGACATCGTGGCCGCAGACATATCCCATCCAAGCAGGCATCACCACCGCAAGCCCCGCGCCGTGGGCGCAGTCATAGAAGGCGGACAGCTCGTGCTCAATCTGGTGGCTGGCCCAGTCCTGATCCCAGCCGATGCCGCAGGAATTGTTGTGGGCCAGCATTCCCGCCCACATGAGGTCCGCATGGGAGGCGTAGTCACTGTGATCCGCCAGCGCCTTAGGGGCGGCGTCCACAATGGTTTTCATCACGGCCTCGCACAGCCGGTCGGTGAGGGCTACGTCCGGCGTGTTGGTGAAATAGCGCTCGCACAGGTGGGCCAGCATATCCACCGCACCGCAGGCCAGCTGATAATCCGGCAGGGAATAGGTGTAGGTGGGGTCCAGCACGGAGAATTTGGGCCGGATGAGGTCCGTTTTGGGGCAGCCCCATTTCAGATTGCCGTCTTCCTGCGTGATGACGCAGCTGTCGGAACCTTCGCTGCCAGCAGCGGAGATGGTCAGCACCGTGCCAACCGGAAACGTATGTTCAATTTTGGCTTTTCCGGTGAAGAAATCCCAGAAATCTCCGTCATAGGGGATGCCCATGCCGATGGCCTTGGCGGTGTCGATGACGCTGCCGCCGCCGATGGCCAGCAGGAAATCTACCCCCTCTGTCCGGGCAAGATCAATGCCTTCATACACCTTGCCGCTGCGGGGATTGGCCTGAACACCCCATAGCTCGCACCAGGGAAGTCCGGCTTCTTTGAGCGCAGCGGTGACGGCATCATAAGCGCCGTTTTTTTTTACGGAACCGCCGCCTGCCACCAGCAGGACCTTGCTGCCGCCGAACTGGCGGACCAGTGTGCCCACGCGGCTGGCTTCCCCTTGGCCAAAGGCAAACATGGTCGGGGCGTAAAAAGTGAAATTGTTCATAGCTGACCTCCGATCCGATTATGTGGGTTTACTTTACAGCTGCGCACAGACTTCCTCGGCACAGCGCATTCCATCCGCCGCCGCAGAGAGAATGCCCCCGGCCCATCCGCCGCCCTCGCCGCAGGGATACAGGCCCTGAACGGGAGACTGGCGGCGCTCGTCCCGCAGCAGGCGCACCGGGGAGGAACTGCGGCTCTCCACGGCGGTGAGCACCGCGTCGCTCTGGTCATAGCCCTTCAGCTTCCGGCCCAGGATAGGCAGTGCCTCGGCGATGGATTCCGCCACGAAGTCCGGCAGGCAGTCCCAGAGGTTCGTCCATGTAACGCCGGGGCGGTAACTGGGAATGACCCGGCCCGGCCCTGTGGAGGGACGCTTGACAAGGAAGTCCTCCACCCGCTGGGCGGGGGCAAGGTAATTCCCTTGTCCCGCCTGATAAGCGGCGGCTTCCAAAGCCCGCTGGAAGGCGATACCCGCCAAGGGGTTGTCCCCGCCGAAATCCTCCGGGGTGACGTTCACCAGCAGCGCGCCGTTGATGTTCTCTTTGTCACGGGCAAATTCGCTCATGCCGTTGGTCACCACCCGGTGTTCCTCCGACGCGGCGGCCACCACCTGTCCGCCGGGGCAGACGCAGAAGGAGAACACGCCCCGTCCGTTGGGAAGATGGCAGCTCAGCTTATAGGTGGAGGCAGGCAAACCGAGATGTCCGGCGTACTGTTTGTATTGGGCGGCGTCGCAATCGGACTGCCGCTGCTCGATGCGGACGCCCACGGCGAAGGGCTTGGCCTCCATGGGGACGCCCCGGCGGTAGAGCAGCTCAAAGGTGTCCCGGGCGGAGTGACCGGGGCAGAGAATCAACTGGCGGCAGGGCAGCGTGTAGGTCCCCTCCGGGCCGGTGACGGTGATACCGCGCAAAGCACCGTCCCGGATGTCTAAATCTGTCAGCTGACTTTCAAACCGGATGTCCGCACCCAAGTCCAGCAGCTCCCGCCGCAGGTTTTTCAGGGCGATGTGGAGATAGTCGGTACCAACATGGGGTTTTGCGTCATAGAGGATTTCCTTTGGCGCACCGCAGCGGACCAGCTCCTCCAGAATAAAGCGGTGCCGGAGGTCCTTAGTGCCGGTGTTCAGCTTGCCGTCGGAAAAGGCCCCGGCGCCGCCCTCTCCGAACTGAACGTTGCTGGTGAGGTCCAGCTCTCCGGTGGACCAGAAGCGCTCCACATCGGTAGTGCGGTCCTCCACGCGGCGGCCCCGCTCCAACAGAATGGGCCGTGCGCCTGCCCGTGCCAGTACCAGCGCGGCAAACAGGCCCGCAGGCCCCGCGCCCACCACCACCGGCGGTACTTCCGGCGGGGTCACAGGCTCCGGGAGTTGATAGACGGGCCGGGGGGCTGCCTTGGAAACGTGCTTGTCCCGGCAGCGGCGGAGCACGGCAGCTTCGTCCGCCGCCTCGACCTCCACGGTGTAGACCATGCGGACGCCCTCCCGGGCGTCGATGCTGCGGCGGAGAATGTGCAGCGCCAACAGGTCCTTTTCGGGGATCCGTAAAATGTGAAGAACGGCATTGCGCAGGGCGGAAGGACCGCCGCCGGGGGAAAGTTTCAGATTTTCGATGCGCAGCATGGCGGCACCTCCTGTTTTGATAGCTGTATTGTACCACAGGGACGGAAAAAGAAAAATGTATAAGGTTCACATTTGCTTAAAATTTTTTTCAGACAGTTTTAAGTTTTCGGCCCTATACTACAATCAAAGTTAAGGAAGTTCCCGGCGGAACGCAGATCAGCGCCCGCTTTTCAAGGAGGTTTGACTTATGTATAACGATGAACAGAATCTGTATCACTACACCTATCGCAAGGACGGCACAGAGCCGGGCCAGCACTATGACGCCAAGCAGCCCACCGTGGACGAGCAGCTCAACAGCTACCGTCAGCAGCAGGAGCAGCAGACTCAGAATTCCCAGCCGGTGTATCAGTCCCAGCCTCAGGGCGGGCAGACGCCCCACAAGAACGGCAAGAACCGTCTGGGCCTGAAGATCGCCTCTCTGGCGCTGGTGTGCGCTCTGCTGGGCGGTCTGGTAGGCGGCGGCACCGCTTATCTGGTAAGCAACAGTTCCAACAGCGACACCACGGAGGTGAACGTCTCCAACCGCAAGCCTACGGAGATCCAGCTGAAAACCGTGGACGGCAAGAATCCCATGACGGACGCGGAGCTGTACGCCGCCAACGTCAACAGCGTGGTGTCCATCAACATCACAGCTACCTCTGACCCCAATTTCTTCGGCCAGACCACACAGACTGCCGGGGCCGGCTCTGGCTTCATCCTGACGCCGGACGGCTACATCGTGACCAACTACCATGTGGTAGGCGACGCGGACACCGTGAAGGTCACGCTGTATAATGGCGACAGCTATGACGCCCAGTATATCGGCGGCGACGAGGACTACGATATTGCCGTCATCAAGATCGAGGCCACCGATCTGCCCAACGTGACTCTCGGCAACAGCGACAGCCTGAACGTGGGCGATCACGTGCTGGCCATCGGCAACCCGCTGGGTGAGCTGACTTTCTCCATGAGCGAGGGTATCGCTTCCTCCGTGAACCGGGCCATTGACGTGGACGGCACCCCCTTCAACATGATCCAGGTCACCGCCGCCATCAACCCCGGCAACTCCGGCGGCCCGCTGTTCAACGAGTACGGCGAAGTGGTGGGTATCGTGTCCGCCAAGTATTCCAGCTACGCCAGCCAGAGCGTGGAGGGTCTGGGCTTTGCCATCCCCATCAACGATGTGGCGGCGATGATCCAGGATATCATGACCAACGGCTATGTCAGCAACAAGGCATATCTTGGCATCACCCCTGGCACCATGAATGAGCAGATGGCCGCTCAGTACCGCTACGATGTGACCAAGGGCGTGTTCATCTACTCCGTGGAGGAGGGCAGCGCCGCTGACAAGGCCGGGTTGAAGATGGGCGACGTCATTATGAAGATCGACGGTACGGATGTGGACTCCTATCAGGAACTGGTGGCCCTGAAGAAGAAGTATTCCGCCGGTGACGAATCCACCTTCACCATCTACCGGGGCGGCCAGCAGCAGGAGGTCTCCGTGACGTGGGGCGCCGTGCCTGCGGATCAGGCCACGGACAACAACAGCCAGTCCCAGCAGAGCCAGAACAATAACAGCAATTCCAACAACGGCTCCTATAACGGCGGCAATGGCTATTACAGTAATCCGTGGGATATCTTCAACTACTACTTCGGCAATCAGGGCTGATCAGCTCACGGTTTGAAAAATTCAGAAAAAGCAGGGCGCTGTGCATCGCACAGCGCCCTGCTTTTATTGTCCTCGTTTAAAATTGTTTTTACGAAGAATTACTGCTCACCCGGAAGGAAAGTACTGTCAAAGCCGTAGGGCAGCAGCTCCCGGAGGGTCAGCTCTTTGGCTTCCCCCTTGCCGTTGAGACAGATGACCTGCATCTCCGGGGCGAACTCCTTCATAAACTGGCGGCACATGCCGCAGGGGTAGCAATAGTCCTCGCTGCGTCCGGCGATGACGATGCGGACGAAGTCCCGGTGGCCTTCGCTGATGGCCTTCCCCATGGCGGTGCGCTCGGCACAGGTGCCTACGGGGTAAACGGCGTTTTCAATGTTGCAGCCGGTGAAAACCGTGCCGTCGGTACATTCCACGGCGGCGCCCACGGGGAAATGGGAGTAGGGACAATAGGCCCGGTCCAGCATGGTCACGGCTGCGGCCTTCAATTCGTCAAGACTCATGGATAAAGCCTCCTTTTCGCGGTCAGGACGCGGATTTCGGCGTCCACTTCACGCCCCGGTTGGGGCGCACGTCCAAGTCAATGATGTCTCTGGCATCGTAGAACTGGCTGTACCAGCCGATGACCTTGTCGCTGCCCCGGAGGGTGGTGCCATCCGGGTGGAGCCGGTCACAGATCACCGCGCAGATGTCAGTTTTGATTTTGGAGTAGGAGCTGATGCCCACGGAGGCGAACACCCGGAAGCCCTGCTCCTGCAAATACTTGAAAATGGGGCCGGTGCTCTGGACATCATCCCCGTCGGGCCGGGCACCGTGGGGATAATAGAGAATGGGGGTGGGACCGATCAGACTGCCCACCTCGTCCATCCAGCGCTTGGTGTCCGCCTTCACCCGCTCCAAAGAGGAGGACGAGAGATTGATGTGGCCCCAGGTGTGACTGCCGAAGGTCCAGCCGGTGCGCTTCAGTTCCGCGATGATGGGCTTCACTGCCTCACATTCCTTCAGACGGTTGGCCTCCAATTCATCATTCCAGACCTTGGTGTCCGTGTTGGTGCGGTAGCCTAAGATCCCCTGATAGCCGGTGAGGCTGAGGCTGCCCTTGGCACCGAAGGGGGAAAAGTCGGGGTGCTCCCGGACAAACTTGTCCAGAATAGTCACGGCGTCCAGATCCTGAGAGATGACCTCGTTGCCCTGAGGGTCTAGCCCATAGCTCCAGATGAGACAGTCCTCTCCCAGGATCAGCTTGTAGGTAAAGCCGTCCTTGAGCATATAGTCATAGTAGTTTACGTCATCATAGGAGAAGATCAGGGGCTTTTTGCCCTCCGGGATGTAGAGGGTGTTCCGGATCATTACCGGCTGGCCGTTGGCGTCGGTGCTTTCGCTCCATACGTCATTGATGTCCACCAGCACATAGCCCCGGTCATATACGCTTTGGAGAATTTTGTCATATTCGTCCACTGTGACCATCCAGTCATCGATGCCGTCGGCCTGACTGTCGCCGTCAAAGGCCAGCTCCGGGTAGGCCACGATGGGGTGGAAAAACAGATGCTCCACCACGCCGTCCCACGGTACATAGGTCACGCCGTCCACGGTGCCCCGGTCAACGGTGGGGGAGGAGATGACGTATGGCTCCTGCTGGGGTTCCTCCGGCTCCTCGGCAGGCTCCGGGGCGGTGTCGGGGGTCTCCGTCTGAGAAGCGTCATCGCCGGTCTGGGCGGGAGGGTTCGGCTGGGCCGTGCCGCCGCAGGCGGTGAGAGAGAGGGTCAGTAAAAGAGCTAAGAAAAGCGTGGTGATACGCCGCATAGAAACCAGATCCTTTCTGTCGAATCGTAGATGTAAGTCTCATTATATCAGTTTTTTGACAGAAAAAGAAGAACAATTCGGTGACAATTTGCGGACAATGCGGGAAAAACCGGGAGTGGCTATGCCACTCCCGGTTTTCTTATCGCTTGTCTCCCGGCTTGAAGATCAGGGCTATCACCACGGCGGAGACTACCGCTGTGGTGATGCCGCCTGCTGTGGCAGACAGACCACCAGTGAGGACACCCAGCCAGCCCTGCTCCGCCACCGCCTTTTCAACGCCCTTGGCCAGCGCGTGGCCAAAGCCCGTCAGGGGCACCGTGGCCCCGGCTCCGCCCCAATCTGCCAATGGCTGATACAGACCCACGGCACTGAGGAACACGCCGGCGACCACATAGCCCGTCAGAATACGGGCGGGGGTCAGCCGGGTGCGGTCGATCAGAATTTGACCCACGGCGCAGAGAAGTCCGCCGCAGAGAAATGCGTTAAGATATGCCATACGCCCTACCTTTCCGTGCTGACGCACACCAGATGGCAGATGCCGGGAATAGACTCCCCCTGAAAACTGGAGGTGGGAGATAGCAGCGCCCCGGTGGGGGCGAACAGGATGCGCCGCCAGCGGCCCTGTTTCAAGCCGGTGAGAAGATAGCCGTTGAATACCGCCGCGGAGCAGCCGCAGCCGGAACCGCCAGCGTGCATATCCTGTCGGTCCCGGTTATAGAGGAGCATGCCGCAGTCCTCATAGTTTCGGGTCATGTCCACGCCGTCTTGCCGAAACAGGTCCATTACGATCTCGTGACCCAGCTCTCCTAAGTCCCCGGTGAAAATGGCATCATAATCCGCTGGGCCGGTGTGCGTGTCGGCAAAGTAGGCCCGGAGGGTGTCATAGGCGGCGGGGGCCATGGCAGCCCCCATGTTGTTGGGATCGGTGATACCCTGATCCACAATTTTCCCGCAGGTGACGTGAGTGATATAAGGCCCCGGCCCTTGGGCGGAGAGAAGGGTGCAGCCGGCGGCGGTGGCGGTCCACTGGGCGGTAGGGGAGCGCTGGCTGCCATAGGGGACTGGCATCCGGTACTGCCGCTCGGCGGTGCAGAAGTGGGAGCTTGCTTGGGCGGCGACGGTTTCCGCAAAGCCGCCGTCAATGAGCAGCGACGCCAACGCCAGTGCCTCTCCCATGGTGGAACAGGCCCCGTACAGGCCGAAAAAGGGGATGCCCAGTTCCCGCAGACCGAAGGAGGAGCCGATACATTGGTTCAACAGGTCCCCCGCCAGTACATAGTCCACATCGCCCGGCTTCAGCCCCGCCTGCTCCAGCGCTCGCCGTAAAACCCGACGCTGCATGGTGGCCTCCGCCTTTTCCCACGTTTTTTCGCCGAAAAAGGAATCGTCGCACAGCTCGTCGAAATATTTGGCCAAAGGTCCCTGGCCCTCCATCCGTCCGCCGATGTTGGCAAAGGAGAGGACTGAGGGCGGTGTCTGGAGCGCAACTGTTCGCCTGCCGATCCGTTTGCTGTTCATACCATGCCTCCCAGCTGAAAGTCATGTGAACAGTATGCCCCATTTGGCGGGATCTATGAGAGGGAGACGAGAAAAACCGGACTGCGCGCCGCACAGTCCGGTTTTTCTTGCTTATGATATTTACGATTTTTTCTGACGGGCCTTCCGCAGGCGGCTCCGTATGGTTTGGCGGCCCCGCTTTTTGCGGATCCGGATCACCACCAGCATTAGAGCCAAAAGGATCAGAACTGCCAGCAAGACCCACAGCAGAGGACTGGCGGTCCGCTCCTGCACACAGAAGGTGACGGTTTCCCGGTCGGAGGTGAACAGCAGATAGCTGCCGTCCACGGTGCTGTCCTGCTTTTCCCAGCCGCTTTCCGTCTTGACCCAGAGGTCATAGCGCTTGCCGTCCTCCGGGAGCCGGTAGTGGACCGTGTAGGAGATAGCGGTCATATCCGGATCGTCCACCGTGACGGTAACGGCGGTGCCGGTGCGGGCGGTGCCCTTCGCATCTGTCCAGGAGATAGGTTCCGAAGTGTGGCTGACGGTGGCCCGGCTGCTGAAGCTGCCATCCACCAGGATCTGGGGAAGGGTCTGGGTGTCATCCGTCAGGGAGGAGGTGTAAGGTGTGTAGACGGCATCCAGTGTCTGACTGGCGGTGAGATGGGTATAGTCCAGATCAGGCCAGACAGCGGAGAAACCCTTCTTCGCCGGGATCTCCGGCAGGCTGTCGATTCCCCGTCCGTACTGGAAGGGGACTACCGCTACCACCTTGCCGTCCGCCCGGAAGGTCAGTTCCATCTGGGAGAAGGTCTTGGGAACAGTGTCTCCTGCGCAGAGAACATCGAAGGCGGCGGGCTCTGCCTTCCCGGCGTAGCTGATGCCGTCAATGGCACCCAGCGTTTCGTGGGTGAACAGGCAGCCGGTCACAGAGCCATCCTCGTCCACGTCTCCCGCGATAGCACCGGTGTAAGCGCCGCCGTCCACGGTGACGAGACTGCGGCAGTCGGAGAGCGTTTTGCCATAACCGGCGATGCCGCCCACATAATCCTCACCGGAAAGGGCGCATTTGGCCCAGCTCAGGCGGATGCTGCTGTCGGAGCAGCCCGCGATGCCGCCGACATAGCTGCCGTCGGTGGAGACGGCGCCGTAGCTCTGGCAGTCGGTGATCTGACCGATGTACGCCTGCCCCACGATGCCGCCGGCATAGTCATTCCGACCGGTGATGGTACCGTTGTTGGTGCAGCCGGTCAGAAGGGCGCGGGTCTGGTAGTGGAAATCCAGAGAATAGTTGCCGACTTTGGTCGTATCGCCGTCAGGATCGAAGTCAATCTCAATTCCCACGGAACCCACAATGCCGCCTAAATTTGTGCTGCCGGTGATCTCGCCTTTGTTTTCGGAGGCGGAGATCCGGCCGTCATGCTGCTTGGCGGAGTCGCAGGAATCGGACAAGTCCTGGAAATGATCCCGGATCTGATCTTCCTTACTCTTGCTTTGATCCTGATTCCAGTCGCTTTTTTCGCTGCGGATCAGATTCGTAATGGAGCGGAACTGGCTGTTGATGGCCTTGAGGTCGGCAATGAGGGTGTCGGCAGAGTCACTGAGCAGTTGGTTCAGAGCTTCACCGCTGTCCAGAAGGGCGTCCATGGCGTTTTGAAGCTGGCTGCCTTTTTCCGTAAGATCAGATCCGATGGGATCTATTTTGATTTCAGGCTTGTCAGCCTGCTTCCGTGTCAGTTCTTCCAGACCGCGGACCACCTGATCCAGTCGGTTCAGGGCCTTGTGGGCAGCGTTCTCCACATCCCCCAGATCCTCCAGCGCTTTTTTCAGCCGGGAAATATCTGCGGGCAGAGCGTTCAGCGCCTGCCGCATCTGCTCCAGAGCGGTGCCAGCCAACCGGAGGGCGGTGCTGTAATCACCCAGTACGTCCTTCAGATGATCCAGAGCTTCCTGAGGATCCTTGCCGCTGATGATGGCATCCAGAACATCTTTTGCTGCTGATGTGACTGCCTTATGGGTCTCCCGGGCAGCGTCCCGGGCATCCCGCAGATTGGTAAGGGCTTTCTGAAAATCCTCTGCCGCGTCATTGCCGCCGGTCAGATCCTTCCGAACTTTTTCCAGCGTATCCAGCAGAGCGTCCAATGCGTCCAGTGCACTGCCTGTGTCATCCAGAATGTCTGCCAGATCGTCCAGCGCCTGAGAGATCCGAGCGGAGAGTTCATTGATTTCGTCGATGTTGCCGTTGGCCCAGTCCGTCATGGCATCGGTCAGTTCCTTGGCGATGTCCTTGGTGTCCCGGACCTTGCCGGTGAGATCGTTCATCTGGGCGTGGACGGAGTCGGAAATGCTGCCAGCGTGGTTAGCGGTACGGTCCATGATATCCTGAAGCGTATCCAGCTGGGCCAACAGTTTGTCGAGGAAATCCTCGCTGAAGGTCTGCAAAACCTCCGGCTCCAGCTGGCCCGCGATGCCGCCCACGTCCTTTCGCCCGCTGACGGTGCCGGTGTTGACACAGCCATCCAGCCAGCCGGTGCTGCGACCAGCAATGCCGCCGATGTTATAGCCGATCTGGTCATAGCCCACGGAGCCGCTGTTGGAGCAGCTCTGGATGGTGCCCTTGGAATAGCCTGCCACACCGCCGACGTCCGTATAAGCCGGGACGTTTTCCATGGAGTTCAGCTGGGCCAGATTTGTGTAGTCCGTCTTGGGGGCATCCTCTAAGTCCTGGGTGTTGATGCTGCCACTGTTGGAACAGCGGGTCAGGGTCCCGCAGTTTTCGCCCACCACGCCGGCGGTGGAATGCTTGCCGGTAACGCTGCCGGAGAAGGCACAGCCCACCAGCTCGCCGCCGGTTTCATTGATACCTACCAGACCGCCGATGCGATTATCACCCATGACGGTGCCGGAGGCGATGCAGTTCAAGATCCGCCCGGCGTTGCTGCCGGCCAGCAGGCCCAGATCATCCTGATGCCCGTTGGGGTGGATGGTGCCCGTCACCGTCAGATCCTGAACGGTGGCGCCGTTTTGAATGTAGCGGAACAAGCCCCGGACGTTGCCGCTGCCGGTAAGGGTCAGGCCGGAGATGGTGTGTCCGTTACCTTGGAATGTGCCGCTGAAGGTGGGAATCGGAGTGAAGTCAATACTGTGGAGGTCAAGATCGTTCTCCAGGATCACGGTCTTGCCCTGGGACCAGGTATCCAGCGTGCAGTTCCGGGACAATTCGGCCAAATCCTCGGTGGTTTTGATGGTAACGGTGCTCTCAGCCGCCAGCGCAGCGGGAGCGGCCAGGGTAAACAGCAGGGTCACAGCCATGAGAAGGGCGGACCATTTTTGAATGCGTTTCATTGGGCGTCCCCCTCCTTTCCGGTGACAGAATCCGCAGGCGGCGTGTTCGGTGTATCCTCCGGTGACGCCCCTGCTTCGGGCGGTTGGCCGCTGCCTTCCGGCAGATCATAGCTGCCGGAGGACATGATGGCGGAAATATCGCCCTTGACTACGCCGTGGATCTCCGCGTCCACAAAGCCGGAGATCCGGCCCCGGACACGGCCATTGACAAAGGTGGTGCCGGAGAGACGCTGAGAGGCGATGGGCGTTGCGGGGAGCTTTACCTGGAAGCTGGTCTTTTCCACGATCCGGTCGCCCAGCACCAGAATCTGAGGCAGGACGAACATGACCAGGAACATGGAGATCAGCGTGCCCCGGCTAAGGCACTGGCCGATGCCGACAATGGACGGCTCCGTGGTGATCTGCCCGATGAGGAAGCCCGCAGCGGACAGGATGGAGCCGGAGGTCAGTACCGTGGGGAAGGAGAGATCCAGCGCCTTGATCAGGGCTTCTCTGGGGGTCATCCGGGTCTTGAGGTCGGAATACCAGGTGGAAATGACGATGGCGTAGTCGATATTCGCGCCCATCTGGATGGAGGTAACGATCAGATAGCTCATGAAGAAGATGTTGGTGTGCAGCACCGTGGGGAAGGTGAAGTTGATCCAGATACTGCCCTGAATGACCAAGATCAGCAGAATGGGCAGGCCCACGGACATAAAGGTGAACACCAGCACCAGAACCACGAATACCACGGACAGGACGCTGATCATCACATTGTCTCTGGCGAAGGAAACGGACTGGTCATAGTCGCTGGTGGAGTTGCCTACTAAGTACACATCGTCGGCATCGTAGTATTTCTCCACGATGCTGTGAACGGTTTTCAGGAAGGCGAAGGTGTCGGTCCCCTCCTCCGGCAGATTCAGGTTCATGACCATGCGGGTGTAGTTGGGGCCCAGCATCTGGGCCTGGGCGTCGGTGATCTGCGTATAGGCGTCATTGATCTCCCGCTCATCCTCGTCATCCAGCGTCACATAGCCCTTTTCCTTCTCCTGATAGATAAAGAGGATCATATCCATGGCGGATACGGTATAGCTGTCGATGCCGCCCACGATGGGGCCGTAGTTATCCTCCTGATCCGCTGTATAGGCGGCGTAGAGGATGCAGGCTTCCTCGTAGGAAAGACCCATCATCTCCGAGAACTGCCGGGGCGTCAGCTTGTCGGTGAGGAAGTAGCCGGGCTTGGCCTCCACATTGGAAAGACCCATGGCATAATCCACCTCATCCAGTCCGCTCAGCTCCTTCAAAACAGCCTTTTCACTGGCGGTGTCCCCCTTGGGGACCACCAGTGCCATGATATTCTGGGTGCCGAATTCCTTTTCCACCCGGTCCGTCGCTGCCTGATGCTCATTGCGGCGAACGGTCATGACGGCGTTGTCGCCATACACATAGGGGCACTGGTTGGAGAGGAAGAAGCCCCCCACCACGCACACGATGAATACGGGCACGCCCACATGACGCAGGGCATAGACCAGCTTGCCCCAGCGGTCGATCTGGGGGATGAAGTTCTTGTGGCGGGTCCGCTCCATCGCCTTGGAGAACAGCATCAGCAGTCCGGGCATCAGGGTGAACACGGCCAGCATACTCAGCAGGATGGCCTTGATGAGCACCAGACCCAGGTCAAAGCCGATGCGGAACTGCATGAACATCATGGCGGCCAGACCGGAAATGGTGGTCAGGCTGCTGGCGGAGATAGAGGGAATGGCGGCGCTGACAGCGATGATGCAGGCCGTCCGGTCATCCGGGGCGTGTTCCCGCTCTTCCAGAAAGCGGTGAAGCAGGATGATGGAGTAGTCGATGGCCAATGCAAGCTGGAGCACCACCGTCACAGAGTCGGACACGAAGGAGATCTCGCCGAAGATAAAGTTGGTGCCCTTGTTCAGCAGCGCCGCCGCCACAAAGGTCAGCAACAGCACCGGCACCTCGGCGTAGGAACGGGAGGTCAGCAGCAGCACCAGCACGATGACCAGTGCGGCCACCACTAAGATAATGCCCATTTCCTCATTCAATGTTTCGGATTTGGAGTAGCCCACATCGGTAGAGATGTAAGTGTCATAGGGGGCCAGCAGCTCCTTCACGGCGGCCAGACCGTCCTTGGCGGACTGGTCATCGTTTTCACCCCGGAAGGTGACGGTGATGAGGGCGTCGGCCCCCTGCATGTAATCCTCATAGGTCTTGTTGGCAGCGGAGGGCAGGGTGGTATCATCCGCCGACTTGTCTGCGTCCCAGAAGTCCACGGAGGAGATGTTGTTCAGATCTTCGATCTGATCCGCCAGATCCCGTGCGATCTCATACGTCACATGAGACACGATGATCCGGGCGGTGCCATAGGTCTTCATCTCATCCTCCATCAGCGTCAGGCCCCGGCGGGTTTCCGTGGTCTCCGGCAGATATTGGGTCAGATCGTCGCAGACCTTTACCCAGCTCTGGGTGATCAGGCTGGCGATGATGGCAATGGCGTACAGAAAAAAGATCAGGTTTCGTTTATCCACGATAAACGTGGCTAATTTTTCGAAAAAATTGCTTTTTTTCGGCTGGTCGCTCATGGGAGTCCCCTTTCTATGGCGCGTTTCAACAGCACATTCACATGAAATCACTTGTATCATATCCGCGGACATTTGGAATTGCAACAGTCAAATTCGGTCATTTGTCAAAATTCTGCGATTTTCCAGTTTTTGACTGGACAGATCCTGAAAAAACTTTTAAAATCTATGCAAACCGCCTGTAAATGAACAATGACAGCCCCCTTGACCTGTGCTATACTCTTAACAGAACTTAACGGAATGGGGCTGTAAGATGGGAAAAAGGTATAAAACCTCCGAGACCACTTGTCAGGCCATCAGCGGTGCGCTGAAGCAGCTCATGACCCAAAAGCCGCTGGAACGGATCACCGTGGCGGAGATCATGGATACCTGTGGGATGCGGCGGCAGCATTTCTACTATTATTTTACGGACATTTACGATCTGCTGCGCTGGACCTTTGAGAAGGAAGCGCTGGAGCTTTTGCAGCAGCAACAGGGCGTGTCCCCCTGGCAGAACGGCTTTCTGCATCTGTTCCAATATATCAATCAGAATCGGGCGGTCTGCCTCTGCGCGCTGGACTCTCTGGGCAAGGAATCTTTGAAACAGCTGCTGGAGGCGGATGTCAGCAGCATCGTGGACCGGGCCGTCCGGCAGACGGCGGTGGAAAATGGCCTGCCAGCCCATTCGCCGGAGGTGGAAGTGGTGATCTGCCTGGTGACCATTATGATGGCAGGGGCGGTGGAGAGCTGGCTCCGGGGAGAGTTGACCCAGACACCGGAGGAGCTGACCCGGCGGATCGATATGATGTTTCAGGACTATATTCGCGGCGTGGCCCTTCGGCTGAAGGCTTCTGCCGCTGTATACGCATAGAAAACGAGGAGGGTGTGTTCCTATGAAAAAGCATGTGATCGCATTGGGCCGACAGTTTGGCAGCGGCGGCCGCGAGATCGGACGGAAGCTCAGTGAGTCTCTGGGGTTTGCCTACTATGACCGGGAACTGCTGAAGCTGGCGGCGGAGCGGGCCGAGGTAGGGGAGGAACTGTTCGCCGATAAGGATGAAAAGGCCGGCAACCCCTGGCTGTTCAAGGCCTTCTATCAGGGCGGCCCCAAGGTCAAGCAGGGGCAGTCGGCGGAGGATGTGCTCTTTCAGATGCAGAGCGAGATCATCCGGGAACTGGCTGAGAAGGAGGACTGCATCATCGTGGGCCGCTGCGCGGATCTTGTGCTGACGGGGCAGGATGTGGATTGCCTGAGCCTGTTTATCTGCGCTCCCTTTGAGTGGCGGGTCCATCACCGGATGGAACTGGAAAATCTGGACGAAAAGGCCGCCCGGGCACTGGTGGAAAAGACCGACGCCCAGCGGGAGAAGTATTATACGCATTATACCGGCCGCCCCTGGGGCCTGCCGGAGAATTACGACATCTGCATCAACAGCGCACGGTTGGGGATTGAACGGACGGCGGCGCTGCTGGCGGAGCATTGCCGGGAGCTGTTCAGCAACCCCTGCTGAAAGTAAAGTGAATCCCGTCAGCCGCATTGCGGCTGACGGGGTGAGACTGTCGATAAAGTGGTAAATTCTCCGCGACGGTAAGGTAGGGCAGCCGTTAGCGGCTCCGCCGCTTTACGGATGCTGCATACCCCTTGCGGGTGAAGGGTGTGCGCGGGAAACCCAAGAAAGGATACACCGTCGGCTCAAACCAAACAGCGGATACTGCGTATCCGCTGTTTGGGAGCCTTCCTCGAAACAGGCTCGCTTGATCCGCCACCGGCGGCGCTTCGCCTATTTCCCTGCGCTATTGAAATCCTTAGTTTTCAGAACTTTATAAAGTTCTGAAAACTTGCTCAGCGAGGCGAAAAGACTTTTTTTGACACGCTGACCCCGTCAGCCGCAATGCGGCTGACGGGGTGTTTTCTTCATTCAGGTATTCAGCAGGCGGAGCATTTCCTCTGCGGGGTCGATGACCGGCAGGGTGATCTGTCGGAGGAGAGCCTCTTTGAAATAGGGGAAGTGGGTGCAGCCAAGCACCAGCGCTTCTGCACCCAACGCCTGATACCAGTTCACAAGCTCCGGCAGACGGTTCTGTTTCACCAGCGTATCGGGGTCCTCTCCGGCCTCGATCCCCAACACCACAGGCAGAAGTCCGGTAGAGCGCAGGGCCAGGTCCGGGTTGGCACTGAGCAGGGTTCGCTCGATTCCGGCGGTGCCCTGAGCGTTGGCGGCGATCACGGCCAGAGAGTGATATTTGGGCGCCAGCAGCCGGTAAACGTCCAACGGCGTGACGATCTTCAAGCCGGTTTCCCGGGCAACAAACTGGAAATCCAGCGCGCCGGAAAGGGAATTGCAGTAAATGAAGGCTTTTTCACAGCTATGCTCCCGCTGCGCCGCGCACAGAAGGGAGACTACGGTGTCGATCTTTTCCTCCGTGGAAGAGATCTGAAAAGCCGTCTGCTGGTTGGGGTCCTCTGATATCGGGCAAAAGACGCCGGGCAATCCCTGTGTGCTGAGGCAGTCCATGCCCATCTGGGTATCTACCGGTGTTCCGGCCATGACAATGATCGGTTTCATATCCATTGCTGTCTCCTTTTCGGACTGAATTTCAGAAAGCTGCCGCAGATCCGGGCGCCTTCCTGTGGGGAATAGAGGGCCCATGGCATGGACCGCTTGAAAAAGTGCGTTCTTCACCAAAATTTATAGGCATGGGCAGACGCGTATGATGTAAAATCAACGATTCTGCCCCTATTATACGGGCTTTTCTCCCGGACCGCAAGACGGACCGCCTATAAGATTAACTGAACTGTCCTTATAAGGTATAACGCAGACACGCATAAAGCCGTTCTCTGGCCCGCTGAAGTGTGCGGCAGACGGTGGAGCGGTTCAGATGGAGCTTGGCGGCGATCTGCCCCATGGTGAGTCCCTGATCGTAGTAAAGCTCCAGCATCTGCTGCTGCCGCTTCGTGAGCACCTGCTGGCGGGCAAAGCGCAGATTCCGGCGCAGCCGCTCCAGGTCCGCAGAGTTATCCGGGGCGCTTTCCCGCTGCCAGTTGGCCAGATCTGCCAGAAATTGACCGCCCTTGGCGTCCAGACTGATCTGATTCATCGGTGAGCCTCCTTATCATAGTCGTAATAATGAGCGGTGAGTCTGGCCAGATCCCGGGCCTCCTGCCATAAGGGCAGCAGCGCCGCCACCCGGCGTTTGAGGGCCTGGACGGCTTCCGGGTCCGTTTCCTGCCGGGTCAGACCGCGAAGCTCCACGATCCGACTTCGGATCACGGCGGCGTGTTCCGCGTAAACAACAGACATTTCCAACAGTGTCATAGTCTGTCCTCCTTTCCCCGGAGCACCCGGCAGGGCAGGAGCTCCTGCCGGGCCAGGTCAGGTAGACAGTCGGTGCAGGCCAAGGTGCCGTTGCAGACCCAGTATTCCTCTCCTGACGCGATTTCCCGCCCACAAATGGAGCAGCGTACCACGGCGGAAACGGAGCGTTTTTTCGTGCGCAATCAGATCCCTCCTAAAAATAAATATGAAAATGAAAAAAGTTGTTGACAAATCGGTTATGTTCTGCTAAGATAATCCTTGCTGTTGGGAACTGCTGGTGTAGCTCAGCTGGTAGAGCAGCTGATTTGTAATCAGCAGGTCGGGGGTTCGAATCCGTCCACCAGCTCCACAATTTCATATGGGGGAATTCCAGAGCGGCCAAATGGGGCAGACTGTAAATCTGTTGTCACTGACTTCGGTGGTTCGAATCCACCTTCCCCCACCAATCGAACGCAGACTTTGCCTGCGTTCGATTTTTTTCTGCCCACAGTATTCGCCACACGGTTTCAGCAGGTGGACTGGAGAAAGCGGAACTGGGTGACTTACGTGGAACGGCTTTCGGTTTTGTTTGGCTGCTGCCCTCCTTTGCACGTATTTTTTATGGATCGTCAGGACAAGTTCCCTGTCAACGAGGTAACATTATCACAAGAATTTTGTTAAGTCAAGAATAATTTTACAAGAAACTTGTTAAAATGGATTGACAGCAACACTTTTTTTCGCTATGATTAAGACACCTGTGTCGAGAGTTGTCGAGGAACAGAACGAAAGGAGTTTTTTCCATGAGTTTTGGCGAACGAATTAAATTCCGGCGTGGGGAGCTGAAGCTGTCCCGTGGGGAACTGGCGGGGCGGCTGGGAGTGTCCCCCTCGGCAGTGAGCAACTATGAAAACGGTCTGAGCTTTCCAAAGGAAGATGTGATGCTGCGGCTGTTTGACAGCTTGGAGACAGATCCCAATCAACTGTTTCGGGACAGCTTCCGGGGAGGCGGACAGGCGCTGAGTTCAGAAGAACAGACTTTGCTGCGGAAATTCAGGGAACTTTCCCCATTGGGACGTGAAACGGTGCAGTCTGTGACCGAAGCGCTGTGGGCCTGCCGACAGGAGACGTCCCCGCTCCCGGCGGAGCGGCCCGAGGGCAGGATCATCCCCCTGTACCACACGCTGGCGGCGGTTGGCTGTGTTTCCGCAGTGCCGGGAGAGGATTTTGATGAGATCTCCGTCACAGAGCAAGTGCCGCAGACGGCGGAATTTGCCGTCCGCATCAGCGGGGACGCTATGGCCCCCTATCTGGAGGACGGCGCGGTGGCGTATGTGAGCCGCACGCCTCTGCGGGAGGGAGATGTGGGTATTTTCAGCGTGAACGGCAAGGTCCTTTGCCGGCAGTATGACCGGGACGATTCCGGTACGGTACATTTGTTTTCCCTGAATCGCCGCCGTGCGGATGGGGATGTGACCTTGCCTGCTGCGGAGGCCGGGACGCTGATCTGCTTTGGCCGGGTGCTTACAGGGAACCTGTCAAACCGAAATTGAATGGAACCTCTTGTACTGGGGCGGATCAAAACAAAAATCTTCCGAGTGCGCGATGGGGCATCCATCCGAAGATAGAAGATAAAAACCCCCTGCGGGAAACGGCATAGCCGCTTCCTCGCAGGGGGTTTTATTCAGTTAAGCGGTCATCTCTGCCGCGTGGAGTTTATCGGCTCCGGCTTCACATAGAGCTTGACGCCCTCCATCCTCTCCGCGATCACGCGGGTCCCGATGGGCAGCACCGTGCCGTCGCTGCTGCGGGCGGTCCAGGTCTTGCCCTCTACATACACGGCCCCGGTGCCGGCCTCGTTGTCGATATCCTCTGTTACCCGGGCAGTACAGCCGATGACCCGGTCCAGATTCGTAGGGACGGTTTTTGCATTGGCTCGCTTCATCAGGGGCCGGACCGCCGCCAGAATACCCACGGAGACCGCCAGAAACAGGGCAATCTGAAGCCACAGCGCTGCACCTAAAAAGGACGCCAGCAGAGCCACCGCCGCACCGCCTACAAACCAAATGGATACCAATGCCGCGGTAGCGGCCTCCAAAACGCCGAAGGCCACCACAGCCCCCAGCCAGATCCAGTTCATCATCAAAGAACCCTCCTTTTTTGCAAAATCCATTTCTGCTTGCAGTATAGCACAGTTTTTGGCGAAAAACCACTTCCAATTTGCGGTGGGAGCACGGTTTCCGGTTGCGGATCGGCGGACAGTCTGTTATACTGATTCCATATCGTTTTGAAAGTTGAAAGGAGACATGGACCATGACACTGACGGTTCCCTGTCTGTTTGGTTTGGAAAGTCTGGTGGCGGACGAGATGCGCCGTTTGGACTTAAAAAATGTCCGGGCGGAAAACGGCCGGGTCCACTGTGAAGGAACTTTGGCTGACATTGCCCGACTGAACGTCAACCTCCGCTGCGGCGCACGGGTGCTGATGGAGCTTGGCTCCTTCCCGGCCCGTGATTTCGAGGCGCTGTTTCAGGGGGTCTACGCCCTGCCTTGGGAGAATTATATCCCACGGGACGGCGAGTTCCCTGTAAAGGGCTATTCCCTGAACTCCCAGCTCCACTCGGTCCCCGCCTGCCAGTCCATCGTGAAAAAGGCGTCTGCTAAGCGGCTGGGGGAGAAGTACGGCGTGGAGACCCTGCCGGAGTCCGGCAGCCGGTATCAGATCCAGTTTTCCATCATCAAGGATGTAGCGACCTTGTATCTGGACACCTCTGGCGAGGGCCTTTACAAGCGGGGCTACCGGGCTAAAAACATGGGTGCGCCCCTGCGGGAAACGCTGGCGGCAGCGCTGGTGACCCTCTCCCGTTACCGGGGAAAGGATCCCTTCTGCGACCCCTTCTGCGGCAGCGGCACCATCCCCATCGAGGCGGCCCTCATTGCCAAGAACCGGGCCCCCGGCCTGGACCGCAGCTTCGCCGCTCAGAAGTGGAAAAACATGGACTCCAAGCTGTGGCTGGAGGCCGGTGACGAGGCCATGGATAAGGAATTCCACGGCCATTATGACATCTGGGGCGGCGATATTGACCCCGCCGCTGTGGAGCTGGCGCGGCACAACGCGGAGCTGGCCGGTGTGGAGGACTGCATCCGCTTTGAAGTGGCAGATGCGGGAAAATTCCACCGGGACAGCGAATACGGTCAGCTGGTGACCAACCCGCCCTACGGCGAACGGCTGCTGGAAAAGAAGGAGGCCGAGGATCTGTATCGAATGTTCGGCGCAGCCCTCCGGGATCTGCCTCCCAAGTGGCGAGTGCTGGTGCTCAGCTCCCACACGGAATTTGAGCGGTGCTTCGGCCGACCCGCCGACAAAAAGCGCAAGCTCTACAACGGCATGATCAAGTGCGACGCCTTCATGTACGGAAGATGACCGGAGATCATGCCGTAACGGCGCAGCGCGCCGACGCCGCGTCAACGGCGCGCAAGCGTTTTGCCGCAGACAAAACCTTGGACCGGGCGGGCTTTGCCTGACCGGTCAGGTAAGATCCGGGGCCCCCGCAAAATCAAAGATTTTGTGGGGAACATGATCAAGTGCGACGCCTTTATGTACGGAAGATGACCGGAGAATTTTATACAAAAAGCAATCATGCGGGCAAAAATGACAATTTGTAATCAGAATTTGACGGTTTCGGTTGAAAGGGGAGCGGTCACCCGTGCAGCATATCTTCATCATTAACCCCCATGCCGGGAAAAAGGACCAGACGGGCCGCATTTATGAAATGGCGGACCGTCTGCGGCAGCATGGCCTGACTTGCCAATGTCTGCTGACCCAGCGGTCCGGCGGCGCGGAGGAGATCGCCCGACGGCTGGTGTCCTCCGGGGAGGAGGTCCGGCTTTACGCCTGCGGCGGGGACGGCACTCTGAACGAGGTGGTCAACGGTGCGGCAGGCTTTGACAATGCGGCTGTGACCTGCATCCCCATCGGGACCGGCAACGATTTTCTGAAAAACTTCGGTCCGGACGCCGCCAAGTTTACGGACGCGGAAAACCTCTGGGACGGGGAGGTCCATCCTCTGGACCTTATCGACTGCAACGGCCGCCAATGTCTGACCATTGCCTGCAGCGGCATTGACGCCCGGGTGGCGGAGAGCGTCCATGAGCTGGGGGATTCCCCCTTTCTCAGCGGCCGGGGCAGCTATCTGGCCGCCGTGGCGGTGAATTTCCTGTTCCGGGGCATTGGCCAGCACTGGCGGGTAACGCTGGATGACGAGGTCATCGAGGATGACTTTGCTCTGGTGTCCATGTGCAACGGACGGTATTACGGCGGCGGCTCCACGCCGGTGCCGGAGGCCCGAATGGACGATGGCGTTTTACATACGGTGCTGGTGAAGAACATCAGCCGCATGAAGTTCGCAGGGCTGTTCAGCGCCTATTCCGCTGGTCGCTACCGCTCGCTGCCGCCGGAGGTGATCCGGGTGGTGACTGCCAAAAACGTCCGCATCCAGTCGGAAGATGACATTGTGACCTGTCTGGACGGGGAGACCATCCACAGCCGGGATGTGCGTCTGACTTTGTCGGAAAAAAGGTTGAATTTCTTCGGACCCAAGGGCTGTGATCCCAATTACGGTGCCGGTCCCAAGTGAGGGCGGGAACCGACGATTTTCCCCAATGGAAACTTCATAACTTATTTACAAATTACCCCTTTACAAACCGGGACAGTTGTACTATGATAACAGCGTTAGCACTCAAGGAGACTGAGTGCTAACGCTGAAATTGTTTATCATATGAAAATATACAAGGAGGAACCCAACATGAAACTTACCCCGTTAGCTGATCGTGTGATCCTGAAAATGGTAGAGACCGAGGAGACCACCAAGGGCGGCATCATCCTCACCGGCTCCGCGAAGGAGAAGCCCTCTGTGGCTGAGGTCATTTCCGTGGGCCCCGGCGGCATGGTAGACGGCAAGGAAGTCACCATGACCGTGAAGCCCGGCGATAAGGTCATCACCAGCCAGTATGCCGGCACCAAGGTGACCCTGGAGGACGTGGAGTACGTAGTTGTCCGTCAGAACGATATCTTGGCCATCGTCGAGTAACTCGTCACAAGCTGCACATCCCTCGCTTCGGCCTTGCGGCCAAAGCTCGCTCGTTCCACTGCTCCTCGTTTTTCCGGCACAAACGCTTCGCTGGTTTGCTCCGGAAGGGGATGAAGGAACGGTGGGGCATGTGTCCTGACAAAATGCTTGAATTGATTTTTGCCGCGACATGTGCGTGGCAAAAATTCCTTGACCCCAGCCGTCCTAGACGGCGTCGCCAGTTCGCAAACTGGCGAGGGGGAATCTACTGCGCAGCCGTTAGCAGCTTTGCTGCTTTACGGATGCGGCGTGCCCTTTACGGGCAAAGGGGGGACGCAGTCCCCCACTTTAAGAAAAATTCGGAGGTATGAATTATGTCTAAGCTCATTATGCGCGGCGATGAAGCCCGCAAGGCTCTGCAGGCCGGCGTTGACCAGCTGGCCGATACCGTTAAGATCACCCTGGGCCCCAAGGGCCGCAACGTGGTTCTGGATAAGAAGTACGGCGCTCCCCTCATCACCAACGACGGCGTCAGCATCGCCAAGGAAGTGGAGCTGCCCGATCCCTTTGAGAACATGGGCGCTCAGCTGGTGAAGGAAGTTTCCACCAAGACCAACGATGTTGCCGGTGACGGCACCACCACCGCTACCCTGCTGGCTCAGGCCATGATCCACGAGGGTCTGAAGAATCTGGCCGCCGGTGCCAACCCCATCGTTGTGAAGAAGGGCATGTCCAAGGCTGTGGAAGCCGCCGTAGCCGAGGTAAAGAAGCAGGCCAAGAAGGTCAACGGCTCCAGCGATATCGCCCGTGTGGGCGCTGTCTCCAGCGGCGACGAGGAGATCGGCAAGCTGATCGCCGACGCCATGGAGAAGGTTTCCGCCGACGGTGTCATCACCATTGAGGAGTCCAAGACCGCCGAGACCTACAGCGAGGTCGTGGAAGGCATGCAGTTCGACCGGGGCTATATCACCCCCTATATGGTCACCGATACCGAGAAGATGGAGGCCGTCATTGACGATGCCTATATTCTGATCACCGACAAGAAGATCTCCGTCATCTCCGACATTCTGCCCATTCTGGAGCAGCTGGTCCAGTCCGGCAAGAAGCTGGTCATCATCGCTGAGGACGTTGAGGGCGAGGCTCTGAACACCCTGATCGTCAACCGTCTGCGGGGCACCCTGAACGTGGTGTGCGTCAAGGCTCCCGGCTTCGGTGACCGCCGCAAGGAGATGCTGCAGGATATCGCCATCCTCACCGGCGGCACCGTCATCAGCGAGGAAGTGGGTCTGGAATTGAAGAGCGCTACCGTGGATATGCTGGGCCGTGCCCGTCAGGTGAAGGTCACCAAGGAGAACACCACCATCGTGGACGGCGCCGGTGATGCCACCGCTATCAAGGACCGCGTGGCTCAGATCCGCAGCCAGATCGCCAACACCACCAGCGACTACGATAAGGAGAAGCTGCAGGAGCGTCTGGCCAAGATGGCCGGCGGCGTGGCTGTCATCAAGGTGGGCGCTGCTACCGAGACCGAGATGAAGGAGAAGAAGCTCCGCATCGAGGACGCTCTGAACGCTGAAGGAGAAGAAGCTCCGCATCGAGGACGCTCTGAACGCTACCCGCGCCGCTGTGGAAGAAGGCGTGGTTGCCGGCGGCGGCACCATTTTCGTGAACGTCATCCCCGCTGTGGAGGCTCTGCTGAACACTGTGGAGGGCGATGAGAAGACCGGTGTTCAGATCATTGCCAAGGCTCTGGAAGCTCCTATCCGCCAGATCGCGGCCAACGCCGGTCTGGACGGCTCCGTGATTCTGGAGAAGGTGCGCAATTCCGGCAAGCTGGGCTACGGCTTCGACGCTTACAAGGAGGAGTACTGCGACATGGTCGCCGCCGGTATCATCGATCCCGCCAAGGTGACCCGCTCCGCTCTGGAGAACGCCGCTTCCGTCTCCGCAATGGTACTGACCACCGAGTCCCTGGTGGCCGACAAGCCCGAACCCCCCGCACCTGCTGCTCCCGCTGACCCCGGCATGGGCGGCATGTACTAAGAGACGCCGCAAAGCCTTGAAATCGCTTGATTTTTTGAGTGGGCAAAAGCGGATTTACGCCAAACTTACGCCACTTACGCCAAAAATTCAAGCGCATGATAGGGTAACAGAAATCGGCACCTGCCAAAAGCAGGTGCCGATTTTTTGCTTGCGGGGGAAGGACAGCCGATTACGAAAGAAATTTCCGCGTCAATCCGTCAGCTTGGCGCAGTCGGCGGGGCGGCCGGAGAGCATTTCCAGACCGTGACTGATGGCGGGCAGCACCGCCTCCAGATTCTCCTGAGCCGCCTTGGGGGAGCCGGGGAGGTTCAGAATCAAGGTCCCCTTCCGGATGCCCGCCTGCGCCCGGGACAGCATGGCCCGGCTGGTGATCTGCATGGAGGCATAGCGCATGGCCTCCGGGATGCCGGGAGTCAGCCGGTCGCACACGGCAAGGGTGGCCTCCGGGGTCACGTCCCGGGGAGCGAAGCCGGTACCGCCGGTGGTCACAAGCAGTTGAATGTTACCGCCGTCGGCCATCTGCCGCAGCGCCGCTTCGATCTGTGCCTGTTCGTCCGGCACCACATCGGTCCGAACCACCTCATAGCCTGCGTTTTTCAGCAGCTCCGCCACCAGCGGACCACCCTCGTCAGGGCGCTCGCCCCGGGAAACACGGTCGCTGACCGTCAATACAGCAGCATGATACATACGCTCATCTCCTCATTTCAACAGTAGAATATCCCTTGGCTGGACGGCGATCCAAAGCCCCTCCGGGCGGTTCAGCCGCCGCCAATCATCCCGTTCCAGTTCCATCCGCAGGAGGGGGGCACCGGACGCGGCCCCCTCCGGCCGCAGCAGGACGATGGTGGTGAATACATCCTGAATGACCCGCTCCACCGTGCAGTAGAAGGCGTCCGGGGTGCCCTCCGGCACCGTCATCACGTGTCTTGCCCGGATGCCTGCCTGACAGATGTCCGCCGGGACCGGTTTACCGCAGTTCAGCGTCAGGCCCCACGCAGGCAGCGTTACGGCGCTGCCTGCCGGTACGGCCTCCACGATGTTCTTGCATCCGGAGAGCCGGGCGGCGGCCTCCGTTTCTGGCTCGTGAAACAGCTGCCGCAGAGTGAAGGTTCCTTGCGAGGCCCCCTGATCCAGTACGCACACCCGCTTGCAGTTGCGGAACACCTCGCCCCGGTCATGGGACACCCATAAAATCGGTCCGGAGAAATTCTCCAGAAAATCGGACAGCTTCAGCTCCAAGTCCCATTTCAGATAGCTGTCCAGCGCGGAAAACGGCTCGTCCAGCAAAATGACCTCCGGCTGGGAGCAGAGAATCCTTGCCAGCGCCACCCGCTGCTGCTGTCCGCTGGAAAGCTGGGCGGGATACCGCTTTTCCAGACCCTCCAGCCGAAAGTGGTGGAGGGTCGCCGGCAGTGCAGCGTTTTTTTCCGCCTTGGAGCCGGAGCGGATGCCGCAGAGGATGTTTTTCTCCACCGTCATGGTGGGGAACAGGGCGTAATTCTGGAATAAATACCCCACCCGGCGCTGCTGGGGCGGCAGGGCGATCCTGGCCTCGCTGTCAAACAGCACCCGGCCGTTCAGCACGATCCGCCCCCGATCCGGGGTCATGATCCCCGCGATGCATTTGAGGGTCATGCTCTTGCCGCAGCCGGAGGCCCCCAGCAGGGCCAGCGTTTCCGTCTCCGCCTGAAAGCGGACGTTCAGATGGAAATTCCCCAGCTGCTTTTCAATCTCCACAAGCAGGCTCAAGCCGTCCCCCTCCTTTTCCCGCCGGATACCAGAAAGTCCCGGCGTTCCAGCATATTCACCGTCAGCAGCACCACGGCGGAGATGCTTAGGTTGACCATTACCCATTTCATAGCCAACGCGTCATTGCTGGTCTGCCAAAGCTGGTAGACCGTGGTGGAGATGGTGGCGGTCTTGCCGGGGGTGTACCCGGCGATCATGCTGGTAGCGCCGTATTCACCCAGGGCCCGGGCGAAGGCCAGCACCGTTCCCGCTAAGATGCCCTGCCGGCAGCAGGGCATCCGGATGTGCCAGAAAATATAGGCGTTGGAAAGGCCCAGTGTCTGTCCGGAGTAGGCCAGCGTCTCGTCAAAGGATTCGAAAGCTCCGCGGGCGGTGCGGTACATCAACGGGAAGATCACCACGGCGGTGGCAAAGATGGCAGACCACCAGGTCATCACCACCTTTACGCCGAAATGACGCAGCAGCCACGCGCCGAGGATCCGCTTTGGCCCCAGCAGCCGCAGCAGCAGATAGCCGATGACGGTGGGGGGCAGCACCAGCGGCAGCGTCAGCACCACGTCCAGAACGCCCTTCACCAGCCGGGGCAGGCGGGCGATATAGTACGCCGCGAAGATCCCGGCGAAAAAGACGATCACCGTGGAAATAGCCGCCACACGCAGCGAGTTCCATAGGGGAAACAGGTCCATAAGTTACCTCCTGAGGGGGAAGGGATGGGGAGACCGGCGGTCCGCCGCCGTATCAGCAGCGGGCAAGCGATTATCGTCGGCCTTTTCAGAAAAAATTCTCGGTCAAGCGGCGGAGAAGCCCACGGACTCAAACACGGTCATGGCCGCATCGGTCTGGAGATAGGCCAGGAAGTCCTGGGCGGCGTCCTCCTTGTCCCCCTTGAGCACGGCGGCGGGGTAGATGACCTGACCGCACATTTCGGCAGTGGCGCTGTCCACCACTGTCAGACCGGCGGAGTGGGCGTCGGTGGCGTAGATGATGCCGCAGTCCACAGCGCCCTCACTGACCTGAGAGGCAACCTCCTTCACGTTGTTGCCGTAGGTCAGCTTATCCGCGACGGCGGTCTCGTCGATGCCGTAGTAGTTGAAGATCATCAGGGTGTACTGACCCACGGGCACATCGCTGTTGCCGATGGCCAGCATCACATCGCCGCCCTTCAGCAGCTCGGCAAGCTGGTCAAAGCTCTCAATGCCCTTGGGATTGCCGGCGGGAACGGTGAGCGTCACCTTGTTTTCCAGCAGGTCCACACGGCTGTCGGTGACGATGAGGTCAAGCCCGTCGGGGTTCTTCTCGGCATCACCGATCAGGCTGCCGTCCATGGCGTTCATCTGCTTGGGTGCGGCGGAGATGAACAGATCGCAGTCCGCGCCCTCCTTGATCTGGGTGAGCAGCTTGCCGGAGGAATCGAAGTTATATGTAACGGTCACGTTGGGATTATTCTGCTCGTACATTTCCTTGAGCTGGTTTATGGTCTCCGTCATAGAGGCGGCTGCGAACACGATCAGCTCCACCGGCTCACCGGCGGGGGCTTCCGTGGGGGCGTTGTCCTGCGTCTGGGAACCGTCGGCGGCGTTGGCACTGGTGTCGGCCTTGGAGCCGCAGGCGGCGAGGGACAGGGTCAGGCACAGGGCCAGCAGCAGGGACAAATATTTTTTCATGTTGGTTCTTCCTTCCTGATTCGATGGAAAATCTATCTCGACTTTACAGAGTAAAGCGTGATACTCAATCAAGATGAACGGTTCGGAAAAGCAGGAGCGCGCTTGGGCGCTCTCGCTTTTATTTTCCGAAGGGGCAGTTGGGCCAGTGACAGGGCTTACAGCCAAGGCACAGCCCGCCCTCGCCCATCACGGCGAAGTCTCTGCGGGTCAGTTCCACGCCTGCGGCGATCCGGGGGAGCGCCAGGTCGAAAATGGTGGCCCCGGCATACATGACGCAGCCAGGCAACCCCATCACAGGCGTTCCGTCCTCAAAATAGCCCAGCAGGAACATGGCGCCGGGCAGCACCGGGGCGCCATAGGTAACGATCCGTGCACCACTCTGCTTGATGCCGCCGGGGGTGTTGTCATCCGGGTCCACGCTCATGCCCCCGGTGCAGAGGATTACATCCGCGCCGGTTTTCCGGGCTTCGCCGATGGCGTTGGCCACGTTTTCCACGCCGTCGCCGGAGTAGGCCACGGAGATCGTCTCGATGCCGTAGGCCGCCAGCTTCTCCCGCACCACCGGGGTGAAAGTGTCCTGAATGAGGCCCTTCTTCACCTCGCTGCCGGTGGCCACGATAGCGGCGGTTTTCTTCACATAGGGCAGCAGCTCCAACAGAGGGCCGGCGCCCGCCGCCTGCTCGGCGGCTTGCAGTGTTTCCTCCTTGATGATGAGGGGGATGACCCGCATTCCCGCCAGCTTGTCGCCCTTTTTCACGGCGGTATTGCCCTTCCGGGTGGCGATCATCACATCCTCCCGGGAGTTGACAGCGATGAGCCGCTGGCTGTCCACCCGAAACAGGCCGTCGCAGGCGGCTCGCAGCTCGATCTTGCCCTCTTTCGTCTCACTGCGGACCATGTTCTCCTGACCGCACAGGGCCAGCAGCCGCTCCGCCGCAACGTTTTCGTGGACCATGCCCGGAGTCATCTCCCAGACATACAGGTTCTCCTTGCCCATGCTCAGCAGCACGGGAATATCGTCCTCCGTGACGATGTGGCCCTTGCGGAACCGGGCGTCCTTATATTGATCCTTGATGATCTGGGTCATATCGTGGCACAGCACGTGGCCCACGGCCTCCTCTGTTCGGATCAGCTTCATTTCAGCACCTCAATTTCGTTTCCGGGCCTGACAACGCCCTCTTTTACCACCACGGCGAAGATGCCCTCCGTGGGCATGACGCACTTGCCTACCGCCTTTTTGATGGCGCAGTCATTGTGGCACTCCTTGCCGATCTGCGTCACCTCCACCTCCGTCTCGCCGATCCGCAGGTGGGTCCCCACGGGCAGGCCCTTGAGGTCGATGCCCTCCGTGTTGATGTTCTCCGCGAACACGCCCGGGTCCAGGGGAATAGGCGACAGGGCCCGCATGGTGTCGATGCTTTCCTCCGCCAGCAGAGAGATCTGGCGGTGCCAGTCTCCGGCGTGGGCGTCCCCCACGATGCCGTGGCGCAGTTTCAATTCAATTTCCGGAGCGGGCTTTTTCAGCGTTCCCTTTTTCTCGCTGATATTGACGGATACGACCCTTGCCATGGTTCTATCAGTCCTCTCGCTTATAGTCTCCGCTCTTGCCGCCGGATTTTTCCAGCAGGCGGATGTTGGTGATCTCCATATCCTTCTGCACCGCCTTGCACATATCGTAAACGGTGAGGGCCGCCACGGAAACGGCGGTCAGTGCCTCCATCTCCACGCCGGTGACGCCGGTGCAGGTGACCGCCGCCTGTATCTCCACCATGCAGGGCTGGTCCGACAGATGGAACGTGATGTCGATGCCTGTCAGGGGCAGAGGGTGGCACATGGGGATCAGCTCCCAGTTGTGCTTGGCGGCCTGAATACCTGCCACCTGGGCCACCGCCAGCACGTCTCCCTTTTTCATGGTGCCGTTTTTGATGTGGACCATGGTCTCCGGGGAAACGTGGATCTCTCCCGCAGCTACGGCCCGCCGGTGGGTCACGGCTTTCTCCGTCACGTCCACCATCCGGGCGCGGCCCTGTTCGTTGAAATGGGTCAGTTCTCCCATGGTTCAGCCTCCGATTTCATTCATGGTCCGGGGCGTATCGCTGGCATGTTCCGTGAGGTGGTGCCCCTTTGGCTTTTGCAGGATGCCCCGGAGGATGGCGTCCTCCAATTCCCTGCCGTGAAGTCCCCGGAGGGAGATTTCCTCTCGGCTGTGGAGACAGCCCTTCAGCTTGCCGTCCGCCGTTACCCGGATGCGGCGGCACGCTCCACAGAACTCGTGGCTCATGGGGGTGATCAGCCCCACAGTCCCCATGGCTCCCGACAGACGGTACCGCCGGGCCACGCCATTGGGTTCGATTTCTTCCAGCGCCGGGAATCGATTCAGAATCTCAGTTACCGGCAGAAAGCGTTCTTTTGGCCATGCCGCACAGGGCCCCATAGGCATCAGTTCGATGAACCGCACCTCCCAGGGGTGCTCTTTTGTCAGGTTCAGAAAATCCTCGATCTCGTCATCGTTCACGCCGCCCATCAGCACGGTGTCCAGCTTCAAATTCTGAAATCCGGCATCCTCCGCTGCCCGGATGCCCGCAAAAGCGTCCTCCAGATCTCCCCGGCGGGTGATTTCCCGGAATCGCTCCGTCCGCAGGGTGTCCAGACTGATGTTCAGCCGGTCCACTCCGGCTTCCTGCAGGGGCTTTGCCAGCTCCGGCAGCAGGCTGCCGTTGGTGGTGAGGCAAAGCTCCTTCAGTTCCGGGATGGCCCGCAGCGTTTGGCAGATGTCCAGAATCCCTCGCCGCACCAGCGGTTCTCCGCCGGTCAAACGGATCTTCCGGATTCCCAGCTTCACCGCCGCCCGGGCGATCTCGCCGTATTCCTCTACGGAGAGGACGGCCCCATGGGGACCTTTTTCCACGCCGTCCGCCGGCATACAGTATTGGCATCGGTAATTGCAAAGGTCCGTTACCGACAGCCGCAGATAATCAATTGTCCGGCCATATTGATCGATCATCGCATTACTTCCTATCGTCCCAAGCTGCGGCCCGGAATTTCTCCGGGCGTGTTCGCCGGGGCACACGGCCCGCAGCAGCGTCCGGCCGCCAAGTTTTCTAAGGTTGACCTTTATTATAGCAGATATTTCCTCAAAATACAAACCCCTTTTCCGCGGCTGAAGAAAGGCGGCGCGGCATGAAAAGCGGGTCCGGCTTGGAGGACTGTTTCACGAGAAGGAAATGCCCGCTGTGGTGTGAAAAATTCCGGCTGTTCGCAGCGATAAATTTTAACCGGATTGTAGCATCTTGTTCACAATTTGTTCATGATTATAAAGCAACTTTCCGCTATGGTAGGTTTATAGAAGTGTACATAGGTGCTAAACTGAATTTAGGAGGTTTTTTATGAGACGATTTTTCAGAAAACGGCTTCCGGCCTTTCTGCTGACGCTGGTCATGGTCATGACGATGGTCCCGGCCGTGTCCGCAAAATCTTTAGCGGATCTGACTTATGAAGTGGATAAGGGGGACTCTGTATCATTCAAAGAGCGGGAGTTCCGCGACCTTTACAGAAGTGAATATAGTGGTGATCCCAGCTATGTGGTATTCACCGATTACAGCGATCTGGATGACTATGGGTACTTGACCGCTGTGAATTACTATGATAAGACTGTGAGCCTCAGTGAAAGCGATCTGCGTAACACATGGTTTTATTATGACAGCCGCGATGTGCCCAAGAATATGGACTACGCGTTGGATGGCTTGACATTTGAAGCCAACCGCCGGGCCGACAGCGGCACGCTGCGGCTGAAATTTGAGATCTATGACGCCGACGGCAAGAATTATGTGTACGGCACCATGGATATTAAAGTCGGCGGCGGTTCCGGTTCCTCCAAGGGGGACATCACCTATACGGTGAAGCCCGGCGAGGAAGTTACCTTTGACGATGAAGATTTTGTTAATGCCTATGACAATGCTGGCGGCTCCGGCACGATGAAGTATGTGGTATTTGAAAAGCCTTCCTCTGATTACAGCAATGCCGGTACCGTTTATTCCCGGTACGGCAAGCGGAATGCAACCTCTTTTACCCGCTCTGAACTGGACGATTACAAGTTCTACTACGGTGACAGCGACTATGGTGACTATGATCTGGACGAACTGAGCTTTGTGGCGGATAAGTCTTTTTCCGATAGTATTGAGATTGCATTTACAGCTTACGGCGGGAGAGGCAGCAAGGAGAATGATTCTGTCAGCGGAACCCTGAAAATCACATCTTCTAAATCTGCATCCTCCAGCAAGGGTGACATTACTTACACAGTGAAAGCCGGTGAGGAAGTTACCTTTGACGATGACGATTTTGAGAAGATCTATGAGAACAGCAGCTGCACCGGCAGCTTCAAGTATGTGGAATTCAGCCGGCCCGACAGCGCGTTCAACAATGCCGGTACCCTCTACTCCCGGTATGGCAAGCGGAATGAGACTGCCTTCACCCGTTCCAGCCTCAGCAGCAACAAGTTCTACTACGGTGACAGCGACTATGGTGACTACGATCTGGACGAGCTGAGCTTTGTGGCGGATCGGACCTTCTCCGGCAGCGTGGAGCTGAGCTTTACCGCCTATGGCGGCACCGGTACCCGGACCAACCAGAATGTCACCGGTACTCTGGTCATTGCCACCGGTAAGACTGGTTCGTCCACGACCAAGGGTGATATCACCTATACGGTGAAGGCCGGAGACGAGGTCGCCTTTGACGATGACGATTTCGAGAAGTTCTACAACAACAGCAGCTGCTCCGGCACTCTCAAGTATGTGGAGTTCAGCCGGCCCGACAGCGCGTTCAACAATGCCGGTACCCTCTATTCCCGGTACGGTAAGCGGAATGAGACTGCCTTTGCCCGCTCCAGCCTCAGCAGCAATAAGTTCTACTACGGTGACAGCGACTATGGTGACTACGATCTGGACGAGCTGAGCTTTGTGGCGGATCGGACCTTCTCGGGCAGTATTACGCTGAGCTTCACCCTTTACGGCGGAAAAAACAGCAAATGCGATCAGTCGACCACCGGTACACTGGCCATCACCACCGGCACATCTGCGGGAACATCCCGTTATGTGGGCAACATCCGTTACAATACCACGCCCAACACCGCCCTGCAGATCAATGCCAATGACATTGCCCGTCTTTTCCGTAAGTACACCTCTGGCGAAGCCCTGCAGTATTTGACGCTGACCAGTGTACCTGCTACCGGCAGCCTATATTACAACTATTACAATACCAGCAAGTATGGCTCCGCACAGATGCCGCTCACCGCTTCCACAGCGGGGAATGTGGTCTTCTCCTACAGTCCCGCCTCTGCATCGGAATATGACCTCTCCGAGCTGACCTATATCCCCAGCGGCAGCAATTACTGCACAGCCCTCACCTTTACCGGATACAGCAGCAGCGGAACGGCTGTTTCTGCAACCATTCTGATCAGTGTGACGGCTTCTCCGGTGTCTGAGGTTTACAGCGTGACCACCAAGGGTACCTCCGTGAACTTCCCGGCAAACTCTGTGTATTCCGCGGTGGCATCCGCCACTGGCTTCGGCCTTAGCAGCATCCAGCTGCTGGAGCTGCCTGCCTCCACTGCCGGTGTTCTGTACGTTGGCTCCTATGCGGCGGATACCACCAGCGCTTACAGCTACGGCAGCGACACTGATTCCATGAGCCAGCTGCGCTTCATTCCCAACAGTGGGTTCACCGGTTCTGTCTCTATTCCCTATGTGGCATTGAGCAGCAGCGGCACCGCTTTGGGGGCCGGTGTGGTCTCCATCGGCGTGGTGGACAGCGTGAAGAAGTTTACGGATATCTCCACCTCCACCTGGTGCTATAAGTATGTTACGGAACTTGCCAGCGCCAATGTTATCTCCGGCTACAGCAACGGAACGTTTCAGGAGAAGAATACCATTACTTACGGCGCGGCCCTGAAGCTCATCATGCTGGCGGCGGGCTACGGCGAGCAGGCCCCCACGGTGAAGGGCAGCCCCTTCAGCGGCTATCTGGCGAAGGCCAAGGCTGCCGGACTGGTGTCCGGCAATCCCAAGCTGAACGGGCCTATCACCCGTTTGCAGATCGCGCAGATCGCCGCCAAGGCGTTGAAGCTTTCTACCGCCGGTCTGCCCAGCAAGAAGCCCTTTACCGACACCAATGACGTCTATGTGCAGGCGCTGAATGCCGCCGGTATCATTGAGGGGTACTTCTCCAACGGCACCAGCACCTATAAGCCCAACAACACCCTGACCCGCGGTCAGGTCTCTGCCATCGTGTGGAGAATGAAAAATTCCGTACAGTAAAAACAGAATACTTGTGGAACCACGCGGTCAGCCGAGAGGCTGACCGCGTGGTTTTTTAGGTCGATAGAACGCATGACTGCAAGTGGCGGGGGAGCCGTGATTCTGAATTTCCTGTGCCTCCTTTGCCGCCTTGAAGCCGGAGATCTGTGGGTCCCGCCTGAATTTCCGCATGGTATTGATATAATAAGCATATACAGATGTGCTTGCTTATGGCATTGAGGCTTTCTATAAAAGCTTATTCTGATTGACTGCATCCATGTGTGGTATCCGGCTTCGATCATGGCCGGAACCAGTGGAGGTCTTGTATTTTGCGTGTGTTGGCATGGCCGCGGGATCAAAAATCGAGAGGTGAATGGGATGAAACGCAGAATCTTGACGGTATGTTTGCTGCTGGCGCTGCTGCTGACCGCCTGCGGCGGGCAGAACAGGGAGCCGGAGAATCCGCCGGATGCGAAGCCATCGGCACCGGGGGAGGAGGCAGCGGAACCTCCCGATGAAACGCCGGAACCTGAACCTGCAAAGCCGGAGGAAAAAGAACCGCTGAGTCTGGAAGATGTGCTGACAGACATCTACACCGTGGTGCCCGGCACGGCGGGCAGCTCTCTGCGGGCCACCTATGCCGCCGGAGAGCTGCTGGACTGGATCGATGTGAACTCGGTGGAGCAGGAGGACGTATTCAGGTGGATAGATGAAAACGTGCCCATGGAAAACGCTGCGGAGCTGGCCCGGACATGGGCGGCGGTGCTGACGGAGGCGGAGGCCCTCATGCGGGGCGATGAGACGGCCTATGACGCACTGGATGACGCGGGCTATACCATGGAACAGCCGTACCGCAGCACGGGCCGGGTGAAGTGGGCGGCGTGGAAGCTGCTCCCCCTGTTTACGCAGATTTTAGACCGTACGGAACGCGCGGAGTACCGCTACGAAGCGCCGGGGGATTACAGCGCTGTGACGGAAGAAGCCCTTGCGGGCATCTGGGTGGACGATGCGGGTACCACCGTTCTGCTGTTTTCCGAGGACGGCTGCCGCATCGTGTATCCGGCACTGGAGTTGCTTGGCGAAACCGCCTATGCCTTCCGCGTCCGGGACCGCAGCAGCGTGGGATACTGTCCGGCGTTGGACATCGACTATCTGCAAAATGACTTTTCCACTCCGCTTGTTTACTACGTGTCCGGCATCGACGATACCCACTTCTGGAGCAATACCCAGAATAAATGCTTCCGCAGACTGGCGTAAAAGGGGCGCGGAAAATCGGCCCTATCAAATGTGCCCTTGCGGGCGTGGACGCTTTTTCTGCGTGATTTTTCACACATATAAGTTGACGCAGCCGTCTCTGGGATGCTCTCCCGGAGACGGCTGCGTTGTTATCAGTTTAAAATGGATTTATTTTCTTCTGCGGCCGCCCTGCTTGCCGGAGATATTCCGGTTCAGGTCTGCCATTTTCCGCTCCGAGGAGGAGAGAAACTGCTTGAGCTTGTCCTCAAAGGCCAGATCGCCGGAGGGGGTGGTGTCCGCTGCCTGAACGGCGGGCCGCCGGGGAGCCGCCGCGGGACGGGGGACTGCTGCCGGACGGGGCTGGAAGCTCCGCTGGGCGGGGCGCTCCGGTGCAGGCAGCGCCTTTTTGATGGAAAGATCCAGCTTTCCGTCCTTGATAGCAAGGAGCTTTACCTTAACGTCCTGCCCCTCCTGCAGGAAATCATGGACATCGTTGACATAGGTATTGGCGATCTCCGAAATATGTACCAGGCCGGACTTGCCGCCCTCCAAGGCCACAAAAGCGCCGAATTTTGTAATACTGGTGACCTTGCCCTCTAAGACTGTTCCGACCTCGTACTCCATAAGTGCTGTGTTACTCCTATTCTTATTCTTGTTAAAATAATAGTGACCGGCTGTGCCGGTAATGCTCAGTTGGATCGATCTAAAAACAGATAGCTGTTGCTGTCGATCATGCCCAGTTCTTCCCGGGCCAGTTCTTTCATTTTCTCCTCGGTGGGACCTTCTGCGATGTCGCTCCGCAGCGTCTCGTTTTCCTGCTGGACATTCTCCACCTGCCGGGCATACTGATCCCGTTCCGCCTGCGCGGCCCGGACCTGCCCCTGAAGGGCATAAAGCCGCCAGCCCACTGTGGCCAGAAGCAGCAGGATCACCACATGGACCAGCAGATTACCGGATTTTTTCTTTTTTGCGGGTTTGACGGGCTTTGCCATGGGACATCCCTCCTTTGCGAAGGGGCTTCCATACTCCTTCAATATGTATTGTAGCGTATTTCCTGAGAAAATAAAAGAGGGTTTTTGCCTGAAATGCAAATTTTTTACAAACTGCGGCGCAAAACCGTCCCGGTAGACTCAGAAATTGGAACAATTCCATCCACCGGTCCATCCAGAAGTCCCAAACCGGCCGCAGGGGCCGGGAAAGCAGGGAAAAAAACAGAACGCCGCCGCCCAGACCTCCCAGCAGGATGAACCCCCGGAGCTGGCCATCCGACTGCCGCAGGACGAACAGAAAGACCGCCAGACCTACGGCCTGACAGTAGAGCAGGTCCAGCGGCGCCGTCAGTCGGGGGTGCCGCAGCCGCACCGCCCGCAGCAGGTCGTACAGGACCCCGGCGCCCAGACCCAGCAGAATCGACAGGAGGAACGTGCGGAGCTGCTCCGTGACATGGATGGCCATGGCCTATCCGAACAGACGGCTGAAAAAGCCGCCCTGACGGTTCGGAGTGTCCTCATAGGAGATGGAGGTGATGCGGCCATCCACATACAACTCGCCCCCCTCTAAAGACAGCTTGCCGATGTGCAGGTCCTCCCCGGTGACGATCAGGGTCCCGGCGGAGGTGGTCATGATGACGCCGCTCTCGTCGAAGCGCTCCACATCCTCCACGCCGGAAACGGTAAGATGCGCCCGGTCCATCAGCTCCAGCCGATGAGGGGTGACGGGCATATTGAAGTCATTGGTCATAAGATCCCTCCCTGCCCTCAGTGTATGCGGACAGGGAGGGAGATAGAAGAACTTATTGGATCTGCCGGTACAGGGCGGCGGCATCGCTCTGCCGCACGGTCTCCTGAACGGACAGCACCTCCACGGTGACGGTCCGTACGCCGAAGCGAAGGGTGATCTGATCTCCCTCCTTCACCTCGTAGGAGGCCCGGGCGGGCTTACCGTTGACGGTGACCAATCCATTGTCGCAGGCTTCATTGGCCACGGTCCGCCGCTTGATGAGCCGGGAGACCTTGAGATATTTGTCTAAGCGCATGGTGCTTCCTTTCTTGAAAAATGAAAAAGGGGGCATAACGCCCCCTTTACGGTGTGAATTTATTCAGCCACAGCGTCCTTCAGAGCCTTGCCGGCCTTGAACACGGGCACCTTGGAAGCAGGGATCTCGACAACTTCCTTGGTACGGGGGTTACGGCCGGTGCGGGCAGCGCGGGACTTGACCTCGAAAGAACCGAAGCCAACCAGCTGGACCTTGTCGCCTTCCTTCAGAGCGGCGGTAATGGCGTCCAGGGTAGCGGAGACAGCAGTCTCAGCGTCCTTCTTGGAAATTTCAGCGGCAGCGGCCACGGCGGCGATCAGTTCAGCTTTGTTCATGAGTATATCCTCCTGTAAAATAATTAAAATTCCATTTATCTTTTATCGCGTTTCCGCAATGAAGATCTTAGTTTTCTTTGGCTTGCTCCCAAAGAGCGATTTTTTCCGCTTCCGTATAAGCGTTCAGCGGGCGGTCGGCGGCATCCGCCACCCGGCGGAACCGACCTTGGTATTTGTCGCAGGCCCGGTGCAGAGCGTCCTCCGGGTCCACACCGGACATCTGGGCGATCTTGCAGAGAATGAACAGAGCGTCGCCCAGCTCCTCCCGGATGCCGTGAGGACTGTCCACAGGCTGTCCGGCCTCCACGGCCTGCCGCAGCTCGGCGGTTTCCTCATCCAGCTTGTCCAGCGCACCGGCAGCGGAGTCCCAGTTGAACCCGGCCTTTACGGAGCGGGAGACGATCTTTTCCGCCCGCCACAGCGCCGGCAGCGTATGGGGTACGGCTTCCACAGCGTCCGCCGGGGAGGTGAACCCCTTTTCCTTCTTTTTCTGAGCCTCCCAGCCCTCCAGCGCCTGTGCGCTGTCGGCGGCCTCGGCGGCACCGAATACATGAGGGTGGCGGAACACCAGCTTCTGAGCCACGCCGTCTACCACGTCATCTGCGGTGAAACGGCCCTGCTCCTCTTCCATCACGGAATGGAACACCACCTGAAGCAGAACATCCCCCAATTCCTCGCACATACCGGGGGTGTCATTCCGGTCAATGGCGTCCAGCGCCTCGTAGGTCTCTTCCAGAAAATTCCGGCGGATGGACTGATGGGTCTGCTCGCGGTCCCAAGGACAGCCCTCGGGGGCACGCAGCAGGTGCATGATGGTGAGAAGATCCTCCCACCCATAGCGTTGTTTCCTTTGAAAATTTACCATATCTCCACTGCCTTTGCAAGCTATTTTATCCTGAAAACGTTGATATAACAGGATTTTTTATAAATCGTTCACTTCAAGCGCAAAAGTTTGGCTATTTTTTCGCCTTTAGGCAGAGCTTTTACGTCCTCTGCCTGTAAGATTCGCAGGGTAATGACCAGAACGCCGTATACCACCACACCGGCCAGAATGCCGCAGAAGGTAGCGAGGGCATTGGCACCGTAAGCACTGTGGCCGCTGAGGACTCTGGCAACAAGGCCGTACACCGCCCAGGCGGCGGCGCCCATCACGGCAGAGGCTACGATGGGCTTTCCGAACAGCCGCGTGTACCGGGGCTTCTCCGGGGAATATTTCCACACGAAGAAGAGGTTCAGTCCGCAGATGGTCAGATAGCAGCACAGGGTAGAAATGGGCGCGCCGTGGATGCTGATGTCCGGGTTGCCCACCAGAATGTAGTTCATGACCACCTTCACCACGCCGCCGGCGATGACGGTGAAAATAGGAAGATTCTCCTTACCATAGGTCTGCAAAATGGCATTGGTCAAAATCATCAGGCAGATGAAGATCAGGGCAATGCCTAAAATCTGCAAATGGGGACCCGCCGCCAGTGCGTCCTCCGGCTGCATGGGCAGCATGAGCCGCTCAATGGGGGTGGACAGCACGGAGAGACCCACGCCCGCGGGCAGCGCCAGAATGGCGATGAGTCGGAAGGCGGAGGAAATGATGCGGTCCGCCTCAGCGTGGTCCTTTCGGGCCAGCGCCGCCGCCGCGAAGGGAATCAGGCTCATGGTGACAGGATAAACAAAGGAGGCCACCATGTTGGGCATATTCATGGCGATGCGGTACTGGCCGTTCAGCACAGCCGCTGCTGTTTCTGAAAGGCCCAGCCCGTTTTGCAGGCGGCCCATGACGATCTTGGTATCAATGATGTTGATGATGCTCATGGCGGAGTTGCTCAGGGTGATGGGAACGCCGATGAGCAGGATCTGCTTAATGATCTGCCCGCTGGAGGAGGGAACGTCCGGCGATTCCTTCCGGTTCCGGTGGGTGACGAGATAGGCGCACAGGAACAGCATGGATACCGCTGTGCCCGCCGTGACACCCACGATGGCCCCCGCCGCGCTGAGCTCCGCGGTCTTGCCGATGTGCAGCACGTACCACGCTAAAGGCAGGCCGATGCCAAGCTTCAAAAGGGCCTCCAGCACCTGACTGACGGCAGTGGGGGTCATGTTGCCCTGACCCTGCGTGTAGCCCCGCATACAGGCCAGCAGGCACACGCAGAACACCGCTGGGGCCAGCGCCTGTACGGCGGTGGCGGCCAGAGAGTTATTCAGGAACCGGGCCAGCGCGTCCGCACGGAAGAACATCAGCACGGAGCAGACCAAACCCAGACCGAAGAACAGCCAGATGGCGGTGGAGAAGATCCGCCGCTTCTCGTTTTCCAGCCCCTTGGCGTGGGCCTGACTGGTCATCCGGGAGATGGCCAGGGGCAGGCCCGCCGTGGAAAAGGTCAGCAAAAAGTTGTAGATCTGGTAGGCGGTGTCAAAATAAGTTTGTCCCGCGCTGCCCAGGATGTTGCTCAGGGGAATCTTATAGGCCGCGCCGATGAGCTTGACGATGACCACAGCCGCCGCCAAAATGGCGGCGCCGCCTAAGAAGGATTGCTTTTTCGCAGGAGTTGCCATGGATGTTACCTCGAATTTTCAGATTGAGAGGGGCGGGGCGTATCCCCGCTCAGCGGGCGAAAAAAATCTTTTCGCCCCGCTGAGCAGGTTTTCAGAACTTTATAAAAGTTCTGAAAACTTAGGATTTCAATGGCGCAGGAAACCCCTCTTAGGTTTCCCGCACACACCCTTTACCCGCAAGGGGTATGCGGCATCCGTAGAGCGGCGGAGCCGCTAACGGCTGCCCTACCTTACCGTTGCGGAGAATTTATCGCTTTATCGACAGTCTTTCGGCGGCGTACCGCCGCTATTGGTTAGGTATGCGCCGCAGGAGCGGAACATACCCGTCATTACAGCTTTTCGCCGCAGTCCCGGCAGTATACGTCCTCCGGCTGGACCTCATGTCCGCAGCGGGGGCAGATCAGATGGATGATGGGTTCTCCCTCCAACTCCCGGAGCCGGGCCTTGAGCTCATCGATCTCCCGCATTTTTTCCAGCAGCAGCTCGGAATCCGTAGGAGTGCCGGTGTGGGTGGCATACAGCAGCTCGCCCAGTTCCCGGAGACCGACGTTGACGCCGGCGCGGAGATCCGCGATCTCTAACTGCCGCTTGGCGGCATCCGTCAACCGTTTGGCGCCCAACCCCATGGTACAGATGGCGTCCCGCGCCAGTCCTTCCGCCTTGGTCCAATACGCTTCACAGCTATGTTCCATGAATGACCCTCCTTACGGCCGTGGCCGCCCGTTTAAGTTTCGGGAACGTATTTTTGATAAAACTCCACGAAAGCAGCCTGGTTTTGCTGGATTTTCTCCGGCCGCTCCGTGTATTCCTTGGGATACTTCAGGTTAAAGACCCGCTCGATGTGGTTGGTGCCGGGCTCCACCATTTTAGTGGAACCGCCCGCACCGAAGGACAGGATGGAGCACAGCTCCGACATAATGTCCACGTTGTACCAGCACTCCCCGCCGGGGCGGCTCCAACCCACGTTCTCAAAGCTGCCGGACATATACTTCTGCCGGTAGAGGTAGTAGGGGACGAAGCCTGCGGCCCGCAGGGTAGGGGCGGCATAGTCCAGCATGGCCTGCACGGCGGCGCCATCGGGAATGGAGAGACCCTCCATGAGAATGCGGCTGCCCTTTTTCAGCGCCAGCGTGTGGATGGTGATGTCATCGGCCCCCAGTTCCAGACATTTGTCCAGAGAACGGCGGAAGCCCTCCGGTGTATCCTCCGGCAGTCCCGCGATGAGGTCCATGTTGACGTGGGGGAACCGGTAGGCCCGCACCAGCTCCATGGCCCGCACCGTATCCGCAGAGACATGGCGGCGGCCGATGGCGGCGAGGACGTGATCTTCCATGGTCTGAGGATTTACGCAGACCCGTGTGACGCCGTGACTTTTCAGAACGGCCAGTTTTTCGGCGGTGATGGTATCCGGACGGCCGATCTCTACCGTGATCTCCGGACAGGCGGAGAGGTCGAAGGATTCTTCCAAAGCCGTCAGGATGGCATCCATCTGATCCGGCGTCAGGATGCCGGGGGTGCCGCCGCCCATGTAAAAGGCGCGGGGGCGCAGACGATTGCTGCGCACCATATCCCCGCCGGAGCGGATCTCCGCGATCAGGGCCTTTACATAGGGCTCCACCAGAGAAAAACTCCGCTCCACGCTCTGACTGACAAAGGAGCAGTAGGCGCAGCGGGTGGGACAGAAGGGAATACCCACATACAGGTCGATATCCCGCTTTTCCAGCCGCTTCAACGCCTGATAGCCCACGGCACCAGTCTCCAAAGCCAGCGCCGCCCGGTCCTCAGGGACGAAATAGCGCGTCTTCAGTTCCCGCTTGGCCTCATCCGGGGTCTTGCCCTCCATCAGCGCCCGTGTGATGGGCTTGTCGGGCCGGACGCCGGTGAGCATCCCCCAAGGGGGCAGCGTCAGCTTTTCCGCGGCGCGGAGCGCTTCCGGCAGCTTGGGATACAGATCCAGAAATGCCAGATAGAAGCAGGCCGCCACGGCGTAGCGCCGCTGGCCTTCTTTTTCAAAGTCCGTGCCGGTGAGGGGGGATGCAAAGGTCCCGGCGGCGGTGTATCCGTGATAGTGCAGCTCCGCTGTGACCTGACAGTCCGCCGCCGTTTCCTCGGCGGCAAGGCGGCACCACGCCTCATCTTCCGGCTGTACCGCGTCATAGGTCGGTTTTTCCAGCGGAAAGAGGGTCATCAGGCTCTGTTCGACGATATAGCGCTCGTCATGACCTAAAAATTCCAGCTTCATATCAGCCTTGCTCCCGCAGTGCCATCTGCATATAGGGGTTGAAGCGCCGCTCCCGGTCCAGAGTGCTGGGCTCCATGTGTCCCGGCAGGACCCGGTAGTCCCCGGGAAGGGCGGCCAGCCGGGCCAGAGAGGCCATCATCTGCTTCATGCTGCCGCCGGGAAAGTCTGTCCGGCCGCAGGAACCGGCAAACAGGGTGTCCCCGCAGAACAGGGTATCTCCGCACAGCAGCGTGACGCTGCCCTCGGAGTGGCCGGGGGTGTGGAGCACCTGAAGCTCCAGCGTGCCCACCGTGATGCGGTCTCCCTCGCCGTAGAAATTCACGCCGCCGAAGGGAATCCGGGCCAGTTCGCTTTTCAGAGGGAACAGCTGGGTCTGCGGACTGTCAAAATCCGCCTGATGGATATAGACCGCCGTCGGCGGCAGCGTCTCCATCAAAGTCGCCACCGCACCGGTGTGGTCATAGTGGCCGTGGGTCAGCAGGATCTTATCCACGGTGCAGTCCAGCTTTTCGGCGGCAGAGAGGATCAGCTCCGGCTCCGCACCGGGATCGATCACGGCGCAGACCTTAGCCGCTTCGTCGCAGAGAATGTAGCAGTTGGTACCGATGGACCCCACCTGCAAGGCTTGGATCTTCATAAGACACACCTCATTGAAATCAGTTTACTCTTCCGTGTCGAACAGAATGGTGACCGGACCGTCGTTCTGGGAATAGACCTGCATATCGGCGCCGAATTCGCCGTGCTGCACGTCAAAGCCCCGCTCCCGGCAGTGGGCCATGAACCGCTCATAGAGGGGGATGGCCAGATCGGGCTTGGCCGCACCGGAGAAGCCGGGGCGGCGGGAGGAGGTATCGGCGTACAGGGTGAACTGGGACACCACCAGCAGGCTGCCGCCCACCTGCTCCAGATTCAGGTTCATCTTTTCGTTTTCATCCTCAAAGACCCGCAGATTGCAGATCTTGTCCGCCAGCTTGTCGGCGGTGACCTCCGTATCATTGGGGCCTACGCCCAGCAGCACCAGAAAACCGGTGCCGATCTGACCGTTGACCTGTTCATTGATGACAACAGAGGCGTTTTTGACTCGTGTAACAACAGCGCGCATGGTTGCAACTCCTTGTTTAATACCCGAAAGGGTATGCTTCGTAATGGGCCTTGTCCGCAAATCGGGCAAATCCGTGTGTTTTGCATTTTATCAAGAGCGGTTTTTTGCGGCAGCGGAGAAAACCCGTTTCCAATGCCGCGAAAGATCAGCCCACAGGCCGGTTGACCTGCAGAACGCCGGAGATCTGATGGAGCTTGTTCATGAGGGTGGACAATTGCGCGCCATCCTTGATCTGGATCTCGATGCGGATGATGGCGAAGCCGTCCTCCGTGCTGCGGGTGTTCAGACCCAGCACAAAGGTTTTGGTGGTGGAGAGGGCGGAGGAGATGTCCAGCAGCAGGTTCAGCCGGTCCTTGCAGACCGCCTCGATGGTGGTGGGATAGCTGTCATTGGTATCGGTGCCCCAGGAGACATGGATCCAGCGGTCGGGCTGCTCCTTCCGCTTTTCCTCCGAGGCGTTGGGACAGTCCGCCCGGTGGACGGACACGCCGTAGCCACGGGTGATGAAGCCCACGATGTCGTCTCCGGGGACGGGGGTGCAGCATTTGGAGAACTTCACCAAACAGTTGTCCAGACCTTCCACGATAATGCCCTGCTCGCTCTTGACGGCCTTGGGCTGCTTGGGAGTGTCCGCAGGCTTGGGGTCCTCCTTGGGCTCCGCCACAGCCTCTGCCAGCATCTGCTCCTGCTGCCGCTGCTGCTGGCGGCGCTGCAACTCGCCCTGGATCCGGCTCACCGCCTTCTGAGCGGTGAAGCCGCCATAGCCGATGGCAGCGTAGAGATCATCCAGCGTGGGATAGGCCACCTTTTTCAGCAGCACCGGCAGGAATTCCGGGTCCAGTACGTCTTTCATGGCGATGCCGCAGTGACGCAGCTCCGCGTCGAAGGCGGAGCGGCCGTTGGCGATGTTCTCGTCCCGCTTTTCCTTTTTGAACCACTGGCGGATCTTGGAGCGGGCCTCGTTGCTCTTGGCAATCTTCATCCAGTCCCGGCTGGGGCCCTTGGCGTTTTTGGAGGTCAAAATCTCCACGATGTCACCGTTTTTCAGCACATGGTCCAGCGTGACGATGCGGTTATTCACCTTGGCGCCGATCATGCGGTTGCCCACGGCGGAATGGATGGCGTAGGCGAAGTCGATGGGGGTGGCTCCGGCGGGGAGGTTCTGCACGTCGCCGTTGGGGGTGAACACGAACACCTCGTCGGAGAACATATCCACCTTCAGGGAGTGGATAAACTCCTCAGCATCGGCACCTTCCTGATTTTCCAGCAGACGGCGTACCCACTCGTACTTGCCCTCGGTGCCGGCACCCTGACCGTTCTGCTTATACTTCCAGTGGGCGGCCACGCCGTACTCGGCGATCTCGTGCATCTCCGTGGTGCGGATCTGCACCTCAAAGGGGATGCCCTCGTTACCCATGACGGTGGTGTGAAGGCTCTGGTAGCCGTTGGGCTTGGGGGTGCCGATATAGTCCTTGAAGCGTCCCAGAATGGGCTTGTAGAGGTCGTGGATCACGCCCAGCACGTTGTAGCAGTCGCTGACGGTGTCTACCACCACCCGGAACGCAAAGAGGTCGAAAATCTCATCCAGAGATTTGTTCTGGCTGAACATTTTCCGGTAGATGGAATAAGGGTGCTTCATGCGGCCGTAGACAATGTGCTTGATGCCCATTTCATTGAGCCGCTGATCGATCTGAGCCTGGGTGCGGCTCATGAGAGCGTCATACTCCGGGCGCTTGGCGTCCAGCTTGGAGACGATCTCATCGTAGCCGATGGGGTCCAGATATTTTAAGGAGAGATCCTCCAGCTCCCACTTCATCCGCTGCATACCCAGCCGGTGTGCAATGGGGGCGTAGATCTCCATGGTCTCCAGAGATTTCTGCTTCTGCTTGGCGGGAGTCTGATACTCCATGGTCCGCATATTGTGGAGCCGGTCGGAGATCTTGATGAGGATGACCCGGATGTCCTTACTCATGGCGATGAGCATTTTCCGGAGGTTCTCCATCTGCTCGTCTTCCTTGGTGGCGTACTGGATCCGGGTCAGCTTGCTGACGCCCTCCACCAGATCCGCCACCGTGGGGGAGGTGAGCTTGGCCACGTCATCATACGTGGCGTCCGTATCCTCAATGACATCGTGAAGCAGGGCCGCCTCGATGGACTCGGAATCCAGGTGCAGCTCCTCCGCCACGATCTGCGCCACGGCTAAGGGGTGGGTGATATAAAGCTCACCGCTTTTGCGGCGCTGCTCGCCGTGATGCAGCTTGGCGAATTCATAGGATTCCCGGATGCGCTTGAAATCCGCGCCGGGATTGTATTCCCGGACGGTGTTCTCCAATTTCTCAAACTGTTCGTCAATCGTCACTGCGAATCACCTCGTTTAACCTCCGCACCGCCCCGGAGGCGGCGTAGGCAGGGAGAGGCGTAAAGATCCACCTTTCCCTGAATGGGATTGAGACATAGCGTAACCCGGTCCTCCTGCCGGGACAGGGAGATGAGTCCCCGTTCCTGAAAGACCGTCAGGGCCAGCGCGGCCCGGAGAAAACTGTCGCAGCCGCCTACCTGCGCCGCCAGAGAACGGAGATAGGGCAGCAGATCTGTTTCCAGCTTGCCCTGCTTCAGGTGCCGGTCCAGAATCCGCCAGAAGGCGGCAAACTGGTCCCGGGAGATCATGAGCCGGGCGGTCTCCTGGGCTGTGAGGGGCTGCTCCCCCGTCAGGCGGTGCAGCAGGTCCAAGGATTCCGCCTCGTGGCGGCTGGGAGTCAAAGAGGGACGCAGGTCCACCAGCTGCAATTGCAGAGTGGTGGTGCCCCGGAAGGTGTTGGCCTGCAAATAGAAGGCTGCATCCACCCGGCAGCCGGGCTCCAACTGAGCGGCGGCCTCCGGCATGGAGAAGAAAATGGCGTCAAACCGGCTGGGACCCTTGCTGAGCCGCAGTTTCAGGTGCTTGCCCTGGCCCACGGCCTGAACGCTGTCCACCGTGGCGCCCAGCAGGGCGAACACCGGGCGGGGATTCCCGGAGCCGTAAGGCTCCAACTGGGCCAGATGGTCCACCTGCTCCAGCGTCATATCCGCCGGGTTGGAAATGGCGGCGTCTACTTCCAGACAGCTCACCGCCCGCTCACCGCCGGAGGCGGCCTTTACGAAGCGGTTCATCCGCTGGCGGAAGGTATCGATGTTTTCCTCAGGGATGGTAAAGCCGGCTGCCAGCTCGTGACCGCCGAAGCCGTCCAGCAGGTCAGAGCAGGATTCCAGCGCGGAAAACAGGTTGAACCCGCCGTAGGAGCGGCAGGAGCCCTTGCCGGAGCCGTCCTTCAGATGGATCATGAAGCTGGGGGCGGCGTATTTTTCACTGAGACGGGAGGCTACGATGCCCACCACGCCCTGATGCCATTCCTCGCTGGAAAGCACCAGCGCGTTCCGTTCCTCCGGCCGCAGCCGCTCGATCTGGGCGATGGCATCGGCGCAGATGGACTGCTCCACCGCCTGCCGCTCCCGGTTCAGGTCGCATAGCTGCTTGGCCAGCTCCTCTGCTTTGGCGGGATCGGTCTCCTGCAAAAGGTCCGCGGCCAGATCCGCAGCCCCCATGCGCCCGGCGGCGTTGATCCGGGGGGAGAGAACGAAGCCGATCTGGATGGAGGTGATGGGCTTGCCCAGCAGCCCTGCCTCTTTCAAAAGGGCGTGGATGCCCACAAAATCCGTGTGGTTCAGGGCGGCAAGGCCGCAGGAGACAATGGTGCGGTTTTCGCCCTCCATCCGCATGACGTCGGCAATGGTGCCGATGGCGGCCAGAGTGCAGTACCGGGCGAACAGGGCGTTTTCCCGGTCCGGTCCGCCCAGAGCCAGCACCAGCTTCAGCGCCACGCCCACGCCAGCCAGATATTTGAAGGGATAGGTGTCATCCGGACGGTGGGGGTCCACTACCGCTACGGCCCTGGGGAGGTTTTCCTTACATTCATGGTGATCTGTCACCACCACGTCCATGCCGATGGATGCGGCAAAGTCGATCTCCTCATTGCCGGTGATCCCGCAGTCCACGGTGATCATCAGGGTGACGCCCTTGTCCCGCAGGCCCTGGATGGCGTCTTTGGAAAGGCCGTAGCCGTCCTCGATCCGCCGGGGGATATAGCGCAGGCACTTGGCACCGCAGTTTTTCAGATAGTCCAGAAGCAGCACCGTGGAGGTGATGCCGTCCACATCGTAATCGCCGAAAACAGCGATGGTCTCATCGTTGGCCAGCGCCTTCTGGATCCGGGCCACCGCCTTGTCCATGTCCCGCATGAGCATGGGGGAGATCGTCAGAGAGGTCTCCCGCTCCAACGCCTCGGCAGCAGCTTCGGCAGTGGTGATGCCCCGGGCGGCCAGCACGGTGGCCAGCAGACTGGGGTAGCCGGCTTCCTTCAAAAGGGCAGTGTCCTGTTCTGATGCCGTACCGATATGCCATTTCTGATACTTCATTCGGACACCCCCATTCTCAAATCAGGCGGAACAAACAATGTTCCACATTAACAAACATACAGTATAGCAGAAAAACACCGGAAGGTAAAGCACATATTTATACAGAAAGGGACTGTTTCGGCGGCTGAGACTGCTGATTTTTCGATTTCCCGGACAGAACGGGCCATCCTCAACCGAATATGCGGCCGGAAACGCAAAAAGCCAGCGCTCCCGTAAGGGAACGCTGGCAAGGTTTCTTATTCGGCAGGCTGGTCCTCTGCGGTTTCCGCAGGCAGGACGTACCGGCTCAGATTCTGCTGAAGCTGGAAGGAGAACTCGTCATTCTTCTTCAGACTGTGGAGATAGGCGTGGGAGGCGGCCTGTTTTTCCTGCTCCTCAATGACGCTGACAGCGATGTTGGAGCAATGATCGCCCACACGCTCGGCATTGTTCAGCAGATCGTTGAGGATGAAACCGAGTTGGATGGTGCACTGGCCGCTTTGGAGCCGCCGGATGTGACGGCTGCGGATCTCCTCCGTGAGAAGGTCCATAGTCTCCTCCAGAGGTTCCACCTGCCGGGCCATCTGGGGATCGTCCGACTGGAAGCTGCGCAGGGCGCTGTTCAGCAGATCCTCCAGCAGGGAGGTCAGCACATCCACCTCTTCCCGGGCAATGGTGGAGAAGGTCAACTGCTTTTCATGAAGCTCCTTGGCGGATTCCTGCAGGTTCAGAGCGTGGTCACCGATGCGCTCAAAGTCTCCGATGGCGTGAAGCAGGCGGGAGACGGTGCGCATATCGGCGGAGGAGGTGCCGTGCTGAGAGATCTGGACCAGATAGCCGCCCAGACGGTCCTCATAGGTGTCCAGCTTGTCCTCGTTGGCCAGGATCTGCTCCTCCCGGCTGCCGTCATACTGGATGAACTGGGCCAGAGCCAGCTGCATGCTTTCCAGCGCCAGAGCGCCCATGCGGTTGGTCATGACGGCGCATTCGCTGACAGCCACGCCGGGGGTCCGCATCAGCCGGGGGTCCAGGAAGGCGAAGTCAGAGGGCTTGTCCTCCGTGGAGATCACCTTGTTGGCAAGGCGCTCCAGCTGCCGGCTGAAGGGCAGCAGCACAAGGGTGGTGCAGACGTTGAAGATCGTGTGGCAGAATGCGATGCCAACAGCGCCGATGGGTTCTGTCAGGAAGGGCAGATTCAGGAACATCTCACCGCCAAACAGGGCCAGCAGACCCAGAGCGGTGCCGATGAGGTTGAAGGAGATGTGGATGACGGACACCCGCTTGGCGTTGCGGCTGACGCCGATAGAGGAGATCAGAGCCGTAACGCAGGTACCGATGTTCTGGCCCATGATGATGGGGATAGCGATGCCGTAGGTGACGGAGCCAGTCATGGCCAGTGCCTGCAAAATGCCAACGGAGGCGGCGGAGGACTGGATGATGCCGGTGAAGGCGGCACCTACCAGCACACCCAGGAAGGGATTGGTGAAGGCGGTCATGAAGTGGGTAAAGCCCGGCATATCTGCCAGCGGAGACACCGCGCCGCTCATCAGCTCCATGCCGTACATTAAAATAGAGAAGCCCATCATCACCCGGCCCACGTCCCGGCGGCGCTGCCGCTTGGAGCCCATAATGAGCAGAATACCGATGAGAGCCAGCAGGGGGGAGAAATTCTTGGGCTTGAGGAAGTTGACAAAGAAGTTCTCGCTTTCGATGCCGGTGAGGGACAGCAGCCACGCTGTCAGGGTGGTGCCGATATTGGAACCCATGATGATGCCGATGGTCTGTCCGATCTCCATGACACCGGAGTTCACCAGACCCACCAGCATGACCGTCATAGCGGAGGAGGACTGAATGGCGATGGTGATGCCGGCACCCAGCAGCAGACTTTTGATGGGGTTGGAAGTCATGCGCTTGAGCAGCCGCTCCAGCTTGCCGCCGGCCATTTTTTCCAGACTTTTGGACATGACCGTCATGCCGTATAAGAAGAAGGCCAGCCCTCCGCACAGGGTAAAGAGAGAGAAAATGTTCATATCAGATCCCTTTCTGCCCGAAGTATCCATCGGACCAGGTATGCATCTCATTTATAGTATGACACTCTATTCCTGATTATAAGTGGTAAAGCGGGGATGTGCCTATTGACAAAGCGGACAAAAAAACGGAGAAAACCAACGGCAAGACATACTGTGTGCGCAAACTGACCAAAGAATGTCCGCGGCAGACATACGATGCGCTGCAGCTCGAAACCAGCCATAAATCGTGATGGTATATTCATAAGTACGGTTAATGCCTGCGGCGGCTGATCTCTGAAATGAACTGTGAAAAGTGCCAAACGAAAACGATTTTCCCTGTGCACGATAACAGTTTTACACTTTGAGCAAAGTTTAAGATTGAAAGTCTGCTATGTTTGTGCTAAATTAATACTGTCAGGAATTCGGCTTTTTGCCGGAAACATCCTGAAAAAAATGAAAAGGAGCAAATGAAGAATGAAGAAGTTGTTTGCACTGTCTCTCGCACTGGTAATGACTCTGTCTCTGGCTGCCTGCGGCGGCAAGAAGACCGAGGCCCCTGCCGACACCGAGAACAAGGCCGAGACCGAGACCCCCACTACCGGCGATGTCAAGGTCGCTGTTGTCCTGAAGACCCTGGCCTCTGAGTACTGGGGCTATGTGGAGGCCGGCTGCAAGGCCGCCGCTGATGATCTGGGTGTTAAAGTGGTCGTGGTTGGCCCCGGCGCTGAGAGCGATATCGAGGGTCAGGTTTCCATGATCGAGCAGCAGATCGGCGCTGGCTGCGACGCCATCGTCTGCGCTCCCAACGATGCTGGCGCCGCTCAGGGCGCTCTGCAGGCTGCCATCGACGCTGGCATCCCCGTGCTGGCTGTTGACACCAACGTTGGCATCGCTGGCCAGACCTCTTTCGTGGGCACCTCCAACGTGGACGCTGCTTATGAGGGCGGCAAGTGGGCCATCGAGCAGGCCGGTACCGACGCCAAGGCCGTTATCATCTACGGTCAGGAAGGCGACAACACCTCCAACATGCGTATGGAAGGCTATGAGAAGGCCTGCACCGAGGCTGGCGTGGAAGTTCTGGCCAAGCTGTCCGGCAACAACCTGACCGACGGCGCTACCAAGGCCATGGAAGACCTGTTGAGCGCTTATCCCGATCAGATCGACATCGTGCTCTGCCACAATGACGATACCGCTATCGGCGCTATGAACGCCTGCAAGTCCGCCGGTGTGTCCGACATCACCATTGTTGGCTTCGACGGCAACGCTTCTGCCGTGAAGTTGATCCTGGACGGCGAGCTGGTGAAGGCTACCGTCGCTCAGCAGCCCTATGAGATGGGCTATCAGGTGGTCGAGGCTGCCGTGAAGGCTGTCAAGGGCGAGTCCGTTGACGAAGTCATCAACGCTCCCGTTCAGGTCGTTACCGCTGAGAACGGCCAGGCTTACCTGGACAACCTGGAGGCCATGAAGGGCTAATTCAGCCTGACTGCTATCCATAGCTGAAAAGCGAAAAAGCCGGAATACAGCGGCAGGTTTTCTGCCGCTGTATTCCGAAAAGCCGATCATGTGCGTGCCTGCAAGCGGAAACCTGATGGGTTCCCACGGCGGAACGGAGAATTTTCGGCACGCCGGGATCTGGCAGGAACCATTCTCTGTCTGATCCCGGTTACAATACGCACAGAAGAAAACGATTAAACAGCAAGCACATTTCAACGAAAATAACCCCGGGAATCGGGATCGAGAGAGCGCTTCCGCTGCGGCGGGAGCGGTTCGGAAATCAGGAAAAACAGAAACGAGGTAATTCCATGAGCGAGTATGTCGTCGAACTGAAACATATTACCAAACGTTTTCCTGGTGTTGTCGCGTTAAAAGACATGTCTATCGGCATCAGACCCGGTGAGATCCACGGTCTGATCGGAGAAAACGGCGCAGGTAAATCCACCTTGATCAAGGTGCTCACCGGCGTTCACACTCCGGAAGAAGGGGAAATCTTTGTGGACGGCCAGAAGGTCGTTTTCAAAAACCCTGTTCAGTCCCGCGAGGCAGGCATCGCCTGTGTGTATCAGGAGCTGAACATCGTCAAGCAGCTGCCTGTCACGGATAACGTTTTTATGGGGCGTGCCGTTAAGAAGGGATTGCTGCTGGATTATCCCCGGATGCACGCCGAGGCGGAAGAAGCGCTGAAAACACTGGGACATCCGGAGATCAACGTCCACCTGGAGTGCGGTAAGCTGGGCGTGGGTCAGCAGCAGATGGTGGAGATCGCCAAGGCTGTGTCCCTGGATGCCAAGCTCATTATTATGGATGAGCCCACTTCTTCTTTGGGTAAGGAAGAGATCGAGCAGCTGATGGAGACCGTCCGGGGCCTGAAGGCCAAGGGCGTGGCCATCCTGTTCGTGTCACATAAACTGGAAGAGCTCTTTGAGCTCTGCGACCGTGTGACCGTCATGCGTGACGGCGAGCACATCATCACCGAGGATACCGTGAACCTCACGGAGGACTCCCTCATCAACGCCATGGTGGGCCGTACTCTGGATAACCTGTATCCCAAGGAATTCGGCACCAAGGGCGAGGTGTGGCTGGAGGCCAAGGGCCTCAACGAGGCCGGCGTCCTGCACGATGTCAGCTTTAAGGCCCATGCGGGCCAGATCACCGGCTTTGCGGGCCTCGTCGGCGCAGGCCGCACGGAGACCATGCGGGCGGTGTTCGGCGCTGACAAGCTGGACAGCGGCGAGATCTACGTCAAGGGCGAGAAGGTACATATCAGAACGCCGAAGGACGCTATCAAGAGAAAAATCGCCTTCCTGACAGAGGACCGTAAGGGTCAGGGCCTGGTGCTCAACCTGGATGTGCGGACCAATCTGGTCCTGGCCAATATGAAGGGCTTCTCCAACGGTCCCTTCTTGGACAAGGACCGCATTGAGCAGGCGGGCAATGACAATGTCAGCGCCCTGAAGATCAAGACCCCCTCCCTGAATGAGGTCGTCGGTCAGCTGTCCGGCGGCAACCAGCAGAAGGTGGTTATCGGCAAGTGGGTCAATACCGACGCCGACATCTTTATTTTCGATGAGCCCACCCGTGGTATCGACGTGGGCGCCAAGATCGAGGTTTACCGGGTCATGAATGATCTGGTGAAGGCCGGCAAGTGCGTCATCATGGTCTCCTCCGAGCTGCCGGAGATCCTGGCTATGAGCGACCATGTGGTAGTTATGCGCGGCGGCCGAGTGATGGCTGATATTGACCGGGACACGCCGCACTTCAATTCCGAAGACATCATGAAAGCGGCCTGGGGAGGAGAGTTAGACTGATATGAAAAACACGAAAATGAAAGAGCTTCTGCAAAAGCTCGGTACACTGATGGCCCTTGCCATCCTGGTTTTGATTTTCTGCATCACCATGCCGGACAAGTTCATGAAGGTCGGTAACTTCATGAATATTCTGAAGCAGGCATCCATCAACTGCCTGATCGCTTCCGGTATGCTGTGCGCCCTGATTACCGCCGGTATCGACCTGTCCGTTGGTTCCAACTGCGTGCTGTGCACCTGCACCATCGGCGTTATGGTCCAGTCCGGCATCACGAACCCCTTCCTGCTGGCGCTCTGCGGCCTGGCCGTCAGCACCCTGGCCGGCTTCATCAACGGCACGCTGCTGACCCGACTGGATCTGCCCCATCCCTTCGTGTCCACCATGGGCATGAAGAACGTGCTGTGGGGCCTGGCGCTGGTCATTACCGGCTCCAAGTCCATCGCCTTCACCAATACCGGCATTGACGGACTCATGTGGATCGGCGGCGGCTCTCTGTTCACCACCTATTATGAGGGCACCACCAAGGTGAAGTTCCCCGGTATCCCCTTCAGCTTCATTCTGGTTATCATTGTGTTCATCATCTTTGATATCTTCCTGCGCAAGACCGCTCTGGGCCGCCAGATCTACTGCGTGGGCGGCAACCCCGAGGCAGCCCGTCTGTCCGGTATCCCCTCCAAAAACGTGCTGACCTTCGTTTACACCCTGTCCGGCTTCATGGCCGGTATGGCTGGTATCGTGTCTGTTGGCCGTCTGGCTTCCGCTAACGGCAACGCCGGTTCCACCTATGATAATGACGCCATCGCAGCCTGCATCGTGGGCGGCGCTTCCTTCACCGGCGGCAAGGGCACCATCTGGGGCACCCTGATCGGCGCTCTGCTGATGGCTGTTATCCGCAACGGCCTGAACCTGGCCGGTGCCAAGAACGATGTTCAGTACATCGTCATCGGCTCTGTTATCATCCTGGCCGTTACCATCGACGTCTTCCGTAATAAGATGGAGGCCAAGGCCCGTAAGATGGCTGCACAGTAAACCGTCCCCCGGACGCACTGTTGAGTTGAATTACGCCGCCGCGAAAGCGGCGGCGTAATTTTATTGTATAAAGAAAACCACCGGCAATGCCGGTGGTTCCAAAAAGCTTTAGCTATGCATAGAAAAAATATCCTCCTTTGATAAAATGAAGATGGTCTGCCAACCAAGAACATAAAATCAAAGGAGGAATCAAGTCCAAATGAAACTTGATGTCAGTAGTTTAGCACACACGAAAGTACAGTTTACAAGGGACTACACAGAGTAGGTATCTGACGGGAGGGGTTCCACCCGTCAGATTTTCCATATGATATTCAAGCTGTCGCTTGTGG